>Ga0079224_100001630_pt1 | contig 26222 bp, 20 predicted proteins | sample Stecom2015_FD_80414 | JGI IMG/M metagenome (GOLD analysis project Ga0079224, IMG submission 80414) | Agricultural soil microbial communities from Utah to study Nitrogen management - Steer compost 2015 | ecosystem: Environmental > Terrestrial > Soil > Agricultural land | place: USA: Utah... | reverse complement strand
ATTGCGCCACTGACTCACATGCCAGCGGACGGGCCGTCGGAGGTGTTTGCGCCGCTGACCATTCGCCAGGGCTGGCTGCGCGCGATTTTCGCCTGGACGCTTATGGTGCCGCTGAGCATTCGCCGACGGGAACAGGCGCTGGATGTGGTATTCGGGCCGGAAAAGGCCCCGGCGGATTTCCCCCTGCGAGGAGGCGGGGCGCTGGGGCTGCGGCCCACCCACTACATTGCGTCGTCACGGGATCTGGTAGCACTGGAACATGTATTACCGCAGCTGGAGCAGAGCTATTCCGCGCTCCAGACACCGGTGCGTATCCTGTATGGGCGCGATGACCGGATCCTGGATCCGAACGAGCAGGGCCAGGCGATGGTTGACCGCATCCGGCAGGTACAGCTGGAACTGGTCGATGGTGGTCACATGCTGCCGTTGACCCAGCCGCAGCTGTGTGTCGACTTCGTACGGCGCAGCGTCAAGGCGATGCGCGAAGGCTGAAAAGTGGGAGTGAGCCGGCGGGGTGCTCCCGCCGGCAGATGGGGTCAGTCTTCCACTTCGCGGATCATGTTGCGGGCGATGATCACCTGCTGGATCTGGGTGGTGCCTTCATACAGACGGAACAGACGCACGTCACGGTAGAAGCGCTCGATGGCGTATTCGCTGATGTAACCGGCTCCGCCATGGATCTGCACACCCCGGTCGGCGACCCGGCCGCACATCTCGGTAGCGAACATCTTGGCGCAGGACGCTTCGGTGCTGATGTTAAGGCCTTCGTCACGCTTGCGCGCGGCGTCCAGCACCATGCAGCGGGCGGCGTAGATTTCCGCCTTGCTGTCGGCGAGCATCCCCTGGATGAGCTGGAAGTCAGCGATGCGCTGACCGAACTGCTTGCGCTCCACGGCATAACGCAGTGAATCATCGAGCATGCGCTCGGCCGCACCGACCGACAGCGCGGCGATATGCAGCCGCCCCTTGTCGAGCACTTTCATTGCGGTCTTGAAGCCCACACCTTCGACACCACCGATCAGGTTGGCGGCGGGCACCCGGGCATTGTCGAAGATCACGTCTGCGGTGTGCGCGCCTTTCTGACCCATCTTCTGATCCGGCTTGCCGACCGTGACGCCGGGGGTGCCGGCCTCGACGATGAAGGAGCTGATGCCGCCGGCCCCGCGAATCTCGGGATTGGTGCGGGCCATGACGGTGAAGATGCCGGCGTGGGGGGCGTTGGTAATGAAGCGCTTGGTGCCGTTGAGAATGTAATGGTCGCCGTCGCGTACGGCGGTGGTCTTCAGCGAGGCGGCATCGGAACCGGAGTCCGGCTCGGTCAGGCAGAAGGAACTGAGGTATTCCCCGGCCGCCAGCTTCGGCAGGTAATGAGCCTTCTGCTCCTCGGTACCGTCCAGCAGAATGCCGATGGAGCCGATGCCGTTGTTGGTGCCTATATAGGAGCGGAATGCCGGCGAGGTGCGGCCCAGCTCGAAGGCGATGTTCACTTCTTCTTCCATGGTCACGCCCAGCCCGCCGTACTGCTCGGGAATGGTCAGGCCGAACAGCCCCATGTCCTTCATCTGGGCAACGATGTCATCCGGAATCGAGTCCGTCTCCGCTACCTCGTGTTCACGGGGAATCAGCTCCTGATTGACGAACTGGCGAATGGAGTCGAGCAGAATCTGTAGGGTTTCCGGGTCGCGAATCATGTGATCTCCTGATGGCCGGGGCCGTTGTCCTGAAAATGTCCCTGAACAGGGTGGTGGGTGCTGCATGTTAGCGCCGACTGCGCACCAAATTCAATAAAGCAGAATGAAATACCGCAGAGCGAAACTGAGCGGGTCGGCCCCGGGGTTTACCCCTGCACGGCATCGGCATAGTATGCGGACCACCCGGTTGGCCGGGTCCGATTTTCTTGGCATTGGAAGACTATGTATGGGTGCACTTGCAGGCATAAGGGTACTGGATCTGAGCCGGGTGCTGGCGGGCCCGTGGTGCGGGCAGATCCTCGCCGATCTCGGGGCCGAGGTGATCAAGATCGAACGGCCTGGCTCCGGGGACGATACCCGCGGCTGGGGTCCGCCCTGGATGCCGGACGAGCAGGGGAATTCCAGCGGCGAGGCGGCATATTACCAGGCTGCCAACCGGGGTAAATATTCCGTGGCGGTGGATCTTGCCAGCGCCGAGGGGCAGGAGCTGGTGCGGGCGCTGGCCGCCGACAGCGACGTGCTGATCGAGAACTACAAGGCCGGCTCGCTGGCACGTTACGGTCTGGACTATGCCAGCCTGGCCGAGCTCAACCCGAGACTGGTGTATTGCTCCATCACCGGTTTCGGCCAGACCGGCCCGCGGGCATCGGAGCCGGGCTATGACTTCATCATTCAGGGCATGGCCGGACTGATGAGCATCACCGGGGAACGGGATGATCTGCCCGGCGGCGGTCCGCAGAAGGCCGGTGTTGCGGTGGCTGATCTGATGACCGGCCTTTACGCCACCATCGCCATCCAGGCGGCGCTGATCAGCCGGCAGACCACCGGCCGTGGCCAGCACTGCGACATGGCGCTGTTCGACGTGCAGCTGGCGACGCTGGCGAATCAGAACATGAACTACCTGGTATCGGGCAGGGTGCCCGGGCGCTATGGCAATGCCCATGCCAATATCGTGCCGTATCAGGTGTTTCGGGCCGCCGACCGGGACTTCATCATTGCCTGCGGCAATGACAGTCAGTTTGTGGCTCTCAGTCGGGCCATCGGCTCGCCGGAGCTGGCCGATGACCCGCGTTTCAGGCGCAACGCGGATCGCGTTGCGCACCGTGATCAGTTGATCGATATCCTGGCTGCGCGCTTTCTGACCGCCTCGGCTGACGAGTGGGTCGGACGTATCCAGGCCGTGGGGGTGCCGGTAGGACCGATCAATGATATTGCCCAGGCCCTGGCTGAGCCGCAGGTAGCGGCGCGCGAGATGCTGGTGCCGCTGCCGCACCCTCGTAACCCGCTGTTCTCGATGGTGGGCAGCCCGTTGAAATTGTCTGCCACGCCGGTAGCGTATCACCGCGCACCACCGATGCTGGGGCAGGATACCGACGCGGTACTGAGCGGGCGTCTGGGGCTCAGCGAGGCCAGGCTGGCCGAGCTGAAAGAGCAGGGCGTGATCGCGCAATCACCGGAGAATTGATCTAGGCTGTCCGGTAAGGTGCTGCGGCGCGGCAGCACTCAGAGTTCGGGGATCGGCAGTACCAGTGACTCCTTCACTTCTTCCATGACGATGTAGCTCTTGGACTCGCGCACATGGGGCAGCTTGAGCAGGATGTCGCCGAGCAGCTTGCGGTAGGACGCCATCTCGTTGATGCGTGCCTTGATCAGGTAGTCGAAGTCACCGGATACCAGATGGCATTCGAGCACATGCGGCAGTTTGAGTACCGCCCGCCGGAATTCCTCGAAGATGTCACCTGATTTGTAGGAGAGACTTATCTCCACAAAGACCAGCAGACTCGCGTTCAGATGCTCAGGATTGAGCCGGGCACTGTAGCCCATGATAACGCCTTCCCGTTCCAGGCGGCGGACGCGCTCGGTGCAGGGTGTGGTCGACAGGCCGACCCGCTCGCCCAGTTCGGTAAAGGCCAACCGGCCCTCGGCTTGCAGCTCTCGGAGAATCTGTCGATCGATGCGGTCCAGTTCTCGCTGGGCTCTGTGTTTGGTTCTCATTGGGGAATCTGTCTAGACCTTCGGCTAATTGAACGGGATTAAGAGCTAAATATAGCGCCTAAAATATTGAAATCAACTGTGATGGCTCTCCTATAATCCGGCAATCGTGAATGACCCCGGTGGGGACGAGGAGTTGAGCAATGCATATTCTGGTTCTTGGCAGTGGCGTTGTGGGCACCACCAGCGCCTATTATCTTGCGCGTCAGGGCTTCGAGGTGACGGTGATCGACCGCCAGCCGGCCGTGGCCGAAGAAACCAGTCATGCCAACGCCGGCCAGATCTCCCCCGGTTATGCGTCACCCTGGGCGGCCCCCGGCGTGCCGTTCAAGGCCATCAAGTGGATGCTGCAGAAGCATGCTCCGCTGGCTATCAAGCCGACCGCGGATGTCAACCAGTACATGTTCATGGCGCAGATGCTGCGCAACTGCACTGCGGCCCGTTACGCGGTGAACAAGGAGCGCATGGTGCGGCTGTCCGAATACAGCCGCGACTGCCTGGACGAGCTGCGCATCGAGACCGGAATCAGCTATGAGGACCGCCAGCTCGGGCTGACGCAGCTGTTCCGTACCCAGGCCCAGCTCGACAATGCGGCGAAGGACATCAAGGTGCTGGAGCAGATGGGCGTGCCCTACGAGCTGCTCGATCGCAAGACGCTGATCAATGCCGAGCCGGGTCTGGCCGGGTCGGTGGACAAGCTCACCGGCGGCCTGCGGGTGCCCAATGACCAGACCGGCGATTGCCTCAAATTCACCCGGCGCATTGCCGAGATGGCCCGTGAGCTGGGTGTCGAGTTCCGCTTCAATCAGAATATAGAGCGCCTGGACTATGCCGGCGACCGCCTCAATGGTGTCTGGGTGGACGGCAAGCTGCTGACGGCAGACAACTATGTCGTTGCGCTCGGCAGCTTCAGTCCGCAGATGCTGGCGCCGCTGGGCATCCGCGCCCCGATCTATCCGCTGAAAGGCTACTCGATCACCGTGCCGATCATCGACGAGGGCAAGGCGCCGGTCTCGACCATGCTCGACGAAACCTATAAGGTGGCCATCACCCGTTTCGACAACCGCATCCGAGTTGGCGGCATGGCGGAAATCCGTGGTTTCGACATGAAGATCGATCCGCGCAAGGGCGAGACCCTGAAGATGATCATCAATGATCTGTTCCCGGGCGCTGCTGATACCAGCAGTCTTAATCTGTGGACCGGCCTGCGTCCGGCCACGCCGGACGGTACGCCTATCATCGGGCCCACCCGCTACCGCAACCTGTTCCTGAATACCGGGCATGGCACCTTGGGCTGGACCATGGCCTGCGGGTCGGGGCGTCTGCTGGCAGATCTGCTGGCGAAGAAGAAGCCGCAGATCAGCACCGAAGGGTTGAGTATTTCCCGTTACGGCAACAGCAAGGATTCCGCCCATGGCGATACAGCGACTGCACACTGATCGGCGCATGAGCCAGGTCGTCATCCACCGGGATACCATATACCTGTCCGGTCAGGTGGCGGAGAACCTGGAAGCCGGGGTCGAGCAGCAGACCAGCGAGACCCTGCAGGAAATCGAGAAACTGCTCGCTGAGGCGGGCAGCGACAAGAGGCATATTCTTTCGGTAACCATCTACCTGAAAGATATCGAGCGCGATTTCGCCGGCATGAATGCCGTGTGGGATCGCTGGCTGCCTGAGGGCGTTGCCCCGGCGCGAGCCACAGTGGAGGCCGGAATGTGCGAGCACGACATTCTGGTGGAAATGTCAGTAACAGCCGTCAAGCGAGAGTAAGGCGGCTCAACTAGAATTATAAAGACTACGTAGAGATCACAAGAATGAACAAACACTCCTTTCAGATCGCACTGGCCTATATGTCGGTGGTCATCGGCGGTGGTTTTGCATCCGGGAACGAGGTCATCCAGTTCTTTACCGGATACGGCATCGCGGGTGTCGCCGGCTCGGTGGTTGCAGCCGTGCTGTTTGCCTTCCTCGGCATGCATATCGCGCGTATCAGCTCGATCATGCAAGCCGGCTCGCACAAGCAGGTGCTGTACACCCTGTTCGGTGAGAAGGCAGGTTTAGTGGTGGACGTGGTTCTGTCCTTCTTCCTGTATGGCGTGGGCGTGGTGATGCTGGCCGGAGCCGGCTCGACGCTGGCCCAGCAGTTCGGGCTCGCTCCCCTTATCGGCTCTACGCTGATGACGGTGCTGGTGATCGGCACCCTGTGTCTGAATGTCCGCGGCATCATCAACCTGATCAGCGCCGTGATGCCTTTCCTGCTCATAATGGTGCTGGCCGTCACCGTTTACTCGATCTACACCAGTACCGGTTCCCGTGAAGAGCTGAATCAGGCCGCCGAGCAAGCAGCGATCATCACCTTTCTCGGAGCGGAAGTTCCCCACTGGGCGCTGAGCGGTCTGCTGTACGCCTCCTTCAACATTGCCGTGGGCTTCCCCATGCTGGCCGTGATCGGCGGGCTGACCAAGCAGCCCAAGGCGGCTGCCCTGGGCGGGATCGCCGGTGGCCTGGGTCTGGGCTTCCTGATCATTTTGCTGAACATCGGCATGTTCGCCAATATGGATCGACTGCTGGGTGTCGAAATTCCGACCCTTCAGCTGGCAAACCAGATTCACCCCTGGCTGGCGATGCTGATGTCGCTGGCACTCATCTGTATGATCTACAGCACTGCAGTGGGTATGTTCTTCGCATTCAGTGCCCGTTTTGCGGCTCCGGAGACAAACCGCTTCCGCGCCCTGAGTGCCATCTTCGCCCTTGTCGGACTGGCCCTGAGCCAGGTGGGCTTTACCAAACTGGTGGGTACCGTATACCCGATGCTCGGTGTGGTGGGGTTGATTCTGATCATCGCCATTGCCATGAGCTGGCTGCGCACCCGCAATCGCAGCGACGAGCAGTTGGCCAGCGATTCCCGCGCCAGGCACCAATAATCTGCAGCCGCCAATGCAAAACGGCCGCCCCGGGGAGGGGGCGGCCGTTTTCGTTTCTGGCATCGGGGCTTCAGAAGCTCACCTCCGGCAGCTGAGGGCGGGGAACGCTGACATTTTCCGTGGGCGCCATGACCGTTGCGACCCCATCCACCACCTTCTTGCCTTCCTGATTCACCACGCGGGTCGCGATGCGTACCCGGTTCTTCGGCAACTTCTCAAGCACCTCCAGCTCGATGCGGATGTCGTCACCCGGCCGCACCGGCCGCAGGAAACTCATTTCCTGACCGATGTAGATGGATCCCGGGCCCGGCAGTTCGCAGGCGATGGCAGCGGAGATCAGCGCACCGGACAGCATGCCGTGGGCGATCCGGCCCTTGAACGGCGTCGCGGCGGCGAACTCCTCGTCCAGATGTACCGGATTGACGTCTCCGGACACAGCGGCGAACAGGATCAGATCCCGTTCGGTGACGGTGTGCTCAAGACTCGCATGAACGCCCACGGACAGCTGATCATAGGTGCGGTTTTCCAACATGGACATGAACTAGACTCCAGTCTGAGCCGACTCGGCCGGTGGCCGGTTCGGCAGTATGGGAAACAAAAATGAAACAAAAGGCCGTTTTGTATTTTGCCGCGTTGCTGGTAATTTGGCGCAGGGCCACGGCTATGGCCGACTGATAATAACAAGACAAGTGTCTGCATAGGCATGTATGGACGCTTGACACTCCAACAGGAGAAATGGAGCCAATGGAAGCATCGTTCTGGAATGACAAGCGACCCAAGGGGGTCAGTAACGATATCGACCTGAGCCAGTATGGCTCGATTCTCGAGGTGTTCGACGCCTCCTGTGCCAAGCATGCGGAGCGGGCCGCCTTCACCAATATGGGGGTGACGCTCACATGGGGCGATATCGACCGCCATTCAGCTGCCTTTGCCTGCTATATCCAGAAATTCACCGACCTCAAGCCCGGTGACCGCATCGCCATCCAGATGCCCAACGTGCTGCAGTTTCCCGTGGCGGTATTCGGCGCGATGCGGGCGGGCCTGGTTGTGGTCAATACCAACCCGCTGTACACCGCCCGCGAGATGCGCCATCAGTTCACCGATTCCGGAGCCCGGGCGCTGATCTACATGAACATCTTCGGCAATCTGGTCGAGGAAGTCCTTCCCGATACCGAAATCAAGTATCTCTTTGAAGCCCGCATGGGCGATATGCTGCCGGGCCTGAAAGGGCTGCTGGTCAACGCTGCGGTCAAGTACGTGAAGAAGATGGTGCCGCGCTACAGCCTGCCGCAGGCGGTTTCCCTCAAGGCAGCGCTGGGTCGGTGCGGCGACGATACCCCGGTGCCGGTGACCCGCACGCTGGATGACGTGGCGGTGCTGCAATATACCGGTGGAACCACCGGCGTGGCCAAGGGTGCCATGCTCACCCACGGCAACCTCGTGGCCAACATGCTGCAGGTGCATGCCAACATGCAGCAGCTTGACAGCGAGGGCAACCGGCTGATGGAAGAGGGTGGCGAGATAGTCATCGCGCCCCTGCCGCTGTATCACATCTATGCCTTCACCGTGCATTGCATGTGCATGATGCTGTCCGGTCAGCACAACGTGCTGATCACCAATCCGAGGGATATTCCCGGCTTCATCAAGGAGCTGAAGAAGTGGCAGTTCTCGTCCATCGTGGGGCTCAACACCCTGTTCGTTGCGCTGATGGATCATCCTGAGTTCAAAGACATCGATTTCTCCAGGCTGAAAAGCACGACTTCAGGCGGCACGGCCCTGGTCAAGGCGACCGCAGAGCGGTGGCAGGGCAAGACCGGCGTGCTGATCGGCGAAGGCTACGGTCTGACCGAGTGCTCGCCGGTGGTGTGTGCGAGCCCGGGGGACGGCCTGGCGAAGCTGGGCTCGGTAGGTTTGCCCGCGCCCGGCACTGCCCTGAAGGTGGTGGACGAAGAGGGCAACGAGCTGCCGCTGGGTGAGCGTGGCGAGCTTTGCGTCAAGGGGCCGCAGGTGATGAAAGGTTACTGGCAGCGCCCGGAAGCCACTGCGGAAGTGATGGATGCCGACGGCTGGTTCAGAACCGGAGACGTGGCGATCATCGACGAGGACGGTTTTGTCCGTATCGTCGACCGGATCAAGGACATGATCATCGTCTCGTGCTTCAACGTCTATCCGAACGAGATCGAGGACGTGGTTGCAGCCCATCCGAAGGTGGCCAATGCCGCCGCCATCGGCGTTCCCGACGAGAAGTCCGGCGAGGCAGTGAAACTCTTCGTCGTGCCGTCTTCCCCGGATCTGACCGTGGACGAGCTGAAGGCCTACTGCAAGGCCAACTTCACCGGCTATAAGGTACCCAAGCACTATGAGTTGCGCGAATCACTGCCGATGACACCGGTAGGCAAGATCCTGCGCCGCGAACTGCGCGACGCCTGAGCGGGGATGATCGACGCCGGCTGGCAACAGCCGGCTTTTTCATGCCTGATCGACACGCTTTCCACCGCTGCGGACGCTTCTGTAAGGGTCTGTAACGGGCCTTCGGAAACGGTGGCCTGAGTCTGGAAAAGCTGTTAGGCTTCAGCCACTTTTCGACCAGAGTGAGCCAAATATTCACGGATGAGTCGAAATCACATTTTTGCCCACTTCAAATAAAACAGCAGCATCACTGCAAATTGGACGCATCCAGGGGGTCTTCATGCATGAGAATTTTTGGGCTGACAAGTATCCGGACGGTATCCCCACCGAGATAGATGCCGGTCAGTATCCCAACGTTCTGGCAGTCCTGAAAGAATCCTGTGAACGCTTCGCCGACAAGGCGGCCTTCACCAACCTCGGCAAGACCATCACCTGGGGCGAGATGTACCGGCTATCCGGGGAGTTCGCTGCCTACCTGCAGAAGCATTCCGGTCTGCAGCCGGGCGACCGCATCGCCGTACAGCTGCCCAACGTCCTGCAATATCCCATCGTCGTGTTCGGCGCCATGCGTGCCGGTTATGTAGTGGTCAACACCAACCCGCTGTATACCGCCCGTGAGATGGAGCACCAGTTCAACGATTCGGGCGCCAAGGCGCTGGTCTGTCTGGCCAATATGGCCCATCTGGCCGAACAGGTCGTGCCCAGAACCCAGGTCAGACACGTGATCGTTACCGAGGTTGGCGACATGCTGCCGACCTTCAAGCGGGTGCTGGTCAACAGTGTCGTCAAACATGTGAAGAAGATGGTGCCCGCCTGGAACATTCCCGGCTCGGTGCCCTTCGTCAGGGCAATGAAGATGGGCGCCGGCGAGCGTTTCACCGAGGCATCGCCAGCGGCAGAGGACACCGCCGTGCTGCAATACACCGGCGGCACCACCGGCGTGGCCAAGGGCGCCATGCTTACCCGCCGCAACCTGATCGCCAACATGCTGCAGTGCAAGGTGATGATGCCCTCGGACATGGTGGAAGGCGGTGAGGTGATCATCTGCCCGTTGCCGCTGTATCACATCTATGCGTTCACCTTCCATTGCATGTCGGTCATGCTGCTGGGTGGTCACAACATACTGATTACCAACCCGCGGGACATACCTGCCACGGTCAAGGAGATGAGTCGGTACCGGTTCTCGGCGTTTGTCGGCCTGAACACGCTGTTCACCGCGCTGTGCAATAACGAACAGTTCCGCCAGCTGGACTTCAGCGGCATGAAGCTGACCCTGTCCGGCGGCATGGCGCTGCAGCAGGCAACCGCCGAACGATGGCAGAAGGTGACCGGCTGCGAAGTCTCCGAAGGATACGGCATGACCGAAACCAGCCCGGTGGTATCGGTGAACCCGGCCAATGCCGCTCAGCTCGGTACGATCGGCATCCCGGTGCCCTCGACGCTGTGCAAGGTGGTTGATGATGACGGCAACGAGCTGGGTATCGGCGAGCGCGGCGAGCTGTGCGTGAAGGGTCCGCAGGTGATGAAAGGGTACTGGCAGCGCGAGGAGGCCACCGCCGAGGTGATGGACGCCGAGGGCTGGCTGCGCACCGGCGACATCGCCATCATCCAGGAGGATGGCTACATGCGCATTGTCGACCGCAAGAAGGACATGATCGTGGTGTCCGGCTTCAACGTCTATCCCAACGAGCTGGAAGACGTGATGGCGGCCATCCCGGGCGTGCTGCAATGCGCGGCCATCGGCATACCCAACGACAAGACCGGTGAAGCGATCAAGGTATTCATCGTCAGGGAGCCGGGCGCCCAGCTGAGCGCTGATGAGGTGCGTGCTCACATGCGCGACAAGCTCACCGCCTACAAGGTGCCCAAGGAGGTGGAGTTCCGCGACAGCCTGCCGACCACCAACGTCGGCAAGATACTGCGCCGGGAACTGCGCGACGAGGAACTGAAGAAACTCGCTGCATAGCACCCGGGGTCGCTTCTTTGCGACAATAGCCCCGCCCGGCGATCCGGTCGGGGCTTTTTTCATTCTGCCAATCGGGAACCCATGACTGAACCGCATACGCTTGCCAGCCAGCTTGATGCTGCCATGTCCGCCGACCGCCACCGTCTGCTTCGCCAATGGCAGGGACTGGGCAAGCGGCCGGACGCGACCCGGCTCGCCCAGTGGCAGCAGCGGCTGGAGCGATCCCTGGCGCGGGTGCAGGCCCGGGCGGCAAGTGTGCCGGCACTGCACTACGATGACAGCCTGCCGGTGGCGGCGCGTCGTGAAGAGATTCGCAAGGCCATCGCTGAAAATCAGGTGGTGGTCATCGCCGGGGCTACCGGCTCCGGGAAAACCACCCAACTGCCGAAGATCTGCCTCGAGCTCGGGCGGGGCAGCCGCGGGCTGATCGGTCATACCCAGCCGCGGCGGCTGGCCGCACGCAACGTCGCCAATAGGGTGGCGGAGGAGCTGGGCACGCCCCTGGGTGAGCTGGTGGGCTTTCAGGTGCGCTTCACCGATCAGAGCAACGAGCGCACCCTGGTCAAACTGATGACCGACGGCATTCTGCTGGCCGAAACCCAGAATGACCGCTACCTGTCGCGATATGACACGCTGATCATCGATGAGGCGCACGAGCGCAGCCTGAATATCGACTTCCTGCTCGGCTATCTGAAGACCATTCTGCCGAAGCGGCCGGACCTCAAGGTCATCATCACCTCGGCGACCATCGACCTGGAGCGTTTTTCCGCCCACTTCAACAATGCCCCGGTAATCGAGGTCTCGGGACGCACCTTCCCGGTGGACGTCTGGTACCGGCCACTGGCAGCAGAGGTGGACGAGGACGGCAACCGGGTAGAAGAAGACCTGAGTATCGATCAGGGCATACTGGCGGCGCTGCGGGAACTGGAGCAGCACGAGCGCGCCACCGGCAAGCCGCCCGGCGACGCGCTGGTGTTTCTGCCCGGCGAGCGGGAGATCAGGGACACGGCGGACTTCCTGCGCAAGGCCAACCTCAGACACACCGAGATCCTGCCGCTGTATGCACGGCTGTCGGTAGCCGAACAGCAGAAGATCTTCGCCCGCCACGCCGGTCGGCGTGTGATCCTGTCGACCAACGTGGCGGAGACCTCGCTTACCGTGCCCGGTATCGTCTACGTGATCGACCCCGGTGAGGTGCGCATCAGCCGTTACAGTCCGCGTTCGAAGGTACAACGGTTGCCGATCGAGCCGGTATCGCAGGCCAGCGCGGACCAGCGCAAGGGACGTTGCGGTCGGGTGGCGCCCGGTATCTGCGTGCGCCTGTACAGCGAAGAGGACTTCAACAGCCGCCCGGCCTTTACCGACCCGGAGATCCTGCGTACCAACCTGGCGGCGGTGATCCTGCAGATGCTGCATCTGCGGCTGGGCAGGATCGAGGATTTCCCCTTCATCGAGCCACCGGAAGGCCGCGCCATCAGTGACGGCTTCAACCTCTTGCAGGAGCTCGGTGCGGTCGAGCGGGACGGCAGCATCACTGAGGAAGGCCGGCAACTGGCGCGGCTGCCGGTGGACCCGCGCATCGGCCGGATGCTGGTGGAAGCAGCCAGGCTCGGCAGTCTGGACGAGGTGCTGGTCATTGCCAGCGCCCTGGCGGTGCAGGACCCGCGGGAAAGACCGATCGAACGTCAGCAGGCGGCCGATCAGGCCCATGCCCAGTGGCGGGATGAACACTCCGATTTTGCGGCCTTCATCAATCTCTGGCGTGGATTCGAGGAGCAGCGCCAGGCGCTGACCCAGAACCAGCTGCGCAGCTGGTGTCGGAAGAACTTTCTCAACTACCTGCGCCTGCGCGAATGGCGCGAGACCCATCGGCAACTGCTGTTGACCTGTCGCGATCTGGGACTGGATATAAACCGCGAGCCCGCCGGTTACGACGCGGTGCACAAGGCGCTGCTTGCCGGATTGCTGAGCCATCTGGGTAACAAGACCGAGGACGGTGACTACATGGGTGCCCGCCAGCGCCGGTTCATGCTGCACCCGTCCTCCGCGCTGGCGAAGAAGCGCCCGGCCTGGGTGATGGTGGCCGAGCTGACCGAGACCAGTCGGCTGTTCGGGCGGCTGGCTGCCCGTATCGATCCGCTGTGGGTCGAGCCCCTGGCGCGACATCTGAGCAAATCCAGCCACAGTGAACCGCACTGGGAGAAGCGCCGCGGCCAGGTGGTGGCGTTCGAGCAGGTTACCCTGTTCGGACTGATCATCGTGCCCAGGCGCAAGGTGCATTTCGGACCGATCGATCCGGTTGCGTCGCGGGAAATCTTCATTCGCCAGGCGCTGGTGCTGGGCGAGTGGCATGGCCGCGCCGCCTTCAATCGCGCCAATCAGACCCTGCTTGAGGAACTGGATGCGCTGGAGGCAAAGGCCCGCAAACGGGACATCCTGGTCGATGAGGAAACCCTGTACCGCTATTTCGACCAGCGGGTGCCGGAGAACATCTATCAGCTGGCGAGTTTCGAGCGCTGGCTCAAGCGCGCCAGCCGAGAGCAGCCCGATCTGCTCCACATGACCCGTGAGGATCTGCTGCAGCGGGAAGCCGACGAGGTCAGCGCCGCGCAATACCCCGATACGCTGCGGTGGGAGCGGACAGTTCTGCCGCTGGGCTATCACTTCGAACCCGGCCACGAAGCGGATGGCGTTACCCTGACCGTGCCGCTTGCGCTGCTGCGACAGCTGCCTGAGCAGCGGCTGGAGTGGCTGGTCCCGGGACTGATCTACGACAAGTGCGTGGCGCTGGTACGGGGGCTGCCCAAGGCCCTGCGCAAGAACTTCGTACCGGTACCGGACTTCGTTCGGGCGGCGCTGGAGCGGATGCCCTTCGGTGAAGGTCGGCTGACCCAGGCGCTGGGTCGGGAGCTCACCCGCATGACCGGCGTGCGGCTGGATGAAGACGCCTGGAGCGGCATTGAGCTGGAGGACCACCTGCTGATGCGTATCCTGGTGGTGGATGCGGAAGGCAGGACGATCGCCAGTGGCCGCGATTATGGTGCGCTCTGCGTGCAGCTGGCCGGAGAACTGGGTGAGCAGCGCGAGGCGAAGCCGGCGGCAGTCGCCGACGCGGGCCGGGCGAGACCGCCGGCCGGCACGCAGGAGCTGCCGGTACGCATGAGCCAGCGTCAGGCCGGCATCGAAGTGGATTTCTGGCCCGCCTGGGTAGAGCAGGGCGATGCCGTGGTGGAGCAGCTGTTCGACAACCCGGTGCAGGCGGAGCAGGCCCACCGGAGGGGCGTGCAGCGTCTGCTGCTGCAGGGCATGCCCGAACAGGCGAAGTTCCTCCGGCAGAAACTGGCGCCGTTGCGTGAGGCAGCGCTCTATTACCGCGAACTGGGCAATCAGCAGCAGCTGACGGAGGATGTACTGCTCGCGGCCGTCGATCGCGCCTGCCTGCCGCAGGACGGTAAACTGCCGCGTACGCCGCAGGCCCTCGCCGTATGTCAGGAGCAGGGGCGGGCGGAGCTGGTGCCGACCGCCGAGAAGCTGGCGGGCGAGGTGCTGGATATTCTCAGGGCCTGGCATGCCATCCAGAAACGTTTGAAGGGGCGTATCGACCTTTCCCATGCCATTGCCATGGCGGACATCCGCGCCCACTTGCAGAATCTGATCTTCAAGGGGTTCATCCGCCAGGTTCCGCCACAATGGCTGAGCCAGTACCCGCGCTACCTGGCCGCTGTCGGTCAGCGCCTGGACAAGCTGCCGGGGCAGATTCAGCGTGACCGGGTCTGGACGGAGGAGCTGCAGGCCTTCTGGCAGCAATACCACGCCCTCGAACAGCGCTACCTGGTGGAAGGCCGGCAGGATGAACGGCTGACCCACTGGCGCTGGATGCTGGAGGAGTACCGGGTGTCGCTGTTCGCTCAGCAACTGGGCACCCGGATGCCGGTATCCGACAAACGATTGAGAAAACTCTGGCAGGAGATCACATCCTGAGACCCACAGAAGGGGTAGACTCCAGCCAGGACACTATCAACATGGACATGGCATGACCTCGCTGATCACGCCGGCCCCGGCTGGCTCCCAATTGCTGCTGCGCCGCTTCGGTGATGTCGGAACTCCGGTATTGCTGCTCCATGGGCTGGGGCAGACCGCACAGGTGTTCAACCCGACGCCGGACACCGGTCTGGCCCCCTGGTTGGCCGCGGCTGGCTACAGCGTTCATGTCGCCGATCTGCCGATGGCGGTGGAGGACGTCAGCCAGCACCGGCTGATAACCGAAGACCTTCCGGCGCTGTTTGATCAACTGACCCGTGCGCACCCGGGCGAGCGGTTTTTCATCATTTCACAGGGGTGGGGCGGCGTGCTGGCTGCCAGTGCGCTGCTGCGCGCTCCCGTCTGGCTGGACAAGGTTGCCGGCCTGGTCCAGATCGGTGTACGCCGGGTCTGCTCCCAGCGAAGCTGGCGGCGGCGTATATTGCTTGACCTGATGTGGGGCCGGATAGCGCCCTGGCTAGGGCGGCGCCACGGCTCGCTGGCACTGCGCACGCTGGGGCTGGGTCAGGTGGATATATCCCGCCAGCTGCACGAGGAAGTGCGAATCTGGCAGAATGGCGGAAAATGGCGCGACCCACAGGATTGTTTCGATTATGCTGCAGCAGTGACTGATCTGAACTGGCCGGGCAGTCTCTACATCGCCGGCCGCGACGATCACTGCCTGGGGCATCCCGCCGATATCAGGCAATTCGCCCGCGAACTGGGTGTGCATGATGCGCAGCTCGTTGTGCTGCAGAAAGGGACTGGCAGCTCCCGAAGCTACGGCCATCTCGACCTGTTGACCCATCCGCAGGCAGCGGTGGACCATTATCCAGTGATTCTGTCCTGGATGGCTCGGCACGCAGCGCGTAATACAGAACAGAACGGATATGAAGAGGCTTGACCGTGCATAAAGTAGTAATCAGTGGCACAGGTTTGTACACCCCGCCGCACAGCATCAGCAATGACGAACTGGTCGCCAGTTTCAATGCCTGGGCAGAACGCTTCAACGCGGAGAACGCGCAGGCCATCGAGGCCGGTGAGATGGATGCGGCGCCGCTGTCCAGCAGCGAGTTCATCGAAAAGGCCTCCGGCATCAGGAGCCGTTTCGTCACCAACAAGAGCGGCATCCTCGATATCGATCGCATGGTGCCAAGCATACCCGAGCGCAGCAACGAGGAGTGGTCGATCCTCTGTGAGATGTCGGTGAAGGCGGCGGAGCAGGCGCTGCAGCGTGCAGGCCGCACGGCTGCCGACATTGATGGGGTGATCGTCGCCTGTTCCAACCTGCAGCGGGCCTACCCTGCGGTCGCCGTGGAAGTGCAGGCAGCGCTGGGCATCGAAGGCTTCGGTTTCGACATGAACGTGGCGTGCTCGTCGGCCACCTTCGGTATTCAGAATGCGGTGAACAGCATCGGCAGTGGGCAAGCCCGTGCCATTCTCATGGTCAACCCCGAGATCTGCACCGGCCACATGAACTTCCGTGACCGGGACAGCCACTTCATCTTCGGTGACGCCTGCACCGCAGTGGTCATGGAGCGAGCAGATCAGGCCCGTTCCGAGCATCAGTTCGAAGTGGTGGGCACCCGTTTGCTGACCCAGTTCTCAAACAACATCCGCAACAACTTCGGCTTCCTCAACCGGGCGGACGAGAGCGGGATCGGCAAGCCTGACAAGCTGTTCGTGCAGGAGGGGCGGAAGGTGTTCCGTGAGGTGTGCCCCATGGTGGCGGAGCTGATCTCGAATCAGCTGCAGGAGCTGGAGATACCGGTGGAGAACATCAGCCGCTTCTGGCTGCACCAGGCCAACCTGAACATGAACATGCTGATTGCCCGCAAGCTGCTGGGACGTGACCCGGATCTGCAGAAGGAAGCGCCGGTGGTACTGGATGAATACGCCAACACCAGCTCGGCGGGCTCGATCATCGCCTTCCACAAGTATCAGGATGATCTGGACGCCGGCGCCCTTGGCGTAATCTGCTCCTTCGGGGCGGGCTATTCGATCGGCAGTATCGTGGTGCGCAAACTCTGAGGTTGAACCTGCCCCGACAAATGTCGGGGCACTCCCTGATTTATCCCCGCAGACTCTCTTCATATCGATCGCAACTTCGGTAGTTCTTCCTATCCTCCTGAAGTTCCCCTGACTTCAAATCTTCATAATTCAGCAAGATCGCTGTAATGCCCGATTTCCATAATCACTCCGTCGAAACAAACGACGTCAGCTTTGCAGGATGACGTTTTATAAAACCCGAAGGAGTTTCTGATGAAGAAGAAGTTGATTGCGATTGCGGTTGGTGCTGCGGCTATCATGCCTGCGCTGGCGCAGGCTGATATAAGCATTTACGGTCGCGCTCATGTATCCACCGATTTCCTGGATGACGGTGACGATTATTCCGAAACCAACCTGTCCAGCAACTCCTCGCGCCTGGGCTTCAAGGGCTCGCACGACATCAACCCCGATCTCAAGGCGTTCTTCCAGATCGAGCAGGAAATCAACTTCGCCACGGGCAGTGGCGGATCTTCCGACTTTGCCACCCGCGACACCTTTGTCGGTCTGAGCGGCAGCAACTGGGGCGCCATCCAGATGGGGCGTTTCGACAGCCCCTTCAAGGTGGCCCGTGGTCCGGCAAACCTGTTCGGTGATCAGGTCGGTGACATGCGCAACCTGACCCGCATCGGGGACGCCCGGTTCGATGAGCGTTTTGACAACACTGTCCAGTACACCACACCGAGCCTGAACGGCTTCAACATGAAACTGGCGTACTCGGTATACGAGGGCCAAGCTGCCGTTGAGGACGAAGACTCCGACGCGTTCAGCGTGTCGCTCAACTACTCCAACGGCCCGTTCACCGGCTCGCTGGCCTATGAAGCCGTCGAGGAAGACGTCAGCCGTGGCGAGCGCGATGGTATCCGCGCGGCGGCGGCCTACAATCTGACCGACGCATTCAAGCTGGTCGGCTTCTACCAGACCGTGGACTATGACGGCGTGGTTCTGGGCGACGCCGGCGTCATCGATCAGGCTGCCACCGATGCCAAGCGTGACGATCTGACCTCTGATACCTACGGCCTGGGTGGCGAGTACAAGCTCACCGATGCCACGGCGTTGAAGGCGATGTGGATGACGCTGGACAGCGACGGTGAGGATTACGATGCCGACATGTGGGTAATCGGTGTTGAGCACAAGCTGGACAAGGCCGTCCGCGTCTACGCCAACTACGCGATGGTGGACAACGACGATCGCCAGAATCTGCGCCCCTGGGCGCAGGGTCGCAGCGCCAACCCGGGTGCGGCCACAGGTGAAGAGGCAACCGGATTCTCTGTAGGTCTGCGTTACGACTTCTGAGTTGTCTGAGGGAATACAGGGAAGTGTCCGGCCGGGTTACTCCTTCGGGTGACCCGGCTTTTTTATATCCGGATTTCAGTTGTCATCTTGCTGCAATCATTTGTTCTTATTCTTCCCTCCAAGGTTGCAACCTTCCAGGTGTGCTTACCTCTTTATTGTTTTCCAACCCGCCCGAGGAGTTTTCATGCGTAGCCTGCTAGTTATTGCCCTGTCCTGTTTAATGGTCGCCTGCGCGCAGCAGTCCCATGTACAGCTCTATCCAGGCAATGCTCTGCCTGAACAGCAGATTCTTTCCGTTGTCGTCCCCAATGAACTTGAAGTCCAGAGTATCAATGGGCAGCGGGTAAGCGGCGCCAATGCCATGTTTGGTACCGATGACAAGACACTGCATCTGCAGCCGGGTGAATACCGCATCAATGCGTTCTACAAGAAGGGATTTGACATCGATGGTGGAATGAGCCACGAAGTGGTGCGTGGCCGTACCGGCGTGTTCACCATCGATGGCAAGGCCGGCGAACGCTGGAAGCTGGAGTTCGATCGCCCCCGGACCCTTGAACAGGCGAAGCGGCTGGAAACCGAGTTCCAGGCCTGGGCTGTCAATATCAGCACCGGAGAGCGCCACGCCGCGGTTGAAGGCCAGCGCAACACCTCGCTGGTGAGCAACCTGCTGGGCACCGGTCAGCCGGATGACAATCGCTCCACCGTCGCCCCCCTGGATGCCGCTGCCCCGGCAGCCGAGATGCAGCGTAGCGCAGCGCCGCAGCCGAGCTCGGTGGCTGCTGAAACGCTGCCGCATAACGATGCGACCCTGACCACACTCAAACAGCTGTGGCATCTGATGAGTCCTGAAAGCCGCGCGGCCTTCATGGATTGGGCTACCCAGTAACAGGTACTGTTCAGGCTGCTCCTTCAGCCCCGTCAGGGGGCTTTTTTCTGCCTGATGCTTTGTATGCGCAGCTGATGAGATACTCTCGTCCCTGGTAAGCCGGATGAAGAGGTACGTGCTGTTGTCGGAGCTTGAGACCATTGATCGAGTGTCGGAAATCGAGGCCGCTGAATGGGATGAGCTGGCCCCTGCCGGTTATCCCTTTCTGCGCCATGGCTTTCTTTCCGCGCTGGAGGACAGTGGCTCGGTGATGCCTGCAACCGGCTGGCAGGGGGCGCACCGTCTTCTGCGCAGCGGGGGACGGGCACAGGCGATCCTGCCGCTGTACCTCAAGCAGCACTCCTGGGGCGAATATGTGTTCGACTGGCAATGGGCAGAGGCATGGGAGCGGGCGGGGCACAGGTATTACCCCAAATATGTTGCGGCCATCCCATTCTCGCCAGTGCAGGGGCCGCGCCTGCTGGCGCGGGACGCTTCCGCCGCGCTGAAGGTACTTGGATCTCTGGAGGAAGCGCTGGCAGCGCAGGAGGTGTCCAGCCTGCATCTGCTGTTCAACGACGGCAGTGAGGATGCCTGGCTGAAAGACGGCGGCTGGCTGCAGCGGCTCGGCTGTCAGTTTCACTGGGTCAATCGTGATTATCGCAGCTTCGACGACTTTCTCGCCGCGTGCAATTCACGCAAGCGCAAGAACTTCCGCAAGGAACGCCAGGCCGTCGCCGGTCAGGGCATCGAATTCAGGTGGCTGGCAGGGCCGGAGATAGGGGCGGGGGATTGGCAGCGGTTCTATTCCTTCTACGCCGCGACCTACCTGAAGCGAGGCCGCCGGCCCTATCTGACGCCGGAGTTCTTCGTGCTGCTGGGCGAGCGCCTGCCGCACACCCCGCGCCTGGTGTTCGCACATCACCAGGGCCGGGACGTGGCCGGTGCGCTGTTCCTGGCGGGCAGTGACACCTTGTACGGACGCTACTGGGGCTGCCTGGAGGAGTATGACAACCTGCATTTCGAGACGTGTTTCTATCAGGGGATGGAGCGATGCATCGAGGAAGGGTTGCAACGCTTTGACGCCGGCGCCCAGGGTGAACACAAGCTGCTGCGCGGTTTCGAGCCGGTGCTGACCCAATCCTGGCACAGGTTGCAGCCGGGGTTGCACGAGGCGGTGGCGGACTTTCTGACCCAGGAGCGGGCAGGCATACGGGCTTATGCCTGGGACGCGCTGAGTTATCTGCCTTATCGCAGGGCGGAGTGAACCGCCCTGCGCCGATCCGGAAGGGGGGGCTACTCGCCGCTGTCGACCCGCTTCGCACTGTTGATGATGACCGGGTTGACCGGCACGTCGCTGTGACCTGCCTGGCGACCGGTGGGCAGCTTGGCGATGGTTTCCACCACGTGTTCCCCGCTTACCACCTTGCCGAACACGGCATAGCCGAAATCCCGGCTGCCGTGGTTGAGGAAATCGTTGTTGGCCAGGTTGATGAAGAACTGGCTGGTGGCACTGTCACGCACCTGGGTGCGCGCCATGGCCACCGTGTAGCGGTCGTTGTTCAGGCCGTTGTCCGCTTCGTTCCTGATCGGCTTGCCCACAGCGCGCTGGCGCATGTCGGGAGTGAAGCCGCCGCCCTGGATCATGAAGCCGGGGATCACGCGGTGGAAGATCAGCCCGTCATAATGGCCCGCGTCGGTATAGCGCAGGAAGTTGTCCACGCTGATGGGCGCAGCCTCCTGATTCAGTTCGATTTCGATATCACCATGGCTGGTGCTCAGCAGTACGCGGGGATTATCTGCCAGCGCGGAGCCGGCAAGCAGGGCCAGGGCACAGGTTCCGATCAGTTTCTTCAGCATTCAGGGCTCCAGTAGGTCAGCGCCCATATCGGATGTGATACGGGCCGGCGTGTGGCAGGGAGTGTAAGCACTCGCGCGGCGTGACTCAATGTCTTCACCCTCTGTTCACCCGTCATCATGGGAGTGCTGGATGATCAGCTCGGCAAGTATCCGGGCGGCGGGCCCCGGCGTCCTGTCCTTGTTGGAATAAAGATACATGTTGGCTGCACGGTGCTGCCCCTGCTGCAGGGGCAATATTGCCAGCTTGCCCTGTTCCAGCTGTTCGACAATTTCGTGCCGGGGCAGCCAGGCGAAACCCAGCCCCTGGCAGATCAGCTTCCGCGAGGTGCTCATGTTGGTTACCGTCCAGCGTTGCTCTGCGCCAAGCCAGCCCTCGTTGCGCGGCTGGTGACTGCCGGAGTCGCGGATCACGACTTGCAGGTGGGTCTCCAGGTCGTTGTGCGTGAGGGTGCGGTTCAACTGGTGCAGCGGGTGGTCCGGGTGGGCAACCGCAACAAACTCCACGGCCTTGAGCTGCTGGGGCAGGTATCCCTGGATGTTGATGCCGGAGATGGCAAGGTCCGCGGTGCCATTCTTGAGGAGCTCTTCAACGCCCGACAGGACTTCTTCGCGCAGCTGCACCCGGCAGCCCTTGCTCTGGGGCATGAAGGCCTCCAGTGCGCGGGCCAGGCGCTCGGTAGGGTAGGCCGCTTCGACCACCAGCTGGACTTCGGCTTCCCAGCCCTGGTCCATGTTCCAGGCCAGCTCCTCAAGCTGCCGGGCTTCCTTGAGCAGGTGACGCGAGCGGCGCAGCAGCACCGAGCCGGCCTCGGTCAGCTCGGCCTTGCGACCGACGATCTCCAGCAACGGTACGCCGAGCTGTTCCTGCATGCGCGCCACGGTATAGCTTACAGAGGACTGGGAGCGATGCAGGGCTTCTGCGGCCTGGGCATAGCCGCCATGGTCGACGACGGCCTGCAGGGTCCGCCATTGTTCCAGGGTGACGCGGGGTGCTTTCATCAGAGCGTTCTCTGGCCTATCGTAGATATCGTTGACTTGATAAGGGTAGACGCCAATGTATCAACTTTTCGCGATCATCGGGTTGGGGCTCGCGCTGCCGGTGTCTGCCGCCAACTATACTTTCCCGATCGACGTCGAGGTGCTCCCGCAGGACACGGAGGTGTCGGTGCAGACCACGGATCTGGCCAATATGGCGGCGGTGATGTTGACGAGCCGCGAGCCGGGGCCGCTGGCGTGTCAGGTCGCTTTCGTGAACGGGCCGGAGCGGCCGGTACCCAGGCGGGTATTGCTGCAGCCGGGTGAAGAGGCGACGCTGACACAGTTTTTCCGTCGGCACATCAACCGCATACGCGTCACCGTTGATTGCGAGGTTGAATAACAGGCACAAAAAAGCCCGGCTCATGCCGGGCTTTGATGTCTGGCTCCGCGACCAGGACTCGAACCTGGGACCCAATGATTAACAGTCATTTGCTCTACCGACTGAGCTATCGCGGAAAGGATGTGCGCACTCTACCAAAAATACTTTTCAAGTCAACACCTTGAAGCGCTTTCCGGTAAATGGCGCAACCTGCGCTCAGGCCTCCAGCATGACTCTGGCGATGGCATCGGCAACCGTGTCGATATTGCGGTTGTTCAGTGCAGCCACACAGATGCGGCCACTGCCCACCGCGTAGATGGCAAACTCCTGTGCCAGCCGGTCGACCTGCTCACGGCTCAGGCCGGAGTAGGAGAACATGCCCCGCTGTTTTTCGATGAAGCTGACATCCTGTTCCACCCCTGCGGCGCGCAGACGGTTCGCCAGGGCCTTGCGCATCTGCTTGATGCGAATGCGCATTTCCGCCAGTTCCTGCTCCCACATGGCATACAGCTCGGGGTTGTTGAGCACCGCGGCCACTACCTTGGCGCCGTGGGTGGGCGGGTTGGAATAGTTGGTGCGAATAACACGCTTGAGCTGGGAAAGCACTCGCTCGCCTTCTTCGGCGGTGCCGGTCACCAGCGTCAGCGCACCCACCCGTTCGCCGTACAGCGAGAAGGACTTGGAGAACGAGCTGGAGATGACGAAGGACAGATCGGCCTCGGCAAACAGCCGTACGGCAGCGGCGTCGTCTTCCAGGTTGTCGCCGAAACCCTGGTAGGCGATGTCCAGGAAGGGGACATGATTGCGCTTGCGAACGACCTCAATGACCTGCTTCCACTGTTCGATGCTCAGGTCGACCCCGGTGGGGTTGTGGCAGCACGCGTGCAGCACCACGACACTGCCCTCGGGGAGCGCTTCGATGCCCTGCAGCATCCCCTGCAGATTCAGGCCGTGGGTTGCCGGATCGTAGTAAGGGTAGGTGACCACTTCATAACCGGCTGTCTCGAACAGCGAGCGGTGGTTCTCCCAGCTCGGGTCGCTGATGGCGACCAGGCGCTTGCCGGCCAGTCGATAGAGAAAGTCTGCGCCCAGCTTGAGTGCACCGGTACCGCCGATGGATTGTGCGGTGACCAGACGACCGGAGCTGAGCAGCGGGGAGTCGGCGCCCAGCAGCAGCTTCTGAACCGCCTGGTCGTAGGGAGCCAGGCCTTCCATCGGCAGGTAGGTGCGCGGGGCGTGCTCGGCAACGCGTGCTTCTTCGGCGGCCTGGACGGCCCGCAGCAGGGGAACCTTGCCGTTCTCGTCGTAGTAGACGCCTACGCCCAGGTTGACTTTCTCTGCACGGGGATCGGCATTGAAGGCTTCGTTCAGGCCAAGGATGGGATCGCGTGGCGCCATTTCAACGGGGGAAAACAGACTCATGATATGGGCAGACTCGAAACAGGTGAATTGATGTGATCGGGCTGTGCCGCGGGCGGCCGGACATTATAAACAGAGACTCGGGCAGGGTGCGAGCCCGCCTGAGCTGCGTCGGGCACGCCGGGCAGTGCTATGATTGTGGCTGTTGTCCTTTCGTGGTGCCTTCCTGTCATGAACCGATTCAAGCTGCAAACCCGATTCAAACCCGCCGGTGACCAGCCGGTAGCCATAGCGCAGCTGGTGGAGGGGCTGGAAGCGGGCCTCTCGCACCAGACGCTGCTCGGGGTCACCGGGTCAGGGAAGACCTTCACCATTGCCAATGTCATCCAGCAGGTCCAGCGGCCCACCATAGTAATGGCGCCGAACAAGACCCTGGCCGCCCAGCTTTATGGCGAGTTTCGCGAGTTCTTTCCAAACAACGCAGTGGAGTATTTCGTCTCCTACTACGATTACTACCAGCCCGAAGCCTATGTGCCGGCGTCCGATACCTTTATCGAGAAGGACGCCTCGATAAACGACCATATCGAACAGATGCGGCTCTCGGCAACCAAGGCGCTGATGGAGCGCCCTGACGCGATCATCGTTGCGACGGTATCGGCCATTTACGGCCTGGGTGACCCCGAGTCCTATCTGAAAATGGTGCTGCATGTGGATCGCGGCGACCAGCTCGATCAGCGCGCCCTGCTGCGGCGTCTGGCGGAGCTGCAATACACGCGCAATGACATGGAGCTGGCGCGGGCTACCTACCGGGTGCGGGGCGACGTGATAGATGTCTACCCCGCAGAATCGGATCTGGAAGCGATTCGCATCGAGCTCTTTGATGACGAGGTCGACAGCATCAGTTTCTTCGACCCGTTGACAGGTGAGGTGTTGCGCAAGGTTCCGCGTGTAACTATCTATCCCAAATCACATTATGTGACGCCACGGCAGACCCTGCTGGACGCGGTTGAGCAGATAAAGGAGGAGCTCAGGGAGCGTCTGGAAGTTCTGCAGAGCCAGAACAAGCTGGTTGAGGCGCAGCGGCTGGAGCAGCGCACCCGCTTCGATATGGAAATGATCATGGAGCTGGGTTACTGCAACGGTATCGAAAACTACTCCCGTTACCTTTCCGGCAGGCCGGTCGGTCTGCCGCCGCCGACCCTGTTCGACTATCTGCCGGACAACGCGTTGCTGGTGATCGATGAATCCCACGTCTCCGTGCCCCAGGTCGGCGCGATGTACAAGGGGGACCGCTCGCGCAAGGAGACCCTGGTGGAGTACGGTTTCAGGCTGCCGTCCGCGCTGGATAACCGCCCGATGCGCTTTGACGAGTGGGAGGCCATCTCGCCGCAGACGATCTTTGTGTCTGCCACCCCCGGCCCCTACGAGGAGAGCCATGCCGGGCGGGTGGTAGAGCAGGTAGTGCGGCCCACCGGCCTGGTCGACCCGCAGATCGAGGTGCGCCCGGCGCTGACCCAGGTGGATGACCTGCTGTCGGAAATCGGCCTGCGTACCGCCAAGAGCGAGCGGGTGCTGGTGACGACCCTGACCAAGCGGATGGCGGAAGATCTCACTGACTATCTTGCCGATCACGGAGTAAAGGTGCGCTACCTGCACTCCGACATCGATACCGTCGAGCGGGTCGAGATCATCCGGGATCTGCGGATGGGGCTATTCGATGTGCTTGTTGGCATTAACTTATTGCGCGAAGGTCTTGATATGCCAGAGGTTTCTCTGGTGGCGATTCTGGATGCGGACAAGGAGGGCTTCCTCCGGTCCGAGCGCTCGCTGATCCAGACCATTGGTCGTGCTGCGCGGAACCTGAACGGCAAGGCCATCCTGTATGCCGATCAGATGACCGGCTCGATGGAGCGGGCAATAGGTGAGACCGAACGCCGGCGCGCCAAGCAGATCGCGTTCAACGAGGAGCATGGCATCACGCCCAAGGGCGTGGTCAAGAGCGTGCAGGACATCATGGAAGGTGCCGTGGTGCCCGGCAGCCGGTCGAACAAGCGGCGACAGGCCAAAGCTGCCGAGGAGTCGGGTGAGTACAAGGTGGAGAAGCTGCGGTCGCCGTCGGAGATCACCAAACGCATTCGCCAGCTCGAGGAAAAGATGTTCCAGCATGCCCGGGATCTGGAGTTCGAGGCGGCGGCACAGATGCGCGACGATATCCAGAAGTTGCGGCAGCAACTGGTCAATCTGTAAACGGCAGGGCTCGCGTCCTGTCCCTGTGGGTTTTTGCTGTTATTCAGTGACTTAGGGGTTGACGAGGGGTGGGGCGGTGCGTATAGTTCGCCTCCATCGCAGGCACGTAGCTCAGTTGGTTAGAGCACCACCTTGACATGGTGGGGGTCGGTGGTTCGAATCCACTCGTGCCTACCAAACAAACCCGCAT
>Ga0079224_100001629_pt1 | contig 26225 bp, 22 predicted proteins | sample Stecom2015_FD_80414 | JGI IMG/M metagenome (GOLD analysis project Ga0079224, IMG submission 80414) | Agricultural soil microbial communities from Utah to study Nitrogen management - Steer compost 2015 | ecosystem: Environmental > Terrestrial > Soil > Agricultural land | place: USA: Utah... | reverse complement strand
GCCAGGGCCTATCGGGGCCTGCGCAGAGCGAGACTGGATACCAATGACCCCTTGCGCCTTCTTCCATACCTCGGGCGGTATTCGGAACGAGGAACCGACTACATCCGTCAGCTCCGAACCATTATCGAACAGAACGATTTGACACGCTTCGATCGCTTTCGCATTGATCCCAGCTACCTTGTGGAAGAATGATCATCGAATTACAAAAGAAAAGGGCCACCGTGTTATGGTGGCCCCAGTTAACCTAAGCGAAACGTATTTTAATAGCCAGGATTCTGGTATTGCTGCCGTGCTTCTTGATCGAGCGGATTTCCGTTTTCATCCGTAAGCAGCGACAGGTATTGGTTCGGCCAGGGACGGAACGTGTGGTGCGGTTCCATCTGCCCTTTGCCGTTGCCATCCTGACCGTTGCCATTTTCAATGTTTGTAGCCGTATCCCACAGCCCGGTCAGAGGAGAAGCCATCTGGTTGTTATAGATGGTTCGTTCATAGAGAATCCCGGCGTTGTGCAAATCTTCCCATCTGAGGCCTTCTGACAGGAACTCCCTTGCCTTTTCATTGTAGATGAAATGGATGAACATGTCTTCTTTTGTCGCGACCGTAGGGATGTAGCCCTCGTTGTCAGCTTCCGGCGTGCCCGGTGTAAAGTGATTCTCGGTTACGCGGATCGCGTCGAGCGTGCTTGCAGAAACAACATAGGGTGCGGCCAGTTCTTCAGCCGGCAACGAAGCAGCCTGCGGTTCCCACTCGATCAGGACTGACGGACGGCTCTCGCCGCCCTTGTAGGCCGCGCGCTCGCGGATGACGTTGATGTCGTCAACAGCCAACGCGTACTGGCCTTGACGTCCATAAGCTTCAGCACGAATCAAATAGGTCTCTGCCAGGCGCATGAGGATGGCATCCCGCGTTCCCGACTCACTGTTGAAATTCGCCTCGCTGGCGCTACCCCCACGAGTCGGGTCGACGAATTTCTTGGACGACAGATAAGGAGCAGTCCGTCCGGCAGCAAGCCCCATGCTGGAGCCATCGATAAAGATCCTATAGTAGTAGTTGCCGGTTTTTGAAGATTGGATCCAGCGTACCATAAACTGATACGGAAGGCTCATCACCATGGCGGAGTCAAGTGCTTCGTCCTTGTGGTTCTCCAGGTAGGTGAGGGCGCGTTTTTCCGGCAGGATGCGCTTATCGCCCACGTTGACCGTAGGCTGGTCGGCCGGCTTGTTCGCATTCCACCAGTCGGCAGCGGCTTGCGACCACGTATACGAAGTGCTCGTAGACGCAGGCATGTTGCTGATGTACTCATACTGGAACGTCTTGTAGTAACGCGAATCGTTCACCTTGTCGCGGAAGTTGTCGTATGCCCAGTCGGTAGGCTTATAAGTTCCGAACGGACGCCCATAGGCCATAGCCCGGGTCACGCCTGTTTGGAAGGTGTAGTCACCGGTGTGATAGTTACATGAGCGGTTTCCTCCGAAACGTCCATTGAGGGACGTGTTGATATCGAATTGCGCCGCCCAGAGTACTTCTTTGTGCGGTGAACTCTCCGATACCGTCGGATCGAAAAGTGTCCAATAGTCGGGCGCCAGACCTCCCGGGCCGCCCATGGCATTGATCACTTCAGTCGTAAGGTAAATGACAGAATCAAGATCGGTCGATACGTTGCCCTTGTACAACATGGCGAGGTGTTGCGGACCGTTTTGGAATCCTGCAGCCTGGGCTCGGTTGAGATACAACTTGGCCAGGAAGTGACCCGCCGCCCATTTAGTGACGCGGCCACGGTCCGATTGCGTTTCCGGCAGGTTGTCGTACGCGAAGCGCATATCCGCGATGATCCGTTTGTAGACATCCTCAATTGAAGATTTCGGATAGTAATAGATTCCATTGTCCTCGCGTTTCGGGGTCAGCAGGAGCGGTACATCGCCCAGCTGATTCGAGATGAGGTAGTAAGCCCACGAACGAAGAAACAACACTTCGGCTTTTCGTGTCCGGTTATACACCTCATCCGTTCCAAATTTGCCTGGCCGTACATTATCCAGGATATCGAGCGCTATGTTACAATTGTTGATGTGCGGGTAGGTTCCCATAGGAGCGTAACTCGAGTTGGCTGCTCCTATGAAGTTGTTGATGTTGCCCGCTATGGTGCTGACGTCCGTTCCGTAACCGCCGGCTTGATAGCGTGCCAGCGTCGCGTTCGTATGCATGTACGCGTCAGTTTCCGGTTCTATCAGCTTCGCACCGTTGGCGTCCCATTCATGCTTTACCCGTGCATAAACGTAGAGCCCTTTGATGAACGCATCGAGCCCCCCTTCGGTATTAAAGTAGTCTTGGGTGAGCGTCGACACTTGCTTCTCTTCCAGGAAATCCTGGCAAGAGAACGCTATCGTCGTCATCAGGAGTAGTAATATATATTTTTTCATGTCTTGAATTTTTTGTTGTGGCGAAACGCCTGTCAAAATCCAGCTCGTATACCAAACACGATACTTTGAGGCAGAATCGTATTGTTGTTCGTACCTCCCAGAGGATTGGTGTTCGATGAAGCGCGATCCCAGTTGGTTTCGTCATCCGGGTTCAGCCCCATTTGTACGATGTCGCCTCCAAAGATGAACGGATTCAACACTTGGACGTTGAGACTTAAGTCCTTCACCGATATGCGCTGCAGCCACGCTGTAGGCACGTTATAGTTGAGCGAGATATTCCTGACTACGGCAAAGGATCCATCGTGGTATTGCATGGCAGCCGTGATGTTTTCAACATTGCCGAAATTCGGCATCGGCCACCGGCCGCCGGGGTTGTCCCACGACCACACGTCGTTCTCTACCCTTCCGTTAGGCCAAACCCCTCCATAGGAGTTGGGGTATCCGCCAAAGTATGTTTGACCGACGCGTGCATAGATGAATGAACTTAATGTCCAGTTCTTATAACGGAAGGTGTTCGTAATACCACCCGACCAGTCCGGGCGGTTCGATCCACGTATCACCATGTCATCGGCGCTGATCCTGTAGTCACCGTTTTGGTCCACGACCTTAATGGTTCCAGGATAGAAGCGGTGACCGTTCGCGTTAAACTTGGACATCTCTTCCAGGTCTTCGGCTGTATTTTGCCAGATTCCGTCGTTCGCATATTGATAGTATACCTGTAGCGGATGACCGATGAACCAGCGTTGAGCCAGCATGTCTTCTTTGCCGTCCAACAATTCGACGATCTCTTCGCGATTAGCAGCCCAGTTCAGATCGGTGGTCCAGCTGAAATCCCCTTTTTCAATGTTCAGGGTCGTCACGGTCACCTCGAATCCGCGGTTGCGGGTCTTACCGATGTTTTCAAGTTTCTGTACGTAACCCGACACGGCCGGAAGGTCCTTCCTGAGGATCAGGTCGCTTGTGTTTGCTTCATAGTATTCCAGTGAACCGGATATCCTGTTTCCGATGATCGCAAAGTCGACGCCGACATTAACCTGAGCTGTTTTTTCCCATCCCAGCAGCGGGTTCCTCACCAGCTGCGGCAAATATCCGATGGCCGGCACGGATCCGAATACATACGGGTTTCGGCTCAAAGGTCCGGAGGTCGAATAAGGATCAACGGCGGAGTTGCCCGTCACTCCGTAGCCTACGCGGGGCTTCAATTCATTCAGCCAGCTGATGCCTGACATGAAAGGCTCCTCATGCATCTTCCAGGCCACGGCGAACGAGGGGAAGAAATCCCACTTATGACCGGGAGCCAGCACGGAGGCACCGTCGTACCGCCCCGTGGCGGTCAAAAGGTACTTGTCTGCCAGCGTATAGTTGATGCGACCCATCCACGACATGAGCGTGTTTTCGCTGAAGCCTGTGCCATAACCATCAGGCGATCCGTTGGTATTGGAGGCCAGGTCATACCAATAACTGATGTCGTAAATAGTGCTCGATACCCGGGCATTGATGTTTTCTCTGCGGAATTTCTGAGCGGACTGCAGTAAGGTGATGCCAATCTTGTGCACTTCGGCAAACGTTTTGTCGATGAACAAAAGGTTCTCCATCACCCACGAAAAGCGTTCTTCGTTGCTGTAGCTTGCTGTGTTGGGTCGGTTTGTCAGGTGGCTCGTTGCGTCCGGGCCGGTCCATGTACCAACGCGGTAGTTGCGCAGTTGGCCGCCGACATTGACCCTGTACCGGAGCCACGGCGCGAGCTTTACTTCCGCAAACAGGTTGGTCATTACCGAGGAAGCTCTCCGTTCATTGACAGCCTGGTCGATATCGATCAGGGGATTCCAGAGCGACAGGTTTCCGCCAGCGTTTCTGATCCACTTGCCATCCGGGCCAGTCGGAAGCGCATATGGGAACTGTTCCGTAGCGCGGGAGTAGAGGTCTTTCGATCCCGTGTTGGACGTGTTCGGCCCGAAGATGCCATAATTCTGAATAGAGAGAGATGCTATGGCCGATGCGCCCACCGTCAACCAGTCATTGGGTTTGATGTCGCCATTAATGGTGGCTGTAAACCTTTCGTAATCCTGGTCGCGCTGCACGCCGAGTTGGTCGAAGTAGTTGAACGACAGGTAAAGGTTGGACGTTTCGCTTCCCGACGAGATGGCGATCTGATGATTGTTGGTCACACCTTGGCGTACGGCATCGTCGATCCAGTCGTAACTCCTGATGTTGGCTGAGTTATAAACTGGGACTTGTGCGGGCCATCCCATCGCCTGTTCTTCGGCGGTAGTTGCTCGCATCCGAACCGTACCTCCAATCTGGTCCTCCCACTCGTACCCCATTAGCACCGATTGCATCGCAATAGGATCCTGGGCCAGGCCCATCCGGGCGATGTCTTCGTTAGGGTCGGGATATCCCAAAACGACCGGCGTATTGAAGTCGGTAAACTGGGCTGTATTATAAAGCCCGCCATTCATCAAGCTCAATCGCCAGCGGTCGATGTATTCGCCGCCATTCATCCAGTCGGTTAGCGACTTGTACGAATCGAGGGATACCGTACCGTTGTAAGTAATGTTTAACTGACCGGCTGTGCCTCTCTTCGTCGTGATCAGGACAACACCGTTCGCGCCTCTCGACCCGTAGATGGCCGTGGCCGACGCGTCTTTCAACACTTCAATCGAGGCAATGTCGTTGGGGCTGATGTCGCTGATGCTTCCTGACACTAAGGGAATACCGTCGATAACATAGAGCGGATCATTTCCCGCTTCCAGCGATCGGTTACCACGCACCCGAACAACAGGGAGTTCTCCGGGTTTGAAGTTTGAAGAGATGTTAACACCTGCAGCCTTACCCTGCAGTGCTTGAAACAGGTTTTGCGAAGGCCTTTCCTGGATAACGTCTGCCGTTACCCTGGAAAGTGCGCCCGTCACGTCGCTCTTCTTTACGGAGCCATAGCCTACGACTACAATTTCGCTGAGCTGCGTGATGTCCTGAGCTAAGGTGACATTGATAACGGTGCGGCCGTTTACTGGCTCCTCGATCGTCGCATATCCGATCGAACTGAAGACCAGGATGGCATCGCTTGCCGTAACTTCAATGCTGTAGTTACCATTAGCATCCGTTACGGTTCCGCGAGAGGTGCCTTTGATAATTACGTTCGCTCCTGGTAGGCCCAGATTGTCCTCAGATGAGGATACTTTCCCAGTGATCGTTTGACTTTGTGCAAATGAGCAAATCGCACTTCCGGCCAAGATAACTGTAAGCAATAACATCCGGACCCACCCAAATGATTGTAGAGTTCTCCAATCCATAGTAGTGGGTTAAAAGGGAATACTTGCTGAACAATATGTGCGATCGCATAAGGAAATTCTCAAAAGTGTCAATATTACGCATCCTGTAGTATCCGGTTAGGGCTGCCTACTGCTATGCGGTGGTTGGTTGTACGCGACGTTCTGCCATGCTATGCCGAGTCTGTAAACATGATCCTGCATGAGCGTCACGATGCGGTGTTCGGTTGGAATGGTAGTGATGTAGATGCGGAGGGACTGATTATCGGTGGTGCGCCAGATAACTTCTTCTCGCCAGTCGCCAAAAAGGTCGGCGCTTAACACGGGTGTTGCCTTCGATCCATTGTTGGAGGTGCATTCGGGATCGACGAGCAGCGTGTCCAGACTGTTCGTGTTCCAACTCCATTTCATGATGCGGTTTCGGTCAAGAAGTTCCCGCAACAAATCGCCATCCCACCAGATGCCGAAGTTGCAGGAGCCCGGTGTCACTTCAGTGATCAGCTCACCTTTGGCTGAGTACAATCCGCGGATACCCCCTCCGAAAACCCAACACTCGGCGCCGGGATAGCGAGGATCGATGTCAAAGGCGTTGCCGCGGCCCGGACCTTCGCCGTCGGGGCCGGCTTGTACCGAAGGCTTCTTCCATAATATTTCACCCGTACGCGCGTCGCGCATATGCATGCCGGCGTCGTCGAACCGCTCCTGAATATCGAAGACTTCGAGGCCGGGACGATCGGGGTCGAGATCGGAGACATGCAGTGCATCGCCATGACCAAGTCCGGTCGAATGCAAACCCTTACCATTGTCGTCAATGACACAGGCGCCGTAAATGATTTCATCCCGACCGTCGCCATCTACATCGGCAACGCTAATGTTGTGGTTGCCCTGACCCGCATACGCGAGATTGCCCGGTGTGCCGTCGTGACTGTCGAACGTCCACAGCCGCGTCAGCTTACCGTTATCAAAATTCCACGCGGTAAGAACCGATCGCGTATAGTATCCGCGGGTCATGACAAGGCTGGGACGCTTACCGTCGAGGTAAGCGATGCAGGCGAGGAACCGGTCGCAGCGGTTGCCATACCCGTCGCCCCAGATCTCTTTGAGCTCGTCGGCGGTAGGCGTAAGGGTGTCGGGATGACGCGGTGGGATGAAGTCCGTCGTATGAAGAGCAGCACCTGTTAGCCCGTCGAACACGGTAAGATACTCGGGTCCTCTAAGAATGTACCCTTGTTCATTTCTGTGGTCCGCGTCGGGATCGCCTATCACCTGGCCTTTTCCATCTATCGTGCCATCAGCCGTCTTGCACGCTACTTCAGCGCGGCCATCCCCATCCAGGTCGTATACCATGAATTGTGTATAGTGTGCGCCTTCCCGGATGTTCTTGCCGAGGTTGATACTCCATAATAATGTGCCATCCAGTTCATAGGCCTGGAGGATCGGTTCGTCCGTCATTCCGCGGTGCGAATTGTCCCGGCCGCGGCCGGTCATGTGGATAACGAGCTCGTATTCGCCATCGCCATCCAGGTCGCCAACCGATCCGTCGTTGGGTGTGTATCCTTCCGGTGTTTTCAACGGTACGGTAATGTACTGTTGTGGCGGTGAGCCCGCCAGTAGCGCATATTGCTCGCTGTCTTGCAATTCCTTTCCGTTCACGACGGGCCGTACGAACCACGCGTTTTGTTTATTGAAGTCGGCAGTCGCATCGGCAAACCAGGTAACTGTCATGATAGGCGTCCTGTTGAGCTTTCTGGGTTTTCCGCCTGCAGTAACGCGGTATACATTGAATCCAACATTAGGCGGATCTTCCTTCAGCAGCCTCCAGGAAATAAATGCCTTGGTTTCATCCTGCCGGACGGCGACGATGCCGCGGTTGAGTCTTTCCGCCGGTTGCTGTGCATATAAGCTCACGGAGAGCAAGGGGAAGAGAAGAAAGAGCGTCCTAATCATGGGATACCGCGATTGGTAACGGGCATTTTGAACAGATACAATGAAATGAAAAATGCGGGCTATACCTTCATGGAGTGTCCCGTGCCGTACAGTACACTTCGTGACTGTACGGTGTCCTACACTTCGTGACTGTAGGGTTCCCTGGGCTTCGTGACGGGAAAATCGATCATTTACTTATCAAATGTGAAACAAACGTATTATTTTCACGTTTGTTAAGTAAATCTGCGTGCGTAGATTTCATGAATTCGCGCATTCAACGTAAAATCATGTCCGTACAAAATCATTCACTGGGAGAGTTTGAGGAATTGGTCCTGCTCATCGTAGCTGCGCTTCACAATGAGGCGTACGGTGTTCTCATCCTGGAAAATCTGGAAGAAAAACTGCAAAAAAAGGTCAACATCAGCGCCGTGCATGTGGCATTGAAGCGGTTGGAAGATAAAGGGTTCGTCCGGTCGAGATTCGGTGGCATCACCAACGAGCGGGGAGGACGACGGAAGAAATTCTACTCCATCACAGCACTCGGAAAAAAGGTACTTGACCGGCAGTATGCGCTTAGGACGAGTTTGTATCAGCAGATACCGAAGATATCCTTTGGATAGAAAGATTGAAGAATTGAAGAGTTGAAGACCCGCCTGCCCGATTAGCGATTGTGAGACGTCAACACATCGTTGGGCAGTCGGGCAGGTTGAACGGTATAGTGCAAACGATGCGATGTCGTGTATTGATTGTCACGGATCACGCAAACGCTATCCGTGACCTATACCTGGTAGGGACGCACGGTGTGCGTCCATTCATCTATGTGACCTCTATGTGTTCTATGTCCTATGTGGTTCCAGAGAAATCTCAAGCATATGAAGCCATCGCCGCCGAAAAGAGCGCTACAGTTCCTTCGCTGGTTTTGCCGGGAGGATTATATCGAGGAGATCGAGGGTGACTTGACGGAGATCTTCGAAAGGCAATATGCAGCATCGCCCCGAAAGGCGAGGTTAAGATTCATTTGGAACGTGATCCGATACTTCCGGCCGGAGTTTATCAAGGCATTAAGATTATTTTATCCTGTTAATCCTTTAATCATGATCCGACATAACCTGCTGATTGCATACCGTAATTTTCTCCGGTACAAGGGTTCGTTCCTCATCAACCTGATCGGGCTTTCCTCAGGATTGGCCTGCGCATTACTGATCTATCTCTGGGTGAGTGATGAACTGCAGGTAGATAGGTTCCACGAACACAAGGACCGTCTTTACCAGGTACTGGAAAACGTGAACCAGGACGGAAAGACAATCACACGAATTACAACCGCAGGACCAACCGCGGAGGCACTTGCGTCGGAGATGCCTGAAGTCGAGTACGCCGTGACAGCGACCTACCTGCGCATTCCCGACAACGTGCTCTCGATAGATGATCGCGACATTTCAGCCCGGTGTTTGTACGCGAGTTCCGATTACTTGAATGTCTTTTCATTTCCATTGATTCACGGGAGCAGGGACAATGCGCTGTCTGACAAGAAATCCATTGTCCTGACGGAAGAACTTGCATCGCGCCTGTTCGGAACAGCTGATGCGGCCATGGGTAAGACGGTTGTGTGGCAACACGAAAAGGAATTCCAGGTTACCGGCGTCCTTAAGAATATTCCTGAAGTCTCCTCGGTGAAATTTGACTTCATACTCACGTTCGAGGAGTTCAAAAGCGCCAACGATTGGGTCACGAGCTGGTATAACACCGCGCCTCAAACTTTCATTTTATTTAAACCCGGTGCCGATATCCATCAGTTTAATAGAAAGATCGCCGAACTCATTCGAACCAAGACTGAAGGGCATGCTTTGCATCGAACGCCCTTTGTTGCAAAGTATTCGGACTTATACCTATATGGCAGCTATGAAAACGGTGTGCAATCTGGCGGACGGATTGAATATGTACGGCTTTTCTCTATCGTGGCGATATTTATCCTCCTTATCGCCTGTATCAATTTCATGAACCTTTCTACAGCGCGGGCATCGCGCCGTATGAAAGAGGTCGGCATGAAGAAAGCCGTCGGCGCCAGACGGGGTACGCTGGTACTTCAATACCTCAGTGAGTCCACGCTGATCGCATTCCTTGCACTGCTACTGGCTATGTTGTTCGTAATGCTATTGCTACCCAGGTTTAATCTCATTACGGAAAAACAACTGACCATTCCCATAGATATGAATTTTGTCGGGCTGCTCTTGGGGATTGTACTGATTACCGGGTTGACAGCAGGAAGTTATCCTGCACTCTACCTTTCAAGGTTTAGTCCCCTGACGGTGCTGAAAGGTAAGTTAAACAATTTCATGGGCGAAGCCTGGGCGCGAAAGGGATTGGTGGTTTTTCAATTTACGCTGTCCATCATCCTTATCGTGGGCGTATGGGTTGTGTACCGTCAGATACTGTTCATCCAGACCCAGAATTTGGGATACGATCGCAACAATGTAGTGATGATTCCCTGCAATGATCAATTGGGCAAAAGACAAGAGACATTTCTCACCGTACTTGAGGGCATACCTGGTGTCGTTGCCGCCTCAAGCGGAGGACACGATATGACCGGTCATAACGGAGGTACTTACGGTGTTGAATGGCCGGGCAAAAATCCCGACGACCGAACGGAATTTGAAAGGTTGTCGGTCCGTTACGGATTTCTTGAGACGCTCGGCATCGAAATGCTGGAAGGTCGAGCGTTTTCGAGAGACTTTGCCGACAGCACAAGCATCATTTTTAACGAGGCGGCCATCGAATTCATGGGCATGTCCGATCCCATCGGAAAGACCGTCAAACTCTGGGGCAGGGACATGACGATCATCGGCGTCGCAAAAAATTTTCACTTTGAAACATTTCGCGATGTAGTGAAGCCGGCCTTTTTCTGGCTTGCTCCTTACCCTCCGGAAATCATCATGGTGAAGGTCCAATCGGAGAATGTACCCGAGATTCTTGAACGCATCCAGGCAGCCTACGAGGAATTCAATCCGGGTTTTCCGTTCTCTTACAAATTCCTGGACGACGACTATCAGGCCTTGTATGCTGCGGAACGCCGCGTAGCAATCTTATCGCGATACTTTGCCGGCCTGGCGGTGCTGATCTCCTGCCTGGGCTTGTTCGGACTGGCGGCGTTCACCGCCGAGCGGAGGACGAAGGAAATCGGTATCCGGAAAGTTTTGGGATCTACGACGTTTTCGATCGTGCGACTCTTATCGGCCGAATACACGAAAATGGTTCTGGCGTCGATAGCCATCGCACTTCCTCTCAGCTACTTTGCGGCCAGCCGCTGGCTGGACGGCTTTGTCTTTCGAGCGGAACTCGAATGGTGGCTGTTTGCGGGAGCTGGCCTCGCGGCGTTGCTTATTGCCTGGTTGACGGTAGGCTTGCTTACGATGAAGGCGGCGAGGGTAAATCCGGCGGAGTGCCTGAGGAACGAATGATGAGTTGAAGTATTGCCGTAAAGCAGGCCGGTGGCTGCTTTACGGTTAGTGTTGAAGTGTTGAAGTTGTCTGGGCATCTAAATTTGTCTGAGCCGTTCATAGTTCCGCAATCATTAGGGCGCTGATGATCTCGGGTAAACCTATGTTGTGAGATCGTGAATACGAAATCCCTCCTGGCCGGCTAACACACCAGAAAATGCAGCTTTGGGCTAGGCAGTCGGACAGGCACACCAACACATCAGCACTTCAACACCTTTCTCACTGATGTACCATTTGTCCCCGGAGCATCAGAAATAATTCATCCGGACATTTCAAATTGAAGTCTTCATGGTCACCTCTTGGCGGTGAAGGGTATGGATGAAGCCGTTTACTGGCTGGTATTTTTTAAAATCTCTGTAGCACAATAAGTTAACTTATGAAAACTTCAAAACTCTTGCTGCTTGCCGCGGCAATTTTTGCTTTTTCCTGTTCAAAGGACGAGGAACCTAGCCTCGAAAAAAGGGCGATAAGCCTTGCTGAGAGTGACCAGGTCATTCCCGCCCCGTCGGCACTGTTGACATCTGACGACCCGTACGCTCAGATGGCTGCTGGGTGGATTATGCAAGCTAACGCGATGAGCAGCTATCTCTATTTCCTGGAAATGCCTTCGGGCGCACAAAAGTCGGAAGCGAGGATTACCGCATCCAACGGAAGGGTTAAAGATGCTGGCGACCACGTGACGTACATATGGACTGACCAACAGTCGGGGTACAGTGTAGCCTTCCAGGTGAGCGAGGAGACCGATAGCTACGTGTTTGAGATATTTTTGAAAATCGAGGCGGGAACAGAATTCCTTAAGTATTTCCATGCGGAGGAAAAGAAAGACCGCAGTGAAGGGTTCATGAAGATTTATGACATTTTTGGCATCTACGGCGACGATGCGTCAGTTGTGTGGATCAATTACGAATGGACTCGCGCGGGAAATATCTTCAACCTTTCCATCACCGAATACAGCGAAAGCTTCGAAGCGGCTATTACGGTCGACCTGGGGTCGAAGACTGGTAGTGTAACCTATTACCTTGACGGCATTAAGGAGTATACTTTGACCTGGGACGGTGCCGGTAACGGTACGTGGGCTTACTACAACGAAGAAGGTACCGTGACGGAAAGCGGCACCTGGACGGCCTGATCAAGAAGAAGAGTAGAAAAGAAAACGCTCCACACCGGAGCGTTTTCTTTTTGTATCACACACGTTTTGCAGTACGCGTTTCAATACCCGAAGGTGTACTTTACCCCGACGTTTGCTGCAATGGAACTTAAAGGCAGGCTGACGCGGGGTTGCTGGCTGGGATTGTCATTCGTGTCAATGGGATCGTCCGTATCGAAGGTTACTTTGTTGACGAAACTTGCCAGCCGCTGCCTTCTTGTCAATGTTGGAAGGCGATTCTCACCATTAATCTCATAGGTTGTCACTTCAGCTTCTTTGGGATAATAATTCATCCCGGTGATTACGGCTTCAGCAAAAAGTCGGAAGGACGACGTCAGCGAAAACTCCGCACCAGCTACTGCCCTGGCCCCCTTGGCCAGCCCCCCACGATATCGGACTATCACCAGCTCGGAACCAGTGAGACCCTCATCAAACGTTGTAATGCTCTGACCCCGGTCGAAATGAATTTTTCCAATGACAGGTCCAGCCATGAGATAGGGCTGTATCGTTCCCTTGCCAGTAGTGAGTTTGACCATAGGTGCAAAAAAGAAGCCTCTGCTTCGGGTGGCCAGTGTGCTTCGAACGTCAAACACTACCTGACCCAGCCGCGAATCCAGCCCGCTGCTTATCACTTCGTATTCGCGCCCGAAAACGTAACTAATCATCCCTTCAACCCCCAGTTGATCAGTGAACATATAGCCAAAGGCGCCATCCACCAGCAAACCGGCACCGTATGAGCCGTGTACACTTTCGTTTTCTGTGAGGAGGCGTGGTATCTGGAATCCGGATTGCGGGTCCAGGGTCGTGGTGAGTTCCTGGCGTTCGCTGGTACCCAATCGTTCACCAGCCAGGGGGAATCCATATCCGCCGCCAAGCTTGATGTAGGCCTGCCCACGAACGAAACTACAAAGGGAAAGCACAAGGCAAAGGGTTAGGAGGGGGTAACGGAGGGTTCGCATATCGTGGGATTAGGTTGGTAACTGATCGGGACAACGGGTCAGGTATGAGATTAGTAATAAAGTCTATGATGCCCTCCCGCGTTTCCTAAATATACGCAATTGACCCGAAACGCCACCTGGAAATTTGGCCGTCCAACCCCCGCGTGCTTCTTGGCGTCTAATCGAAAACAACACCACCCCCAATGAAAACAATTTGCACTACACTCCTTGGCTGTATTTCGTTATTGCCACTGGCTTTCGCCCAGGACTTCGACTACTCTTTTAAGGAAGAATACAAGATGACTTTGCCCGCGACCCTGACCGTATCTACCTCCGATGGAAACATCGACGTCATGCCCGGCAAGGGAGATGTCATCACCGTTTACTATATCGTAAAAAAGACCGGCCGGTTCATGAAGATTGACCGGAAAAAGGTGGAGGAGGAGTTGAGACTAGAGGTAGATCATGATGGTGGCGCCTTCCGACTTGAAAGCCAGTCGGGGGCTTCATACATTTACGCCCTCAGCACTGCGTAGATGACTATTAGTGGATTTACCTTCGTAAGGAACGCCAGCAAACTGTATTACCCTGTCCGACCGTCAATAGAGTCTATTCTTCCGATTGTGGACGAGTTTGTGATCGCTCTGGGCGACTGTGACCCGGACGATCGCACACGTGAAGAGATTGAGGCAATCAACTCACCCAAGATCCGGATCATCGATACGGTTTGGGATCTGAAAAAGTATCCGCACGGAACCGAATACGCGCATCAGACGGACGTCGCCAAAGCTGCATGTAAGGGCGACTGGCTTTTTTATTTGCAGTGCGACGAGGTGATACATGAAAAATACCTGCCCGCGGTCGTGGATAGCTGTCGCAGGTTCCTGGACGACCACGAAGTCAATGGCCTTCTTTTCCGGTACAAACATTTTTACGGCGACTATTGGCATTATCATGTTTCGCACGATTGGTATCCGAAGGAGATTCGTGTCATACGCAACCTACCTGACATTCACAGCTGGCGGGATGCACAGTCGTTCCGACACATTCCGGATTTTAACGGCAATTACAGTAGCAAGGCGGGCACATCAAAGCTTAATGTAGTTCAGATCGACGCCGAGATTTTTCACTATGGGTTTGTGCGTCCTCCCGAACTCATGGCAAAAAAGAACCGGAATACAACTGTGTCGTATACCCGGGCGCCCGACGAACTCAAAGGCTATTCGCGGCAGCTTGACTACTACGATTATGGCCCCCTGAACCTCCTGAAAGAATACAAGGATACACATCCGGCAACAATGCAGGAATGGATTGCAAAATTCAACTGGCAGGATAAGCTTCAATACGAGGGCAAACCCAATCCGTCACGCGAAAAACACACGCATGAGACGTTAAAGGATCGCATATTGACATTTGTCGAGCAAAAATTTCTCGGAGGCCGGCTGATCGGCGGATTTAAGAACTACAAGCTATTGAGACGCTAACCGGCAGAGCAATTTAAGCAGCTTCCGCCTTGGCCGTTTCGTAGGCGCCGTGCGCAACCTTCTTGTAATTGACTGACCTCGAACTCAGCCAGGTTCTGCCGGACAATGCCGAAGCATAATACCGAACGATGTTGACATACAGCCTCGGGTATGTTGAGAAAGAACGCTTGAAGAACAACAGTGTACCCAGGACTGCAGCGAGAAGAGGAACCGCGAACAAGTTATTCAACACAAAATAGCTGTGCATCAGGAAACGGGTAGCGCCCTGAAAGTGCTTCTGAATGTATACGTGACGCGAGATCATCACTTCGGATTTCGTCAGCGCCTTTACGAAGCGGTTGATACGCGATGCGCCTCCGTGGTTGTGGATGATCTGCGTGTTTTGCAGGAGGGCTATCTGCCCGCCCTGTTTTCTCACCCGCCTGCAAATGTCCATATCCTCGAAGTACATCCAGTAGTCTTCGTCCCATTGAAGGTGGAGGTACCAATTGCGATGCATAAGCATGACAGAACCCGATACCCAGTCTGGAAAGATCACGTTGATGTCTGGCTCGACGGTAACCGGTATAAGACGTTTGTGAGAAAGCTTGTACAGCGTACGCAGAAAACTTGTCAGTGTTGCGGGACGGAGAAAGAGGCCATAGGGTCGGTCGTCTTTTCCCGTGTCGGTAAACTGGCTGCATGAAAGCACGGTGTACTCCGGGTGTCGTTCCGCTACATGGACGAGGCGTCCGATTGCCTCAGCGTTGACAATGGTATCAGGATTCAGGAAGAGAAGATACTCACCAGAGGAGTTCTTCGCGCCGAAATTGCATCCATTGGCAAAACCATTATTCCCGCTGTTCTCCAGAAAGTAAAACTCGGGGAATTGATGGATGAAGCGTTGAAGTTGTTCTTCGCCCGAATCGTTATCGACCACAATCACCTCCCAAGTGAATGGTAGCTCCTTCAGGTTCCGCAGCGATTCGAGGCAACGCTTGAGCGGTTTCCAGCCGCGGTGATTGACGATAACTATGGATAATTTCATGTGATGTGGTCTCCGACCGCGCGCAACACTAGCTCGCGCTGGTATGGTTCCCGGCGAACAAAAATCTGTCAATTATTAAATAAGTTACGACCTTTTTCCGCGTTACCAAAATTCCGTTCCACTCACGGCAACCGCGTTTCGCGGAGGTCGATGCCCAGGAGTGTACGGGCGATTTCATTCATCCTTTCGAACTCACCCTGAAGGTGGACAGTCAGTTGCCGGTGCTCCAAAAAAGCGCCGGGCTCAAGTTCAGTAACTGCCGACGACGATTCGAGCTCATAAAAGGGACCGAGCTGTCCGCCATCTGCCAACGGCCCGTCATTGTAAGCATTCACTACATCACCAGCATAGGGATTGTCCTGCAGTTCCCATTTGGAATTGACGTACAAGCCCCCTTCGTCCACTGGAAAAAATATGATGGACAGAATATTCTTCGCATAATCGTAGCTCGCTGCAAACGGTTTCGCTGCCTTTGGTGACACCCCGATCTTGCTGCGATACTTGCCATCGCACTTCAGGATGAGAACACTGTCCAGCCGCACGAGCCTGTCTGCTGGTACGTCACCGAAATAATTGGTTGTTATCAATGTATCTACACCGGCTAGTGGCCTGAATGGTATAAGTGCAACGGTCTGGTCGCTAGGGCGGAGCATAGACAACAACCAGATCGACATCAGGCCGTCGTCTTTTTTCCACGATCTCGTACCGGCGTTCGTTATCCTGTTGACGGTCTCATAGGCGACGTACGCGGCGTCGTCGACGCGGATACCTGTCTTGCGCGCAAGACTGTCTTTACCTACCATGATAATGTCGCGCTGCACCGCTACGTCGAAGTCGACACCCGAATAGTTGGTAACAGTAGCACTGTGCTCAAATCGCAGACGTCCCGAAGCCGGCGTCGATTGAGCATACGAGACGGTGTCTACGAAGTAGGGTACTTGCCAGTTTGAGACGTCGAAGGAATCGCCTTCGCTGAAATAAAAGGAATACTGGCCTCCTTCGGGTCCGATCCAGAATCGCTCCTCTCCACCTATTGGATTAAACTGATCGAGTATTTCTCCAGACCGGATGAGGTCGTAGTTAATCCATCCGTAGCTGTCGCCCTGCATTCCTTGTGCAGTGCTCGTCATCACGCGGCCCTGGTATTTCGCACTCACCGCGATACGTGCTTGCCCGGATTCTTCAGTAAGTTCAACAACGTCGGCAACATAAGTGCGAAGGAACTCCAGATCATCAGCATAGGATCCGTCAGGCGTATGCTCCTCAGTACTGCGATCGCCGCCGCAGGCAATACATGTTATAACCGATACCAGGAAGGTGGTGCGCGACAACAGGCTCATGGTTGATCAATGATTAGTGGTAGGCAAAATAACATTTTCGGACCCGGCTGGGTCATCTTTTTGATTTGCAATGTATTAATGGTGTTTGTCTCCGAGCAAACAAATGTTAGGATCGACCAATCAAAAAGCAGATCCGTCGAAAAGACGTAGAAAAGTTGGAGTGGATTTGATTTTACTCTACTTTTACGGTAGACTAAGTATAGTTTAAAACTGAAATCGGAAGGGTTCCCGTAAAACGAAGAGGGGACCAGCGCGGACCAGGTAATCAAACGCACCATAACCAAACGATAACAAGGTATTTATGCGAAGCTTTCGAACGGAACTTGAAGATATCAACAACCCTGTAGTCCAGGAGGACATCATCCGTCTGGAACGTCAGATCCGTTTGTTCCGAGACGGCAAGTTGGACGACGATAAGTTCAGGAGTCTCCGCTTGTCGCGTGGCATTTACGGACAGCGCCAGCCCGGGGTACAAATGGTTCGCATCAAACTTCCATTTGGACGTGTGACGACGCAGCAACTGCGGCGCATAGCCGATATCTCTGATGAATACGCGAGCAGCAACCTGCACGCGACAACACGGCAAGACATTCAAATCCATCACGTGAGTCTTGACCGTACGCCGGAACTGTGGACGAAGCTGGAAGAGGACGGGGTAACCATCCGCGAGGCCTGCGGCAATACAGTACGAAATGTAACGGCTTCCGCGACAGCTGGCGTGGATCCTAAAGAACCGTTCGATGTGTCTCCTTATGCCTACGAGACCTTCAAATATTTCCTGCGCAACCCGATTTGCCAGGACATGGGTCGGAAGTTCAAGATATCGTTCAGCGCAAGCGACGACGACACGGCCTATGCGTACATACACGACGTTGGACTAATACCGAAGATACGCGACAACGAGCGCGGCTTTAAGGTCTATATCGGTGGAGGGCTGGGCGCTAATCCGTACCTGGCAGTTCCTGTTTACGATTTCCTTCACGAAGACAAGATCATTCCATTCATCGAGGGCGTGCTGAGGGTGTTCGATCGCTACGGAGAAAGAACCCGGCGCATGAAGGCTCGCTTTAAGTTCCTTCTCGAAAACCTCGGCCTTGAGCGCTTTATGGAGTTGCTCGAAGAGGAGAGCAAGGCTTTGAGCGTTCATTCGTACAAGATCAATCGCGATATATTGCCACCACCGGTAATGGCCCGCGAATTGAATGGCGTAGCCCGGCCGGTAATCGACGAGCAAAAATTTGAAACCTGGAAGAAGACCAACGTCTTCGCTCAGAAGCAGGAAGGGTATTACGGCGTATATGTGAAAGTCACGTTGGGAAATATTTCTTCGGATCAGGCTCGAAAGTTTGCTGACATCGTCGACAAGTACGGCGCTAACGAACTTCGCGTCACCGTAAACCAGGGTTATCTCATTCGTTTTGTACGCGAGAAAGCGCTGCCGCACCTTTTCGCTGCGCTGGACAACCTCGGGTTGGCGGAGCCCGGCTTCGACAGCGTCGCTGATATTACGGCGTGCCCCGGATCAGACACATGTAATCTTGGAATCTCCAGCAGCTACGGTGTTGCTGTCGCTCTCGAAAAGGTGATCAAGGAAGAATATCCGGACCTGATCTTCAACAACGATATCAAGATCAAGATCAGCGGATGCCCGAATTCTTGCGGTCAGCATACCATCGCAAGTATTGGCTTTCACGGAAGCTCCGTCAAGGATAAGAAAGGCGGCGTATTGCCGGCGCTTGTCGTACTTCTCGGCGGTGCGCGACTTTCCAACGGCGAGGGGATCGTTGCTGAAAAGGTTATCAAGATTCCCAGCAAGCGTGGTATTGCGGCATTGAGGCTTCTTCTCGATGACTACGAAGCGAATGCCCAAGAGGGAGAATACTATCACAACTACTATCAGCGCATAGGCGGGCGTAAGTACTTTTATGACCTCTTGAAGCCGCTCGGTGACCTAACCATCATCAACCCGGACGAGTATGTAGACTGGATGGAGGATCATAACTTTATCCTTCATACGGCGACGGGAGAGTGCGCAGGTGTTATTATCGACCTCGTGGCCACGTTGCTATACGAAAGCGAAGAAAGATTGGGGTGGGCAGCCGAAGCCCTGGACGCGGCACAGTATGCCGACTCCATATATCATAGCTATGGAGCTTTCATCAATACAGCCAAGGCGCTGCTTTTGACGAACGACATCCGCGTCAGCACGCAAATCCAGGTCATGGATGAATTCCATAAGAATTTTGTTGAGTCGGGTGCATTTCCTGACGTCGGCAACTTCAGGGATTTCGTATTGCGTATCAATCGCAACGAGCCGTCTGCAGCATTTGCACAGCGATACATGAACGACTCGCACAAGTTCCTCCAGGATGTGCTGGCATTCCGCGAAAGTCAGCGGGTAAGCGTTGAAGTCAAATGAACCCAGAGGCCGGACATGGCACGCCCAGGATCACATTGATCGGCGCGGGACCCGGCGATCCTGAATTGCTTACGCTCAAAGGTCTGCGTGCTCTTCAATCGGCCGACGTCGTGTTGTACGACGCACTGGTTTCCGATGCCCTACTGGCGCTCATTCCGCCTGACGTGCCTGCCTGGTCAGTAGGAAAGCGCGCAGGCGCCCATTCGTTCCGACAGGACGAGATCAATACCCTGATGGTGGATTTTGCCTACCGGTACGGCCATGTGGTACGGCTAAAGGGCGGTGACCCTTTCGTATTCGGCCGCGGCCAGGAGGAGATCGAATTCGCGCTTTCGAGGGGTATTGAAGTCTGTGTCGTCCCGGGCATCAGCAGTGCCTTTGCTGTGCCGGGAGCGCTGAAAATTCCCCTTACTTGTCGCGGCGTAAGCGAGAGCTTCTGGGTCGTAACCGGTACCACCCAATCGGGCAGCGTTTCCGGCGACTTGCACCTGGCGGCACAGTCGTCAGCTACGGTAGTGATCCTTATGGGGATGTCGAAGATCGCTGAGATCATGCGCATTTTTGAAACGCATGGCAAATCTTCTACTCCCGCTGCTGTCATACAAAACGGTACGCTTCCCAACCAGCGCTCGGTTGTCGGAACGGTCTCCACGATTGCCGCGGAGGTTGAGCGTGCCGGGCTTGGAGCTCCGGCCGTTATCGTTGTCGGCGAAGTCGTTCGGTTTGCAACGGAAGCGGAACTCAGGGATATACTTCGCTCCGCGCGCTAAACTCCATGGAACAGAATCGTTTATTTCCAGTTTTTCTCAAGCTGGAGGAGCTTCACACAGTGCTCGTCGGAGGGGGTAATGTGGGCCTGGAAAAGCTCACCGCGCTTTTGAAGAGCAGTCCCGATGCCCGGATTACTATCGTTGCCCCTTTAATTTCGGAAGCGGTGCGTGAATTGGCGGCGTCGCATCCGCGCGTGCGCCTTGTACCGAGAAAATTTCGGCGCACTGACCTTGTCGGGGCAGATATCGTGATGTTGGCCACTGATGACCCTGCATTGCATGCCCGGATTCGTAAGGAAACGCGGAAGAGAGGTATCCTGATCAATGTGGCGGATACACCCGATCTGTGCGACTTCTACCTTGGTTCGGTGGTTACCAAGGGAAATCTCCGTATCGGAATATCCACCAACGGGAAGTCGCCCACCATTGCTCGGCGTATCCGTGAATTCTTCGAGGAAGCCCTACCTGACGAGGCCGATGCGTTGCTTACCAACATGAACCGTATCCGCGAGCGCATCGCAGGTGATTTCAAAGAGAAAGTGAAAACCCTTAGCGAGATTACGGCGTCATGGCTGGAGAAGAAATAGGCAGTTATCTCCTCCAATTTGCTGGATCCACCCGCCAAGCCTTCAGCGAGACCAGCTGTTCCTGGGTAATGTACTTCTGATCGATTGCGTAACGCAGCAAATGGCTGTAGTCCGACAGGCAGATCAATGACGTGTCGGCTTCATAAAAATTCTTGCTGGCCACATCAAAGCCATAATTGAAGACGGAGACCATGCCGAGAACCTGGACGCCCCGTTCGCGCAGTGCCTGTACGGCCCTCAGTGAACTTCCGCCGGTGGACACGAGATCTTCCACCACGACAGCGCGGTGTCCTTTGACGATCCGACCTTCGACGAGATTCTCCATTCCATGCTCCTTGGGTCTGGATCGCACGTAGATCATGGGAAGATTCAGGACCTCTGCCACGAGCGCCGCCTGTGGAATGCCCGCTGTGGCTACGCCTGCGATGACTTCTGCTGTGAAATAGTTTTCACGGATGGCCTCCACCAGTCCTTCCTTGATCTCGCGGCGGACGTCGGGATAGGAGAGCGACAACCGGTTGTCGCAATAGATGGGCGACTTCCACCCCGAGCTCCATGTGAACGGCCTTTCGACATTAAGTTTGATGGCTTCAATCTGAAGAAGGAGGGACGCGATACGGGCTGCCGTCCGCTCCTGCACTTTAATTATTGGCATGGCCGAAATATAGGGTTTTGGTGAAAAATAAATTCGAGCCCCGCCTCCAATAATTTGGTTTCCAGCTTTTTGGAAAGTACGATCCAAAAAACGTCCGTTATGCTTGCCCGCGAGAAAATTATTTATTCTTTTGCGAACATGGTGGCGCTATAACCAGATTTCCATGATTGTTTTCATCAACGATATCCCCGTCCGGTTCATGCAGGGTAATGAGGAACCGGACCCGGGCATGTCAACGTTAGCATCGACGCCACCGCAGGCCCCATTCCCCGGGCAGCCCTAATCAATCACGTTCACATTCGCAATGTCAGGGAACAAGACCTCGACATCATCCTGGACTACCTGAACTCCAATGTGCCCACAGCGCTCCTTTCGCTTTACCTGTCTATCCCGGAATACGAAAAGGTCAAAGCGTACTTCAAGGGAAAGTTCAAGGTGATCAAAGCGGCCGGAGGGTTAGTGCGGAAGAAGGAGAAATTTCTCATGATCTACCGCCTCAAGAAATGGGATTTACCGAAAGGAAAAAAGGAGAAAGGGGAACGCTACAAAGAGACTGCCATACGTGAGATTGAGGAGGAATGCAACATCACGGTCAAGCTCGACCGCAAGATCTGTACTACATGGCATACCTATACCATGAACCGCCGACCGATGCTGAAAAAAACCCGTTGGTATGCGATGGACATCGTCGACGACAGCCGGATGAAACCCAACACAGACGAGGATATAGAAGAAGTGCGCTGGATGCGGAAGAAGGAAGTCTACCACGCGCTCGACCACTCCTATGAATCTATCAGCTACGTCTTCCAGCAGTACTACGCGTTGTTCGAGTTGAAAATACCCCCTCAGAGCTTGTAAGGGAGGAATTCGGAGACGTCACCCCCATATTGATGCACTTCGCGGATGATGGAAGAGTTGATCGCCGCATATTCCGGAGAGGTTATCAGGAACACTGATTCGAGTTCGCTGTTGAGGTACCGATTTACCTGCGATATACTGTTTTCGTATTCAAAGTCAGTCGTGTTTCGCAGTCCCCTCAGGACAAACCGCGCTCCGTGTTTTCGAGCAAACTCTGCAGTGAGTTCCTGAAAAGTCTGGACGCTGATCGCTGGATAGTCGGCGAACGTCGACCGGATCTTCTCCACCATATAGTCCAGCTCGAAATACCGCGTCGTCTTGCGGGTATTGTGACCCAATGCGATAATGATTTCGTCGAACAGGTTGAGTCCCCGCAGGACGATGTCCTCATGTCCTTTGGTAAAAGGATCAAACGAACCGGGAAAGAGGGCAATCTTCTTCATAGCGATGCTACCTATTCGAGGAGGTGCATCCCGTAGAGGTCCAGATACTGGTGATCCTGTATTTCGTCAAACGGGTATCCGAACTGGAGGAAGCGAGGACGCGCACCGAACATTACGTTGTTGATGTATTTGTAGAACTCGTGGTAGTGCGGCGAGTTTTTTCCGAGATAGCCCCACAGCACGACCTGGCTGGTCTGCTGGTCCATGTTCAGCGTCTTCATGACCATCATGATATACCGCACGTATTCCGCAAATTGCTTGATCACGAACTGGTTGTAAAACACCAGCCGGTCATTTGTGCAGGACAGGATGTGCAGTTTGAACCGATCGATAAAGATATACAGGGGATTATCCCCGCGTGAAGAGGCGTATTCCATCACACTTTCGATCAGGCAGGCGGACTGGTGGAGGAACACAGGCTGCCGGGAGGGGTATACGCGTGTGATCCATTCCCTGAGGTCGCGCGGTATGGCAAACACCGTCTTGGCTTCAGCCCTGGGGTTGTTTACGTACAGTACGTCTTCAGTGAGCGTGTCGGTGGCGGCGTTGAAGCCGAGATAATCGGCGGCAGCGTCGGCGATGAACAGCGTGTCGGGCACCTGGACGAATTTGGCATTCTTAACCGACACCTTAACCTGGTTCCAGAACCCTGCTTTGAGCAATTCATGGGAGTCGAATATCAGGTCAAGGACCGACATGAGGTCCTTGTGCTGCTGTACGTTGGGAAGGACGTAATCCTCGAGCCACAGCAGGCGTTGCTCGGCCGCGCCAACGACCGCCACCTGGAAGTCGCGTAGACCGATGTGGATGAGCAGGTTGTATAGATGAAGGTTTTCTTCGTCAAACCGCTCGTCCTTGATTTTTTTGATCAGCTTATACTGAAGGCCCGTGGTTTGCAAATTATTCCCAGTTACCGGACGTATTTACGTCAGTTTTTGACCCGAATTGGAGAGGTTGTCTGTTCCTTGCTTCGTTGGTTGCCCTGCGGGCTGGGTTGATTGGAGCCGGATCCCACACGTGGATAACGTCTACCAGCACGCCGTTACGGTCTACCTTACCGGTGAAGATTCCGAATTCCTTGCCGGAGCCCGGAACGATGTGCAGTTGACTAACGTCGAGATTGGGATTAAACTGGTAGTCCCACAGCGTGATGAGATATTGTCCTTTGGTGACCTTGTCGCCGGGTTTTACGTTGGCCAATCCACTGATCGTTCCATTGTCGAGGAACACAAAGTCTTCCACCCGGTTGTTGCTTTCGCGGCGCAGGGAATACGACTTTCCTTGCTTCACTACCCGGTCCCCGACCTCAGCACCGAAGCCCAGGAACGTTCCGTCGTCGGCCGCATTGATCGTTACGGTCTTCTTGAAAATCCGGTCCTTTGCTGGCACGAACCCCAGGGTATCGATCTGCACGTGGATGCTATCCCTTCCGTAACTGAGGGGAATGATCGTTTCGGTGCGGACGGTGATGGGCACTTCAGCCGTTTCAATGAAATTGATCAACGAATCCCAGTTCGAGGTGTATCGTCCGTAGTATTCCCGAAAAACCTTTTGCGCTTCCCGGATCACCTGAAGCTTCTCTGTGATCTGCCCTTCGGTCAGCCTGATGGATTCCTGTTCTTTGATCGTCGAGCTTATGCTGTTCCAAAGGTAACCCGCCAAGGCGACGGCGATCAGTAGGAGTACGATCGATACAATTTTGGTAAGGTTCATTCTTACAGGTTTAAGAGTTACAATAATAAAGATTTTGGCCGGTAAATCGCAAGATGAACGGGTTGGGGCGGATTTTATATTTTCCAGTATCCTGACGCCGTTCTCAGCTTTTCCGGCGTGCTGAAAATGCGAAAGAGACCGTGTTTTTCAGCCGCTCTCACCGCTTTGAGCTCATCGAACGACATGAACCGTACGTCAGCAAGAATCTGCCGGTCTGCAGGCAGTTCCGGATCAATACCGGTCCTGAGCGTTCCACCAGTCCGTTCCACCTCGAAAAACAGTTCTACGGCGTGTAAGGGCATGTTCACATATTCGAAAACACACATGTGTCTGCCCGTCTTCACCTCCAGACCCGTTTCCTCCCGGAATTCGCGCTCTATCGTCTCCGGAACCGTGGATCCGAACTCTACTCCCCCGCCAGGTGGGGCCCAGAAATCGCCGTCTGTAAGGCCACAGTGGTTCACAACCAGCACGCTGTCGCCATCCCAGCATATTCCGCAAGCCCGGACCCTGACCCGGTTTCCGTATATTCTGTCGATTTCCGGGACCATTCGCGGTTACCTTTCCATTTAATTCGAAATCGAACCAAAAGTCACTTCAATCCCGAAAATTCACGGGAATTGGCAATATTGTTGTTCGAAGTGTCGTAAATTTGAACAAAAAAATAGCTTGTCATGAAGCACATCATATTTTTTGCCGTTTGCCTGGCCACGTTTACGGCTTACAGCCAGGAGGTTGCCACGTCTCAAGTCAGCGGTCCGGTCATTACATGGAAGGAGTCCAGCTATGATTTCGGCGACATCCGTCAGGGTGAAAAGGTGGAACACACCTTTGTTTTCACGAACACGGGCAATGAACCTCTCATCATCACGAACGTGCAGGTTACTTGTGGTTGCACCACACCTAAGGGTTTTCCTCGTGATCCTATCGCGCCCGGCGAAACTGGAGAGATAACCGTAGCCTTCAACAGTGCGGGTAGGGTAGGCAAACACCACAAGGTCGTAACAGTTGTATCGAACTCTGTAGGGAAGACGAACCAGATTTCCTTCACGACCAACATCCTGAAACCGGAAAACCCCTGACCTGACCGGTTAGGATTTAATATTATCATTCACGAGGTCCTGGTCAGGACCTCTTTTTTTTGCAAAGGCCAACGCGAGCAATAACCAGCCAGCGATGAAAGCTGTGCCGCCAACAGGCGTTATCGCTCCGGCTGCGGGTATGTCAAATACAGAAAGAACGTAAAGGCTTCCACTAAATATCAAAATCCCTCCCGCGAAACACCACGCAGCAGCACGCAAAAGCTTTGATGGTTCGATTCGTGCTGCCAGTCCGGTTGCCAGGAGTGCCAGCGCGTGGTAGAACTGATACTCAACGGCGAGATCATAAGTGTCCAGCCGTCCCGACGCCATAAGCCGCGCCTTCAGCGCGTGGGCGCCAAATGCGCCGAGCGCGACGGCCGTCAGGCCAGTGAGTGCGCCTGTTACCAGAATACTTCTTGCATTCATTATAAAGGAGTTCAATACGTATCTGTTCAATTCCGCTCGCCAAAAATCGCTGAGCCGATTCGCACAAGGGTGCTTCCCTCCTCCACAGCGATCTGGTAATCATTGCTCATGCCCATCGACAATTCGGTGAAGCGCACATTGGGAGCCGTCGGCATGGCCTTCACCCTGTCGAAAAGATCACGCAGCCCGCGGAACTCTCGTCGGATCCGGTCTTCATCATCGGTAAGGGT
>Ga0079224_100001628_pt1 | contig 26225 bp, 25 predicted proteins | sample Stecom2015_FD_80414 | JGI IMG/M metagenome (GOLD analysis project Ga0079224, IMG submission 80414) | Agricultural soil microbial communities from Utah to study Nitrogen management - Steer compost 2015 | ecosystem: Environmental > Terrestrial > Soil > Agricultural land | place: USA: Utah... | reverse complement strand
GTTAGGGAATCTCTGACTTACTCTGCTTCTGTGATCTCTAGCCGCTCGAAACGCCTTGCATTGCGGGCATTTCTTTGGGCTGAACCGTCGGGGCAGTAGGTTAATCAGAGCTTCCTTAGGCCGAGGGAATGAACTCCTCGTCGTCCTGATGTTCGCGCTCGAACACGAGGAAATCGTAGTACCCGCACTTGTTCCCGTAAGGGTACTTGCGACACACGTTCGGACGCGCCTCGTAGACCGTGCAACGACGTTCGTCGGTGTCGAAGAAGCGGCAGATGGACTTATAAATGTGATCCTTCTGATGTCTGAGGATCTGCTCGTCCGCGTCCTTGGTCCGGTAGCGATACGTGAAGCGCTCGCGCGCCTTCTCGGCAGTCAGACCAAAATGGCGAGCCAGCCGGCGGATATCGTAGTCGCTCACGGCGATGCGCGCGTGGCTACAGCAATACCCGGGGCACTTCAGGCAGTCGTAACGCCGCTTGCTCACTGGGAAGCTCTCCGCCCGGCCGCGGCCGGGGCGATTCTCTCGAATTTCTGGAATGTGAATGCGTGCGCATGACGCTCGTCCGCCGGGCGCCGCTCGCTGCTCGTCAGGCGCCATTCACCGGGCGCCAGCGGTGGAAACAGCGCGTCGCCTTCGATCGTGGCGTGCACGCGCGTCATGTGAACGATGTCGGCCTGTGCGAGCGCCTGGCGGTAAATCTGGGCGCCTCCGATCAGCATGATCTCGGGCGACGGCTGCGCCCGCTGCAGCGCCGCTTCGATCGAGTCGACCACGGCGGCGCCCGGCGCCGAGAACCCGCGGCGCGAGATGACGATGTTGTCGCGGCCGGGCAGCGCGCGCCCGATCGATTCAAACGTCTTGCGCCCCATGACCACCGGCTTGCCCATGGTGAGCGCCTTGAAGCGGCGCAGGTCGTCGGGCAGTCGCCACGGCAAGCGGCCGCCGGCGCCGATCACGTCGTTCTCGGAGGCGGCGACCACGATGCACAGCAGGCTCATGTTAAGAATGCTCCGCAACCGCTCAGCGCTTCTTCGTGGCGGCCTGCTTCCTGTTCGCCTTCTTGCGGTTCTCTTTCTTCTTATCGAGAGGCTCGCGATCCAGCATGGTGCCGCGACAACGCTTGGCGCCGCAGCGGCAAGCATAGAGCGCCAGCTCCCGGGGATCGTCGGTGCTCTCCCAGGTGAGCTGGTAGTCATAGCCCAGCTCCTCGCCAGGCTTGATGTTGCGGATGGCGTCGATGAACACCCGGCCGTCCTCGATCACCGTCTCGCAATTCGGTTGGCAGCTGTGGTTGACGAAGCGAGCGTCGTTGCCGCCTCTGCCGGCGTCGATCACCGTTCGGTTGCTGGCGATGAACAGGAACGTGTGCCCGTCATCCTCGCCCTTGTTCGCATAGCGACGATCGGCTTCTGCGTGCGAGATACGCTCGCCAATGTACTCCATGATTCTCGCGCCTTTGCGTATCGGGGCGAGCGCATACACCCCCCGGCCATGGATCGGGGAATCGCGCGTCTCCACCAGTGGAGACGCCGCGATGGAGGGGCTGCGCCGCGTACGTTGTGTGGCGCGGCTTCGCTCGACCTTGCTCCGTACGGGCTCGCGGGCGGCGGCGCGCGAGGACGAGCGCGTCTTGCCGCGCGATTTGTGGCGACTCTTCTTGACAGCCATGAGGGTTCAGCCTGAAAGGACTTGGACGGTTGATATGGTTGTATGGCGGTGCGCGCGCGGGCGCGCACCTCAGCCTGGTTGCGGACCGCCCGTCAAACAGCGACGGGCGCCTTGATGGCGGGATGCGACTGGTAGTTCAGAAACTCGAAATCCTCGTACTGGTACTCGAAGATCGACGGCGGCCTGCGCGCGAGCTCGAGCCGTGGCGGCGTCAGCGGCTCGCGCCGCAGCTGCTCGTCGGCCTGTTGCAGGTGGTTCAGGTACAGGTGGCAGTCGCCGCCCGTCCAGATGAATTCGCCCGCCTCCAGATCGCACTGCTGGGCGAACATGTGCGTGAGCAAAGCGTAAGAGGCGATATTGAACGGCACGCCCAGAAACATGTCGGCGCTGCGCTGGTAGAGCTGGCAGGAGAGCCTGCCTGCGTGCACCCAGAACTGGAACAACGCATGGCAAGGCGTGAGCGCCATCTGCTCGAGCTCCCCGACATTCCAGGCGCTCACCAGGATGCGGCGCGAGTCCGGATTACGACGGATGAGGTCCACGGTGCGGCTGATCTGATCGATGAGCCTGCCGTCGGGCGCCGGCCACGAGCGCCACTGTCGACCGTAGATCGGGCCCAGCTCGCCGCGCTCGTCGGCCCACTCATCCCAGATCGTCACGCCGTGATCCCGCAGGAACTTCACGTTGGTGTCGCCGCGCAGGAACCACAGCAACTCGTACACGATGGACTTGGTGTGCAGCTTCTTCGTGGTGAGCAGGGGAAAGCCCTGCGTCAGATCGAATCGCATCTGGGCCCCGAAGATCGACAGCGTTCCCGTGCCGGTGCGGTCCATCTTGCGCATGCCCTGCGTGCGGATGTGACGCAGCAGCTCGAGATACTGCTTCATGCGAGATTGCCCGTGGGCGCGCGTCGACGGTACGCATGAGCCATCAGCGCCGCGCCCGCGATCACCATCGGCGCCGAGAGCGCTTGCCCCATGGTGAGCCAGCCGAACGCCAGATAGCCGAGGTCCTCGTCCGGCACGCGCACGTACTCCAGCAAGAAGCGAAACACGCCGTAGCAAATCAGAAACAGCCCGGACGGCGCAAGCCGCGGACGCGGACGCGACGTGAACCACCAAAGGATGACGAACAGCACCAGCCCCTCGAGGAGCCCCTCGTAGAGCTGCGAAGCGTGCACGTGCAGCACGCACGGCTGCACCGCGAATCGCTCACAGAGCCGATACGCCTCAGCGGCCTGTGTAGGGTACAAGCGCGCCGGATCGACCACGAAACCCCAGGCGGCTTCAGTCGGCTTGCCCCACAACTCGCCGTTGATGAAATTGCCGATGCGCCCGGCGAAAATGCCGAGCCCGGGCAGGGGCGCAAGGAAGTCGAGCACGTCGCCAAAATCGCGCCCGCGACGCCGGGCGAACAGCAGCACCGCCAGAATCACGCCGATGAGCCCGCCGTGAAAGGACATCCCTCCCTCCCAGATGCGCACCACGGTCATCGGGTCCTGCAGCACCTGCCCCGAGCCATAGAAGAGAGTCCAGCCGAGCCGTCCGCCGGCGATCACGCCCACGGCGGCGAAGAAGATCAGATCGTCGACGTCGGTCGGTTTCCATGTCGAGCCCGGTTGAGCCGCGCGGCGGCGCGCCAGCCACCATGCGGCCGCGAAGCCGATCACGTACATCAGACCGTACCAGCGCACGGCCAGCGGTCCCAGGGAGAGGATGACCGGATCGATCGCGGGATAAGTGAGCATATTGGGCGCGGATGTTAGCAAGTCGACGTATGGCGCTTCAGCTTCCGTGCATTCGCCGCCTGCCGGCGCTGCTCAGGCGTTCGTCACCCGCACGAAATACGCCTTGAGATAGCGCGTTTCGGGCATGGCCGGGTGGATGGGGTGATCGGGCCCCTGCCCGCCCGTTGCGACCACCTGGGCGAAGCGGTCGAGATGGCGGGCCGCGCGCTGAATCGCGCCGAGCAGACTGTCAGGCGACAGGTGAAAGGAGCAGGAGCAGGAAATGAGGAACCCGTCGCGCCCGATGAGCTGCATCGCGAGCTGGTTCAGGCGACGGTAAGCCGCCTCCCCTTTCGGAACGTCTTTCTTGCGCTTGATGAAGGCGGGCGGATCGATCACGACTACGTCGAAGCGCCGACGCTGCTCGTGCAACGCCTCCAGCACGTCGAAGCCGTCGCCGTGCATGATCTCGGGCTTGAGGGCGTTCGCAGCCGCGTTGCCCTCCAGCCACTGCAGGGCGCTTGCGGATGAATCGACGCACACGGCCTCGCGAGCGCCGCCGCCCAGCGCGCCCAGCCCCCAGGCGCCGAGATAGCTGAAGACATCGAGCACGCGCGCGCCGGCCGTGTACTTGCGCAGCGCCAGACGATTGGCTGATTGATCGAAGAACCAGCCGGTCTTCTGTCCTCCACTGGCTGGCGCCTCGAACCGCAATCCGCCCTCTTCCACCGTCAGAACGGCGGGCGTCTCGCCGAACGCCGTGGCCTCGTAATGCGGCAAGTTTTCCAGGTCACGCGCCGCGCCATCGTTCTTCCAGAGCATGGCCGCAGGCGAGACCACCTTGCGCACGGCCGCCTCGACGTCATCGCGCAGCGCCTCCATGCCCACGGTCGCAATCTGCCCGACGATGACCTCGCCGTATCGATCGAGCACCAGACCGGGCAGGCCGTCCGACTCGCCATGAACCAGCCGGTAGTAGGGCCGCTCGTAAAGCTTGCGCCGCAGAGCCTGCGCGACCTGCAACCGATGAACGATGAGCGAGCGGCCGGGCGGGAACGCCGGGTCGCGCCCGAGAATGCGCGCGCAGATCAGTGAATGCGGATTGACGTACGCGTAACCCAGGAACTTGTCGCGATCCGACAGCACGCGGCACATCTGGCCGGGCTGAAAATCTTGCAGCGGCGAGCGCGCTACATCCACTTCGTTGGAGAACACCCACAACCGCCCTGCGGAGATGCGGCGGTCCTCGCCGCGCTTCAGGCGCAGCGGCGGCAGATCTGGTTGCTGCATGAGCGTTCCCTGTCGTTTGGCCCGCGACCTCACAGACCTGCGTCCGGGCTGCGTGCGAGTGGGCGATCCGCCGGCGCGGACCGCATTCTGTGACGCCGCCGATCGACGTCGCCTGCGGTTGCGGCCTGGCGCGGCGCGGCGGTTTATAGTGGGCGCATTCTAGCCGAGACCGCCCGCATGCATTCACCCGACGTCGCGCCTCGCAACCGTCTCGCGGCCGAGACCAGCCCCTACCTGCTGCAGCATGCAGGCAATCCAGTCGATTGGCTGCCGTGGGGCGCGGAGGCGCTCGAGCTGGCGAGCCGCGAAGACAAGCCGATTCTGCTGTCAATCGGCTACTCCGCCTGCCACTGGTGTCACGTGATGGCGCACGAATCGTTCGACGATCCGCAGACCGCCGCGGTGATGAACGAACTGTTCGTCAACATCAAAGTCGATCGCGAAGAGCGGCCCGATATCGACAGGGTGTATCAGATGGCGCATCAGATGCTCACCGGACGAGGCGGCGGCTGGCCGCTGACGATGTTCCTCTCGCCGCACGACCTGCGCCCGTTCTTCGGCGGCACGTACTTCCCGCGCGAGCCCCGCTACGGCATGCCGGCGTTCGTCGATCTGCTGCGCCGCTTGCACGAGTTCTATCGAACGCGGCGCGACGACCTCACGCGGCAGGGCGAGGCGTTGCAGGAGGCGTTCGATCAGTTGCACCCGGAACCGGCCGCCGCGGATGAAGCCTTGACGGCCGAACCGGCGCACGCGGCGCGCCAACGTTTGGCGGAAGAGTTCGACGGCCAGTTCGGCGGCTTCGGCGAGGCGCCGAAGTTCCCGCATCCGACGAACATCGAATTCCTGTTGCGTCGCTGGCGAGCGAGCGCCGGAAGCGAGTCGCCGGACCTTCAGGCGTTGTACATGGCCGCCCTTACGCTCACCCGAATGGCCGAAGGCGGTTTGTATGACCAGCTCGGCGGCGGTTTCGCCCGCTACTCCGTGGATCAATACTGGATGATCCCGCACTTCGAAAAGATGCTTTATGACAACGGCCAGCTGCTGCGCGTCTACGCCCACGCCGCCCTCGCCACGGGCGATCAGCTGTATGTGCGCGTCGCGACCCAGACTGCAGAGTGGATCATCCGCGACATGCAGTCGCCCGAAGGCGGCTACTGGTCGGCCTTGGACGCCGACTCGGAAGGTCATGAAGGCAAGTTCTACGTCTGGGATCACGATGAGGTACAGGCGCTGCTCACGGAGCAAGAATGGGCGGCGTACTCGCGCCGCTTCGGTCTCGATCGTGAGCCGAACTTCGAAGGCCGCTGGCACCTGCACGCGTTTCGTTCCGAGGAGGATGTCGCCGCAGAGCTGCAGGTCGAGGCGCCGGCGTTGGCCGAAACGCTGGAAAGCGCCCGGCGAAAGCTCCTCGAAGCACGCGGCCGGCGCGTCTGGCCCGGACGCGACGAGAAGGTGCTGACCGCCTGGAACGGCCTGACCATCGCCGGCATGGCCGCCGCCGCACGCGCGCTGGGGCGCGCGGACTTCGCCGACTCCGCCGCCCGGGCCGTCGATTTCATCCGCCGACAGCAGTGGCGCGACGGACGGCTATTGGCGGCTCATGCGGGCGGGCGATCACGGTTTCCCGCGTATTTGGACGACTACGCGTTTCTGCTGGACGGCCTGCTGGAGCTGCTCCAGACGCGCTTTCGCACCGCTGACCTCCAGTTCGCGATCGAGCTTGCGAACGCCTTGCTGGAGCACTTCGAAGACCGTGAAGCGGGCGGATTCTTCTTCACGGCGAACGATCACGAGGCGCTCATGCATCGCTCGAAATCATTCGCCGATGAAGCTCTGCCTGCCGGCGCAGCCGTAGCCGCACAGTCGCTCGGGCGCCTCGGCTTGCTGCTCGGCGAGACGCGCCTGCTGGACGCTGCCGCCCGCGCGCTGCGCGCCGGCTGGAAATCGCTGCAGCGCCATCCACAAGCGCACTGCTCGTTGCTGATCGCGCTCGAGGAACATCTCGAGCCGCCGGAGATCGTCATCATCCGCGGCCCGCAGCACGAGGTCGCCGAATGGCGTGATGAACTCGCAAAGTTGTACTGCCCCGGTCGATTGGTGTTTGCGATCGCGAACGATGCGGCGGATCTTCCACCGACGCTCGAGGACAAGAAGCCGCTCGCAAGCACGGCGGCTTACATCTGCCGCGGGATGACGTGTTCGGCGCCGGTGCGATCGCTTGCGGCGGCGATTGCGGTGTTGAGGAAGTAGCTGGCGACTGGCGACCCGGTCAGAAAGTCCGATCCGACGCCGCGCGGCGTCGCGGCGAGCGCACGCCGCAGGTCGACGCCCGCCCTTGCGGCGCGCGACGAGTCACTGTTTCTTCTTCGCCTGCTTCATGCGTCGCGACCTGGCGATGCCTGCGAGCTTCTTGTCGCGCGCCGCGTCGATCGCCGCCGTGAGCGCACGCGCGCCCCACTCGCGCAGCCGCTCAGGGTCCTCGAGCACGTCTTCCGGCACCTGGTGATGGTCAGTGGTCAGATCGAAAGCGTTCGGATAAGGCTTGAACTGCGACATGCCGCGAGCGAGGTAGTCCTGCAGGTTGCCGGGCCCAGTGTGCAGATACACCCGGCCATCGATGATCACGCCCAGCAGGCGCTCCTCGATGAACACGCCGACGCCGCCGAAGATCGGCCGGCTGCTGATGCGGCCAAGGAAGGCGAGCTGCTCGACGACGTACTTGGCCAGACCCGGCTTGGCTTGCATAGCGAGCGACACGCTCTCCCTGAGATGATCGCGAGCCGCTGCGGTGAGATACGATGTGCGCCCGCCCGGGTTGAGTGTACTCTGCGGCGGTGCGCTGTAAATCCGAGGAGCTGCAACGTGCGACGGGGATCGCAATTGGCTCGCCGCACGGCTCGAACTGGCTCGCAGCAGAGGTGCGAGCTGGGTGTCTGCTCAGGCCGAAGCCGCCAGGCGCGCAGCGATGGCTTCGCGCAGCGCCCCGTGCTCCGCTTCACTCCATAACGGCGCCTGCGACCAGTCATACGCCCACGGATGCGCACGACGCAGCGCCGCAGGCTCGTCGACATAACGTGGATGAACGTGCGCGTGCAGCGCCGGCTCTTGATTGCCGAAGATTGCATAATTCACGCGCAGTGCGCCGCTGGCGCCGAGCACGGCTTCACCAAGTCGGCCAAGGTCGCAAAGGAACGTATTGCGCGAGCGCGCATCGAGTGCGTTCAGGTGTCCCACCACAGGATCGGGCAGCAGCAGACAATATCCTGCGAGCACCTGGCGCTCGCCCATCACGGCCCAACCGCTCGCAAGGCGCGCGATGGTTTGGGGCCCACCGGCGCGGCAGAGCTCGACTTCGCGGTGAATGGCGGTCACGGTCATTTCCTGAAAATGAAATACACGGCCCCCAGCATGCAGAGCGCCGCCCACAGGTAATCCAGCTTGAGCGGCTGACGCATGTAGATCACGACGAACGGCGCGAACACGGTCAGCGTGATCGCTTCCTGCAGGATCTTCAGCTGCGGCAGGCTCAGAGTCGAGTAACCGATGCGGTTCGCTGGGACTTGCAGCAGGTATTCGAACAGCGCGATCCCCCAGCTGAGCAACGCGGCGGCGATCCAGGGCTTCTGATTGAAATGCTTGAGATGCGCATACCACGCGAACGTCATGAACACGTTCGACGCCGTGAGCAGGACGAGAGTCTTGAAAAGCGCCGTGTTCACGATTTGGGCGTCGGTATGCACCGCAGAACCGGCTGACGCCCGGCGTCGTCCCTGCACAGCACGAAATCGAACACATCGACGCGAGTGCATAGCTCGAAATCGCGCTCGGGCGCCCAGTCGCACGCCGGGTCAAAGAACTTGCGCGCGCTCGGCGCGCTGCGCAGCCGCTCGGCTACGTCGCTGACGTCAGGATCCTGCCCGCCGAGGCGCTGCGCGATGATTTGCGCGCACAAATCATCCTCCGCGCAACGCTCGCGCGCCTCGTGCCCCATGCGCACCAGCGTCACCTCCTGCGGCGCTCGTGCACGGATATAGCGCACGATCGCTGCTGCATTCACCAGCGCGCCGGTGAGGACCTCAGCCGCCTGCCCCACCGCCGTGAGTCCCTGGGTGCCGGAATGAGTCGTGTGGATCAGCGTACGGTCGCGCACGTCCAGGCGCTCGAGTTCGGTAGGAGAGTTGCCGCAATCGAATCCCGGCAACGGACGTGCGTGGCGCTCGCCGACCAGCAGCGCCGTCGGATCGCGGCGCTTCAGCTCGCGCGCATCTTCGATGCAGGCGACCGGGATGACGGCGCGAGCGCCGCGGGCGAATGCATATGCCGCCAGGGAGAAGGCCCGGAACACATCGATGACGACCGTCAAGCCGCGCGCTTCACGCGCCCCGGCGAGGAAATCCACGATGCTGACCTGCATACGGGCGACTGGAGGTTCGGGCGGCCCTGCCTCGAAGGATTATGCCAGCTTGGCTCTCATCCAGCCGCGAGCCGCTGGCGCCGCGCCAGGCGCACGACGCGCTGGGCGTCTGCGGGCTGCTCGTTCATCACGACCACCCGGGCGCGCTTGAAGAAGTTGAAGTCGGTGGCGCTCGCCCAGGTGTAGGCGCCCATCATGCGGCCGACGACCAGATCGCCGACCTGCAGCTCCGGGAGCATCAGATCATCGTCGATGACGTCGATGGAGTCGCACGTCGGCCCGGCGAGCACGCTGGGATGCAACGGCTCACCCGAACGTAGCGCCTCGACCGGGTACTTGGCGTGGTCGAACAACTGACCGCTGTACGAGCCATACAGGCCGTCGTCAAGGTAATACCACCAGCGGCCGTCGCGCTTCGCGCGCCCCATGACGCTCGATACGGCGATCGCCGCGGGCGCGGCGATGAACCTCCCTGGCTCGGCGATCACGCGCACGTGCGCCGGCTAGCCGGCGAGCGCGGCGCGAATGGGTCGGCAGAAGTCCTCGATGTGCGGCGCCGACTCGCGGTAGCTGACCGGGAAGCCCCCGCCGATATCCAGTACGTCGAGCGCAGGCAGACCGGCCAGCAGCGCCCGGCCGATGAGATCGGTGCAGGCCTCGATCGCTTCCACGTGCTTCGCCGGCTCCATCGCCTGCGAGCCGACATGGAACGACAGTCCGCGCACGCGCACGCCGAGCCGGCGGGCGGTCTCGATGAGCTCGAGCACTGCGCCGGGCTCGCAGCCGAACTTGCGCGACAGATCGACCACCGCACTGGAGCTGCGGAAGGACACTCGCAGCAGAAGCTCGGCGCGCTTGCGATAACGGACGAACTTGCGGATTTCGTCCGGGTTGTCGGCGACGAACGTGGTTACGCCGTAGCGCAAGGCGTCGCGGATGTCGCTGTCGCGCTTTATCGGATGCGTGTGCACGCAGCGCTCCGGCGCCACGCCCGCCGCCTTGACCAGCTCCACCTCGCCGGTCGTGGCCAGATCGAAGCTGGCGCCTTCATCACGCAGGCAAGCGACCACCGCCGCATGCGGCAGCGGCTTCAAAGCGTAGTGCAGATCCACTCCTGGCAGCGCCTGACGCAGCGCTCGGTACTGCCGGCGCACCTGCTCGCAGTCGATGACCAGCAGCGGCGAACCGAAACGCGCTGCGAGCGCACGGATCTCCGCCTCCGAGAGCGCGGCGGAATCGGAGCTCTGAGCGGAAAATGCGGCGGCGGATGAATGCCTGGCTGCGCGTGGCAACACGTTGGGCGCCCTCAATGAAAGCTGCGAAACACACTTAACCAACCAACAAGAGCATCGCGCTATTCACCATCGGTGAAGCCTCGAAGCTCTCACGAGTTCTGGTCGAGCGGCGCCCGCTGCTTTCGCGTCGTCGCCTGGCGGCGTCGACTGGGTGCTCTCTTACACAGGCCGGCGCGAAATTTAGCAAAAATGTCCGGCGATGCAAGAAGAGCGTCACACTTTTTCTCTGCGCGGGCCCGCTGCACGCCCCGCGCGCCGCCCGAGACGCTCCTTCTGCTACATTCCGCGCATGCCGCACGCTTCTGCAGACTCGCTGCGCGATCTGGAAACGCTGCTGAAACGTCGCGTGCCGCTCGTGGTGATCGAGACGCGCGATGAGCCGCATGCGCTCGCGCTGCTGACCTCGCTCTCGACGCGCATCTCCGCGCAGCACACGCGGTCTTCCAATGGACGGTCACTGACGGGCTGAAACGCCTCGACGTCGATCTAGGCGGCGCGCAGCAGCACAACGCCGAGCCCTCGGCCGTGCTCCGCTCGATTCGCGCAGGCGCCAAGGCAGGGATCTACGTGCTGCTCGATTTCCATCCGTTCCTGAACGATCCGGTGCATGTGCGCCTGTTGAAGGACATCTGTCAGTCCTACGACCGCACGCCGCGGACCATCGTCCTGCTGAGCCACGAAATCAGCCTGCCCAGGGAGCTCGAGCACTTGGCGGCCCGCTTCCGCATGGCTTTTCCGAGCCGGGAGGAGCGTCGCGCGATCATCGAGCGGGCGGCCAGCGAGTGGGCGCGCGCAAACGGCGGGCGCGTACGCACCGAGCGCCAGTCGCTGGAGCTGCTGATCGAGAACCTCGCCGGGCTGTCGACCGGCGATACCGAACGGTTGGCGCGCAAGGCGATCTTCGACGACGGCGCACTGCTCGCCAGCGACCTGCCGGTGGTCATGAAAGCGAAGCAGGAGCTGTTGAACCGCGCAGGAGTGCTCGCCTTCGAGTACGAGACCGCACAGTTCGCCGAGCTCGGCGGGATGAGCCGTCTGAAGGAGTGGCTGCGCAAGCGCCGCCCGGCGTTCGACGGATCGGCGCCGCAGCTCGAGCCGCCGCGCGGCGTACTGCTGCTCGGCGTACAAGGGTGCGGCAAGAGCGTCGCCGCCAAAGCGGCTGCGGGCGTATTCGGGATTCCGTTGCTGCGTCTCGATTTCGCGGCGATTCACAACAAGTATGTCGGCGAGTCCGAGCGCAACTTGCGCGAGTCGCTCGCCACGGCCGCGGTCATGGCCCCGTGCGTGCTATGGATCGACGAGATCGAGAAAGGCGTGGCCGGCGTGGAGGGCGACAGCGGCACATCCCGACGCCTGCTGGGCTCATTCCTCACTTGGCTTGTCGAGAAGAGAGCTCGCGTGTTCGTGGTTGCGACCGCCAACGACATCGCAGCACTGCCGCCCGAACTCATCCGCAAAGGCCGCTTCGACGAGATCTTCTTCATCGACCTGCCGGACGAAGGCGTGCGCGCCCAGGTCCTGCGCATCCACGCCGCGCGCCGCAACCTCATGCTTACGGACGCCGAGATCGCTGCGCTGGCCGTTCAGTGCGACGGTTTCTCGGGAGCTGAAATCGAACAGGCGGTCGTGTCCGCCGTCTACAGCGCGCATGCGGACGGCGAGCCTATCGGGGCGCGACACGTGCTCGAGGAAATCCGCTCGACGCGCCCACTCTCGGTAGTGATGGCGGAGCAGATTGCCGAGTTGCGCGCCTGGGCGATCGAGCGCACCGTACCGGCGGATTGAGGGAACCTTTTGCCCTCGCGACTCCACGCCTTCTCGCCTGACCTCCCTACCGCACCTACCCTCTTCCCCCACTGCTCTCCTCGCCGAAATCGGCCACCCAGGCTGCGATATCCTGATCGTAGGTCACGATATTCTCGGCGGTCGCCGCGCGACGCAGCCGGTCGCGCACTGCATCCCATTTCTCCCCTTCCGGCGGCTCCTCCACGAGGATCACCTTCGCGCCGGCTTTGTCGAGCGTGCGCAGATTCGCATAGAGCTGCCGCGCGTACTGATCGGGCCGCGCGCCCGCGTTGATCCATGTCATGAACTGATTGGCTGCGATCGGCGGACGCTGCGCGAGCACGGCCACCTTCTGGTGATTCGCGGTGAATTCCTGCGCCACCTGCTCAAGGCGTCTGCTCGGCGCCACGTTGACCGGCGTGCGCGGCGAATAGTGGCGCGCCATCGAGCCCGGCGTGCGCGGCGACGACGACGCCTCGCCCATCTGCACGGACGGGGTCACCGCGCGCAGCTGCGACAAGGTGATCGCGCCCGGGCGCAGCACGCGCGGCGCATCCCTTACGCAGGAGACGATCGTGGACTCGAGGCCGACCTTGCAGTCGCCGCCGTCGAGCACGATCTTCACTTCTTCGATGCTGAATTCGTCGCGTACATGCTCGGCGCGCGTCGGGCTCACACCGCCGTAGCGGTTCGCCGAGGGCGCAGCGACGCCGCCGCCGAAGGCGTTCAGGAGCTGCAGCGCCACTGGATGATTCGGTACGCGGATCGCCACGGTGTCCTGACCGCCGGTGATGACGTCGCTCACCGCCGGCGCACGCTTGGCGACCAGCGTCAGCGGCCCCGGCCAGAACGCCTCGGCGAGTTGCTTCGCCTCCGGGCTCATCTCGCGCACCCAGCGCTGCAGATAGCGCGGATGATCGATGTGCACGATGACCGGATGCGCAGCGGGCCGGCCCTTCACGCGAAAGATCTTGCGCACCGCCTCCGGATTGTTGGCGTTGGCGCCCAAGCCGTAAACGGTCTCCGTGGGGAAAGCAACCAATTCGCCGGCGCGCAGCGCCTCGACAGCCTCCAGAATCTCCTGCTGCAGTACTCGTCCGATAGCCATAACGAGGCATGATAGCGGAAGGGACCGGAGTCACCACGCTCCGGCGATGAGCGGCCGCCGCCGCCGGGCGTGCGGCGCCCGCCAGTCCGCAAATCACCGACCGGAAGCCTGGGCCATGCACGCCCCGAGCGTCCGGCGCCGCAGCGTCGGCGGCGCTCACGCCCCATCGCGCCGCGGCCAAGGCGATAAACGGACGCAGCGTCTTCTGACCGACCGCTAAACCGCTCTTCTGCTATTCGAGGGCGGCGCGACGCCAACCCTGCTCGGTGCGACGCAGCTCGTACGCCGGCCAGTAGCGTTTGTCGAGCTTGAGCGTGATGACGCCGACCGAGCCGTTCCAGGTCACCGTGCGCAAGCGCACCGAGGAGCGGTCCTGACGCCCGCGCACGGCTGCGATGAACGCGTCCAGATCGCGCACTGGGCGACCATCGACCTCGACGATGCGCTGGCCGGCCCAGAGCTGGTAGCGAGTCGCCGGCGAGCCGTACGAAAAGTAGGCCACGAATACACCGTCCGGCTCGATGCCGCGCTGAGCTGCGAGTGCTCGGTGCGGCTCCTGCAGTACGGCGCCAGCCCACACTACGATGCGATCGAGGTCGCGACCGCCGAGCATCACGGTCGGCGCGTCGATGACGCGCTCCGCGCCATCACGCAGCACAGTCAAGCGCACGCTCGGCTTTTGCACGGCTCGCTCGACTTCGCGAAAGCGGTTCACGAGCTTGCCGTCGATATCGAGAAGCAGATCGCCGGAACGCAGCAGCCGGTCGGCCGGCGAGCCGCCCACCAAGCGCGCCACGCTCAGAACCTGGCGCCGTTCGGGGGTGTGCTCTTCGAAGCGGCGGATCCATTCATCGGACAATCCCAGCTTGCGCGCGCTCGCAAGCGACGTCGGCAGGAACTCCGCTTCCAGCGAACGCAGCTCTCCGCCTTCGCGCACCACGCGCAGCGTCTCGAGCAGCAGCTCGGCAGGTACGCCGCGGTTCTCCTGGTTGATCTCGCGTCCGGCCTGGTAAGCGAAGCTCGCCCACGAGGCGACCACCTCGCCCTGCTTGTTCGCCAACACGCCGTCATAATCGGATGGCCCGTTGACCAGGCTGATGGTCTCGAGGTTGGCCTCGCGAAACTGCAGCGTTCGGGACAATGGGAACGCCACGGGATCGACCGAGGCCACGGTGGTGGAGCGCGACTGCACCTTGCCGTCCGCGCGCAGACCCACCGCCCACACCGGATCGCCCGGCCGCAGATCGACTTCGCGAAAGCTTGCGGCGCGCACCGGCGTGGCCCCGATCAAGGCCGGGTCGTAGGACACCATCGCGAGGTTGTGCAGCGGATGCAGGTACTCGACCTTGCCCGGAATCTCGATCGTGCCGGCGAACGTCAGGCGCACGTCCCCGAGCGCCGTCGGAACAGTGTTCCGATCAACCGCCACCAGACCGCGCTGCGCGTCGACGATGACGCCCGTGCCGTAGTAGCTACGCTCGGTGATGCCGGACACCGAGTACGGCATGTCGAAGTTGACCAGCACGAGCGAGGGCGCAAGCCGGTTGACGATCGGGTCGGCGTTTTTCGCATACGTCGTGGTCGCAGGTAGCGGCGGCTCGGCCTCGCCGTCCTGCGGCCAGGCGATGCACGGCCAGGCGCCGAGCTCATCGTCACGCTCGCAGACGCGCGCCGGAAACCAACGACGATCCATGCGGATTACGCGCCATTGTGCGGTCTTGGGATCGTCGATCGTGAAGAAGCGCACGGTGACGCGCTCGCCGTCCCGTAGAACGCCCATGATGCGCTCGAACTCGCCTAGCGCAGCGACGGGCTTGCCGGCGACTTCCGTGATGACGGCGCCGCGCGGCACGGCGGCCGCCCCGAGCACATATCCCGGGTTGGCGACGTAGACGCCGCGGATCGGCACGTTGATGTGACGCGCCTGCTGCCACGAGAGGTCGTGCACCACCGCGTCGCCGAACTCGAGAAAGCGGTCCGGCGTGACGGCGTACAGGTCGTGAACGACGAGCCGCCGCTCAAAAGTTTCTGCACCGCGCTGAATCGACAGAGTGACCGAACTGCCGACGCCGTCGTCGAGCACGCGCGCCAGTGCGTCGAAGTCCGCGGCCAGCTCGCCGTCGATGCGCAGCAGGATGTCGCCCGGCTGGAGAACCTCTTCTGCAGGCGAGCCGCGCTGCACCTCCGAGATTACGAGCATACCGGTGGCCTCGGGAAACGAGCGGCGCACCAGCGATTCGGTCTCGGCCGTCAGTCCGAGCCGGCGCACTTCGTCGAAAGGCGTGTACACGAACACCGTGTGCAGCGTGCCGCGCGTCACAGGCTTGCCTTCCCGCAGCAGCTCGAGCGCGCGCACCACGCGATTGAGCGGCAGATAGAAGCTGGACGCCGCCGCCGAGCTGCCGCCGGCGTTGAGCGCCAGCACGCGTCCCTCGATATCGATCACCGGCGAGCCCGAGGAGCCGCCCGAGGTGCTCGAGGCGGCCTGGTAATAGAACGTGTTGAAATCGTTGTACTTGCCGACCCCGTAGTTCGGCGCCTGGCGGTCCAGCCGCGCAAGCGTACCGGCCAGAATGGAGAGCTGCTCGCCCGCATCGTTGCCGATCACTCGGATCTCCCGCCCCACCCGTGCGCCCTGCGGGTGCAGCTTGAGCTCGGCGGGCTCGATGAAGCGTAGCTTCTTGGGGTCGTAGCGATAAAAGCCGAAGTCGTGGATCGGATCGCGGTAGACAGGATGCAGCGTGACCTCCTCGCGATTGAGGAAGACCGCCTGGGCGGTCACGGGGCCAGGCGTGACGACGTGGCGATTGGTCAGAATGAGCCCGCGCTTGGCGTCGACCACGAAGCCGGTGGCCTGGCTCGACATGTTCCACTCCGTGTCGAAAGCACGGGCGAGATCCACCTGGATGGTCACTACACCAGTCGCGACGCGCTCGAGCGTGCGCGTCCAGCGAGAATCCTCGGGGATCGGCGCGGCGACCGCCGGTGCAGGCGTCTCGAGCGGCGTCGGCGGCGCCTCGACATCCGGTCCAATGGATTCGGCGGGCGGCGGCGTCGGCGGATGTGAGGACGGAAGCGATTCGGCGCCGAACGCCGTCACGCTCAGCGACAAGCTGAGTGCGGCGAGGACCGTGCGGATGAAGGCTCTGGTAAGCATGCGTACTCGTATGCAGCGAACTGGGCCGGGAAGCAACCAGGCGCACGCTGAGCGGACCCGTCAAGGGGCGCGGCGGCGTGCCGGCGGTCGAAGACCAAGAGCAATATCGCGACTGCCTTCATACGCGGCGCCGGTCAGCGTTCGCCCGAGCCGGATCTGCGCAGCGCCGATGCGCAGGCCCCGATCGACATCAGCTTACAGAGCCGAAAATCAGGCCGTGGTTCCGTAGGGATTTCAGCCGAGCAACACAAACCCCCAGACCACCGCGAGCAGCCCGAAGGATAGCAGCACGGCCATTGAACCGACGTCCTTGGCGAAGCCCGACAATTCGTGACGCTCGAGCCCGATGCGATCTACTATGGCCTCGATGCCGGTGTTGAGCAGCTCGACGATCAACACCAGCAGCACCGCACCCACCAACAGCGCGCGCTCGATGGCGGTGCTCCCGAGCCAGACTCCGAGCGGTATCAGCGCCGCCGCCATGACCAGCTCCTGCCTGAACGCGGCCTCGGAGCGGAGCGCGCGTTTGAACCCTCGCCAGGAATTCACGAGCGCAAGCAGCAGGCGGCGCGGGCCAGTGAGTTTAGGGCGCATAGAGAGCATGTGAAGGAAAGCGGTTGGCGGTCAGCCGCCTTCCTGATACACCAAATCGAGCTGCTTCGCGGCGCGCACGTCATCCAGGCGCCGCACCGGCAGTGTGTACGGCGCCCCCTTCACCTTGGCTGCATCCTGCTCCGCTTCACGCTGGATGGCGATGAGCGCCTCGACGAAGGCGTCCAGCTCCTCCTTGGCCTCGGTCTCGGTAGGCTCGATCAACAGGCATTCGGGCACCAGCAACGGGAAGTAGGTGGTGGGCGCATGGAACCCATAGTCGAGCAGGCGCTTGGCGAAATCCATCGCATTCACGCCGAGCTCCTTGGCCTGCCGCTTGAGGGTGATGATGAACTCGTGACTCGCGCGTCGTTGCGGATACGCCAAGTCGAAGCCCGCTTTGCGCAGGCGCGCCTGCAAGTAGTTGGCGTTCAGAGTGGAGTACTCGGCGACTCGCTGCATGCCTTCGCGGCCCAGCATTCGCATATAGACGTACGCGCGCAGCAGCACGCCCGCATTGCCCATGAACGCTGACAAACGACCGATGGTCTGCGGCAGATCGCGCTCGTCGAGCCAACGATACGAGTCGCCCTCCTTGCCCACCACGGGGATCGGCATGAATGGCAGCAGGCGCTGACCGACGCCCACCGCGCCCGAGCCCGGTCCGCCGCCGCCGTGCGGCGTCGAGAATGTCTTGTGCAGATTCATGTGGATGACATCGAATCCCATGTCGCCCGGGCGCACCTTGCCGAGGATCGCATTGAGATTCGCGCCGTCGTAGTACAGCAGTCCGCCCACCTCGTGCACCAGGCGCGCGACTTCCTGGATGCGCCGCTCGAACACGCCGAGCGTCGAGGGATTGGTGAGCATGATGCCGGCGGTCTTCGGACCAAGCGCCTTCTTCAGCCCCTCGATATCGATGTCGCCGTCGGCGAGTGTTTCGATCTCGACCACCGTGCAGCCGCACATGGTCGCGGTCGCCGGGTTCGTGCCGTGCGCCGCGTCCGGAACGATGATCTCGGTGCGCTCGTGATCGCCGCGTGCGCGGTGATAGGCGCGAATCATCGCTACGCCCGCGAACTCGCCCTGTGCGCCGGCCATCGGCGTGAGCGACACGCCCTTCATGCCGGTCGCCTCACGCAGCATCTCCTGCAACTCGTACATGCACGCCAGGAGACCCTGGCTCACTTCCGCCGGCGCGAGCGGATGACGCCCGAGGAACTCCGGCAGCATCGCGAATTGATTGCAGGCGCGCGGGTTGTACTTCATCGTGCACGAACCCAGCGGGTAGAAGTGTGTGTCGATGGAGAAATTGAGCTGCGACAGGCGCGTGTAGTGCCTGACGGCCTGCAGCTCGGAGACTTCCGGCAAAGCTGCGCGTCGCTTGCGGCGCAGCTTTTCGGGGACCGCCGGCGTCGGCGCGCTCTGCGGGCGTTGCGCGGCGGCGCTGCGACCGGGACGCGAGTGCGTAAAGATCAGAGGCTCGATCATAAGGTTTCGCTCGAGAGTTCAGCCGGCGAGAATTTCGGTGAGCGCCTTGGCGTAAGCGTCTATGTCTTCGCGTGTGCGCATTTCGGTCGCGCATACCAGCAACGCGTGGCCGAGCTCTGGGTAATCGCGAGACAGGTCGTAACCGCCGACGATGTTGCGGCTGGCCAGCGCTCGCAGCACGCCGGCCGGATCGCGATCGAGCTGCAGCACGGCTTCATGGAAGCGTGGGCCGTCGAACATGAGCTTCACGCCTGCGATGCGGGTGAGCGCCTCTACGAGCTCCGTCGTGCGCGCCTGCGAAACCGCGGCGACGCGCTCCAGCCCCTCGGCGCCGAGCAGCGTCATGTAGATCGTCGCCGCCGTGACCAGCAAGCCCTGGTTGGTGCAGATGTTCGAAGTCGCCTTGCTGCGCCGGATATGCTGTTCGCGGGCCTGCAGCGTCAGGGCGAAGCCCGGCTTGCCGTCCAGATCCACGGTGCGTCCGATGATGCGGCCCGGCATCTGGCGGACCAGCTCCTGACGCGTGGTCATGAAGCCGAAATAGGGTCCGCCCGACGAGAGCGGCGCTCCGAGCGGCTGCCCTTCGCCGACCACGATGTCGGCGCCTTTCTCGCCCCACTCGCCCGGCGGCTTGAGAATCGCGAGCGACAGTGGATTGACCACCGCGATCACCAACGCGCCGTTGGCGTGCGCCCAGTCCGTAATCGCGTCCACGTCCTCGAGCAAGCCGAAGAAGTTCGGCTGCTGGATCACGACGGCCGTAATGTCCTGCCCGCGGTGCGCTTCGAGCGCCGCGAGCTGGGTAAGCCCGCTCGCTTGCTCGTACGGCGTCACGTCGAACTTGAGATTTTGCCCTTCGGTGATGGCGCGCGAGGCCGCCAGGTACGCGGGGTGGAGGGTCGCCGGCGCGAGCATGCGCGCCGACCGCGACTTGCGGTGCGCACGCACGGACATCAGGCACGCCTCGGCGAGCGCCGAAGCGCCGTCATACAAAGACGCGTTGGAAACCTGCATGCCCGTCAGGTTCGCCATCATCGTCTGGTACTCGTAGAGCAACTGCAGAGTGCCTTGGCTGGCTTCGGCCTGGTACGGCGTATAGGCGGTGTAGAACTCGCCGCGCGTCACGATGGCCCAGACCGCCGCAGGAATGTGGTGCTCGTAGGCGCCTGCACCTATGAAATTGATCGGCCGCCCGTCGCGCGCGCCGCGCTGCTGCATGAGCCGACCGACTTCCATTTCGCCAAGCGCCTGCGGCGCGCCCTCGAGCGCACGCGTGCGCAGCGCCGCGGGAATCTCCGAGAAGAGCGCCTCGATGTCCGCAGCGCCGATCGTCGTGAGCATCTCGCGCACATCGGCTTCGGTGTGAGGAATGAACGGCACGAGCGGCTCCCGTCAGTGACCTTCGGACTCGAGCGCCTTGCCGTAAGCAACGGCGTCGAGCAGCCCATCGAGCTCGGCGGGATTGTCGGGCTTCACCTTGAACAGCCAGCCCTCGCCATAAGGATCGGAGTTGACCAGCTCGGGCGCGGCGCCCAGCGCGTCGTTGGCCGCCACCACCTCGCCGGACACCGGGCTGTACACGTCCGAAGCAGCCTTGACCGACTCGACCACCGCCGCGGCCTCGCCCTGGCTGAGCCTGCGGCCCGGCTCAGGCGTCTCGACGAACACCAGATCGCCAAGTGCGCTCTGGGCGTGATCGGAAACGCCGACCGTGACCAGGCCGTCGCTTTCGAGGCGCGCCCATTCATGAGATTCGAGGAACTTCAGGTTCGAGGGGATGGAGCTCATACGTCTGTCCTCCGGCGCGATGGGCCGATATACGCCACGATAGGTGAGATTGGATCGATGATGATGTTCGACGGCTGCGCGGCTAGAGCGCCACGAGCGCCTTGCCGTTCCTGACGAATGGGGGCTTGACGGGCTTGGCGCGCAGGAGCTTGCCGCGGATGTCGACCTCGACGTACTCGCCGGCGTCGGCGGGGACGCGGGCGAAGCCGATGGAGCGCTCGAGCGTCGGCGAGAAGGTGCCGCTGGTGATCTCGCCTTCGCCGACGCCCGCGACGATGACTTTCTGATGGCCGCGCAGTACGCCGCGCTCCTGCAGCACGAGCCCGACGAGCTTGCGCTTCACGCCTGCGCGGCGCTGCGCTTCCAACGCGGCGCGGCCGATGAAATCGCGCTCCCGGGGATCGAACGCGACGGTCCACGCGAGCGCGGATTCGAGCGGCGAGACGTTCTCGTCCATGTCGGCGCCGTACAGATTCATACCGGCTTCCAGGCGCAACGTATCGCGCGCGCCCAGACCACATTGCACGACGCCTGCGTCGCGCAGCGAACTCCAGAGCTTCGGCGCTTCGGCCGCCGGCAGCGCGATTTCCCAGCCGTCCTCGCCCGTGTAGCCGGTGCGCGAGATGAACCAGCCGTCGAGCTCGGCGCCGTAGAAAGGCTTGAGCTGCAGCGCGGCGGCGCTGCGTGGGCCGATCGACCCGGCCGCCTTGGCGCGCGCATTCGGCCCCTGCACGGCGATCATCGCCAGCTCCGGGCGCGGCTGGATATCGACCTGGAACTGCGCGGAGTGACGCTGCAGCCATGCAACGTCCTTCTCGCGGACGCCTGCGTTGACGACGACGCGAAACCAGTCCTCCCGCAGGAAGTAGGTAATGAGATCGTCCATGACTCCGCCGCGCTCGTTCAGCATGCAGCTGTACAGCGCCTTGCCGGGCTCGGCGAGCTTGGCCACGTCATTGGCGAGCAGCCGGCGCAGGTAGTCGCGGGCGCGCGCGCCGCGCACGTCCACGATCAGCATGTGGGAGACGTCGAACATGCCCGCATCGCGCCGCACCGCATGGTGCTCCTCGATCTGCGAGCCGTAATTGACGGGCATGTCCCAGCCGCCGAAATCGACCATGCGGGCGGAGGCGGCGAGATGTGTATCAAACAGGGGCGTACGGTGACCCATCTGGTGACCCTCGAGAGCGGCTCGCTGACATCGGACTGAACCTAAGGATGACGCCGGAGCGCTCGGGTCGCGTTCCGCCGCCCCTCTGTCCGGTGACCTGAGAGATCCGGGCGCCGGCTGAACCGCCGTGCGCGCCTCTCCCCTTCGGTGAGCCGCCGCGAACGTGCCGCGTCGGCTGCTCTCCAGAGCCCGTCGAGCGAAGCAGCGCGGCGGGCCAGAGCCGCCCAACCGGTCCTGCTTCGCAAGGGCGCGCCGTTCATTTGCCTGAGCGTTTCCGGGCGGTTGCGCCTTCGGCGGTGCGGTACGCACACTCTCCGGCTGCGCCTTGCGATGGGTGCGCGTATGGTAGCCGCTCGCAGCGAAGTTACAATGCCCGCCGCGCAGTTCCGCTGCTGCGCCCGTAAAGCCGCCGCTTGATCGACCACTGCCGAGCGCGCAGTCGCTGCGCACCAACCATCAACCGCTAACCATCGCCCATGTCCGCCCTGCCCCGCCGCCGCTCCATCCCCGTGCGCATCGGCGCCGTCGTCGTCGGCGGCGATGCGCCCATCGTCGTGCAATCGATGACGAACACCGACACCGCCGACGTGCAGGCCAGCGTGCGACAGATCCGCTCCCTGGCGAGCGCCGGCTCGGAACTGGTGCGCATCACGGTGAACAACGACGAAGCGGCCGCCGCCGTGCCGCACATCCGCGAGCGGCTGTCGGGTCTGGGGGTGCACACACCGCTCGTCGGCGACTTCCACTTCAACGGCCACCGCCTGCTCAAAGCGCATCCGGATTGCGCCCGATCGCTCGACAAGTACCGCATCAATCCCGGCAATGTCGGGCGAGGCAGCAAGCGCGACCCGCAGTTCGCCGAGATGATCGAGACTGCCTGCCGTTACGAGAAGCCGGTGCGCATCGGAGTGAACTGGGGCAGCCTCGATCAGGATCTGCTGACGCGCCTGATGGACGAGAACTCGCACCGCCCTGAGCCGCTCAACGCCAACGAAGTCATGCGCGAAGCGCTGGTGGTCTCGGCGCTGGAATCCGCGCAGCGCGCCGAGGAGCTCGGTCTGCCGCGCGAGCGCATCGTGATCTCGTGCAAGGTGAGCGGCGTGCAGGACCTGATCGCCGTCTATCGCTCGCTCGCCAAACGCTGCGAGTACGCACTGCATCTCGGGCTGACCGAAGCCGGCATGGGCTCGAAGGGCGTGGTGGCGTCCACTGCGGGCATGGCGGTGCTGCTGCAGGAAGGCATAGGCGACACGATCCGGGTGTCGCTCACACCCGAGCCGGGCGGCGAGCGCACCCAGGAAGTGATCGTGGCGCAGGAGATCCTGCAGACCATGGGCCTGCGCGCCTTCACGCCAATGGTCATCGCCTGTCCGGGCTGTGGGCGCACGACTTCCAGCTACTTCCAGGAGCTCGCGCAGAAGATCCAGGCGCACATCCGTCAGCAGATGCCCGTGTGGCGCCAGCGCTATGCGGGCGTCGAAGAGATGACGGTGGCGGTCATGGGGTGCGTCGTGAACGGGCCCGGCGAAAGCAAGCACGCCAACATCGGCATCAGCTTGCCGGGCGCCGGCGAGCGGCCGGTCGCGCCGGTCTATATCGACGGCGAGAAGGGGCCGACCCTGAAGGGCGAGCGCATCGCCGAGGAGTTCCAGGCGCTGGTCGACGACTACGTCGCCCGCACTTACTCGCGTAAGGAGGTCGTATGAGCGATCTGACCAGGAAGCGCTGCGTTCCCTGCGAAGGCGGCGTCGAGCCGCTGACGCGCGAACAGGCGCAGCAGATGATGAAGCAACTGGACGGTCGCTGGAGACTGGCCGGGGATGCAAAGAGCATCCACGCGGAATGGAAGTTCGCCAACTTCTATCACACGATGAGCTTCGTCAACGCCGTCGCGCACATCGCCAACACCGAGGATCATCATCCGGACCTGGAAGTCGGTCACGGCTATTGCCGCGTGAAGTACAACACCCACGCCATCGGCGGCCTGTCGGAGAACGATTTCATCTGCGCCGCGAAGATCGACGCGCTGCCGAAGATGAGCGGTTAGCAGTTGGCGGTTGGCGGTTAGTTCAGAACATCCTGCCGTCGGCAGGTTTCTGCTTACTTCATGCGTTGCATGCCGCGGCGCGGATATGGCTCCCAGGCTTCCGACTAACCGCCAACCGCCAACCGCTTCACCCCACCGGTCCCACCGGATGGCGGAACTGCACGCGTGCAAACTCGACGCGCTGCTCGGCAGGCGCGCTGAAATCGGCGCGCCGTTCGCAGATCTGCAGCCTACGCAGCAGACCCTGGCGATTGGCGATCTGGATGGCGAGGCCCGGGCGCGCGTTCAGCTCGAGCACCAGCGGCCCAAGATCGCGGTCGAGCACGATGTCCACCCCGATATAGCCGAGCCCGGTGAGTTCGTAGCAGCGCGCGGAGATGTCGAGAATCTTGTCCCAGTACGGAATCACAAGCCCTGCGATCGGGTTGGCGGTGTCCGGATGATGAGTGACCACATCCGTACCGATCACCCCATCGAGCGTCACGCCGCTCGCCAGGTCCACGCCGGCGCCTACGGCGCCCTGGTGCAGATTCGCCTTGCCCTGCGAGCTGCGCGTCGGCAGGCGGACCATCGCCATGATGGGGAATCCGCGGAATACGATCACGCGGATGTCCGGCACGCCCTGCCAGCTGATCTGCTCGAACAGCGGCGAGAAGCGCACCATGTACTCCACGATCACCACATCGGGCACGCCGCCCAGGCTGAACTGCCCGTTGACGGCGTTCGACAGGTGGTGGGCGATCTGCCCGTCATCGAGCAGCGCGCCGCTTACCGTGCGATAGCGCGAACCACTGCGACCGGCGATCACCACGATGCCGTCGCCCGCACTGCCGTGCGCCGGCTTGAGCGCGAACTCCGGGCGCCCGCTCACGATCTCTGGAAGCTTGCGGATGTCGTGCTGCGTCTCGATGACGCCGTAGAGCTGCGGCACGGCGATGCCTGCCTTGAGCGCGAGACGCTTGGTCTTCAGCTTGTCGTCTACGAGCGGATAGAGCCGCCGCGGATTGAAGCGCAGTATGTAATCGCCGTTGCGCTTATTGAGGCCGAGCACTCCGACCTCGGCCAGGGCGCGCGCTCGCGAGAACATCAGCTCGTCTCCGCGGCGCACAGCGTGACTTGCGCGCCGCCGCTCATGGGGTGGCCCGCGCCGGCAACAGGGCCTTGAACCTGCGCAGCTCGAGCAGACGGTAGCCGGTGTAGCGTCCCGCCAGAAGCGTCAGCACGACCACGATGAGCAGCAGTTCGGGAAACACGAATGCGAGGTGCTCGAGGTAGTCGACGCCCATTACCACGTACGCGACGGCCGCGACGATCATGCTGCCGACGCCCTCCTGGATGGCCTCCGAGGCGCCGCGCTCCTCCCAGACGATCGACATACGTTCGATGGTCATCGCGATGATGACCATCGGGAACAGTGCGATGGACAGGCCGGACTGGATGTCCAGCTTCTGGCTGAGCACGCTGATGCCGGCCATGAGCAGCACCACCACGGTGAGTACGCAGGTCAGTCGCGGCACGAGCAGCAGCCTGAGCTTCTCCAGGTAGAACCGGATCAGCAGACCGAGCGAGACGATCACCACGAACAGCGCTACACCCCAGGCGAGCCGCGTCTCACGAAACGCCAGCGCCACCAATACCGGCATGAAGGTGCCGAAGGTCTTCACGCCGATGAAGTTGCGCAGGAACATGATCACCAGCGCGCCGACGGGAATCATCACCAGCACGCTGTACACCGCCTGGGTGGCGATCGGTAGAGAGAACAACGAGAACTCCACCGCGCTCGAGCCGACCCGCTCGGCGCGCCGCTGCGCCACCATCATCGAATCGAGCAGGTTCTGCTGCACGGCGAGCCGCACTTCCGGGCGCGAGCCGCCTTCGATTTCGGCGATCGGCAGATCGCCGCGCCACCAGATCAGGAAATCATCAGGCAGGCCCTGCTCGAGGGTGCGCGGATCGAAGTACAGCCATTGGACGCCGTCGTGCACTTCCAGCAGAGGCTCGGGCTCGACCGCGCCCGGCCGGCTGCGCAGGGTCACGCCGTGCGCAACGCGCGCCGGGATCAGCGCCCCGGCCAGGAACACGGTGGCGAGTTGCGCACGCTCGACCGTGCTCGCGTTGCGATTCAGGAACAGCCGCACGTACGGATCGTTCTCACCCTGGTTGATGTGCCTGAGGAGCTGCGTGGTGAAGCTGGCGACGTCCGCCGACTGGCGGCGCGCCTCGGCGATCAGCCCCTCCATGGCGATCTGCGCCGGCTCATCGAGCGCCGGCGGCTCGGGGAACGGCGGCGTCGTGTCTTCGGCGATGCCCCGCTCGTCTCGATACACGAGCGCTCGGTAGTAGACCGTCTGCCTGCCGCTCGCCTCGCGAAGCGCCCATTGCGCCTCCCGCCCGGCGGGCCCGCTGCGGGTGCTCAGGCCGAAACCGCGCGAAATGAAGTTCTCGTCCAGGATGGCGAAGCCCGGCGTGAGGGTCGGTATGCGCAGCGTCGTTTTGACGGCGGCTGGGCCGGGGTCGAACGAGACGGTCGCCTCCACGTTCCAGACGAGCGTCTCCTCCTGCGGGCTGACCGGGAAGCCGAGCACTTGCGACTTGTGTAGAAACAGCGCGAGGCTCAGCGCTGTCAACACCACGGACAGCGCGTAGATATGGCGATTGTTCATCGAAGCAATGGGGAGTCCCGGCCC
>Ga0079224_100001627_pt1 | contig 26229 bp, 24 predicted proteins | sample Stecom2015_FD_80414 | JGI IMG/M metagenome (GOLD analysis project Ga0079224, IMG submission 80414) | Agricultural soil microbial communities from Utah to study Nitrogen management - Steer compost 2015 | ecosystem: Environmental > Terrestrial > Soil > Agricultural land | place: USA: Utah... | reverse complement strand
TCTGGATTTCGCCTCCGATTACGGATTGGCCCTGATCGTGGACGAGGTTTTCTGCGAATATATACTTGGAGATCGGCCCTTCGCTCCGTTGGTATCGGACGGCCCCCTGGTTTTCACCCTTAATGGATTCTCCAAAATGGTGGGATTGCCGCAATTGAAGCTGGCTTGGATCCATGCGGCGGGAGCGGCTGCGGACTCCGCCCTGCGACGCCTGGAATGGATCGCCGACGCGTTCCTTTCGGTGAATACCCCGGTGCAATCGGCCGCCCGGGATCTGCTGAGCCTGGCGAATCCGATCCAGGAGGCGATCCTGGCGAGGCTGAGGTCCAATCTGGCGGCCGCCGAAAACATCGCTGCCGGAGCGGGCAATGCGAGGGTGTTGCGCCCCGATGCGGGCTGGTACGCCGTGTTCGAGGCCGATGGACCGGAAGACGACGAATCCTTCGCCATGCGCCTGCTCCGTAACCACGGGGTTTACGCCCTGCCCGGCCATCTTTTCGGTTTCGAGGAGGGATGCCGGATGGTGGTCAGCCTGCTGGGCCCGGAAGCCGGATTCGCCGAAGGCATGCGCCGCATGGCGGCCTGTGCCGGGGAGAACGCCCATGGATAACGCCGTGCGCCGGTACTACGTGGCCGCCACCGAAGACTACCTCAAATACTATCAGGCCCATTGGCATCACCATATGCATTACGGGTTCGACCGCGGCCTGCCCAAAGGCGGCAATCCCACCGAGAACATGGTGCGCTACCTGGCCGAAATCGCGGGTCTGGGAGAAGGCGATCGGGTCCTGGACGCGGGATGCGGCGTGGGAGGCTCCTCGATCCTGCTTTCCCGGGCCTTCGGCTGCCGCTGCGTGGGCATCACCTTGGTGGAAGGCCAGGCGAGACTGGCGCGCGGATTCGCCGCGAAGGGCGAAGCGGGCGGAATTCCCGCAGTGCGCGCCTCGGGACATACGGCGGCATCCGGTCGGGAAAGACCGGAGCCTCCGGCCGCCGCTCGGTTCGTGACCAATGATTTCAACAGCCCGTCGTTCAAGCCCGGGAGCTTCGATGTCGTATGGGCCCTGGAAAGCTTCGATCATGCCGACGACAAGGAGGCCTGGATCCGGACCATGTTCGGCCTGCTCAAACCCGGCGGCCGCCTCGTCATCGCGGATGGCTTCCGCACCGCGACGCCGGCATCCGAGTCCCAAGCCTCGGCCTATGCGCGCTTCCTGGCCGGATGGGCGGTGCCGCATCTCTGCTCGGTTACCGAATTGGAATCGTACGCGGCCCGGGCGGGATTCGAACCCTTTCACGGCGAGGATATCAGCGCGGACGTAATGCCCCATGCCCGGGCCATTTTCCGCTTCGGCCTGCTTTTCATTCCTTTGCGCTGGATGCTCGCCAAGGCCGGCCTGACCAGCGCCGAAAAGCTGGGTAACGCCTATGCCACCTACTTCCAATACCGGACCTTCAAGCAAGGTCTTTGGACCTATGGCGCGTTCTGCTTCCGTAGGCCCGCGCACGGAGCCGCGCCGCGCGGTTCCTCCCTTCCGGATTAAGCTGCGAACAAATCCAATTGGGCGGGCCCTCCGCCGGCATCCACCCCGCGTTGCCCCAGGTCTGACATGCGCTCTCCGGCTTCCAATCCCGCTTTGCGCGCATGGATGCGGAAAAGCTTTTCCACCATATCGGCCATGCCGCCCGTGCCGGCCATGCGCTCGCCGAAGCCGTTGCCGTACAAAGCGCCTCCCCGCACTTCCCGCACATGATGCTCGATTTTTCCTGCCTTATCCGGCAGTTTTTCCCGTATGCGGCGAAAAAACACCTCGCGCACGCTTCCGGGCAGGCGGAGCATGACGTAGAAAGCGAAGGACGCGCCCGATTCCCCGGCGCGCTTCAGCAGGGAGGGAATATCGCTGTCGTTGAGACCCGGGACTATGGGTCCCAGGGAAATGCCTGCGCGCAAACCGGCCTTGGCCAGCTTTTCCAGGGCGCGGAACCGCAGTTCCGGCGGAGGAGCGAAAGGCTCCATGATCCTTGCCGTTACCGGGTCGGCGAAGGGAATCGAAAGTACCGCTCCCACGCCCGCCACCCGGTCCAAGGCCGTCAACACGTCCAGGTCGCGCAGGATCAGGGTGGATTTGGTGATTACGGAAACCGGCTGGCGGTGCTCCAGGCAAACTTCAAGGCATGCCCGCGTGAGCCGCAGGCGGCTTTCGGCGGGCTGATAGCAATCAGTGACCCCGGAGAAAGTAATGGGTTCCCGCGTCCATCCTCGGGAGGCGAATTTTTTGCGCAGCAAATCGGCCGCGTTGATTTTGGCGAAGATTTGCGTCTCGAAATCCGTTCCCGCCCCGAGGCCCAGATATTCGTGGCCGGGACGGGCATAGCAATAGCCGCAGGCATGGGCGCAACCCCGGTAGGGGTTGACGCTGTACCGAAAGGGGATGTCCGGACTGTCGTTTTCGGATACGATGCTGCGGGCCGTTTCCTCGTGAATGCGCAGGGCCTGGGGCAGTTCCACCCCGTCTTCCCATTCCACCCTCACCGAGTCGAAGCGATTGTCCGGATTCGCCTCCTGCCGGACTCGGTAGGGATCCGTTCCTCGCGCCAAGTCCTTTGTCCCCCGGAGGCTCAGCCCCGAGCGGGCTCCACGCGCTGGTGGAGGTAGTCGAGATCGCAAGCTTCCTTGGGCATCCAATGGGCGTCCTTGTCCCACCATTTGATATTGCAGCCGATGGCATCGGTGCGCGGCACTTCGGCGGGGCGGCCGGCCCGCATGTCGGCGATGGCGTCTTCCAGCTCGTGGGTCTGGGCCTTGGAAGCGTCGCGGGGGCTGTTATCCATGCGGCCGGAATACACCAGCCTGCAGTTCTTGTCGAAAAGGAAATAATGAGGAGTGCGTTCGGCGCCGTATTCGCGCGCGACCAATTGCCTTTCGTCCCTGAGCGACAGCCATCGGAAGCTCTTTTCCCTGACCCGCTCCACCACGCTGTCCCAATCGTCGGAGGGATGATCCTTGGTCTCGTTGGAATGGATCGCGGTCATGGTGATTCCCAGGCTCGCGCAGCGGACGAATAGGGCCTGCATGCGCTCCTCGCTGCCCACGACATAGGGACAATGGTTGCAGGTGAAGAAAACCAGGGTGCCGTTGGCTCCCTTGACGTCGTCGAAGGAGTAGTTGCGCCCGCCGATGCCGGGCAAATCGAAATCCGGAGCCTTGGCTCCCGTAGGTAATGTGAAACTCATTTCCGAGTCCTTTCCGTATCAGCGTATGCCGATGGTTTGCCGTACCCGGTCAAGGAATTCCCCTGCCCGGGCGCGCGCTTTGTCGCGTCCTTTGGCCAGAACCTTTTGCAGACCCGCCGGGTCGGCCATAAGGCGCCGGTATTCACCTCGCGGCCCTTGAAGTAGCGCGTTCAGCGCCTCGAAATAATCTTTCTTGGCTTGGCCCCAACCCAATCCTCCTGCCTGGTACCGCAGGCGCAGGGCCTCTTCTCCCGCGGGCGGAAGCAACAGCCTGTGCAATGCGAACACGGCGCTTTGCTCCGGATCCTTGGGCTCGTCGGGAGTTTGCGAATTGGTGACGATTTGATTGATGCGTTTGAGAAGCGGCTTCTCTTCCAGGAAAAGCGGGATGGTATTGCCGTAGCTTTTGCTCATTTTCCGGCCGTCCAGCCCCACAATGGTTTTCACCTGATCGTCGATGCGGGGTTCCGGCAAGGTGAACAGGTCCGTCTTGTATACATGGTTGAGGCGCTCGGCGATGTCGCGGGCTATCTCCACGTGCTGCTTCTGATCGGCGCCCACGGGTACGATATCGGCCTTGAAAACGAGGATATCGGCCGCCATCAGGACAGGGTAGGAGTATAGACCCATATTGATGTTCTGGTCCGGATCCCTGCCCGCCTCCAGGTTTTTGGCCACCGCGTCCTTGTAGGAATGCGCCCGGTTCAAAAGCCCCTTGGGCGTGAAGCAGGAAAGGATCCAGGCCAATTCGAAAACCTCGGGGATTTCGCTTTGGCGGTAGAATATCGACTTGTCCGGATCGAGACCGAAGGCCAGATAGGTCGCGGCTATGGACAAGGTATGCTTCCGCAGGGCTTCCGCATCGTACACGATATTGAGCGCATGGTAATCGGCGATGAAATAGAAGGTGTCGAATTCCGACGCCAGATCGAGGGCGGGCTTGATCGCCCCCAGCCAATTCCCGACATGGGGCTCCCCGGTAGGTTTGATTCCCGTCAAAGCCCGCAAAGCCATGCAACTCCCCCTCGAAATCCATCCGACCCCGTCCGCAACCCGAAGGGATTGCCGGCCGAGCCGGGAAACTGGATCCGCAAATCTAGAATTCTTGGGCGACTCCCCCCTCCTGGTTCTACGAAGGGCCCCAAGCGGATTCGGATCAAGAAAAAACCGCCCGGACCAGTGGAATTTTATACTTTTCCTGCCTTATGCCACCTTACAGCGACATCTCGCAAGATAGCCATAAATAATTGAGAGACAATAGCTTACGACTTATGCAGGCAGTTCAATTCGCTTTCTTTCCGGCTCCCAAATCATGACCTACCCCACCGAGCCCGTCTATCCCATCGATTATGTGGACAGCGAGTCCGCTCTGAACATCCTGGTCGAGAGAATGGACTCACTGGATACCGTCTTCCTGGATTTGGAAGCCGACAGCATGCACCATTACTTCGCCAAGGTGTGCCTGATTCAAATCCTGGTGGGGGATCGCTGCTATTTGGTGGATCCGTTGAGCGGCCTTTCGCTGTCCGGGTTCCTGGAAAAGCTGTCCCGAAAAACCCTCGTGCTCCACGGGGCCGACTACGATTTGCGCATGCTCTATCAGGCGAACGGATTTCGCCCATATAAAGTTTACGACACTATGCTGGCCGCGCAACTGCTCGGCAAGCCCGGATTCGGCCTGGCGGCCCTGGTCCAATCCTATTTCGGGGTCGCCTTGCGAAAGGATCAGCAAAAAGCCGATTGGTCCATGCGCCCCCTTCCCGAACAAATGCTGCATTACGGCGCCCAGGACACTTTTTTCCTTCCCGGTCTGTTCCAAACCCTCACCCAGGAACTCCGGGAGAAAAACCGGCTGGAATGGCATGAGGAATGCTGCGACGAATTGGTCAAAGCCACGGCCAGGTCCAAGGAAATCGATTTGGAAAACATGTGGCGCATCGACGGCTCCGCCCGGCTCTCGCCGCGCCAATTGGCGGCCCTCCAGTATTTGTGGAAGTTCCGGGATCAGGCCGCCCGCGATCTCGATTTGCCGAGTTACCGGATCCTGCCTTCGGATGTGCTTATGCGATTTTCCCTGGCCGTTCCCCCGGAGGGGGATCCGACCTTGCTGCCTACCCTGCCCTCGCGGCTTAGTCAGGATCTCAAAGATGGATTCTGGACCGCTTACGAAGATGCGCTCGATTCGCCGCCCGAATCCTGGCCCCAGCCTCTGAAACCGGTCAAAAAAACGGCCCCCAGCCCGAATGCGAACCTATTGAGCCATCTCAAGGCCGTACGGGATGACATCGCCGGTAAATTGGCGATTGACCCGTCTTTGCTCGCCACCAAGTCCACCTTGACTTCGGTGGCCCTTACGGGGTGCCATTCCCGCCAGAAGATGGTCGCGGCCGCCCGATGGATGAAGTGGCAGGAAAACCTGCTTTTGGAGGCCTGGCTCAAACCCCAGGATCGAAAGGCCGAACCCAAATCCTGAAACTCCGGTGTGGGATCACCGTGCCGGATTGGCAAGACGCAAGCGTAGCCATCCAGCAAGCGTAGTCAGCCGGATATTGCTATAATTCGATCAGTCGATCAGTCACCTCTGGAGGTCATATGCTTGGTGGAATCGGTCCCATGGAACTTATTATCATTTTCCTGATCGTCATCCTGCTGTTCGGCGGCAAGAAGATTCCCGAAATCGCCAAGGGCCTCGGAAAAGGCATACGCGACTTCAAGTCCTCCATGTCGGGAAATGAAGGCGACGAAGAGGGCAAGACCTTGGCCAAGCCCGACGGCAAAGCCTCCCAGGAATCCGGTAACCAGAAATCCTGAGGGTTTCCGGCGCAATCGGGAGCCCTGTTCCCGATGCCGGGCCCACCTTCCCGCCCTTCGCCTTGGACGCTGAACTCACTTTTTGGAATCATATTCAGGAACTACGCTCGCGCCTGATCCGCATCATGATCGGCGTGGCCGCAGCTTCCGGAGTGGCGTATTTCTTCTGGGAGAATATCTGGGCCGTCATCGCCCATCCTCTCACCAAGCAGCATTTGCAGGTGGATTTGATCGCCACTTCCCCCATGGAAACCGTGATGACCAGCTTCAAGATGTCGCTGATAACCGGCTTCATATTCGCTTTTCCCTGGGTCATGTGGAATGTCTGGCGTTTTCTGGCGCCCGCCTTGTTCGACCGGGAAAAGCGCGTTTTCCTGATCACCTTCTTCTCTTCCGTCATCATGTTCGCCGCGGGAGCCTGTTTCGCCTACTTCGCGGTGCTGCCCGCGGGCCTGGCCTTTCTGGCCACCTATACCGACGGCGCGATCACTCAGAGCTGGCGCCAGGGCGATTTCGCCTCATTCATCAGCCAGTTCATGCTCGCCTTCGGATTCATCTTCGAACTCCCGGTTCTGGCCTATGTCCTGGCCAAAATGGGTTTGATCACGGCCAAGGGAATGTGGCGATTTTTCCGCTATGCGGTCATCCTGATTTTCGTCCTGGCCGCCTTTCTCACTCCGGGCCCCGATCCCGTATCCCAATTGCTCATGGCCGTGCCCTTGGTGGTTTTATATCTCGTATCCATCGGCATATGTTCCCTGGCCCAGAAAAAATCCGAGGTTGAAGCGGCATGATTTTCGAATCCCTCGGATTGGGCGAGCTGGGAGTGGTGCTGGCCCTTACCGTCATCCTGGTCAAGCCCAAGGAGCTGGGCAAAATCCTGCGGGAGTTCGGAAAAATAAAGCGGAAGGCGCTGCAAATCCAATCCGACGTGAAATCCCAACTGGAGTCCATCACCGCCATGGAAGAGGCCCAGGAAGAGAAGGAGAAAGCGCTGACCGGCAAGGCCGGAATGCGAAAGCGCGCCCGGGAACTTGTGCGCGCCATTCCCGCCCCGGACAGGACCCAGGCCTCCCTGGCCATAGCGCGGACCCTGTCGGAATGGCCGAGCTATAAAAGCGCCCGGACGGTTTCCTGCTTTTCCGGAACGCTTGAAGAGGTGGACACCGAACCGGTATTGCGGATGATATTAAGCGACGGGAAGACCCTGCTCATGCCTTACGTGGAAAACCCCGAGGCTCCCGAAAAGAAGCTGGGCATGGCGGTAGTGCGGGATTTGGACGGAGAAACCGCCGAAGGCGCGTTCGGAATCCTTGAGCCCAAGTCCGAGTTCCGGGTGCGGGAGGTTCCCGAGCCCGACCTGGTGCTGATTCCGGGAGTATCTTTCGATTTGAGGGGTGGGCGTTTGGGGAAAGGTTTGGGATTTTACGATCGCTACTTGGCCGGACGCGGGGCGCTCAAGGCGGGTTTGGCCTTCGACGTGCAAATCACTCAGAAAAACTTAACTTTGGAGGCGCACGATCAGCTCATGGATGCGGTCGTTTCGGAAAAACGCCTGCTTGTCTTTTCGGCCCCCCGCATGGATGCGGGCGTCGCCCAACCATGAGCCCGAACGGGCCCGGAGATCCAGAATGAAAGCCATACTTGCCTTGGAAGACGGTAGTTATTTCGAAGGGGAATCCTTCGGAGCCGAGCGCGATCTCGCCTCGGGCGCCGGCGGCGGAGAGGTTTGCTTCAATACTTCCATGACGGGATACCAGGAGATCCTCACCGATCCTTCCTATTCCGGACAAATCGTCGCCTTGACCTATCCCGAAATCGGCAATTACGGGATCAATCCCGAGGACGTGGAATCCAAAAAAATCCAGGTGGCCGGACTCGTGGTCCGTAACTGCTGCGAGTACCCGTCCAATTGGAGGAGCGAGGACGGCAAGGGCAAGGGCCCCTGGCCGCTGGGCGAATACCTGAAGCGGAGCGGCATTCCCGGCATCCAGGGCGTGGATACGCGCCGCCTGACGCGCATCCTGCGCGACAAGGGCGCCCAGAACGGCGTCATCGTCACCGGGGACTATGATTTGAATGCGGTATTGGCCCGAGCCAAGGGCGTGCCCTCGCTTTCCGAAACCGATTATGTGAAGATGGTGACCATATCCGGCAACGAGAAATGGGGCGAGGCCGAACATGCATTGAGCTTCCGCCCCATACCCGACAACAACCCGCGTTACAAGATCGCCGCGATCGATTACGGCATCAAGTACAACATCCTTCGGAAACTGCGGACCCTGGGTGCCGAGGTGGTGCGCGTTCCCGCCGCCGCCACGGCCGAAGAAGTCCTGGCCCTCAATCCGGACGGGATATTCCTCTCCAACGGCCCCGGCGACCCGGCCCAACTGGATTATGCCGTCGATACCATCAAATCCCTGCTCGGGGTGAAGCCGATTTTCGGAATCTGCCTCGGCCACCAATTGCTGGCCCGCTCCTTGGGCGGAAAAACCTTCAAGCTCAAGTTCGGGCATCGCGGCGCGAACCATCCCGTAAAGGATCTGCGCACGGGCAAGGTGGAGATAACCTCCCAGAACCATGGGTTCGCCGTGGATCCCGGCTCCCTGGACGAATCCCAGGTCGAAGTGACCCATATCAACCTCAATGATCGGACCGTGGCGGGCCTGAGCCACCGCGGCCTGTCGGCCTACTCGGTTCAATACCATCCCGAGGCCTCGCCCGGACCCAAGGATTCCCACTATCTGTTCGAGGAATTCTTCGAGCAGATCCGCAAGCACGCGGCTCCGGCCGCCGCCGGCGAACCGGTCCTGGCCGGCGCTAAACCTGCTGACGGCGCGGACAAGCGCCGGGCCGGCTGATCCCGGCTTTCCCGGATCCCTTTTCCTTTCACCCTCCGGTTCCAACATGCCCAAACAAGTCGATGAATCCTCCATTGTGGCCGGCGTGCATGCCGTCGAATCCCTGCTGCGCGGAACCCCCGGCAAGATAAACCACTTGGTGCTTCTCCATGGCGGCCAGAACAAGCGGCTCCACGAATTGCAGAAGCTGGCCGACGCCCAGCGCATCCGGGTGCACCAGCTTCCCAAGGCCCGCCTGGATCAATGGTATAAAGGCCAGCATCAGGGCGTGCTGGCTTTCTGCAACACCCGCGCCTGGGACGATTGGGCCGCGGTGAAGAAAGAACTCGTGGCCGCGAAACGCGCCGGTTACGCCCCCCTCATCGTGGTGCCCGCGGCCATGGAGGATCCCCGCAACCTGGGGGCCTGCATCCGCTCGGCCGTATGCATGGGCGCCGATGTGGTGCTGTCCCACAACAAGGGCGGCGCGGGCCTCACGCCCTCGGTGGCCAAGACGGCGGCGGGTTCGCTCGATATGATCGCCATCTGTCAGGTCGGCGACATCGAAAAAGAATTGAAAGAACTCCGCAACGAGGGCTACACCATAGTGGGCATGGAAGAGGACGGCGAAGTGGACGTGACCAAGGGCGCCTATGCGGGTCCGCTGGTCCTGGTGGTCGGCGGCGAGGACCGCGGTATTCCGCCCCATGTGCGCCGCGCCTGCACCTATGTGGTCAAGATTCCCATGGCCAGGGGCGCGCATTCCTTCAATGCGAGCGTGGCCCTGTCCCTGATGTTGTACGAGGTGAACCGCTCCACCGGTTTTGCGCGCCTGGGCGCGGATCGTCCCCGGTTCCACGAACTCCCGTCCCAGCCCGCCTCGCCGGAAGCCCCAGGAGAATAGGTCCCGCCTCAAAATCCGCCTGAGCGGCTTCAAAGATCCCTTCAAGTCTTGCTTCAAAGCCCCGCCACCCCCTAAAATCACCGATAACGGCGAAAGGGCCGGTGAGGGTTTCCCCGATGAAAAACTCGGTTTGGACAAGGATTTCGGGAAAGCGGCCGCGTGGCGCCAAGCTTTTCAAAATTTTGGGAATATTCTCCGGCATCATTTGGATGGCCGCTATAGGGGCGTTCTTCGCCCTACGGAACGACATCGCCCCGAAAGCTCCCGCGTCGCACTCCGCCGGGATTGAGCCGCAAAATGCGCATGAGCCGGCCTCGGACGGAAGCGACCGGCTTCATGACGGGGATGAAATCAAAAAAAGGGCTACCGACAGCCCCTCGCCCGGGTTCGGTGAGGGAGTTCCACCGACCCGGGAAGAACTCGCGGCCTGGCGGGAACTCTCCGAATTGCACGCGGCCTCGGGAGACCTGGACAAGGCGGTGCCGCCCTTGCGCCGGATGATGCGCTTCCCCACCCCCGATGCCGATCTCCTGTCGCTGGCCGCGAGGGTTTTTCTGGGCGCGGGACATTATCGCGAGGCCTTGCAAGCCGCCGAGCAGCTTCTCGAATTGGAACCCGGTAATGCGAAAGCGCGAGATCAAGCCGTGCAATCCCGTTATCGGCTGGGCCAAGTGGATAAAGCCGTGGCCGCGGCCAGGGAAGCTTTGGAAAAGCGCCCCGGAGACTTGGCCATGCTCGTCACCTTGGCGACCATGGAAGTGGAATCGGGCCCCGGACATGCCGATTATGGAAAAGCCCTCAAGGCGGCTTTGAAACTGAAACCGGATCACGCCCCCGCCTTGTACCTGAAGGGACGGAAATCGCAATTGGAAGGCGATTACAAGGATGCCGAAACCTCCTTCCGAAAGGTCCTAAAGCTCGAACCCGGTAATGCCAAGGCGCGCGGTCAATTGGGAATGGCCCTTTACCACCAGGGGAGGAACAAGGATGCGGAGAAGGAATTCCGGGCCGCCCTCGACCTGAATCCGGCGGATTACAATACCTGGTACAACCTGGGCGAAAGCCGGTTGTCACGGGCTTCCCGGGAACTGGACCCCAAAAAAATCCGCGTCTTGCGCGCCGAGGCCATGGACTGCTATTTGAAGGCGCTGGAAAGAAACGGAGATCATGCCCAGGCCCGCTACCGGGTCGGAGTCCTTCTGAACGGGAACGGGCAATACAAAGAGGCCATCGGGCAATTGTCCGCGGCGCTGGAACTGGACTCGCGCCATGTGCCGACCCTGATTCAAATCGCCATCGCTTACGAGCATTTGAACCATCCGGATCACGCGCGCGCCTACCTGGACAAGGCCTTCGAACTGGATCCGCTGAATAAAATCGTGCTTTTCAAACTCCGCCAATGGACCTGATCGCCGCCGGCCCGGTGCGCCGTGGCCGTGCAATTCCGCAAAAAAGGTTTTACCGATCTTGCTTGCCCATATCTAAAGTGTTATTATACCTACTGTTACGGCTATCCGGGAGTCCTATGGGGAACGTCACCAAAAAAGATATCGTGGATGAAATCGCAGCCCGCACGGGCCTCACCCAGGTGGACACCAAGATTATCGTAGAATGCTTTCTGGACGCCATCGCCAAATCCCTCGTCCAAGGCAAAAACATCGAAATCCGCGGATTCGGACGTTTCAAGGTCAAGGAGAAAAAGGCCCGTACGGCCCGTAATCCGCGCACCGGGGAAATGGTCCATATCGATGCGGGCCTGAAGCCGATTTTCGAAGCCAGCAAGGAATTGAAGAACGTGCTTAACCATGACGATACGGAAGCGGAAGCCGAACCCGATACGCAAATAAACGGCGCCTAAAAGCCGCGCCTTTCCCGCGCCGGCTTCAGGCTCGGCCGGGACTTCTTACTAGATTGCCGATATGAACGGTCCCAAAATGCCGGAAATCCTGAACCGAGCCGCCCGCCACCATTACCATATTCTGGATGTATGGGAGGTGGGCATAGCCCTCAAGGGCACGGAGATCAAATCCGTGCGGGCGGGAAAATTGGAATTGGCGGAAGCCTTCGTCATCGTGAAAAAGGACGAAATCTGGCTGGTCAACGCCTATATCAACGAATATTCCTGGGGCAATATCAACAACCACCTCCCCCGCCGGGAGCGCAAGCTGCTGGCCCGCAAGCCCGAAATCGTAAAGATGAAAGAAGCCACCGAGCTCAAGGGGCACACCATAGTACCTCTCAAAGCCTATTTCAAAGGCAGCATGCTCAAGCTCGAAATCGGCGTGGGAAAAGGCAAGGAAGCCCGGGACAAGCGCCAGGACAAGCATAAACAGGAAGCCAAGCGCGAAATCGACAGGGCCCTGAAAGAGCGCAACCGGATCTGATTCATGCGCATGCCTGCCTTGATCCTGATTCTTGCCGCTTCTATCGGCGCCGCCGTGCTCCTCCAGCCCACCGGCGATTCCGAGGGCCGGCGCTCGGCATGGTCCGGAGCCCGGTTTCCCGATACGACCTTCGAAGACGTCCGATACGTATCCTCCGGCTTTCTCGAAAGCCTTTTCGGACGGGAAGGCAGTTGGGTTCCCGACCGGCAGAAGCTCGTTCTGGAGGATTCGTCGGGCGTCAAATGGTTCTTCACCGTCGATAACCCGTATATGAATATCGGAGATCAGGTATTCAACCTGGTTTATCCCGTACGGCGGGGCCCGGAATTCCTTTATCTGCCCCTGCCCTCTTTACTGCGCGTTCTCGCTCAACGAGGCTACGGCGTCGCCGCGCCGGAAGGCGCCGGACCGGTCTCGTTCGCCTCCGCGGAAGCTTCGGACGTATCCCCGGGGAAACGCCCGGATCCCGCCGCCGACGGGGCCAATATTCTCGGCGTGGGCGCCGAAGCTCGGGAGAACGGAACCCTGGTGACCTTGAGTACTTCCGGCCCATTGGAATGGGAAGCTTATTGGGTGCCCCCGCATTACATCATGCGTTTTCAGAAGGGAAGAGTGGCGTCGGCCTATCCGCTCAAATCCAAAGGCGCGGGACTGGTTAAGCAGATACTGACGGTGCAGGAAAAGAATCTGGTCCAGGTCACCCTGGATGTGCCCCGGGCCATCGATACGGTCGAGGTCGCCTATGCCGCCGGGACGGGGGAATACCAGATCACGGTCCGGAAGAAGACCTCGAAAAAAGCAACGGCCGCCGCCGACAAAGAGAGGACCGCGAAAAAATCGCTGGGAACCATTATCATCGACCCCGGGCACGGAGGCAAGGATCCCGGCGCGCAGGTGAAAGGCGTAAGCGAATCCCGAATCACCCTCGCCGTCGCCTTGGAGTTAAGGGCGGCCCTCACCGAGTTGGGATACAAGGCCGTCCTTACTCGGGATAAAGATGTTTATCTGAGCCTGCAGGAACGGCCCAAATTCGCGTCGGAGCGGGGAGGCGACCTGTTCATCAGTCTCCATTGCAATGCCATCGACGGCTCCCCCAAGCGGAAAAAAAGCGTGTCCGGCTTCATCGCTTATATTCTCAGGGAAGGGGAAAGCGAAGAGGACAAGGCCCTGGCCCGGCGCGAGAATCAGGCCATCAGCGAGGAAAGCGGCAAAAACGGCAAGGGGGAAATCTCTCCCGTGGAATGGATCCTCCTGGAGCACCAGCTCAACATTTACAGCAAGGAAAGCGAAGGGTTCGCGGAACAGATCGTGAAAGAGTTCGGCGGCTTCGAAATCGGCAAATACTCCACCGGCGCGGGCCAGGCCGGATTTTTCGTGCTGGTGGGAGCCTATATGCCCGCTGTCCTTTTCGAAATGGGATTCCTGACCAACGACCGCGATCGATCCACTCTCAATTCCGAAAAGGGCCGGAAGCATATTTCCCGGCGCCTGGCGAACGCGATCCACAAATACCGGCAAATCCAGGCCGGCGGCGGAACGGCCCGGGAAGGCGGCCGGACGATTCCGAAGTGAAAAACCGGAACGAGTTGCTATTTTTCCGGCAGCTTAACTACACGGGAGCATCGCATGTCCGGCCATTCGAAATGGGCAACCACAAAGCGTAAAAAAGCGCGCATAGACGGCGCCCGCGCCAAGGTTTTCAACCGCATCCTCCGCGAAATCACCGTCGGCGCCCGCATGGGCGGTTCCGACATCGACGGCAATCCGCGCCTGCGGGCCGCCGTGCTCAAGGCCAAGGCGGCGAACATGCCGGCGAAGAACATCGAGACCGCCATCGCCAAAGGCGCGGGCGAACTGGAAGGCGTAATCTATTCGGAAATCACCTACGAAGGGTACGGACCGGCCGGAACCGCCATCATGGTCGATACGATGACGGACAATAAGGTCCGCACCGTCGCCGAGATGCGGCATATATTCCTCAAGGCCGGCGGAAATATGGGCGAAGCCGGATCCGTGGCCTGGATGTTCAAGACCAAAGGCATCATTACCCTGGCCAAGGATGCTATCGGGGAAGACGCGCTTTTCGAATTGGTGACCGACGCCGGCGCCGAGGACCTCGACGCCTCCGGCTCCGAATACGAGATTACCGTGGAGCAGTCATCCTTCCATGCCATGCTGGATGTCCTGGAAAAAAAAGGACTCAAGCCCATCTCTTCCGAAGTCGTCAAGATCGCGGAGAACATGGTGAAGGTGACGGGCGAGGATGCGGAAAAAGTACTCCGCCTGCTGGAAGCCCTGGACGAACAGGACGATGTCCAGAACGTCCATACCAATGCGGAATTCGATCAGAAGGAACTGGAAAACTTGTGATCGTCCTGGGGGTGGACCCAGGCACCCATCGTACCGGCTATGCCTTTCTGGAATACCGGGAAGGGCGCCTCGATTCCCTCGTTGCGGGAATCCCCGCCGCCAATGCCGGCCGCATCCGCGTCCTGGAATACGGAGTGATCCGATGCAAGGCCACCGATCCCCTGCCCGACCGTCTCGGAAAAATCCATCGGGAACTGTCCGCCCTCATGGTGGTCTACCATCCGTTGCATCTGGCCTTGGAAAGCATCTTCTTCGCGAAATTCCCGCAATCGGCCCTGGTGCTCGGCCATGCCCGCGGGGCCATTATGGTGGCCGCCCAAAGCCACGGTATACCGGTTTCGGAATACGCTCCCCGCTTGGTCAAACAGGCGACGGTGGGAACCGGAAGCGCCACCAAGGAAAGAGTCGCGGCCATGGTACAAAGCCATCTCGGCTTGAAACGCCCCCCCGCTCCGGCGGATGCCGCCGACGCTTTGGCCATCGCCTTCTGCCATCTGATCCAGGCGGGCCGGAGCTAACGTCCGAATCCAGGGACGGTTATATCGGTAAGGTCACAGAAGGTCAGAGGGGCCATCCTTCTCCGGAATTTCTAAGTTCAGCCCTGCTCCGGGCCGGTACGGAAAAGTGGAGGTTATTGCGTCATGATTGAGTTCCTCCACGGCCGTCTGGCCCACCGCGAGCCCGCCCGGCTGGTCATCGACGTGGGCGGAGTGGGCCTGGGCGTGGACGTTTCCCTGCGCACGGCCGAAAAATACACCCGTCTGGGCGAGACGGTGGAAATCATCACCTATCTCCACGTGCGTGAAGAAGGATTGGACCTGTACGGTTTCCAGAACGGGGTCGAGAAAACCCTTTTCTTAAAGCTCCTGGGCGTTTCGGGAATCGGGCCGCGCCTGGCGCTTCGTATCCTTTCCTCGGTGGCGCCTCAGCAATTGGCGCAAATGATCGTGGGCGGCGACATACGCGGACTCACCGCCCTCAAAGGCATCGGCAAAAAGACCGCCGAGGTCATGGTGGCGTCGCTGCGCGCATCCATGGCCAAAATGGATCTCCATGCGGCCGCCGATGGCGGAACCGCCTCCGCCGATGCCGGGGGCGAAGCGGCCCGGGACGCGGTGCTGGCCCTGATCACCTTGGGCGTCAAGGACATGGCCGCCCAGACCGCCGTGCAAAAAGCCCTGGATCGCCTGGGCGAAAAGGCCACTACCGGCCAATTGATAACCCAGGCCCTGCAGGAAGTGTAAATTGTACCCATGACGGACCGCATCATAGCGCCCGAGCAGTTCGGCGACGATCAGGATCAGGACACCTCGCTGCGGCCCGGCACCCTGGCGGATTTCATCGGCCAGGAAAAGCTCAAAGAAAGCCTGGGGGTTTTCCTGAAGGCGGCCCGCGACCGCAACGAGCCCATCGATCACATCCTTTTCGCCGGGCCGCCCGGCCTGGGCAAGACCACCCTGGCCCATATCATCGCCAGGGAAATGGGCGCCAACCTCAAGATCACCTCGGGACCCGCCCTGGACAAACCTTCGGAATTGGCCGGCCTGCTCACCAATCTGGAAACCAACGACGTCCTTTTCATCGATGAGATCCACCGTATCAGCCGGGTCATAGAGGAGTTCCTCTATCCGGCCATGGAGGATTTCAAAATCGACATCATGCTGGAATCCGGTCCCTCGGCGAAATGCATCAACCTTCCCCTAAAGCGGTTCACCTTGGTGGGGGCCACCACGCGCACGGGCATGCTCACCTCTCCCCTGCGGGACAGATTCGGAATCACATTCCGCCTGGAGACCTATTCCACGGCCGAGATGAAAAGGATCCTGCAACGCTCCGCGCGTATCTTGAAGGTGGAGCTTTCACCGGAAGGCACCGAGCTTCTCGCGGCCCGCTGCCGGGGAACCCCGCGGGTGGGCAACCGAGTGCTGCGGCGCTGCCGGGACGTGGCCCAGGTGAAAGGCACCGCGGTCATATCGGAAACCATTGTGGCCAAGACTCTGGACATGCTCGGAGTCGATCCGCGCGGGCTTGACGAAATGGACAGAAACATCCTCAAAACCATAATCGACAAATTCGACGGCGGACCGGTAGGCCTATCGACGCTCGGGGCCGCGCTGGGCGAGGAAACGGAGACCTTGGAAGAGGTCTATGAACCCTATTTGATCCAGTTGGGTTTTCTCAAACGCACGCCGCGGGGACGCATGGCCACGGCGGGAGCATACCGGCATATGGGGCTGATCCCGCCCGCCCCGCCTCCCGCCGCGCAGGAAGAATTGCTCTGAAGCCAGGGAACCGCCCCGGACGAATCCGCCTTCGCGGGCGGACCGGCCGTTCGAGCAGCCTTACTTATTAGGCTGCGGGGTCATCCGCAAATAGGGCTTGATGACCTTGTAACCCTTGGGAAAGCGGGCCTTCAAATCCTCCGGGTCCTGAAGGGCCGGAGCGATGACCACGTCCTCTCCATCCTTCCAATCGACGGGCGTAGCGACCTTGTAGCCGTCGGTGAGCTGGAGAGAATCGAGCACTCGCAGGATCTCCTGGAAGTTGCGGCCCGTGGAGGCGGGATAGGTAAGCATGGCCCGGATCTTCTTGGCCGGGTCGATGAAGAAAACCGACCGTACCGTCATCTTGTCATTCGCCAGGGGATGCAGCATTCCGTACAGGGTCGAGACGGATTTGTCCTCGTCGGCGAGGACGGGGTAATCCACTACGCAATTCTGCGTTTCGTTGATTTCGGGAATCCATTTCTTGTGGGATTCCACGCTGTCCACCGAAAGAGCGATCACCTTCGCGCCGCGCTTCTCGAATTCGGGCTTAAGCTTGGCCGTCATGCCCAATTCGGTCGTGCAAACGGGAGTGAAATCGGCGGGATGGGAAAACAGAACGGCCCATTTTCCTTCGATGAACTCGTGGAAATGGATCTTGCCCATGTTGGAGTCCTGGGTAAAATCAGGGGCCGTCGAGCCCAAGGTCAATGCGGACATCATGTTCTCCTTGTTCATTGTGGTAACAAGGAAAATACAAAATTGCGGGGGTTCGGAATACCAATACCTTCCCGCTCCCATATAACGGCGGAAAAGGAGGTTACCCGCGCCGCCCTAAGTTACCTACGCGGGCTTAATCGTCGTTGAGGCCTGAAGAAAGAAAGGATTGCAGTTCTTCCGGATTCATGAGGACTTCGCGGGGCTTGCTGCCGCGCTCGCGCCCGACGATCCCGGCGCGTTCGAGTTGATCGACCAAGCGCCCCGAGCGCGCGTAACCGATTCCCAGCCTGCGCTGCAACAGAGAGACGGAAGCCTGTTTCACCTGCACGACCAGTTCCGCCGCCTCGCGGAACTTCTCATCGCGGGGCTCGTCGGATTCGCCGCCCCCGGAAGGATCATCATCGAGGTTGAACGATTGTATCTGGGGATAATTCACATGCTGTTCGGAAGCGACCGAAGCCAGCTTTTCCGCCTGGGCGTCGTCGAGGAAGCATCCGTGCAGGCGCACCGGTTCCGGAAATTCGATGGGGCGGAAAAGCATGTCGCCGCGGCCCAGGAGCTTTTCGGCGCCCATTTTGTCCATAATGGTGCGCGCATCGATTTGGCTGGCCACCTGAAATGAGATGCGGGTGGGAAGGTTGGCCTTGATAGTGCCGGTGATGACGTTGGTGGAGGGGCGCTGCGTCGCCAGGATCAGGTGGATACCCACTGCGCGGGCCTTCTGGGCGATGCGGGCGATGTTGGTTTCCACCTCCTTGCCGGCCACCATCATGAGGTCGGCCAATTCGTCGATGACGATGACGATATAGGGCATGGCTTTCTTATCCAAATCGTCCATGGAATCGGGAAGCTGCCCCCCCTTCACCTTGGCGTTGAACCCCTTGATGTTGCGCACGCCGCATTGGGCCAGCACCTCGTAACGCCGGTCCATTTCGAAGGTGGACCATTTCAGGGCCTGCACGGCCACATCCGGCTGGGTGATCACGGGATAAAGCAGGTGCGGAATGGCGTCGTAAGGCTTGAGCTCCACTACCTTGGGATCGACCAGGATCATGCGCAAATCGTCCGGAGTCTTGGAGCAGAGGAAAGAAGCCATGATGCTGTTGATGCACACGGATTTCCCCGAACCCGTCTGGCCGGCGATGAGAAGATGCGGGGCGCGGGTCAGATCCATCACATAGGGCTCGCCCGCTATGGTCTTGCCCAGGCAGATTTTCAGGGAATCGTCCTCCAGGGAGAACTCGGGCGACCGGAGGATTTCCTTGATATAGACGATTTGGGCCTTGCGGTTGGGGACTTCGATTCCGACTACGGACTTGCCGGGAATGGGCGCCAGGATGCGGATGCTTTTGGCGCGCAGGGCCAGGGCCAAATCGTCGGAAAGGGTGCTGATGCGGCTGACCTTGACCCCGGGCGCGAGCTCGACCTCGTAACGCGTAATCACGGGACCCGGACATATCTGCGTGACCTTGCCCATGACCTTGAAGTTGATGAGCTGATCCTCGAGCAGCTTCGACTGCTCCCGCAATTCCTCTTCGGTGAACTCCAGGGGCTGCGTGGGCGGTTCGTCGAAAATCTCGTCAGGGGAAGGCACCCGGTAGGGATCGTAAACGACTTCGGGCCTGGCGGGTCGCTCCGCGAGAGGCAGGGGCGCGGGACGGAGGCGTTCTCCGGCTTCCTCTTCCCCATTGCCGGAGCCCTCGGCATCGATGTCGTCGCGGTTCGCGCCCATGGCGGCAATGGGCGGTTCAAAATCCCCTTCCACGGCCTTCGCCAGAACCTCTCCGGCTTTTTCCTTTTTCCGGCCTTTTTTCCGGGAACCTTTCGGATCGAGCGGCCCGTCCCCGGAGTCTTCGATTCCCTCCCTCACCGACTCTTCCCGGGCAGCGGCCTCCCTGGCCAGCTCGGCTCGGGCCCGCTCGTTGACCTTCTCCTTCATGAGGAGGCCGGCGATTTCAGGATCGCGGGCCTTGATCTCCCATTCATTGAGTTCGGAAACCCGCTTGCGCTCCAGGTCGAGATCGCGGATCTTCCGCACCGCCAGGGGATCGTTCATGTCGATTTCGTCCTCGTCGACATCGCCGGCCGCATCCCGGATGTCCAGGATGGCGTTTTCCGCGGATAGTACCGGCGCCTTCCGCAACGCAGGGGGAGCGGCCATGCGCTCCTCGTCGAAACGCGCATCGGCATCGGAATCCGTCCGGGGTATTCCGCCCGTGCGCTTGCGCTCCGGGTCCGGTTTGGGTCCCCGGCCGTCGGGGATGGGAAGCCTGGCCATGTGCCGGCCCCTTTCGGCTTTGGCGGCCAGGCGTACCTTGGCGATTTCGACGGCGGTCGCAAGGGCCTCGCTGTCCGCCTCCTCTTCTTCGGAAGGTCCGGCGGTTTGCCTGACCTTCGCCCGGCCCCTGCTGAACGGCCGCACCACCATCACCACCGAAGCCGCCGACTTTTCCGAAACCGCGACCACGCTCATGCGGAATCCCCAGATGACTACGAAAAGGAGGCATAGGAAGCTGATCAGGTAAGGGCCGAAATGGCTGGCCCCGAAAACGGGCAGGAAAATCTTCTGCACCAGGAAATTTCCGAGGTAGCCTCCGGTGTGTTGGTAATCGGCCTCCGCCAGGCCGCTTTCGCCGATATTCCGAATGCTCAGGAGAACGGCCAGGGAAACGGATACCAGGGTAAGAGCGAGAACAAGGCGGATGCGGATCCGGTCCCGGGAAAGCGTCAGCTTGAAACCCAATACGGCGACGGCGGCGACCTGGAACAGGACCGGCAGTCCGCCGAACAGGCTGTTAAGGGCGTCGGCCCACCAAGTACCCAGATATGGACCCAGGATATTGGAGGATTCCGGATCGGCGAAAGCCGACAGGAGAGCGATAACGGTTACCAGGGAAGCCGAAAGCACCAACAGTCCGGCGGCTTCGCGCGGAAGGGAATGGGTTTCGGCCGGTTCGCCGGCCACTTCTTTTGTCCCCTTGGACTTGGGCGCCGGTTTCCTCGCCTTGCGCTTGGCCGTCTTCATGGACAAAAAAGAACCTCCCTCAGGCTTTCGCCCGCTTGTAGAAATACCGGCTGGACACGCGCGCCCGCTTTCCGGAATCCCGGATCACGACCTGAAGCTCCGTGCCGGTTTTGGCGAATTCCGGGGCGACATAGGCCAGAGCGATTCCCTTCCCGAGGGTGGGCGACATGGTGCCCGAGGTCACCGTGCCGATATCGGCTTCGCCGGCGCGGACGACGCACCCTTCCCTGGGAATGGCCAATTCGAGCAATTCCAACCCCACCAACCTGCGCGCCATGCCTCCCGGTCTGGATTTGGGTTCAAGCGCGGCCCGTCCTACGAAGTCGCCCTTGGTGAAATCCGTGATCCAGGAAAGCCCCGCCTCGATGAGATTGGTTTTGTCCGTCAGTTCGTGGCCGTATAGAGAATACCCGGCCTCGAGGCGCAAGGTATCCCTGGCGCCCAGGCCTACCGGGAGTATACCATGCCCGGATCCCAATTCCAATAGGCGGTTCCAGAGGGCCGGCAGATCCTTGTTTTCGGGAAAGAATTCGAATCCGTCCTCGCCCGTATAGCCGGTTCGGCTGAATAAAGTGTCTACGCCCAGCACCTTCCCTCTTCCGGCCTTGAAGGGGGGAATGGACGCGGGATCGGTTTCCGTCGCTTGGCGGGCCACTTCCAGGGCGCGCGGGCCCTGCAGGGAAAGGATTCCCATCTCCCCGCTCGCATTGCGGAGCTCCACCCGGCCGCCTTCCGGATCCTCTTTGCGGAGCGATTCCAGCCAGGCGAAATCCTTGTCGATGTTGGAAGCGTTCACCACCAGCTTGTAACGCTCCGGAGCGAGCCTGTAGACGAGGATATCGTCCACCACGGAGCCGTCGCGGTAGCACAGGGCCGAGTACTGGGCCTCCATGTCGTTCAGCTTGTCCACATTGTTGACCGCGGCGCGCTGCAGGAAACTCCGGGCCGCGGGTCCAGTAACAAAAAAGTTACCCATGTGCGATACGTCGAAAAGTCCCGCGGCCTTGCGCACGGCCTCGTGCTCCTGGCGTATGCCGGAATATTGCACCGGCATGACGAACCCCGCGAAGGGGACCATCTTGGCATTGAGAGCAACGTGCGTTTCGTAAAGGGGGGTCTTTTTTCCGGCAGTCATCTTGCTCCTTGGTTGGTCCCGGGGAGGCGCCTGTCCTGGAAACCACGGGCGCCATGGCCCTTGGGGCCGGGAGCCTATCGATGCCGAAATATACTTCATGCCCGGAGGCTTTACAAAGCAAGCCGGCAAAGCAGGCCGGAACCGCCGCATCCCGGATGGGAAAGGGAATAGCCTGATCCAATCCGGGCCCGTGGACCGGATGCGCGAGCGGCGGCGGAAACCAAGGCCGCGGCTGAACGGCCTTATCGGCCGTTCAACGGATTTCGAGGACCTTGTCGAGGGAAGTCGTACGGAGGATCTGGCGCATTTCTTCGGATGGCTGCAGCAGAATGAGCTTGGCTCCGCGCTTGGTCAATTCGTTCATGTTGAACATGATTACCCCGAGGCCGGCGCTGTCCAGATATTCGAGTTCGGAGAGGCGCAGGAAAAGCCGGGAATCGACCTTGGAAAGGGTTTTCTTGAAGGCCTTGATAAGCGCATCCATGCCGGACTGGTTCCACTCGCCCCGGATCTCGATGCAGGGCTCGCCTTCGGATTGTGAGATTTTTACGCCGGATTGCGCCATGCTTGAATCCATCATTAATCGACTGATTCTATTCTAGCCCGTGGCCGAGGCATGGCGCAATACCCATTCCGGCGAACCCGCCCCCTTCGCATGGGAGAAGCCGCATTGCTAAATTGACTTACTCCGCTCCCTCGCCGAGGAAAGGTGCTCACATGAACGCGAAACCCGCATTGATACTCCTTGGACATGGGAGCCGTACCTCAAAAACCTCGGATGAAATGGCGGAATTGGCTGCGAAAATGCAGAGCACCGTCACCGGGTTGACCGTATCGTTTGCCTTTCTGACGCTTCTCGAGCCCGATTTGCCCAACGCCATCGACAAGGCTGTGGACGAGGGGTCTGGCGATATCCATGTTCTGCCCTTGTTCTTTTTTTCCGGCAAGCATGTTCTGGAGGATATTCCCGCCCTTTTCCGGGAAGGCAGGGCCCGCCATCCCCGGGTGAATATGGTTTTGCGGGATCCCATCGGCCATCATCCGGGGTTCTTCTCTTTCCTTCTCCAGGCCGGCGGATTCGCCTGACGGGCGCACAGAAACCTCACATTTTCCTACCTTGCCCCCATGCCTCAACCATCGCGAAAATTCCCCGGATCCCGCCGACCCTCAACCCGTAAGGACGAATCCGATGAGCCGGCCGGACGGGGCGGCCGCCGGGACCGGAACAGGAAAAAAGGAAACAGCCGAGCCCGCGAAGTCGATGACATCCGCTTCGACGATTCCGGCGCGCCTCCGCGTCGCGGCGGGGCCACCCGCCCCGGAGGCGCTGAAGGCCGCAGGATCAGCCAGGGGCGCATTGGCGGACCGGTACGGAACAGGCCCGGCAAGGACGGACCCCAAGGCCGCATTTTCCAGAAAGGCTGGCGGCGGGAAGAGCCCGCTCCGGTCGGCGGATCCGAAGCCCGCTTTTCGGACCTGCTGATGCAGGCCGCGCGCAAGGCGGCCCCAGACATGGTCGAACACCCCAAGCATCCGGAACCCCTGGCCCGCCTGGATTACGCCCTCGAGTTGGAGCTTAAGAACAAAGCCCTTCAGGATTTCTGGATCGCCCGGGGCCTGCCGGACAAGCCCAACAAGATCCTGCCGTCGCCGCGGCCGCGCCATTATCGCACCACTTCCAAGCGCCGTATCGTGCATGTAAAAGGCCGCTTCGAATTCACCAATCTGAGCTCGTCCCAGGACGTTCGCGCCGCCAAGGCGGCGGCCGATTCCAGGGTGGAGCCATTGGAACACAAAGCCATCTACTCCCTGATTCTGGCGAAACTGAACACTTCGGCCTACGCCCAATTGGCCCATGCCCTGAACTATGTCATCATCCGCGGCGATTATGCCCGCTTCACCGTGCTGCTCAACGTCCACAAGCTGAGCGGGGACGTCGTGCGCAAAGCCAAGCTTCTGAGCGGGCACTTGCAGGAAATGGACTCTCCCAAGGTCGGGGCGGCTTTCGTCTTCTACGATCCCAGCCGATCGGAATTCTACCTGGAGGCGCGCAACGCCGAAGGCCCCTGGAAGATGAAAAAGCTGTTCGGTCCCGATGATATGCATCTCCAGGTGCTGGACCGGACCTATACCTTCCATCCCACGGCCTTCTGCCAGGTGAACGCTTCCATCCTTCCCCTGTTCCTGGAAAAATCGGTCCAGCTCCTCAAACCCAAGCCCGAATACCGGCTTTTGGACCTGTACAGCGGCTTCGGCTTCTTCACCCTGCATCTGGGCCCTTCCTACGGGGAGGCTCACGGAGTCGATTTCGGGTCGGGGTCCATCGACTCGGCCCAACGCATGGCCAAGGCGGATCCCGGATCGCGCTGCACCTTCCGATCCGGCCGCATCCAGGTGAAAACCTTGGGTAAATTGCTGCCGCCGGCCTCGCCGGACAGGCCGGAGGCCATCCTCCTCGATCCTCCCCGGCAAGGCACCGAGCCCGGCGTCATCCGAGCCCTGGCCTCCCGCGCGCCGGCGCGCATCCTGCATATTTTCTGCGACCTGGATACCCTTCCCAAGGAAGTGAATCAATGGCGCAAATGCGGCTACATGGTTTCCAAAGTGCTGCCCCTGGACATGTTCCCGGGTACCGACAATCTGGAAGTCATGGTCCTCTTCATTCCGGATCGCTACGGAATCCTGAACCGTATCGACAAGGGCCAGCACGACAGGAAAACCGATCCGGAAGCGGCCCTCGCGCCGGAAGAATCCGGAAGCGGGGACCGCAAGCCGCGGCCTTCGCCCTTTTCCAACCGTCCCGCCAGGCAGGATGCCTCCGAGCGCCCCCGGCGCGGCGCGCCTCCCGGCCGGCCCTCCCGCCCGGGCAGGCCCCGGCCCCGCTGAAGGCTTCCTCCCCGTATCCCGGCGGGCGCGTTGTGTTATATTTTTCTTTCACTCCTTGACCAGGAAACCGATATGTTGAAGCGCAATAACGCCTTTCCGGGAATCCGGGGCCCCCTCGTAACCGTGGTCATGGACGGCTACGGAGTCTCGGCCAATCCCGAAGGCAATGCCATCGCCCAAGCCGGCAAACCCGTGCTCGACGATTTGTTTTCCCGTTATCCCCATACCCTGCTCAAGGCCCATGGCAAGGCCGTGGGGCTGCCCAGCGACGACGACATGGGCAACTCCGAAGTCGGGCACAACGCCATCGGGTCGGGCCAGGTGTACGAACAGGGAGCGTCCCTGGTCAACCAGTCCATCGCCTCGGGCAGGATTTTCGAAAGACAGGGCTGGAAGGACATCATCGCCAACGCCAGGGCCGGCGGCACCCTGCATTTGCTCGGCCTGTTTTCCGACGGAAACGTGCACTCGCATATCAACCACCTCACCGCGCTCATCCAACGGGCCAGGCTGGAAGGCGCCCGCAAGGCGCGCGTCCACATTCTGCTCGATGGGCGCGACGTGAGCGAAACCTCGGCTCTGGAATACGTCAGGCCCTTCGAAGCGTTCCTGAAGGAGATATCCGGCTCCGATTTCGACGCCCGCATCGCCAGCGGCGGGGGCCGCATGAAAATCACCATGGATCGGTACGAGGCCGATTGGGGAATGGTGGAACGGGGCTGGAAAACCCATGTGCTGGGCGAAGGCCGGGCGTTCGCCTCCGCCGAAGAGGCCATCCTCACCTTCCGCGGCGAGCTGAGCAGGATCGGCGATCAGGATCTCCCGCCTTTCGTCATAGCCGAAAACGGGAACCCGGTGGGCGCCATCGAGGACGGCGACAGCGTGGTGTTTTTCAACTTCCGCGGCGACCGCGCCATCGAGATTTCGCGCGCCTTCGAAGAGGAGACCTTCCCCTATTTCAACCGCCACCGCGTCCCCCAGGTGGTCTATGCCGGCATGCTGGAATACGACGGAGATTTGCATATTCCCAAGCGTTACCTGGTGAGCCCGCCGGAAATCCGCCATACGATGGGAGAGTACCTGGCCGGTTCAGGAGTTTCCCAACTGGCCATTTCCGAGACCCAGAAATTCGGGCATGTCACCTATTTCTGGAACGGGAACCGCAGCGGCAGGTTCGACGAAAAACTGGAAACCTGGCTGGAAATCCCCTCGGACAGGGTTTCCTTCGACGAGCGTCCCTGGATGAAAGCCGCCGAGATCACCGATGCGCTGATCGCCCAATTGCGGACCGGCGCCTACAAATACGCCCGCGTCAATTACGCCAACGGAGACATGGTGGGCCATACCGGCAACCTCCGCGCCGCCACCATGGCCATCGAGGCCGTGGACTTGCAATTGGGAAGACTATTGCACGCCAGCGACGCCTTGGGGGGAGCCGCCATCATTACCGCCGATCACGGTAACGCGGACGAGATGTTCGAGCTGGACAAGAAAACCGGCAAACCCGCGCATGCCAAGGACGGGCGCATAAAAGCCAAGACCAGTCATACCCTGAACCCGGTGCCCTGCATCTTCTACGACAAGCTCCATCCCGGGGCCTACACAATCGACGGCCAAGGGTTCGGCCTGGCCAATCTCGCCGCCACGACGGTGAAT
>Ga0079224_100001626_pt1 | contig 26234 bp, 16 predicted proteins | sample Stecom2015_FD_80414 | JGI IMG/M metagenome (GOLD analysis project Ga0079224, IMG submission 80414) | Agricultural soil microbial communities from Utah to study Nitrogen management - Steer compost 2015 | ecosystem: Environmental > Terrestrial > Soil > Agricultural land | place: USA: Utah... | reverse complement strand
ATACCAATTGTTTCAAAGCAATTTCAAACGCTCTAGCCGAAATGTTTTTCTTGTCAGAGCTTATCTCGTAGGTTGCTTGAATAGCTTTTCGGATAGTTTCGGAGGTGTCATAAAAGATAGCTTCGTCTGAAATTTCTACTTTTTTCTCCATAAAATAAGCAAATACTCGAGCCATTCCACAATTAGAAATAAAATCAGGGATAAGGCTTATTTTGCTATCTACATCTTCCATAATCGAACCGAAGAAAATTTCTTTATCTGCAAACGGAACATTTGCACCACACGAAATCACTTCAAGTCCGGAAGCAATCATACGGTCAGCTTGCTCTTGAGTTACTAATCTCGAGGCTGCACAAGGAGCAAAAATATGAGCTCCTAACGACCAAGCTTTTTGTTCCATCTCTTCCGGAGAGAGCATATTGTCAGCAACTAATTTGTTTCCATCTCTGTTTCGGAAAAGCTCAGAGATTTCGTCTAAACTATATCCATTTTCGTTAATAACTCCACCTTCTCGGTCTATAATTCCTATAACTTTAGCTCCCATTTGAGTCAGGAAAAATGCAGCTGCACCACCTACGTTTCCGAATCCTTGAACAATAGCTTTTTTGCCATTGATGTTTCCTCCATAAATGTTGTAATAATGGTTTACGGCTTGTGCTACTCCAAAGCCGGTAATCATATCGGCAATGGTATATTTTTTGTCTAGGTCTGGAGAATATTTAGAGCTTTCAATCACTTTTATAACGCCATTTCGAAGTTGTCCGATACGGTTAATTTTTTCTCCTTCTGCTGCCTTAAAGTGTCCGTTAAATACGCCTTCTTGTGGATGCCAAATTCCACATTCTTCGGTAAACGGAATTACCTGATGGATTTCATCTACGTTCATGTCTCCTCCTGTACCGTAATAATGTTTTAATAGTGGAGTTACCGCCTTAAACCATCTTTTAAGCACTTCTTCTTTTCTAGGATCGCTCGGATCGAAATTGATTCCTGATTTTGCTCCTCCAATGGCAGGGCCTGCTACCGAGAACTTTACTTCCATCGTTTTGGCAAGTGATAGCACTTCGTTCATGTCAAGACCTTTTCGCATACGAGTTCCTCCGCCTGCCGCGCCTCCACGAAGTGAATTAATAACTGTCCAGCCCTCAGCACCAGTTTCGTGGTCTTTCCAATTGAAAACAATTTCAGGTTCTCTATTTTCGAATTTCTTAAGTAAATCTTTCATTATAGGTTAGGTTTTATAGAATTTGCAAGCAAAGATAAATTTAAGTTTGATTCTTTCAAAAAAACCATAAGTATAATCTATTGTAAAATAGTTAGAAATATGGAGTAGTATTATGAATTCACATAATATTGTGGTACCTTTGCAATCAGCAAATTAGAATGAATAAAAATAAAAAAATATGGTAAAAGTTTCAGAATCAGCAAGTAAGCGGGTGGCTATGCTTATGCAAGATGAAGGTTTTGACCCTCATACCGACTACGTTAGGGTAGGGGTAAAGAGTGGAGGATGTTCAGGATTGGAGTATGTTCTGAATTTTGATAAAAATATAACCGACACCGATAAGGTTTTTGAAGATAACGGCATTAAGATAGCCGTAGAAAAAAAGAGCTTTTTGTACTTAGCAGGAACCACTTTGGAATATGAAGGAGGGCTAAACGGAAAAGGATTTGTTTTTAATAACCCAAATGCTCAGAGAACCTGTGGATGTGGGGAAAGTTTTTCATTATAGTCAAAAGGTCAAAAAACACTTTTAGACCTTATTGACTTTCAAATTTAATAATAATGGCAAAATACACAGAAGACGATTTAAAAGTCGAATTAGAAAATAAAGAATACGAGTACGGATTTTATACTGATATTGAGTCAGAAACCTTTCCTGTCGGACTTAATGAAGATATCGTACGGGCTATCTCTGCAAAAAAAGATGAGCCAGAATGGATGACCGAATGGCGATTAGAATCGTTTAGAATTTGGAAAGAAATGACCGAACCCGACTGGCCAAATGTAAAATACGAAAAACCCGACTTTCAGGCGATTTCGTATTATTCTGCTCCAAAAAAGAAGCCTAACCTCAATAGCTTAGACGAAGTAGATCCAGAACTTCTAGAAACTTTTAAAAAGCTAGGAATATCTATCGAAGAACAAAAAAGACTTACCGGAGTAGGTGGAGTAGCAGTAGATATCGTAATGGATTCTGTATCGGTAGCTACCACATTTCAGAAAACGTTAGAGGAAAAAGGAATTATTTTCTGTCCAATTTCGGAAGCTATCAAAAAACATCCGGACTTAGTGCGTAAATATTTAGGAACTGTTGTACCGCAAAAAGATAACTTTTATGCAGCACTGAATTCGGCAGTATTTTCTGACGGAAGTTTCTGTTATATTCCAAAAGGCGTAAAATGTCCGATGGAACTCTCGACTTATTTCCGAATCAACCAAGCCGGAACAGGGCAGTTTGAACGCACTTTGGTTATTGCAGACCAAGGCAGTTATGTGTCGTACTTAGAAGGATGTACCGCTCCGTCTCGAGATGAAAACCAGTTGCACGCAGCTGTGGTAGAGCTCATTGCACTTGACGATGCAGAAATTAAATACTCGACCGTACAAAATTGGTTCCCAGGGAATAAAGAAGGAAAAGGTGGTGTTTTTAACTTTGTAACCAAAAGAGGTTTGTGTGAGAAAAATGCTAAAATTTCGTGGACGCAAGTAGAAACCGGTTCTGCAGTTACTTGGAAATATCCGTCATGTGTCTTAAAAGGAGACAACTCGGTTGGAGAATTTTACTCTATTGCGGTAACTAATAATTTTCAGCAAGCAGATACCGGAACTAAGATGATTCATTTAGGTAAAAACACTAAATCTACTATTATTTCCAAAGGAATTTCTGCCGGAAAATCTCAAAACAGTTATAGAGGTTTGGTGCATATTGGGCCTCGTGCCGAAAATGCGAGAAACTTTTCTCAATGTGACTCACTGTTGATGGGAAATGAATGTGGAGCACACACCTTTCCGTATATCGAATCAAAAAACCCATCGGCACAGATAGAACACGAAGCAACCACCAGTAAAATTGGAGAGGACCAAGTGTTTTATTGTAATCAAAGAGGTATTGATACTGAAAAAGCCATTGCACTTATCGTAAACGGATTCTCGAAAGACGTATTGAATAAACTTCCGATGGAATTTGCAGTAGAAGCTCAAAAATTATTAGAAATTTCGTTAGAAGGATCTGTAGGATAAACGGACCTTTAACACATCTATATAAACACATTTTAAAGTAAGTATGACCTAAGCTAACAGTTTTTTATACTGTTAAGTTTAATAACTCAAACAAACAATGTTAACAATAAAAGATTTACATGCCTCAGTTGAGGATAAAGCCATCCTAAAAGGATTGAATTTAGAAATAAAAGCAGGGGAAGTTCACGCAATTATGGGTCCTAATGGTTCAGGAAAAAGTACCTTAGCTTCCGTAATTGCCGGAAAAGAAGATTACGAAGTTACACAAGGAGAAATAACTCTAGAAGGTGAAGACATCAGTGAATTGGCCCCTGAAGAAAGAGCTCATAAAGGAGTTTTCTTGTCGTTTCAATATCCAGTAGAAATCCCAGGAGTTACGGTAACCAACTTTATCAAAACCGCTATCAATGAAACTCGTAAAGCCAAAGGTATGGATGAAATGCCAGCCAACGAAATGTTGAAGCTTATCAGAGAAAAATCTGAAATGTTAGAAATTGACCGCAAGTTTTTGTCTCGTTCGCTTAACGAAGGTTTTTCGGGTGGTGAAAAAAAGCGTAACGAAATTTTTCAGATGGCCATGCTTGAGCCTAAATTGGCAATACTAGACGAAACAGATTCAGGTTTGGATATCGATGCCTTAAGAATCGTAGCCAATGGTGTAAACAAACTAAAAAGCAATGACAATGCCGTTGTGGTGATTACGCATTACCAACGACTTTTAGATTATATCGTTCCAGATTATGTGCATGTTTTGATGGATGGTAAAATCGTAAAATCTGGCACTAAAGAGTTGGCATTTGAGCTAGAGGAAAAAGGATACGATTGGATTAAAGAAGAATTGGTATAAAATTGTTTCATGTAGTAAAGTTTCGAATTACATACAACTGAAACTAAAATAACCTGAAACCTGAAACAAATAAAAATGGCATTAAAAGAAAAATTAATATCATCGTTCATGGCATTTGAAGAACGCGTTAATGCAGACGAAGAATTGCATGAGATTCGTACTTCAGCCATAAAAATTTTTGAAGGTAAAGGATTCCCAACCAAAAAAGATGAAGCTTGGAAATACACTTCGTTGAATTCGCTACTAAAACACAATTTTTCGGTATTTCCGAAATCTGAAGTTTCTATCGGAATAGCCGACGTAAAGCGATTCTTTATTGACGAAACCGACACTTATAAAGTTGTTTTTGTAAATGGAGTTTTTAATTCGTTTTTATCGAGTACTACACACGACGGAATCGATGTTTGCTTACTTTCGTCTGCAATATCTAAACCCAAATACAGAGAAATTGTAGACAAGTACTTTAATAAAATTGCTGTAAAAGACGAGACGCTTACTTCGCTCAATACTGCATTTGCAAGCGAAGGAGCATTCATTAATATACCAAAGAATAAAGTAGCAGATAAGCCTATCGAAATAGTTTATTTCTCTACAAAAAATGAAGACAATTTATGGCTAAACCCTCGAAACTTGATAGTGGTTGGGGAGAATGCTCAGGTACAGATAGTAGAAAGACATCAAAGTCTAGGCAGTGATTTGGTATTGACCAATTCGGTTACCGAAATTTTTGTCGAAAAAAATGCAGTACTGGATTACTACAAAATTCAGAATGATGAGTTAGAAGCTAATTTAATTGATAATACTTATATTTCGCAACAACAAGGCAGTAATGCGTCGGTACACACCTTTTCGTTTGGAGGAAATCTAACTCGAAACAATTTAAACTTCTATCATTTCGGAGAACATATAGAATCTACCTTAAAAGGTGTTACAATAATTGAAGACAAACAACACGTAGATCATTATACTTTAGTGCATCATGCACAGCCCAATTGCGAAAGTCATCAAGATTATAAAGGTATTTTTGGTGGAAATGCCACAGGAGTTTTTAACGGAAAAATCTATGTAGATAAGATTGCTCAAAAAACAAACGCATTTCAACAAAATAACAATATATTGATGAGCGAAAAGGCAACCATTAATGCTAAACCTCAGTTGGAGATTTTTGCAGACGATGTAAAATGTTCGCACGGTTGTACTATCGGACAATTAGATGAAAGTGCTTTGTTTTATATGAGGCAAAGGGGAATTCCACAAAAAGAAGCCAGAGCACTATTAATGTATGCGTTTACCAATGACGTAATTTCGAGTATTAAGATCTCGTCATTGCAACAAAGGATAATGAAGCTAATTGCTAAAAAACTAGGTGTGGATTTAGGATTTAATCTATAAGTTAAATATACCTTATTGTATTAAACCGACAGGGAGAGATTTCTGTCGGTTTTTTTTACTCAAAAGCTTATTTAGATTTATTAAAAATAACTTGCAGGATTAAGTCTCTTGTTATACATTTGCAATTTAAAATAAGTCTAAATAGCATTTGGTATGAATAGTAATAAATTAGTTGTTTTTGTGTTAGGATTTGTTTGCACAACAGTATTTTCGCAAGACATAGCTAATGACACTCTTTTGAAACAAAGCGAAATAGAAAGCGTTGTGATTACAGGTCAATTTGAACCACAATCAATTAAAAAATCAGTACATAATGTTAGGGTTATTTCGAAAGCAGACATTCAGAATCTTGCTGCTAATAATTTAGGCGATGTGCTCAACCAATATTTAAATATTACTGTTACTCCGAATGGGCAATCCGGACGTTCAACTATCTCACTTTTTGGTTTAGATGCTCAATACTTTAAGATTCTTATCGATAATATTCCAGTAGTAACGGATACCGGACTTGGTAATGAGGTGGATTTAACCCAGATTAATTTAGAAGATGTTGAACAAATCGAAATCATAGAGGGGGCAATGGGAGTTACTCATGGAGCAAATGCTGTGAGTGGAGTTTTAAATATAATCACCAAAAAGACCTCTAGACACAAATGGGAAATTAATGCAAGCCTACAAGAAGAAACAGTAGGTTCTGAATATAAGCTTTTTGACCAAGGAAGACATATTCAAAATCTTAAAATATCCCACAATATTTCTGATCATTGGTTTGTTTCACTAGGAGCCAATAGAAATGATTTTAAAGGTTTTTTTAACGATAAACAAGGTAAAGATTATTGGCAAAATGACGGCAGTAGAGGAGTAGATTGGTTGCCTAAAGAACAATTTACTGCAAATGCTACTATCGGATACAAAAAAAACCAATCCAGATTATTCTATAAGTTTGATTATCTTAATGAAACAGTAGAGTATTATAATCCGGTGGTAGTTCCGGTGGATAACTATCCATTTCCGATTACTTATTATTCGAATGATAAACGACTCCCGACTAATCGATTTTATCACCACATCAATTATTATGGAACCTTGTTTTCAGATTTAATTTTCAATATATCAGCTTCACATCAAAAGCAACAAAGAGAAGAAGAAAGGTTTAATTATTATCTTCTGGAAAAAGAAGAACGCAACAATACAAAAGAAGTTTTTCATTCTAACGAAGTTTTTTATTCTACAGGAACACTTACCAATTTTATTAAAAACAATCAAAATATTGATTTTCAATTAGGTTATGAGTTAGTAAACGAAAATAGTTTTGCTAATGCTGCCTCCGGAATGTTTAGAGATGATGAACAACAAGCGGTGGATATTAGAAAAAGAATCGAAAATTATGATGTTTTTGTTCTTTCCGAACTTCATTTAACCGATAAATTTTCGCTTCGTCCAGGCTTTAGATATTCTTTTCAACCTCAATTTGATAATCAACATGCTTATTCTGTGGCAGCTCGCTATTTATTTGATTATGGGATAGAAGCTCGACTTTCGGGTGGAAAATCTTATCGTACGCCTAATTTCAGCGAATTGTACACGTATTTTGTCGACTCTAATCACAATATACAAGGTAATGCAGAACTTACTCCAGAGCAAAGCACTTATGTTGAAGTTAATGCTAAAAAGTCCACCTACTTTGATTCGGGTTTAAGTCTGTATAATAGCCTAACCTCAGGATATATGGAAGTTAGTGATAAAATTAGTATGCTTTTAGTGAGCAATGATCCCATACAGCAATATCAATATATTAATGTAGATGATTATAGAATGTGGAACCTAACGGCAGACAATAAAATTCAGTACAAGAATTTTAATTTTTCGGCAGGATTTGCACTTATAGGTGTTTCTCAACAAATCGGTACCGGAGCCTTAGGAACAAAATCAGACGATAAATTCTTGTATACTTTCAATATTAACACAGCAGCAAGTTATAATATTCCGAACTGGGATACCCAAATCTCGTTGTATTTTAAACACAACGGTAAAGTACAACAGTTTATTAACGACATAAATGATGCTTCACAGTTTGTCTTATCAGAAATAGACTCTTACAATTGGCTTGATGCCTCAATCAAAAAAGTTTTTATGAACGGAAAATTTGAACTTATGGCAGGGGCTAGAAACTTGTTGGATGTAACAGAAATTCGTAGTACTTCAGCTCCTGGAATTGGAGGAAATGCTCATGGAGGATTAACAAGCAACATGATGTTGGGATATGGAAGATCTTATTTTTTAAAACTAACGTATAATCTTAATTTTTAAATATTTATATACCATGAAAAAAAGTTTTTTAACTCTATCTTTTTTGCTATTTGCCTTAGTAGGCTGTAGTGATGATGACAATACAGGAGGAGGTTCTACATCGGTAAGTTTTGCAACACCTTCGGTTAACCTTACTGAAGAGACAACCCCAGTGGTTATTTCGTTTTCAAAACCAACTTCTTCATCCGGAACTATTACGTTAAGCGTAGTAGAAACCTCCGCAGATTACGGAGTGGATTATACTACTGAGCCTGTGGGGTCGTCTTCTGTTTTAGAGTTAGATTTTGAGGCAGGAGTATTAAACGTTGCCTTTGATTTTAACAAACTTATCCCAGCCATTGAAGGGCAAGTAAAGAACGTAGAATATACCATTACGGGAGTTTCGACAGGTTATGAAATAATGGGTAATTCTACAACCATATTAAACTTTAACGAGACAGCATTGGTAGGAAATTCTTTATCTCCTGAGGTAGGTGGTCCTAATCAGGCTAATCAAGTATATATTGATTTGAGCAGTGGTGCGATGACAGTTGTTCCGAGAGTTTCATGGGATTTAGGATTTTATGCAGGTAATGAATTTAGAGTTATATTGAATAACTCCGTAAAAATGTCTGCAAAATCTATGGAAAATACCGATATGAGTGCTTTGTTGTCAGAAGATAGCTCAATGCTAATCGGTCAGGGAGCAGGAAATGCAAATCAAGTTGATGATCCTTCTGGAATTATAACAGGAACTGCTATTGCCGAAATTTCGGCAAACGACCAAGAGAATTTTGTTTATTTGATTAATTTAGGTAATAATCCTTCTGATGTACCTCCTGCTTTAGGCTCTGTTGCAGCAGATAATGGTCCGCATAGAGGATGGAAAAAAGTTAGAATTCTTAGAGATGGCAACGGATATAAAATACAATATGCCGATTTAAATTCAACTAGTTACAGCGAAGCGGTAATAACTAAAAATGCTGCTTATAATTTTACTTTCTTTAGCTTTAATACTGAATCTGTCGTAAATGTAGAACCTGAAAAAGACAAATGGGATATTAATTTTACAACCTTTACAAATGTGGTGAATTTCGGAACGCTTTTACCATATTTTTACCCTGATTTTGTAACCAATAACAGCAGAGGTGGTGCTTTGGTTTATGGTGTATCTACCGATGATTTTTCGTATGATAACTTTGGGGTAAGCGATGTGGATTATTCTAAGTTTATAGAAGATCAAAGAGGTATTGGTTCGTCTTGGAGAGGTACTACAGCTCCAGGAGCAGATGGATTCCCGGTGTCACAGTTTGTTCTGAAAGACAACGTGTTTTATGTATTAAAAGACCCAGCCGGAAACTTATATAAAATTAAAATGACTGGTGGTGCTCTTGAAAATCAAGAAAGAGGACATCCTACTTTTCAATATGAATTGTTGTAATAGTTTTTGTTAGTTTTAGTTGTAAAAAACCGAGCCGATTGTTAGGCTCGGTTTTTTTAACTATAAGAGTTTTAAGTTTATACAAGTCAAGAAATAAAATCCTTATATTTGTCGTTTATATAAGGTCATAAACGAATGCAAAAACAAAAAAATGTTGCTGTAGTAGGTTCTGGATTGGTCGGAACATTATTGGCAATTTATCTTAAAAAAGCAGGACACAAAGTATCGGTTTATGACCGAAGTCCTGACATCAGAACTATAGAATTTTCAGGACGCTCTATTAATTTAGCAATGTCAGACAGAGGATGGAGGGCTTTGGAATTTATCGGAATTGCAGACGAAATCAAACAGATTGCAATACCAATGGAAAAAAGAGCTATACATGTAGGAGAAAACCCTGTTAATTTTCAATTTTACGGAAAAGAGGGAGAAGCTATATATTCGATTTCGAGAGGCGTGCTTAATCGAAAAATGATTGATATTGCAGAGAGTTTCGGAGTAGAGTTCTTTTTTGAACAGAGAGTTTGGGATGTAAATTTATCTACGGCTACACTTCATATCGGAGAGACCGAAAGAGGAGAATGGCAAGATATTACTTTTGATATGGTTTTCGGAGCAGACGGAGCATTTTCAAGGGTTCGTCACCGAATGCAACGTCAAAGTATGTTTAATTATTCGCAAGAGTTTTTACCTATCGGGTATAAAGAATTAAACATTCCTTCGGATGCTTATGGAAGGTATATGTTGGACAAAAATTCTTTGCACATTTGGCCAAGAGGAGATTATATGTTATCGGCTTTACCTAATCTTGATGGGAGTTTTAATGCAATTTTGTTTATGCCTTTTGAAGGAGAAAACTCATTCGAGAAATTACAAACAAAAGAAAACGTTGTGGCTTTTTTTGAGAAAAACTTTCCGGATACAATTGATGTAATGCCAAAATTAGTAGAAGATTTCTTCAAAAACCCAACGAGTTATTTAGTTACGATGAAGTGTTTTCCGTGGACATATAAAGATAAAGTTGCTCTGATAGGTGATGCTTCGCATGCAATTGTTCCGTTTTACGGACATGGTATGAATGCTGGTTTTGAAGACATCACAGTTTTGCACCAAATGATGCAGAAATATGGAGATGACTGGGAAACTATTTTTAATGAATACGAAAAAGAACGCAAACCTAATGCTGATGCTATAGCAGAACTTTCGTATCGAAACTTTATGGAAATGAGTTCGGATACTGCAGACGAGAGTTTTTTATTGCGAAAAAAAATCGAAAAACGATTCTCGGATAAATATCCGGATTTATGGCAACCTTTGTATAGTATGGTGACTTTTTCGAGCGATAAAACCTATAGCGAAGCATTACAGATAGGAGATGAGCAAAAGGTAATTATGGACGAAGTGATGCAAATCGAAAATGTTGCTGAAAAATGGGATAGTATAGAGATTGAAAATAAAATCTTGGATTTGTTGAAAAAATAAAACCAAACCTTTATAAAGATAATATCATAATTAAAGAATGAAGAAGTCGATTATACTATGGATGTTTTTTTCGTTGATTCTGGCTTCTTGTGCTGGAACCAAATATACATCGAGTGACTACACCGCTGCTCAATCAAACTCTGCAAAACAGTCAGCTGCTCTTCAAGATAAAAAACAAGCAGAATTAGAGAATATAAAAACTCAAGAAGTACAAGTTCTTGAAGAATATACCGAATATACCGAAAATTACTCTTATTTTGAATTTGACACTTCTGTTGAGGAGATTGGTTTAAGTTTAGCTGATAATATTATAGAAAAGGCAACAGATAACCTTGGAGTTAGGTATAGATACGGTGGAACTACTAAATCCGGATTTGATTGTTCAGGGTTAGTTTTTACTTCGTTTAAGGCCTATGATATAACTTTGCCTCGCTCTTCATCTGCTATGGCAGAATATGCGCAAAACATTAAAGATTCAGAAGCTCAAAAGGGCGATTTGATTTTTTTTATCACAAATGGAGGAAGACGAATAAATCATGTCGGAATCATTACAGAGGTTCTCGAGGATGAAATAAAATTTATTCATTCATCCACAAGCTTAGGAGTAATAATCTCTTCGACTAAGGAACCTTACTACAAAAAGAACTTTGTAAAAGTGGCAAGGGTCTTATAATAGCTAGTTTTTAGATATAAAAAAACGCCTACCTTTTATAGGTAAGCGTTTTTTTTCTAATCGGTAATTTCATCTCCTTTTTCATCAAAGAAGTGGTATTCTAAATACGTGTAAGCATCACGAGGTATTATTTTTATCCATTTTTTATATTCAAAAAACCATTTTGAACGCAAGGATGGAAAACCTTTGGTTAGGTATGCAGCCACAAAAGGATGTACATTGAGAATTATCTTTTTGTGATTCTGCACAATGCTTTCTAAATCTGTTCTGATTTTGTCGATAATCAGAATCGGGGCTTCAATTTCTCCGTTAGAGTTATTCGGGTCAGCTTCTTCGGTTTTAATATTTACCTCAGGACGTACCCTTTGTCTTGTGATTTGAATGAGCCCAAATTTGCTCGGAGGAAGAATTTTGTGTTTTGCTTTGTCGTCACTCATTTCTTCTCTCAAAAAATCGTATAATTTTTTACGATTCTCTATATTTTGCATGTCAATGAAATCGACAACAATAATTCCTCCCATATCTCTTAATCGAAGTTGACGAGCGATTTCGGAAGCAGCAATCATATTTACTTCTAAAGCTGTTTCTTCCTGATTTTGAGACTTGTTTGAACGATTTCCACTATTTACATCGATTACGTGAAGTGCTTCGGTGTGTTCAATTACCAAATAAGCGCCTTTGCTCATCGAAACTGTACGTCCGAAAGAAGTTTTTATTTGTCTCTCGATATGATATTTTTCAAACAGCGGAACTTCTTTTGATTGATAATGCTTAACAATCGAAGCTTTCTCTGGAGCTATTTCTTGCAGATATTCTTTGGTTTGATAGTATAATTCTTCGTCATCTACATAAATTCCGGTAAATGAGTCGTTAAATACGTCTCTCAAAATCGAAGAGGCTCTGTTTACTTCTCCTAAAACCTTTGATGGTTGATGGGCTACTGGAATTAGTTTGCTCATTGCAATCCATTTGTTTAACAGATTTTGAAGGTCTTTGTCGAGTTCCGCAACTTTTTTACCTTCTGCTACGGTTCTGATAATTACTCCAAATCCTTTTGGTTTTATAGACTGAACCAGCCTTTTGAGTCTGTCCTTTTCTTCTTTAGATTCTATTTTTTGTGAAATAGAAATTCGATCAGAAAACGGGATTAGTACTACATATCTTCCTGCAAGAGAAATTTCAGAGCTAATTCGAGGTCCTTTGGTTGAAATAGGTTCTTTGACCACTTGAACCAAAATAGACTGATTAGCGCTTAATACTTCTGTTATCGTTCCGTCTTTGTTTATTTCTTTTTCAAAAGAAAAATTTTTGAGTGAGAAATCTTTTGTTTTACCTGTGCTTACAAGTTTTATGAATTTCATCAAAGAAGGTAGGTTAGGTCCTAAGTCGTGATAATGTAAAAAAGCGTCTTTTTCATATCCGATATTTACAAAAGCAGCATTAAGCCCTGCTACTGGTTTTCGGATTTTAGCTAAAAAAATATCTCCGACATTAAAGGAATTTCCTGATTGTTGATTGTCTTCTTCTCTGTGTAATTCTATTAGTTTTCCATCTTTTAATAAGGCAAAATCTACCGCATCAGAATCTGTTCTTACAATCAATTCTTTATTCATTGCTGCAAATTTTTATCCGAACAATACATAGTTGTAGGTTTTAGGGTACAAAGTCTAAAGCTAGATTGTTTATAACAATAATGACTTACGAAATTTATAACTTTAAACCTGACACCAAAAGTTCAGATGGATTAATAATTTTTACAGGTATTTTACCCGAAGGTACAAGCCAATTTTCGCCTTGAACCTTTTTCAAAGAACTTAAAATAAAATTGAAAAAGTAGTACAAGACTACTTTTTCTTCTTATGACGATTTGCTCTTGATCTTTTTTTACGCTTGTGAGTCGAAATCTTATGTCTTTTTCTTTTTTTACCGTTTGGCATAATTTGTAAATGTTTCGGTTAATAATCTAATTAGTTTACAGGTATTTCTGTATTGTTTTTTACGCTCTCTACAAAAACTTTTGCAGGTTTGAAAGCAGGGATGTTGTGAGCTGGAATTTTGATGGTGGTGTTTTTAGAAATGTTTCTTCCTGTTTTTTCAGCTCTAGTTTTAATGATAAAACTTCCGAATCCTCTCAAATAAACATTGTCCCCTGATTCTAAAGAAGCCTTAACTTCTTCCATAAAAGATTCTACTGTAGCCTGCACTTCGTTTTTTTCTAAACCTAGCTTTTCTGATATTTTAGCTACGATATCTGCTTTTGTCATTTTGATATATATTAAAAGTGTTATTGTTTTTTTTGGGCTTGCAAATATACGAATTAAAAAAACATATTTTCAAACTTAATCATCGAAAATTTAACCCGTTAGCACAAAATACTTTTTTTAAAATCATTTATTTCAGAAATCAAAAATAATTTAGAGATAAAAGTTAAAAAAAAATTGTGTGTTACACTCTAAAATTGTAGTTTTGTAAATCGCAATGAAAGATGTTTTTATGAGTGATATCGTGAAGATTGTCGATGAGATAGAAGGGAAAATCAAAAGAATGATTTCCAAAATAGATGATTTAGAGAAAACAAACGATTCGTTACGCTCAGAATTGTCGTTTTATCAGGAGCGTTTTCGCCAGACAGAAAACCAAATAGAACAATTAAACAATCAAATCGAAACTTTAAAAACAGTTAATGCATTGCTAGGCAGTGAAGACTTTAAAAGAGAAACTAAAATTAAAATAAATTCGATTATTCGAGAAATAGATTATTGTGTGGCACAACTTTCTGATTAGTAATGAACGAAAAACTGAAAATTAAAATATCAATTGCAGATCGAGTATATCCTCTTACAGTGGATTATTCTCAAGAAGAAGCCTTAAGAGTTGCTTCTAAAAAAATTGATGCTATGATTAAGCAGTTTGAACAAAACTATGCAGTAAGAGATAAACAAGATGTTTTGGCAATGTGTGCACTACAATTTGCTTCTCAAATCGAACAAAAAACAATAGATATCGTATCAGTAAGCGAAGACACACAAAATAAACTTTTGGACATCAATGAGTTACTGACGCAATATCTGGAACGTTCTTAAATACTAAAAAGACACTGCCTGCATTAGGATTTTATTATTGATAAACTCAACACTTACAAATTAAAATAGGTGAATCGTTGTAGCAAAAATAGGCTGTTCTCGAAACAGAAATTTGACCTACAAGTTAGCCTAAAACTTGTCTTTACGAGTTTATTCAATCAATCCTTGTGCAGGCTTTTTTATATAAACACTTTACAGAAAATTAACAAAAATGGACAGTACACTATTAATAATCGGTTGCTCAGTAGTCGGTTTAATTTTAGGTTTTGCAGCAGCAAAATATTTAGAAAAAAGCAACGCTTCGAGTTATATTAAAAATGCTAAAAAAGAAGCGGAATCAATTCTGAAAGACGCTAAAATAGAATCGGAGGCAATTAAAAAAGACAAAATTCTTCAAGCAAAAGAAAAGTTTATTGAATTAAAGTCAGAACACGAACAAGTGATACTTAATCGTGAGAAGAAAATGGCAGAAGCCGAAAAACGTACAAGAGATAAAGAATCTCAAGTGTCGAATGAGTTGGCAAAAAGTAAAAAACTAAATGAAGAAATAGAGAGAAAAATACTAGATTACGACAATAGATTATCAACTTTAGAGAAAAAACAAGAGGAAGTTGATAAAATGCATAAGAGCCAAGTAGAACAATTAGAAGTAATTGCAGGACTTTCGGCTGAAGACGCAAAAGAACAGCTTATTGAGAGTTTGAAAAACGAGGCCAGAACCGAAGCCATGTCTTTTATACAAGGCACTATGGAAGAGGCAAAGCTAACCGCTCAACAAGAAGCCAAAAAAGTAATCATAAACACCATTCAACGCGTAGGTACAGAAGAAGCCATAGAAAACTGTGTTTCGGTATTCAATATAGAATCTGATGATGTAAAAGGTAGAATTATCGGGCGTGAAGGAAGAAATATTAGAGCTTTAGAATCTGCTACAGGAGTAGAAATCATTGTAGATGACACTCCAGAAGCAATTATTCTTTCGTGTTTTGACCCGGTGCGAAGAGAAGTTGCCAGATTGGCTCTTCATAAATTAGTTACAGACGGACGTATTCACCCTGCAAGAATAGAAGAAGTGGTAGCTAAAACAGCTAAACAAATTGATGACGAAATTATAGAAGTTGGTAAACGTACCGTAATTGACTTAGGAATTCACGGATTACACCCTGAACTGATCAAGATTGTAGGAAGAATGAAGTACCGCTCGTCGTACGGACAGAACCTATTGCATCACTCTCGTGAAGTAGCAAAGCTGTGTGGAATAATGGCTGCAGAATTAGGCTTGAATGCCAAAATGGCGAAAAGAGCAGGATTGTTACACGATATAGGTAAAGTTCCTGATACAGAAAGTGAACTTCCTCACGCTATTTTGGGTATGCAATGGGCTGAAAAATATGGTGAAAAACCAGAGGTTTGCAACGCTATTGGTGCTCACCACGATGAGATAGAAATGACAAGTATGCTTTCTCCGATTGTTCAGGTATGTGATGCAATTTCGGGAGCAAGACCAGGAGCAAGACGTCAGGTGTTAGACTCGTATATTCAACGTCTAAAAGACTTAGAGGATATCGCTTATGGATTCCCAGGAGTGAAGAGTGCTTATGCTATTCAGGCGGGTCGTGAACTACGCGTATTGGTAGAGAGCGAAAAAGTTTCGGATGAAAAAGCAGCCAACTTGTCGTTTGAGATTTCTCAAAAAATTCAAACCGAAATGACTTATCCAGGACAAGTAAAAGTAACGGTAATTAGAGAAACTAGAGCAGTAAACGTTGCAAAGTAATTTATAAATAAACTCTGTAGAGTTAATTAAAAAAGCCCAGAATTTCTGGGCTTTTTTTGTGGATTATCGTTTTTGTAAAAGCTATTTGTTGGTTGGAAGAAATAAATTCGTTTTCAACTGAAAAATGTTTTTTGGAGAACAACAAATTTAAAGTCTATCGAATTGCTGTACCTTTTGAAGTTGTTTTCTTCTAAATATAAGTTCAATTCTTGTTTAGTGATGCACTCGTTTATAACTTCTGCTAAATGTTTTACGGATATTTGTGTTCTAGCCTTTTTTAGATAATATTTTTATTAATGATTAAAATAATATATAAAATTGTAATAATTTAGAGGTTTTGTTATATTTGAAACTGCTACCTAACCAAAATACTTGAAAATTATATGAACACTTTACACTTCAGAACAGACTTTTTATCTTTAAAGTTTCTATTTATCATTATTCTTTTCACTCCATTAAGTTTATTATCTCAACAAAAATACTCCGAGATTTATGATAGTGCAGCATTTATAGAAACAGGAAAACAGTTTCATCAGGCAGGAGATTATCAAAAAGCAATTGAACAATACGAAAAGATTTACAAAACAGATTCTGATTATCTCGTGGCTCAATATGAAAAAGCACTTTCGTTAACAGCTTTAGAAAAAACAGATGAGGCCTTGGCTTTATTAGAAAAATTATATTCAGAAAACCTAATGCCTGAAAATCCAGAGTTGTTTATTCTGTATGGAACTCTATTGAGTGATAAAGAAGATTATGAGATGTCTGAAAAAGTGTATAAAGAAGCTGAAACTATCATTCCGGATGCTACAGGATTGCTATACAACATGGCTATTATGTATATTAGAAAACAGGAGGTTCAAAAAGCGGTGGATTATCTCAAAAAAGTGGTTACTAATAATCCTAATCACGCATCTTCACATTATATTTTAGGAATTTTAGCTTATGAAAACGGAAAAGTAGTAGAAGGCTCTTTGGCTATGCTCGGATATTTATCAAATTTCCCTACCGGAAGATTTGCTTACGAAGCTCTGAAGAGACTTAATACAAATATGGGGCAGCATTATTTAACTACAACAGATGTGGTTTTTTCGGAAAAAGGAGACGACTTTTCGGAACTAGAGTTGATTTTAAGAAATCAATTGCCTTTAAATTCGAAATATAAATTAAAAGTTGATATTGATGATGTAGTTACGCGTCAGATTCAAGCGATAGTAGAATACGCATCAACACATGAAGTTAAAGATGGTTTTTTTGAGAATATTTATATACCGTTTTTAGCAGATATTCAAAATAAGAAATATACCGAACAGTTTATTTACTATACTCTTATCGCAGCCGAAGAAAATTTAGGCAAAAAGCTCACCAATCATAAAAAGAAAATTTTAGAATTTAATGACAATTATATTAGAAATCATTTCAGAGCGGTTTATACCAAGAGAAAAATAGAACATTTCGGGAGCGTTCAGGAAGTTTCGATTTATTTTGAAGAAGAATACCCCTATCTTGTTGGGGCTGATGTAAATGGAGTTTTACAAGGAAAGTTCAAAATGTTAAACAAATTAGGACAAATAACGGGAGAACTAAATTATAAAGACGGAAAATTAGATGGATTACAAACATATTATTATTCTGACGGAGCAAAATTCGAAGAGGTTACTTATTCCAACGGCATTAAGAACGGAATTTATAAAGAATATTATAAAAACGGGAATTTAAAATCTGAAGCTACTTTTAAAAACGATGTGTTAGATGGGGAGGGATTTTCGTATTTTATGAATGGAGGAAAACGATGTGTAAGACCAATAAAAGAAGGAAAATTGACAGGACTTTCGGTATGCTATTACCCCAATGGTACCAAACAAAGTGAATATGAATATTTAAATGATAAATTAAACGGGAAAGCCATTGATTATAACGAGCAAGGAGACATAATTAGTTCGTATTACTATCTTGATGGATTGTTAAATGGTGAAGCAATTACTTATTACGATGGGAAAATAATAAGCTCTCAGACCAACTATGATAAGGGTTATGCTGTGCAGAGTTATAAAGAATTTTACGAGAACGGACAACCTAAAAAAGAATTTTTACTCAACGGAACAAAAGTAGATAAAGTTATAGAATATCATCCTAATGGAAAAATGCAATCAGAAACTTTTTACGATAATAAAGAACAAACAGACAAATATGTTTATTATAACGAAAGCGGTGAAAAGTATTTTGAAGAGAGATATAGAAACGGAAAAGTAAGAGCAGGTTATCAATATACTAAAAATAATACGGAGCCTACCGAAGTAAGTATTTCTAAAAAAGAATTCGAAATCAAAGATTTAGATGGTAACACACGCATGATAGGAGCTTTCGCAAAAGGAATGATGAACGGAGAATGGACATATTTCGATAGTAACGGACTTATAAAAACAAAACAACATTTTGAAGATGATCTTACAAAAGGATTGAGGTATGATTATGAAAGAGGGAAAATTAACGGAATTTATTATCAAGAAAAAGGTAACCTTATAGGACTTTATGAAGGATTCTCAGACGAAAACCTTTTTGTGAAAATGTACTTTAACCAAGGGCAGCGCAACGGACCATACCAATATTTTTATAGAAATGGAAATGTTGATTACGAAGGATATTTAATCGATGGAAAAGCATATTTAAAACACTTTTCATACTTTCAGGACGGAACTATATGTAAAGAAGCCGAATATTTTGAAGACTACCTAATTAACCTGAAAAACTTTAATAAAGACGGAACTCTAGAATCAGAAATTAGTTATGCCAACAAAAACGGTTTGACTACCTATACAGAAAATGGAGGATTAGTAAAAGTAACGGTTGAACACAAAAATGGAATTAGAAACGGAAATCTGATTATAAAAGATAAATCAGACGATTTGATCCTAACTTCTACTTACGTAAACGATGTGATACACGGAAAATACATAAAATATTATCCTAACCAAAAATTAGCTCTAGAAGGAGAATATTATAACGGAAAAAATAACGGGTTGTTCAAATACCATGATTTAAACGGAAAGTTGCGTTTAACTGTAGAATATATTTTGGGCAAAGAATTCGGAAAAGGCACAAGGTTTTATCAAAACGGCAAAACACTATATCAATACAATATGGTTAATGACCAAAAAAACGGAGAGCAAACTTTTTATAACCTTGACGGAAAAGTTATTGCACTGATCGGATACGAAATGGATACTCCGAAATATTATAAAGTATTAACCAAAGACGGAAGTTTAGGAGAGGCTCAAAAAATAGACCTTAAATCAGAGGTAGAGATTTTGTCAAAATACGCAGACGGAAAAACTGCCTTTAAGTTGAGGTTGAAAAAAGGATATTTTGATAAAACTATGGAAATATACGGAACTAGCGGACAACCCCATTTTATTTCAGAATACGCGTACGGAAAAATCAATGGTAAAAGAACAGAATATTATACAAATGGTAAAATATATAAAATAGAAAACTTTAATGCAGGAAGCTTTGAAGGTCTTCAAGAATACTTCTCTGAAGATGGAAAAACTATAATTTCAGCCGAATATAGTTGGGACGAACTTCACGGAAACTTTAAAACTTTTAAAAACGGAAATCTAGTAATGCATAAAATATATGACTCGGATGAATTGGTTGAAATTAAAAAATAAACATTTAGTTTTTATTATATTTTCCTTGGGAGTTTACTTCGGTTTTGCACAAGACCTCGAAAAATGGCAGAAAAAATACGAAGGACATCATGAGCTTATATTAAAAGAATCTCAAACGTATAATTTTACTATAAATAAAAATAAATTACACGTTGTGCAGGATAACTATTTCGAATCGATTATTTTTTCGGAAATGGGAATTCACAACAATAGCGAACTATTGCACTATTCGGATCTTGTTCCACTCAAAAGTCATGAAGCGTTTACTATAATTAACGATAGAGGAAAGGAAAAGAAAATCGCCATAAAACAATATACAGACAAAAAAGCCCAACAAAGAAATGTTTTTTATAGTGATTTAATAGAAAGAAAAATTGTTTTTCCGAACCTTGAAGTAGGAGCTAAAAAAACATATTCGTATCAATCCGAGTTTTTAGACCCTTTTTTGTTGCACCGTTTTAGTTTTGTTAGTGATTTACCTATTAAAAAAAGTTCTTTCGAAATTATAGCTGACAAAGGAATTGAAATAGGATACAAGATATTTAATGATTTCGAAAATAGAATTGTGTTTTCGAAAAAAGAACACAAAGGAAAAAACATTTACACTTGGGAAATGAATGAAGTCCTTCCGCTAAAATACGAATCAAACAATCCGGGATATTTGTACATAGCTCCTCATATTGTTTTTTATATTCAAAGCTATATGGCAGGAAAAGAAAAGGTTGAGCTTTTAGGAAATATTGATCAACTGTACAAATATTACTTAAACTTTGTCAAGGACCTTAATAAAAACGAAGATGCTGAACTGAAAGCAATTACCGAACAGCTTGTCAAAGGAATGACTTCTGATAAAGAAAAAATTAAAGCTATTTTTTACTGGGTAAAAGACAATATCAAATATGTAGCATTTGAAAACGGTTACGAAGGTTTTATTCCACGTGAGGCCTCGGTGGTCAATCAAAGACGATTCGGAGACTGTAAAGATATGTCGAGTATTATTACTGATATGGCTAGATATGCCAATGTTCCAAACGTAAATTTATGTTGGGTTGGAACTCGGAGAATTCCATATTCGTATGCAGAAGTTTCGACTCCAGCAGTAGATGACCACATGATTGCAAGTGTTGAAATAGATGGCGAAATTATTTTTTTGGATGCAACAGATAGCGAAACTCCATTCGGATTACCAAGTAGCTTCATTCAAGGAAAAGAAGTTTTGGTAAGAGATGGAGAATCCTATAAAATTGTTAAGGCTCCTATTGTGGAAGCAGCCAAAAATAGCGTTTCTGAAAAAATTAAAGCAAAACTTACAGGTGCTAAAATTGAAGGGAAAGGTCAGTTTTTTATGGAAGGCCTGGCAAGAACAAATTTCTTGTTGAATATTGGAGATGCTTCAAACAAAGCAAGATTTGACATTATAAAAGGCTTGGTTCAAAAAGGGAATAATAAATTCAACCTGAAAGATTATCAAGAATACAATATTTCAGACAGAGATCTTCCTTATCAGGTCGATTTTAACTTTGAATTAGACAATTATGTGGTAGAAGTTTCGGATGAAATGTACGTCAATCTTTTTTTAGATAAACCTCTAGAAAAACTGACCATAGAAGCAGACAGAAAATCAATGTATGAATTTGATTTTTTATTTGTACAATCTTTAGAAATAGAACTCGAAATTCCGGAAAACATGAAGGTTAAAACCCTTCCTGAAAATGCATCACTAAACAATGATTTGGTCAAATATAAGGTGGAGTACGAACTAAAAGACAGAAAAATAATACTAAAGTTTGAAATAGAAACGAAGAAAATTCTTTTAGAAAAATCCGATTTTGAACTTTGGAACCAGACCATAAAAGATTTAAAATCATTGTATAACGAAATGATTATGCTAAAAACTAAATAAACCATTTATGAAAAAAAAACTATTTTATTCAACACTCGTTTTATTTTTGGTTGTATCAACCAAGGGTAACGCTCAAGATTTTGAATTTCAAAATTACGACTTCACCAATCATAACTTTACCATCCCTAAACAATATGAAAACGAAAATGAAGTCATCTTAGAACAAAACATCAAAGTAGAACTTGTTCCAACTGCCAATTCATCTGTTCAATATTATTTGTTTCACGAAAAAGTTTATATCAATTCTCATAATGCCATCGAAAGAAATAATAGAGTTTATATTCCTTCACGAGTAGACGAATCGTTAGTAAAAAATAAGGTTCGAATTATCAAGAAAAATGGAGAAATACTCAGTTTTGATGCTAAGGATATTAAAGAAGAAATTGATGAAGAAAGAGGTGTCAAATACAATTATTATGCGATAAACGGACTTGAGAAAGGCGCAATCCTCGAGAAGATTTTTATATTAAAAGAAAATCCCGAATTGAGAGGCGTTTCGATAAAAATGCAAAGCGAATATCCGATAGCAAATATTTCGTTTGAACTAATTTATCCTCAATATTTAGGATTTAAATATAAATCTTATAACGGACTTCCGGAAGCTGAATTTAATAATGATGCTTATGAAGGAAAACATTCGATATCCGTAGTAGATGCAAATATTGACGGACTTTCGGATGAAGAAAGGTATTCAAACTGGAATAAACACATTAAAAAGTTCCGATATAAATTGTTTTCAAATTCTTATACAGGAGCTAACAATCTATTTAGCTATAGTGATTTTGCTAGAAATGTGTACGAGAATTTACATCCCGAAATCGACAAGAAAAACCAAAAGTCAATAGATGATTTCGTAAAAACTATTACAAAATCAAAAAATCAGGAGGAACAAATATGGAATATTGAAAGCAAAATAAAAACATCTATTGTTCATAACAGATACTTTAATTCGAACAAAGACTTCACAGATGTATTAAAAAACAAACAGGCAAATGATTTAGAATTGTTGAGGCTGTATTTAGCTGTATTCGAAAGATTTGACATCCCATCCGAAGTGGTAATGACATCCAAAAGATATCTCAAAGACTTTGATATCGACTTCGAAACTACTGATAATCTTGAAGAGGTTCTGTTCTATTTTCCTAAAGTGAATAAATATTTAGAACCAACTTCTATAGAGTACCGATTTCCTTTTTTCAATTTTAATTACGGAGAAAATTACGGACTGTTTATCCAGGAAAAAGAGTTTGGAGGAGCAAAAATGGGAATAGGAACTGTTAAAAAAATAGAAATTCCTACAGGAGACGTAACCCATGATTATATGAATATTACAATCGATTTTTCTAAAGATGTAGAAAATCCTTTGGTTCATACTAATATTAGTTTTGGAGGATATTCGGCTTTAAACCTACAAACGATTAAAGATTTTGTAACAGAGGAAGACTACCGAGAAATATTAAAAGAAATCGCCAAAAATTATACCTTGGAGGCAGAATACAAAACTATAGAGACTAAAAATGATGGATTAGAATCAATAGGGAAAAAGCCATTCATTTTAGATTTAACCTTCGAAGGAAAAGATTATATCCAAAAAGCAGGAAACAACATCCTATTTAAAGTAGGTGAAACCATCGGAAAACAAATCGAATTGTATCAAGAAGATCAAAGACAGTTGCCTGTAGAGATTTACTATCCTCATAATTACACCCGAACCATCAAAATTATTTTACCTAAAGATTATGTGGCTAAAAATTTGGATAGCTTTAATATGGATCATAAAACTGTAATAGACGGAAAAACTGAAGCCGCATTTATAAGTTCGTATGAACAAAAATCAAACGAAATATTTGTTACTAATTCAGAGTATTACAGTGTAATTCACTATCCTTTAGAAGTTTTTGAGTCGTACAGACAAGTTATAAATGCAGCAGCTGATTTTAATAAAATTACTTTAGTAATAAGTAAAGAATAACCAATAAAATGACAAGTTCAGAATACGCAGGTACTCTGAACTTGTTAAATCAGTTATTCCTTTTTTCGCACAGCACAATAAACTCCACCCGCAATAAGTAAAATCATAATTAACGAGCTAATCAGAGCAATTGAGCTTCCGGTTTTTACCACTTGAGGTTCAAAACGAAATTCAATCGTATGATTTCCTTTTGGGATTTGTAAAGCTCGGAGGGTGTAGTTTACTTCAAAAATTTCAGCCTCGTTTCCATCAATAGTTGCTATCCAACCATGAGGATAATAAACTTCGGAGAAAACCGCCAATCCGTCATTTTGATTTTGAGATTGGTATTTTAAATAATTGGGTTTGTATTCTACTAATTCGATAGAAGATAAGCTATCGGTTTGAAAGTGGATATTTGTGACTTCTTTTGCTTTTATAGGAAAGTCTTTTAAGTTTAAAATAGCCGTATTTTTATTCAAATTCTCTAAAGACTTCATCACTTTATCAGCCGAATTTACCACTTGAACTTGATTTACAAACCATGCATTTCCGTAAGCTTCATCGTTTAATATCGGAATTGTATTACCCTCTTCATCCGTATCTAAAATATACTTTACGTTGAGCATATTTAGTATTTCTTGATTTCCTTGCGTAATCTGGTAATCGTATAACTCCTGAATTTTCTTGGGTTTTACAGCACTATATCCTCCAACAGAGTGATGAAAATACGAAGTTCTCGCACTGCTCATTGCACCTTGGAATTCAAAAACTCGGAAATGAGATGAATCCTCTAATATGGCTTTGTCAGCCTGAGTAGGAGCGAAGGGTTCTTGCATTTTGTAACTTTCTACAAAACTATCTTCATTTACATAATTCTTTCCAACCAAAAACAAATCACCAACCATCAGGATTCCTATTAGGATAATGGCAATATTTGCTTTAAGTTTTTCTTTATGAAATAACACTAAAACTAATCCGGAAAAAACTACAAGCAAAATACTGCGTATCAAATCAGCTGAATACATTTGAGCTCTATCGGCCTGAAGGGCCTCCATAAATCCGTATCCGAAAGAATTATCCTGAACAATTTGGTTTAAATAATTTATCAAAAACTCGTCATTCGGAGAAGTAAAACTGAACATTCCTTTTCCGAAGAGCAATACGACAAGTAAGCCGAGTGTTATGGCTCCGGCTTTTTTCAGAGAATCCCATTGTTCTTCTTTGCTTGCTTTTAAGAAAGAAGTCAATCCTAAAACAGCTATAACCGGAATACATAATTCCAAAATAACCTGAATAGACGAAACGGCTCTAAACTTGTTATACATCGGTACATTATTGATGAAAAAATCAGTCAATAACGGGAAGTTTTTCCCCCACGAAAGTAAAAGCGATAAAACTGCAGCAGCTACAAAAACATATTTTATTTTTCGTTTTTCAACAAATAAAGCCAAGATAAATAAAAAGAAAACTACAGCTCCGATATAAGCAGGAGCGGCTACAATAGGCTGATCGCCCCAATAGGTTCTTCCGAAATTATCCCTTAATTGGCCAACGTATTCATACGGAATTCCCTGACGAACCAAATACTGATGTACCTCAGAGGTTTCGTCTAGCTTCTCCGAATTTCCTCCTCCGAAAAGTCGTGGTGCAATAAGATTTAGACTTTCTGCTTTTCCGTAACTGTACTCGGTAATATATTCGTAACTCATTGCATTACTCGAAACTTTCGGGCTTCCGTCCGGATTAGTAGTCAGTTCGCTATTGCTCCGGGTACTAACTTTGGCATATTCAGAAGTAGCCATTAAATTCGTAGCATTTGCACCAACAGCTAAAATTGCTGCCACAACAAATACTCCGATGATTTTTGTGTAATCTTTGTAGGCTTTTGATTTTATGAATTTGTAGGTATAATATATCCCGATAATCAGTAGTAAAAACAGCAAATAATAAGTCATCTGAAAGTGATTGGCCTGAATTTCCAGAGCTGCTGCTACCATAGTGAGTAGTCCGCCTAAAATGTATTTTCGTTGGAAAACCAGTAAAACTCCCGCTACCACCATAGGCATATAAGCAATTGCATGAGCTTTTGCATTGTGTCCGACTCCGAGAATAATGATTAAATAGGTCGAGAAGCCGAAAGCCAATGCTCCAATAAAAGCTTTGAGAGGTTTGATTCGTAAAGCTAAAAGCAGTACATAAAACCCTATGAAATACAAAAACAAGTAGTCAGCCGGACGAGGTAAAAAACGCAATACCGAATCTAAACTTTTTACGTAATTATGCGGATATTTTGCTCCAAGCTGATAAGTTGGCATTCCTCCAAAAGCAGAATTTGTCCAATACGGTTCGGTATCCTCTGCTTTGCGGAAATCGTTTTGTTCTTTAGCCATTCCGATATATTGCACAATATCAGATTGATAAATTTCCTTGCCTTGCAAAACAGGATAAAAGTAGATAAGGGCAACTATTACAAAGCCT
>Ga0079224_100001624_pt1 | contig 26249 bp, 27 predicted proteins | sample Stecom2015_FD_80414 | JGI IMG/M metagenome (GOLD analysis project Ga0079224, IMG submission 80414) | Agricultural soil microbial communities from Utah to study Nitrogen management - Steer compost 2015 | ecosystem: Environmental > Terrestrial > Soil > Agricultural land | place: USA: Utah... | reverse complement strand
TATGCCGTCGCCATTCAGCGGGGCGACGATCTGGTGTCGTTTGTTGACGGTGGGCTTTATACCGAGGACCACGGCGATCACATGCATGATTACGCAGAGACGCCGAGCATGCTGTCCCTGACCCTGAACGATCACAAACCGACGCACTACTCCTCTGGTGAAGCGGAAGGTGTCGTTTTCTTCGACGGCGGTGAGGCCGCAAGCTCCAAAGTGACCGTGTTTTCAGATGCGACGTTGGGGAGCGGCGCCACCGTGGCCAGCCTTCAGCTGGAGAACAACATGCACGGTGTTGCCAAGATGATCGATGGCCACCTGTTTGTGACCTATCGGGACAGCTCGATTACGGACACCACTCTGCCGGCGGCTGTTGAGCGTTACCACCTGGACGGTTCCGACTTCGAATTTGAGGAACGCTACAGCCAGGCTTGCCCGAGGCTTCATGGCGCTGCCGCCAACGCCCATAGTCTTGGCTTCGGTTGCAGTGATGGCGTTCTGGTTATTGATCTGCACGAAGCTGGTTACCCCGCTACCAAACTGGCAAACCCCGAAAGCCTGGCGGAGGGCTCTCGCATCGGAACCGTGGTTGCCAATCACGATGTTGAGGAGTTGGTCGGCATTGCCGGTGACCGCCTGTTCGTGATCCATCCGGAATCAACCACTGAGGTTTACCACGAACTGGAACTTGGCGAGGGCGTGGGCCGACTGGCCCAGGGCTTTACCACCCACGGCGAGGTCTTCTATGTGCTCGGCGATGATGGTGACCTGAGGCTGTTCGACCCCGCCAGCGACTGGGCGCTGATTACCACGGCTGAGCTGATGGACGCGCCGGGTGAAGGTGACACCCTCGCTGTCGCCGTATCTGCGGCTCAGGAGCGCCTGTTCGTGCTGCACAACCAGTCTGTGATCGAAGTTGATGCCACCGATGGCGATATCGTTCGGACCATCGACCTTGGCTTCAGCGCTTCAGCCATCGCCTGGTTGGGTCTGGCGGAAGCGGGCCACGATCATAATCACGAAGAAGAGCACTCACACTAATCTGCTTTGAATCCAGCAGGGCGCGTCGACACCGGGTGGCGTGCGCTGCTGTTTTATCTCCGGAGTACCTATGTTTAAACGTTTTGCACCCTTTGCCATGCTCCCATTGGTCATGACAGCGGGCGGCGCAACCGCCAACGAACTGAATCCCGATGTCAGTGTGACGCTGGACGGATACTACAAACAGAAAGAGACTGCTCTGTCCCACCGTGAACAGGGCTTTGGCCTGGGCCACACAGAGTTGTCCCTTTCTTCCCCGATCGATGACCTGTTCTCCGGCCGACTCACCGCCGTGTTCGAAGAGCATGACGGTGAGAGTGAGGTGCTGATTGAAGAGGCGTATCTGCAGACGAACGGCTTGCCTTACGCACTGAACGTGCGGACCGGTCGTTTCCTGTCGCAGGTGGGCTATCTGAATGGGCGCCATATGCATGAGGACGACTTTGTCGAGCGCCCGGCCGCCTATCGCGCGATGCTTGGCAGCCACTATTACGACACCGGGGCACGCCTGAACGTGTTGTTGCCAACGCCTTTTTTCTGGCAGGTCGGTGCGGAAGCCTTTGCTGGTGACCAGCTGACTGAGGGTGAGGAAGACATTGGTGTTTACACCGTCAATACCCGGCTTGGTGGTGATATCAGTCTGTCACAAAGCTGGCAGCTGGGGCTCTCCTGGCTGCGGAACCGCCATGCGAAATCGGCGGAAACCGGGGACGGCAGCCACGATCACGATCATGAGGAAGGGCACGACCACAGCCACGGTGCGGCCTACACCGGCGAAAACCTCTATATCGCCGATCTGGTCTGGAAGTGGTCTCCCAATGGCAACAACCGTGAACAACAGCTGACGCTCAGCGGTGAGTACCTTTACGGGGACGAGCTGAACCAGTTTGCGGCGTCTGACGATACCAATGAAGGCTGGTACGTTTCCGGTGTGTACCAGTTTGCACCCCAGTGGTCGGCGGGCGTTCGTTACGGCGAGGTGGATCTCCAGGAAGCCCATGGTGATCACTTCCACAACCAGACTCTGGAAGAGACCGACGTGATGCTGTCCTGGTCCCATTCTCATTTCTCCACGGTACGGCTGCAGTACACCCATCAGGAAGCAACCGGGTTCAGCAACGCTGACAATACCGTGATGGTGCAATACGTTATGTCGCTTGGTGCCCACGGCGCCCATGGGTACTGATATGACACTTCGCAACGCCGTTGCGGCGCTGTTGCTACTGGTGGCAGCAGTGCCGGCCCAGGCCCAGCTTCGGGTGTTCGCCTGTGAACCGGAATGGGCGGCCCTGGTTCGGGCGCTGGCGCCGGATGCTGAGATCACCACCGCGACCAATCACCTCCAGGATCCACATTACATTGAGGCACGGCCAAGCCTGATTGCGGCGGTGCGGCGCGCGGATATTGCTGTCTGCACCGGCGCTTCTCTGGAAGCCGGCTGGTTGCCCATGTTGCTTCAACGGGCGTCGAACACGGACATTCAGGCTGGGCGCGCCGGACTGTTTTTTGCCGCCGATCATGCTCAGCTGCACGCGCCCCACGATCACGTGGATCGGAGCATGGGCGATGTGCACCCCGAAGGTAATCCTCATGTGCACCTGTCGCCGGATCAGTTGCCAGAGATTGCCCGGGCGCTGGCAAAGCGCCTGGGAGAGATTGAACCGGAGAGGGTTGCCGCCATACAGGGCCGCTACATTCGTTGGCGGGGCGACTGGAATGGCCTGCGTGCCGAGTGGCAGGCCAGGGCAGAGGCACTCAGAGGACAATCTTTGGTGGTTCAGCACTCCAATTTCGGCTATCTGTTGCGATGGCTGGGTGTGGAAACGGCAGCGGATCTGGAACCGAAACCGGGGTTGCCGCCCAGTGCCAGCCATCTGAGCCAGCTGCTGGCCAACCCGAAACTGGAAGATGCCAGCGCCATCCTGATTGCCAGCTACCAGGACCCGCAGCCGGCAGAATGGCTGGCGGAGCAAACCGGACTGCCCGTCCTTGTGGTGCCGGGAACGGTGACGGGCGAGGCGCCGGCCGACACCCTGGGCGGGCTGATCAGTGAGATTATCCGTCAGATTGAGTCGGCCGAACCCGGAGCATCCGATGGCGGAGTATGAATGGCTGCTCCTGCCAGCAGCCGGCAGTGCCATGCTCTGCCTGCTGCTGGTTCCGCTGGGGTACCAGGTGATTGCCCGAGGCGTGATCTTTGCGGATCTGGCCATTGCCCAGTGGGCCGCACTGGGCACCCTGGCCGGACTCTATTTTCTGCCCAATCACACGCTGGCCGGGGCTCCGGTCAGCAGCCTGATGTTCGCGCTTCTCGCGTCCCTGGCAGTGCACCTGATCTTCAGGCGTCTGGCGGAAGCGAAGGAAGCCTGGATCGGCATTCTCTACGTGGTTGGGGCGAGCCTGGCGGTGCTTCTGGTCAGTGGCGATCCCCATGGGGCCCAGGCACTGCAAAGAGCTGCTTCAGGTGACCTGTTGTGGTCAAGCCTGCAGCTTGTGATCGCTGTGGCAATATTGGCCGCGCTCGTATGGCTACTGGGACTCTGGCGATCGGATTGGATGGCAGGAACCGCATTCATGCCGATTTTTGCTGTTGCAGTGACTTATGCCGTCTCACTGGCTGGTATCTACGTGGTGTTTGCGACTCTGATCATTACGCCTTTGATGGTTGGCCTGCAATTGGGCCGGCGACCATTACAGGCGGCCTTGTGTGCCATCCTGGGCCATGGTTGCGCTATCGGGGTCTCGGTGATGCTTGATGTTCCGGTGGGTCCGGCCATTGTGGTGGGGGTTCTGGCCGTGGCGGGAATGTGGATTGCGGTGTGCGGTTTTAAGTCTACATTGAATCTGTAAGCGCACAATCGCGTTGATGGTCCACAAGCATAACAAGAGGTCATTGAGATGATTTACGCACAACCCGGAAAAGAAGGTTCCGTTGTCTCCTTCAAATCCCGCTATGAAAACTTTATCGGTGGCGAGTGGGTGGCGCCGGTTAAAGGCCAGTATTTCGAGAACATCACCCCTGTTACCGGTGCGGTCATTTGTGAAGTGCCCCGTTCCTCGGCCGAGGATATCGACCTGGCGCTGGATGCCGCCCACAAGGCGGCGCCGGCCTGGGGCAGAACGTCGCCCACCGAACGTTCCAACATCCTGCTGAAAATTGCCGATCGCATTGAAGCCAACCTCGAGAAACTGGCCGTAGCGGAAACCTGGGACAACGGCAAAGCGGTGCGCGAGACCCTGAATGCCGACATCCCGCTGGCCGCCGATCACTTCCGTTATTTCGCCGGTTGTATCCGGGCCCAGGAAGGGCATATGGGCGAAATTGACCATAATACCGTCGCCTACCACTTCCACGAACCACTGGGCGTGGTTGGTCAGATCATTCCCTGGAACTTCCCGCTGCTTATGGCGGCCTGGAAGCTGGGTCCCTGCCTGGCAGCCGGCAACTGTACGGTGCTCAAGCCTGCCGAACAGACTCCAGCCAGTATTCTGGTGCTGATGGAGCTGATTGGTGACTTGTTGCCTCCGGGGGTGATCAACATCGTCAATGGCTATGGCCCGGAAGCCGGCGAAGCCCTGGCAACCAGCAAGCGTATCGCCAAGATCGCCTTTACCGGTTCCACGCCGGTCGGTTCGCATATCCTCAAGTGCGCGGCGGAAAACATTATCCCGTCTACGGTGGAGTTGGGTGGCAAGTCGCCGAATATCTACTTCTCGGATGTTATGAAGGCCGAGCCGGAGTTCATCGACAAGTGTGTGGAAGGCCTGGTGCTGGCGTTCTTCAACCAGGGGGAAGTCTGTACCTGCCCGTCCCGGGCGCTGGTTCAGGAAGACATGTTCGAAGAATTCATGCACAAGGTGGTTCAGCGTACCAAGGCCATTAAACGTGGTAACCCGCTGGATACCGACGTCCAGGTAGGCGCCCAGGCGTCCAGGGAACAGTTCGACAAGATCATGTCGTACATGGAAATCGGTCGCCAGGAAGGCGCGGTTGTACTGACCGGCGGTGATCGTGAGCACCTGGAAGGTGAGTTCAACAACGGCTTCTACATCCAGCCAACCCTGTTCAAGGGCGACAACAAGATGCGGGTTTTCCAGGAAGAAATCTTTGGCCCGGTGGTGGGCGTTACCACTTACAAGACCGAGGAAGAAGCGCTGGCGATTGCCAACGACACCGAGTTTGGTCTGGGCGCCGGTGTCTGGACCCGAGACACCAACCTGGCCTACCGCATGGGCCGCAACATCCAGGCCGGTCGGGTCTGGATGAACTGCTACCACGCTTATCCGGCCCACGCCGCGTTCGGTGGTTACAAGAAATCCGGGGTTGGCCGGGAAACCCACAAGATGGCGCTGGAGCACTACCAGCAGACCAAGTGTATGTTGACCAGCTACGACACCAACCCGCTCGGATTCTTCTGAGTAATGTGAGTACGCGGCCCCGGACTTCCGGGGCCGATTTTTGTTCAACGTTGCATTTTGTAGACACTCGGTCTAATTTTTGGGATATTAATTAGACGCTCGGTCTAATTAAGGGTGATGGATGAATCAGCTACCAGTAAAGCGCCGACGGGGCAGGCCGCCCAAATCCTCGGCAGCGAGTTATCAGAACACCCGGGATGCCTTGATCCAAGTGGGCCTGGGGGTGCTGACAGAGAAGGGCTACTCCTACACCGGTATAGACGAAATCCTGCGACAGGCGGGCGTGCCCAAGGGCTCCTTCTATCATTACTTCGACAACAAGGAAGCCTTCGGCCGGGCCCTGATTGAGGCTTACGGCCAGTTCTTTGCGAAGAAGCTGGAGCGCTCGTTGTCCGATGCGTCCCTCAGCCCCCTGGCGCGGATTCAGGCCTTTGTGGATGGCGCCAAAGCGGGCATGCAGAAGTTCGATTATCGCCGGGGGTGCCTGATTGGCAATCTCGGCCAGGAAATGGCGGCTTTGCCAGAGAGCTTCCGGAGTTTGTTGTGCGCCGTTTTCCGGGACTGGGAGTCGCGGGTTGAGCGGGTTCTCGAAGAAGCTCGCAAGCTTGGTGAAGTGCCCCAGAGTCTGTCCTGCGACCAGATGGCGCAATTCTTCTGGACAGGGTGGGAAGGTGCGGTACTAAGGGCCAAGCTGGAACAATCCCCGGAACCGCTTGACCGTTTTGCCCAGGGCTTTATGGCGCTGGTGCGCGGCTCCTGATGACAACCGATCTACTCACATTCACGAAACAGTGGAGGCAACATGTTCAAAGCAATCCTGATAGAAGGCAGCCGCGGCGACCAGCAGGTGGCGCTGAAATCCGTTGATGAGTCCCAGTTGCCCGAAGGCGACGTGACCGTTGAGGTGGCCTACACCACCCTGAACTACAAGGATGGACTGGCCATTACCGGCCGCGCGCCCATCGCGAAAACCTATCCGATGGTGCCGGGCATTGACCTGGCTGGCGTGGTGACGGAATCGTCCAATCCTGAGTTCAAGGCCGGAGACGAAGTGGTTCTTAATGGCTGGGGAGTGGGTGAGAAACACTGGGGTGGTCTGGCCCAGAAAGCCCGTTTGTCGGGTGACTGGCTGATCCCGCTGCAGGCGCCGTTCACGGCCCGTCAGGCCATGGCCATAGGTACCGCAGGGTACACCGCAATGTTGTGCGTGATTGCGCTGGAGAAGCACGGCGTTACACCGGATTCCGGCGACATTCTGGTGACCGGGGCCACTGGCGGGGTTGGCAGCGTAGCCGTCGCCATCCTTGCCAAGCTGGGTTATTCGGTAACGGCAGTGACCGGTCGGCCCGAAGAAGAAGCCTACCTGAAATCTCTGGGTGCCAAACAGATTCTGGATAGGGCCGAACTGAGCGAGCCCGGCAAGCCGCTGGCTCGTGAAACCTGGGCCGGGGCGGTGGATGTGGCCGGTGGCCAGGTGCTGGCAAACGTCTGTGCCGGCATGAAATACCACGGTGTGGTGGCCGCTTGCGGGCTGGCAGCGGGCATGGATTTCCCGGCGACAGTGGCGCCTTTCATTCTGCGTGGCGTGACCTTGTGTGGCATCGACAGTGTGATGGCGCCGAAAGCAGACCGTTTGTACGCCTGGAAGCGTCTGTCTGAGGATCTGTCCCCGGAGTTGCTGGACAGTATGATCACCGAAGTGGCCTTTGACGACGTCATCGACGCCGCCGGCCGGCTGATGGACGGCAAGATCCGGGGCCGGATTGTGATTCCCGTGGCCGGGTAATTCCGGCCCGTCTCCCTAACGATACAAAGAAACAGAGGACGTACCATGTCAGCACAGAATGAGTTGCCCATCAGCCGCTTCCCGGTGCCCGAGCTGGATGCTTTGCCGGAGGATATCCGCAGCCGCATTCTCAAGGTTCAGGAAAAGTCCGGTTTCATCCCCAACGTGTTCCTGGCGTTGGCGCACCGGCCAGCGGAGTTCCGGGCCTTCTTTGATTACCACGATGCCTTGATGGAAAAAGACAGCAACCTCACCAAGGGGGAGCGTGAAATGATCGTGGTGGCCACCAGCAACCTGAACCAGTGCCAGTATTGTGTGGTGGCCCACGGGGCAATCTTGCGGATTCGGGAAAAGAACCCGCTGGTGGCCGATCAGGTGGCGGTGAATTACCGCAAAGCCGATATCACCGAGCGCCAGAAGGCCATGCTGGATTTCGCCGTGAAGGTTTCCCAGTCGGCATACGAAGTCAATGACAGCGATTTTCAAACACTGCACGAGCATGGCTTCACCGATGAAGACGCCTGGGATATTGCCGGCATCGCGGCCTTCTTCGGCCTGTCCAACCGCATGGCCAATGTTACCAGCATGCGCGCAAATCCCGAGTTCTACTCCCTGGGTCGTTAATATTCACCATCATCTCCCCCCTGACGTTCCAATAGCCTGTGATTTGCAGACGCTCCGGTCTCCGGAGCGTCTACACTTAGGGGCAGGCCAACCAGAAGGGAGAGCTTCTATGTCTTCACCAGAGAACAGCCTCACTAACCACGAAGTCACCATCTGCCTTGCCGGCGGCGCCGTGCTGGGGCCGTTCAATGCCACCTGGAGTCAGGACGCCGGCGGTGATGTGAGGGAGCTGGTGCGCCAGTACGATGCCTTTTTGCAGGGCGAGAAGCAGAGCCGCTTCAAGTTTCACCTGCACGACACCTACACCAATACCGTACACACACTGATTCTGAATTTTGAGCAGGTGACCGGCATCTGCGACCATGTCCGCCTGAAATCCCATGGTAACGGCACCTGAGGGCCGCTGTGGGAAGCTATCGAGCGTGACTTAAGGAGGATGTGATGACCGAGTTCAGAACTGAAAAAGACAGCCTGGGTGAGGTCCGGGTACCGGACAGTGCGCTCTGGGGCGCGCAGACCCAGCGTGCGGTGGACAATTTTCCGGTCAGTGGGCAGCCGATGCCGCCCGAATTCATCGCCTCTGTGGTTCAGGTCAAACGTGCGGCGGCCCAGGCCAACGCGTCACTGGGCTTGCTGGAGCCGGAACTGCGTGATGCCATTTGTGACGCCTGCGACCGGTTGCTGAAAGGGGAGCATGGGGATCAGTTTCCGGTGGACCGTTACCAGACCGGCTCCGGCACCAGCACCAACATGAATGTGAACGAGGTGATCGCGGCGCTGGCCCGCGAGCAGGGCGTGGAGGTTAACCCCAATGACCACGTCAACATGAGCCAGAGTTCCAACGACGTGATTCCGACCGCGATCCATGTCAGTGCCGTGCTGGCAGTGAAAAGCCGGCTGCTGCCGGCGTTGTCGCATCTTCGGGGGGTGATCTACGGCCGGGAGGCTGAACTGTCCGGGCAGGTCAAGACCGGGCGCACCCATCTGATGGATGCCATGCCGGTGACGCTTGGCCAGGAACTCAGAACCTGGCGGGAGCAGATCGCGGCGACCGAGCTGCGTCTTGAACGGGCCATGGAGGATCTGGCGGCATTACCCCAGGGCGGTACTGCCGTGGGTACCGGGGTGAATGCGGCGTCTGAGTTTGCTGGACAGTTCGTGAAGTTTCTGAAGAGCAACACCGGCTATCCGTTCCGGTCTCTGGAGCACAAGTTTGTGGGCCAGAGCGCGGTTGATGCGCCTGTGGCACTGTCTGCCCAGTTTCGTGGTGTGGCCGTGGTGCTCACAAAAATCGCCAATGATCTGCGCTGGATGAACAGTGGCCCTATCCATGGTCTGGCGGAAATCAGCCTGCCGGCCTTGCAGCCGGGCAGCAGCATCATGCCCGGCAAGGTGAACCCGGTGATTCCGGAATCGGTGGCGATGGTCAGTGCCCAGGTGACCGGGCTGGATGCAGCCGTCGCCATGGCGGGGCAGTCCGGCAACTTCCAGTTGAATGTGATGCTGCCATTGGTGGGCGCGAATCTGCTGGATATGTGCGGGTTGCTGGCCAATGCCTCGAACCTGCTGGCGGACAAGGCCCTGCAGGGGTTTATCGTCAATACTGAAAACCTGAACGCGGGGGTGGGTCGCAATCCGGTTCTGGTGACGGCATTGAACCCGGAAATCGGCTACGCCCTGGCCGCGGATATTGCCAAAGAGGCGTATCGTAGCGGGCGCCCGGTTATCGACGTTGCCGAGGAGCGGAGCGGATTGAGCCGCAAACGGCTTGAAGAACTGATGGACCCGCTCAAGCTGACCCGGGGCGGACTGACCTGATCTGGCCGGCGGTAAACAGGGGAAAACAGAGTGCTGCTGTCGCTTGAGTTGTTTGTCATGCTGGTGCTGGCCAACGGATCTCCGGTGGTTGTCGCGCGGTTGTTCCATCAGCACGGCAACTGGCCCATCGATGGTGGCCGGTTATGGCGTGATGGCCGACCGCTGCTAGGGCCGAGCAAAACCTGGCGTGGTCTGGTATCCGGCGTTCTGACCTGCGCGCTGTTTGCCCTGTGGGTGGGCCTGGGCTGGTTGTTCGGAGCGCTGTTTGCTTTCCTGTCGCTTTGGGGCGATATGCTCAGCAGTTTTACCAAGCGCCGCATGGGACTGGCTTCCAGCGCCCGGGCGGTCTGGTTGGATCAGCTGCCCGAGGCGATGTTACCCATGGTGCTGGCCTGGTACTGGCTGTCGCTGCCATTGTGGGAAGCTATGGCGATTGCCCTTCTGTTCGCACTGTCCAATATGCTGTTCTCTCCGCTGTTTTACCGCCTGGGTATTCGTAAACAGCCACACTGAACTCAAGGCCCGCGGGTGAGGGTGTGAATGGTCACTTCGGGAGGGCAGTTCAGGCGCACATTCAAGACCGAAGTGCCGGCTCCTGGTGAGGTGTAGCCTTGCATGCCGTTCACCTGCCAGAGCCCGCGGCCAAGGCGCCTCGGGCAATCGGAGTCGAGCGTCAGCGGTATGCCGCCAGGCAGGCAGAGCTGCCCGCCGTGGGTATGGCCGCAGAGGAACAGGTCGTAACCGGCGTGGGCGGCTTCCCGCCAGATCTCCGGCGTGTGGCTGAGCAACAGGCTGATCCCCCCTGCGGGTATGTCGTCGCCGGCCCGGTGCAGGTTGTGAACCTTGTAATAATGGGCATCGTCCACGCCAGCCAGGTACAGGCGGCTGTCGCCCCGCTCCAGCGGTACCATTTCATTCATCAGCAGGCGGTAGCCCATGTCTTCAAGGGCAGGCACCATGCGCACACTGTCGTGGTTTCCCAGCACGGCATAGGCCTCGCCGTGAATGGCTTTGCGCAGTCTGGCCATGCCATCCAGAGCATCGTCTATGGGCCCCCAGGTGCGTTGGCGGTAATCCCCGGTCAGAACGCACAGATCGTAATCCAGCGGGGCGATTTGCCGTATAACTGCCTGAAGGTTGGCTTCGTCCATATCGACATGCAGGTCGGTCAGGTGAAGCATGCGGAAGCCCTCAAAGGCAGAGGGCAGATCGGGTAACACAAAGGCATTATGCTCGGTGGTCAGTTTCAGGCTGTTCGCCTGAGCCCGGCGCAGCAGGCCCACTGCCTGCAGGCAGAAACGAATCAGCCCCGGAGCGTTGGTCAGGTTTTCCAGGTGGAACGAGCGCTTGTCTCGCCCGAACACCCGGGCTTCGGTTTCCTGCTCAATGCCGAGGCGTTGACGGGCATGAACGGGCCCGAGCCTCAGGCTCAGGCGGTAGTGGAGCAGCTCATCCTGATCTTCCGTTACGCGAACCCTTGCGGTCATGCTGTTATCCCTGATGCCGAGCGGAACCTTATCAGTGGTTCCTGTCTTAATTATGGTTGTTGCCTTGGGTAGTGCAAATTACAGGTGCTGATTTGGCTTTTCAGCCTTGAGACGCCACAATCAGTGATCATTCGACGATGTACAGTGTACGGAGTGCCCCATGACCGATGCATGCAATCTGCCCGGCCTGAGTGTTCCCAGGAGTCGTTTTCCAGACCCTGAACAGGATCTGTCTGAAGCCGCCGGTGAGTCCCGGCTTGTGCTGGCGGGGGGCTGCTTCTGGTGTGTGGAAGCGGTGTTTCTGGCGGTCGACGGTGTTCAGCGTGTGACCTCTGGTTATGCTGGCGGTGAGTCCAGTACCGCGAACTACGAGGCGGTTTGTACCGGGAAAACCGGGCATGCCGAAGTCATCGAGGTGCATTATGATCCGGCACGGGTCAGCTTCGGCCAACTGCTGAAGCTGTTCTTCTCGGTGGCTCACGATCCGACCCAGCTCAACCGACAGGGTAACGATGTCGGCAGCCAGTATCGCTCCGCGATATTCTATGAGACCCCAGAGCAGCGGGATGTAGCCGAGGCGTATATCCGCCAGCTGGATGCCGCGGGCGTGTATCCGGATCGCATCGTCACCACTCTGGAGCCCCTGAAAGCCTTTTATCCGGCCGAGGAGCACCACCAGAATTTTGCCGCCCGTAATCCCTGGCAGCCATACATCATGGCGGTAGCGGCACCGAAGATGGAAAAACTGGCCAACACCTGGCCCGAACAGCTGAAGCCCGAATTCAGCAAAGACGACCCGGGCCAGGCCTGAGGAGGCACCCATGACTATATCTGCCGCAGGCTACGACCTGACGCCGTTAACCCGGGCAGAAGTGGAAGCCCGGGCTGAACATCTTTCCGAAGAAGAACGCCGGGTACTGCTTGATCATGGTACCGAGCGCCCCTTCTGTGGCACGTTGCTGGATAACAAAAAGGCCGGCACCTATCACTGCCGGTTGTGTGATCTGCCGCTGTTCAGCTCCGATTCCAAGTTTGACTCCGGCACCGGTTGGCCAAGTTTCTTCCAGCCCTTCGACCCGGATCATATCCGATACCTGGAGGACTCCAGTCTTGGTATGACCCGCACCGAAATTCGTTGCCCCCGTTGCGACAGCCACCTGGGCCATGTATTCCCTGATGGGCCGCCACCCACCGGGCAGCGTTACTGCCTGAACTCCATTGCCATGGAATTCCGCGAGACGGAATAAGCGGCTCTGCTACTTCGGACTGGTGACGGACACCACATAATCCGCCACCGCCTGAATCTGGGCTTCGGAGAGCGATTCTTCGAAGGCCGGCATAACGCCAACGCCACTGGTCACGGCCCGGATAACCTGATCCCGGTTCGGACGCAGTTCGTCCAGGTTGGGGCCGATGGTCCCGGAGGAGCCGGCGTCTGCGAGAGTGTGACAGATGGTGCAGGACGGTTGCGCCAGTTCGGTAAAGATCTCACGCCCCGATTCGTTGTCGGCATGGGCAGTTTGTAGGGCCAAAGACAGGCCGGCGGCCATCAGTGCCTGAAGCTGTGTTTTCATGGTTTTTCGCATCTGAAATCAGCGGGCAGCGCTTTCTCCGGCTCTGCCCGCTGAGGATCAACCGACGGTGACCGTTACGCCATGGTCACTCCATCCGTTGTGGCCGTAGCCACGTTCGTTATCTATCCGGCCTTCGGGCTGGCTGTTACCCTCCATATCGGTGGCCCTGCTGACAATACGGTGCTCACCAGGGCCCAAATCGGCGGCCATTACAAAAGGACGCCAGGCATAGGGTCCCAGGTCCGGCCCCAGGAACCGCGCTGGTTTCCAGTTCTTGCCGCCGTCGGTCGACACTTCCACTTTATCCAACGCGACCGTGCCGCCGAAGGCCACACCGTAGATCATATTGCGTCCCTTCTGGCCGGACTCCAGTGGTGAAGTGACCCAGGATTTGACGTTCATCTCCCACATGGAGGGTTGATCTGGTGCGCCCTTCTTGCCCACGTCCCGCACCCGATAGCCCGAGGCCTGGATCTTGGCATCGGTCTGGTTCTCCGTGAGGGCAATCTGTTTCACGTATTTAACGTTATTCACGCCGTAGTAACCGGGCACCACCAGCCGCAATGGCCCCCCGTGGGTGTGGGTCAGGGGCTCATCGTTCATCTCCCAGGCTAGCAGGGCGCTGTCCAGAGCGCGGGTGGGTATTGAGCGCTCTACCATGATCGACTTTGGGTCGACTCCATCGGGCAGACTCTCGCCGCCAGTTCCGGTGATGTAGCGTGCGCCATCGGCAGCTCCGCCGAGGGCGTCGACCACATCGCGCAGGGGTACTCCCGTCCACATGACACATCCGGCAGCGCCTACAGACCACTGGGTACCACTGGCTCCGTGGGGGAAGAAGGCACGGCCGTTGCCGGAACACTGAAGTACCGAGGCGACGGTGGTCACGCCCATGGATTTCAGTTCACCCACGGTCAGGGTCCGAGGATTCTTCACGCCTTCAACACGGACTTCCCAGGCATCCGGGTTGTCGGTGACGCTTGCTGGCGGGGCGGGCAGGTTGTTGCGCACAAACAGCCGGTCGCTGGCGGTGATGACGCCTTTGCCGATGGCACCGCGCTGGGTTTCCATGGTGTTGGTGCTGTGGACAATCAAAGCGCTGCGTTCTTTCCACGCGGCATAGTCCGGTAGCGATTTGGGTTCTTCGGCGGCGCTGAGCCGGCTGAATCCCAGCAAGCTGACTGCCGCCATGGCGCCGGCACTCCCGATCAGAATACTGCGCCGGGAAGGGTTGGCCAGGCCCGGATCGTTCGGGCCCCGCCCCAGGGTTGTTTCGGTTTTCATGTTCCGTCTCCAGTCTTTGGTCTTGTTTGCGGACGGGCGAATACGCGTTTCAGTTTGCGTATGTATAACCTTATTACGTATAGCTCCTGGTTAATAATTGATCAAATATTCCGGTGTTATTCAGTGGGCCCGGGAGCCGGTATAATCCGCCGCTATTGTTCGGCCCTGCATGGGCCGGCCGGAATGTTCCCGAGGTATTCACAATGAAGCGACTGAATCTGAGCCCGCTTACCGAGTCCGCCACCCTGCTGCGTCGTGCTGGCGTCGTGATTGGCTCCGTGGGGCTGACAGCGCTGTACTCGCTGTTGATCCTGTTGCGGGCGCTGTTCGGGCGCCTGAACCGGCCGATTGTCGACAAATATTGCCGGGAATGGTCGGCGGCGTTGTTGCGGCTGGTTCGGGCCAGCCTGGTTGTTCGCGGAGAAGTGCCGGACTTCAACGATGGCCGGCGCTACATCATCATGAGCACCCATGCCAGCCACTACGACATACCGGTCAGTTTTGTGTCACTGCCAGGTTCAATCCGCATGCTCGCCAAAAAAGAGCTGTTCAGCATTCCCCTGCTGGGTCAGGCCATGAGAGCCGCCGAGTTTCCGTCCATTGATCGTTCCCATCGCAATCGGGCGGTGAAGGATCTGGAGAAGGCCCGCCGGATGATGGAGAGTGGCATTGTGTTGTGGGCAGCCCCTGAAGGCACCCGTTCTCCGGACGGTCAGCTGTTACCGTTCAAGAAAGGCTGCTTTCACCTGGCGCTGGATACTCAGGCCGTGATTGTGCCGGTGGCGATTCGGGGCATTCATCGGGTGCTGCCCGCGCGTACCTGGCAGATTAATCTGGGGCAGCCGGTGGATGTGCGTGTGGGCACCCCCATCGACACGGCGGGAAAAAGCAAGGAAGACATCGCGGAGATTATGGCGGGCGTGCGGGAGAATCTGGAGGAATTGCTGGGCAACGGCGAGGCAGAATAAACTGCCCCGCTGGAGATGGTCAGGCGGCAGCGGAGACCACCGTAGAGAACAGATAGCCGGTGTACCCTATGTAAACGGCCAGCAACAGGACGCCGTCACCTCTGGATATGAGCTTGCGCCAACCGGTGAGGCCGAAGCCCATGACCAGCAGCGCCAGAGTCAGGCCCAGCATTAATGTCCAGTCCCGGTATAGCACCTCGGGGTCTACCGACAACGGTTGAATGGCCGCGGCAAGCCCCACCACGGCCAGGGTGTTGAAGATGCCGGAACCCAGGATGTTGCCCAGGATCAGGTCGTGCTCGTTCTTTTTGACGGCGGCAATGGCCGAAGCCAGTTCCGGCAGCGATGTGCCGATAGCGACAATGGTCAGGCCGATGATCAGATCACTCACACCCAGGCTCTGGGCAATGGCGACCGCACCCCAAACCAGAAGCCGTGAACTGACAATCAGCAGAATCAGCCCGACCACCAGCCAGATAACGGCGGTTTTCAGGGGCATGGGGTGGGCAACGATTTCGGACTCGGCATCCCCTCCGAGCGGGTCACCTTTGCCACGTATACCCTGATAGATAGACCATCCCATCACCGCAGCAAAAACGCCCAGAAGCACCCAGCCATCCAGCCGGCTCAGTTCGCCATCGATCAGTTGCGCGCCGGCAATCAGGGTGAGCACCACCAGCAGTGGCAGTTCTTTGCGGATGACCTGTGAGTGCACGGCAATGGGCGCGATGATGGCGGTCAGGCCAACAATCAGGGCGATGTTGGTGATATTGGAGCCGTACCCGTTTCCGAGAGCCAGGCCGGGGTTGCCGTCAGACGCAGCCATGGCAGAGACCGCAAGTTCCGGAGCAGAGGTGCCGAAGCCGATAATGACCATGCCGATCAGTAGCGTAGGCATGCCCAGGTGTTTCGCGGTGGCGGCGGCTCCTTCCACAAATTTGTCCGCGCTCCAGACCAGCAGGATCAGGCCGGCAATCACGGCCCCGATGGCCATCAACATAGAGAAACCTCAAACAGATTAACGTCGGAAACTCCGGCCAGCAGCCCGGAGCTGAGTATTTGGCGCACAAGATACCGTATTAGGGGGCAATTGGTCAGCACTCAGGTGCGAGCCATTGCAGGTAAATACGGATGATCCAATGGTTGGGCGCCTGGGTATCAGACTAAAGTGGCGCTGATATTGTTAACAAAACACGAGACAATCCCGGCAAAACGATAAGATGACGGGCACTTTGCCAAAGCACCGGTAATCGCACCGCCTGTGCCAGCCATGCCCGCAACCGACACACATCAATTGATAATCGCAATTTATTCTTCAGAAGAAAATCGGGATAATTGCGCGCAATTTCAGACCGGAAGCTCACGGCAGCGCCGTCTACCTCGCGCCAGGCCGGCTTCCGACAGGCCACTTTGCTGATCGTGGAGTGGCAGCAGGCTTCAACACTAAGCTAGGGTGAAAACCAATGGCCGTTAGACAGGCAGATGTAGTGCTGGTCGGTGGGGGCGTCATGAGCGCGACCCTCGGCATGATGCTCAGGCAGCTGGATCCGTCCCTGGACATCGTCATGGTGGAACGTCTTGACCACGTTGCCCATGAGAGCACCGACGGATGGAACAACGCAGGTACCGGGCATGCCGGCTACTGCGAGCTGAACTACACCCCCGAAACCGATGATGGCGATGTCGAAATTGAGCGGGCACTGAAAATCAATGCCCAGTTCGAGGTGTCGCTGCAGTTCTGGTCTTACCTGGTGGAGCAGGGCATCCTGCCGGAGCCGTCTACTTTCATCAACCGCACGCCACACCAGAGCTTCGTCTGGGGTGAGAAAGACGTGGCGTTTCTAAAGCGTCGTTACGAGCGTCTGAGCGCGCACCACCTGTTCCGGGAAATGGAATACACGGAAAGCCCGGACGATCTCGAAGAGTGGATGCCGCTGGTGGTTCGCCATCGCGATCCCATGCAGCGTGTGGCCGCGACCCGAATCAAACATGGTTCCGACGTGGATTTCGGTTCACTGACCCGAAGCATGGTGACGTGGCTGGAAACCCAGCCCAACTTTGAGCTGATGCTCAGCAGCCCGGTGCACTACATTGATCAGCGCGACAATGGCCGCTGGAAACTGAGGGTGAAAAACCAGAAAACCGGCGAACTGACCAAGCTGGAAGCCGGCTTTGTGTTCCTCGGTGCTGGTGGTGGCGCGCTGCCGTTGCTGCAAAAGTCCGGTATTGATGAGGCCCGTGGTTACGGTGGCTTTCCGGTGAGTGGTCAGTGGCTGGTGTGCCAGAAGCCGGACATTGTCAAAGAGCACCATTCCAAAGTGTACGGTAAGGCACCGATTGGTGCGCCACCGATGTCGGTCCCGCACCTGGATACCCGTATTATCAACGGCGAACCCGCGCTGCTGTTCGGGCCGTTTGCCGGCTTTACCACCCGCTTCCTGAAGCAGGGCTCTGTCTTCGATCTGATCGGTTCAGTTCGGGCTACCAACCTGCGCCCGATGCTGTCGGTCAGCAAAAGCAATATGGATCTGACTCGTTACCTCATCGGCGAAGTGTTCCAGTCCCATGCCGACCGGGTGAACTCCCTGCGCAACTTCTTCCCGGATGCCCGTGAAGATGACTGGAAGCTGCAGATGGCCGGCCAGCGGGTGCAGATCATCAAGCAGACCGAAGAGGGTGGTGGCAAGCTGGAGTTCGGCACCGAGATTGTCGCAGCCAAAGACGGCACCCTCGCCGCGTTGCTGGGCGCCTCTCCCGGGGCCTCTACTGCGGCCAACGCCATGATCAATGTGCTTGAGCGCTGCTTCCCGGAGAAGATCAATAGCGAGCAGTGGCAGTCCCGTATGAGGGAGCTGGTGCCCTCCTATGGCGAGTCTCTGGTGGATAGCGAAGAACTGCTTAACAGTGTTCGGGAGCGGACCCTGTCAACGCTCAAGCTCAGGTAATGCTATCCTCTTGATTTGAGAATTCTCAGATCAAGAGGACAGTTAGGGCCAATGATCATCGACAGGCGCTTAACGGCGCCGAAGTGTTTATCCGGGCACTTGAGAATGAAGGCGTAAAATACATTTTCGCCGTGCCCGGCGAAGAGAATCTCGCGTTCCTGGAAGCGTTACGCAATTCCAGTATCCGTTTGGTGCTGAATCGGCACGAACAGGCTGCCGGTTTCATGGCGGCGACCTATGGTCGCCTGACCGGCCAGGTGGGGGGTTGCCTGTCGACTCTCGGGCCGGGCGCCACCAACCTGGTGACCGCCGCCGCCTACGCCCAGCTGGGCGGCATGCCCATGATGATGATCTCCGGGCAGAAGCCCATCAAGTCTTCCAAACAGGGCTTGTTCCAGATTCTGGATGTGGTGGATCTGATGCGGCCGCTCACCAAATACACCCGCCAGATCAGTAACGCCAACACCATCCCCGCCAAGGTTCGTGAAGCCTTTCGCCTTGCCTCGGAAGAACGCCCCGGTGCGGTGCACCTGGAGTTGCCTGAGGACATCGCTGAGGAATCCGCCGAAGCGGGCATTCATATCTTTAATCCCAGTGATGCCCGCCGGCCAACGGCTAGCGAAAAGAGCCTGGATATGGCCTGCGACATGTTGCGCAGGGCTCATCATCCACTGATCATGATTGGTGCCGGCGCCAACCGTAAACGGGTATCCAAAGCCTTGCTGCATCTGGTGGATGTGACGGGCATTCCGTTCTTCACCACTCAGATGGGCAAGGGTGTGATTGATGAGCGTCACCCCCGTTACATGGGCAATGCGGCCCTGTCCGCCGGCGATTTCGTTCACTGCGCCATCGACCGGTCGGATCTGGTGATCAACGTTGGCCACGATGTAGTGGAGAAGCCGCCGTTCTTTATGACTCCGGGCGGTAAAAAAGTCATCCATGTGAATTTCAGCGGAGCCGATGTCGACCCGGTGTATTTTCCGCAGCATGAGGTGGTGGGTGACATTGCCAACAGTGTGGAGTACATGGCCGAGCACTGCGGACAATGTGCCAACCACGATTTCACCGGCCTGATGGAAGTGAAACAGGCGGTCGACAAGCATCTTCAGGAACGGGCCACCGATGACCGCTTTCCGGTGATTCCCCAGCGCATTGTCCACGATGTCCGATCGGTGATGCCCGACGACGGCATCATCGCGCTGGATAACGGCATGTACAAACTCTGGTTTGCCCGTAACTACCCGGCTTACGACAACAACACCGTGCTACTGGACAATTCTCTGGCCTCCATGGGCGCGGGCCTGCCCAGTGGCATGATGGCGGCCATGCTTTATCCGGAGCTGAAGGTGATGTCGATCTGCGGCGATGGCGGCTTCATGATGAACAGCCAGGAGCTGGAGACGGCTGTTCGTCTTGGGCTGAACCTGGTGGTGCTGATCATCAACGACAGTGCATACGGCATGATTAAATGGAAGCAGGGTCAGGACGGCTATGAAGATTTCGGGCTGGATTACCGCAACCCGGATTTCGTGAAATACGCGGACTCCTATGGTGCCGTTGGCCACAGGGTTACCCGTACCGAAGATTTGCGCCCCACCCTCGAGCGCGCGCTGGTGGCCGGAGGTGTCCACCTGGTGGATGTGCCGGTGGACTACAGCGAGAACCGGCGGGTCTTTGATGAAGAGCTGGCGGAGCTTACCTGCCGGCTTTAGCCGGCCTGCGCGGCTCCGCGCAGCATGGCCTGTAACAGTTCATCTGCGTCAAACTTGGTCAGGGCCTCGTTGGCCCCGACCTGATTGGCGTAGCTCAGGCTCATCTCACTGTTCAGTGAGGTATGCAGGATGATGTAGGGCTGCTTGAGGCTGGCGTTATCCCGGACATCAAAGGTCAGCTCATAGCCATCCAGGCCCGGCATCTCGATGTCGCTCACCAGAATCTCGATCGGGTGCCCCAGCTCGTGTTCTCTGAGCATCACCTGCAGGGCTTCATCGCCATTGGTGGTGACGTGGTAGCTGATGCCTTTACTGTCCAGCACATCGCTCAGCTGTTTACGGGCCACCTGGGAATCGTCTACCAGCAGGATATTCAGAGACTTGAGCGTTTCGCTCTGAAGATCTGACAGTACGACATCCTGGGCATCCAGGGACTCCGGGTACACCTTGGCCAGTAGCAGCTCCACATCCAGTAGCTGGATAATGTCGCCATCCACATCCAGCAAGCCGGTAATAAAGGCGTTGGTGCCCAGAGCCTTGGGCGGCGGCATCACGCTTTTCCAGTCTGTCTCAATGATCTGCTGAACACTGCGCACCAGAAAACCGATTTCCTGGCGCTGTATGTCGGTGACAATGATGGAAGCTTTTTCCTGCTCCTCGCGAGTAAGCGCCGGGTAGCCCACGGCCGCAGACATATCGATGACCGGCACGGCCGAGCCCCGGAAGGTCGCGGTTCCGATCACAGCGTGGTGGCTGTGGGGCAATTTGGTTAACCGCTGAAATGGGAGTATTTCCCGGATTTTCAAAGTGCCGATGCCAAACAGGCGCGAGCCGAACAGGCGGAACAGCAGGAGTTTCTGGGACTGCTTCGCTTTACTGGACATAAACCGATCCTTGCAAAAAAGATAAAAGCTCCTTGCCGGAGCTCACGGTAATGATTCGTGCACTGACGACCACAAACAAGGTGCCAGCGATCAAAAGGTTATGTAGCAATAGTAGCAGCTTTATACGCAGCCATTCGTTATCAGCTTTGTATCAAATGGTGACAGGTTTTCTGCCCGTTCGGCTACCAGGGTAGGTTGGTGATCACAAGCCAGCCGGTGCCAACGGTGGTGGCGACGGCAACCAGAGCCAGCAGCCCGTCCCGGGCGACAATGGACAGCCCGAACGCCATCAGTGCAAGGCCGCCGCCATTGGCGCTGAAGGGAATGAGTTCCATCAGCGGCATGGCAGCGGCAACCGCCATACAAATCAGCACCATCAGGTACTGGCCCGCACCTGAAACCAGCCAGGACAGCCGTCGCTGGGTCCAGCGATCGACAAAGGCCGCAGGTTTGTCCGCCCATTGCAGGCCTTTAAACAGTTTCTGTTTGGAAATACGGCGGTTCGATAAACGGGAGGGAATCCAGACCGAGCGACGCTGGCACAGCAACTGGCCGAGGGTGAGTAGGACCAGCAGGCCCAGCAAGGTGGGTACTCCGGGAATGTCACCAATAAGCGGCGCCACCGTGATCAAACCGGCCAGCAGCACCAGTGGGCCAAAAGAACGTTCACCCACCGCGGCCATCAGATCCCCAACCGAAACCCGATCCTGATCCCGGGTATGGTCCCGGATTCTGGCCACGAGGTCTGTGAGGCTTTCTGGGTCGTTTGGGTGGTTCATGGATGGCCTCCTTTTCCGGAGTGCTGAGAGCGAGCTAAATGGATTGGGTTATTCCAGAAACGAAAAAAGCCCCTGAAATCAGGGGCTTTTCCAGATTGCTGACGAACCCCGGTTTTTCCGGGGTTCGTTGCGTTTGGATGCTGTTAAATTCCGTTGGCGGTGGATTAAGTCCAATAATCCCGACCGGATTCCCAACACTCCAGATCGGCCAGTTTTTGGGCCCATTTCCGGATTGGCCTCTGTAACCCAGGTATACCAAGGGATTTGAGCCATAAAAGACGCGCCAGGATCTGCGCGATCTTCTTCATATTCTGGGCAGCGGCGGCCAACAGGCACTGTTCACGCACTTTCGAGAGCCCTCGCAATCGAGCGTAACGATGACCATGCAACTGTTTGGCATCGGCGAACGACCGCTCCACGGTTTCCTGTCGTCGTTTGTAGAGCGCCTTGCCCCACGGGGTTAACCGGTAACTATCCGTTCGGTCTTTGCTGTCCTGCCAGACATGCCGGGTAAGCACTTTGACGTGGTTGGCACTGCGCGTGCATTGACTTAATAGTGGGCAGTCTTTGCAGTGAGCCGGATTGGACTTGTACTCACGGTAGCCCAGCCGATTGGTCGTGGCGTAGATCAGTTGCTGACCTTGCGGGCAGCGATACGTATTCGCTTCAGCGTCATAGGTGAAGGCCCGCTTTGGGAGATAGCCCTTGGGCTTGTTTGGTCGCCGGTAACCCATGACCCCATAGATGCCCCGGTCTTCCAGGCCCTTGCAGATACCTGCCGTGTAGTAACCCGCATCCAGGCCCACACCCCAGACATCGAAGCCAAATCGCTCACATTGTCGATCGAGCCGGTCGAGGTAGGGGCGGCTGTCGTGCAGGTTGGCCGGCGTGGCGTAGCTGTCGGTGATGATGGCGTTGCGGCCATCGACGGTGCGGTGATCAAGGTAGAAGAAGCCCTTGGGCTTGCCTTCCCGAACCATATAGCCACTGTCCGGATCGGTACGGCTGATCTTGGTGTTTTTGGTCTTGGCTGGCTGCTCGGACAGCTTCGTTTTCAAGGGCTTTTTACCCTGGGCTTTGCGATCGCCTTCGATGGCATCTTCCAGGCTGTTCAGGTAGGCCGCCACCTTCTCCTCCGCCTGTTTCAGATCGTACTTGTTCTTGTTGGCGTTGGCCTTGAGGTGCGTGCTGTCGGTGTACAACACTTCGCCGCCCACGAGGCCATAGCCCATGGCTTGGAGCACGATCTCATCAAAGATGTCCTGATAGATGGTACGGTTCTGGAACCGCCGTCGGCGGTTCTGGCTCAGAGTAGAGGCGTCCGGAATCTTGTCGGTCAGGTTGAAGCGCAAGAACCAACGATACGCCACGTTAACCTGTATCTCCCGCACCAGCTGACGCTCACTGCGAATGCCGAACAGATAGCCCAGAAACAGCATCTTGAACAGCACCACCGGATCGAGTGCCGGCCGACCATTGTTCGAGCAGTACAAATGCCGAACCCGGTCACGAATAAATTCGAAATCGATGTACTGATCAATGTTGCGGAGAAGGTGGTTGTCGGGGACCAGCAATTCGAGACTGACCATCTCGAGTTCGTGTTGTTGCGGGGACGGCTCTTTGAGCATGGGGCAGCCTCTGAAAAGTCGATACCCCAATTACAACAAACCCCCGCCGAAATGGCGAGGGTTTGTCAGCAGTCTGAAAAAGCCCCTGAAATCAGGGGCTTTTCTCTTGCAAGATGGTGGAGACGGCGTCACGCTAATCGTAACGATAACTCGTTGTTTTTTAATGAAATAAATTATTTTGTATTGGTTGTTATCCGCAATCATCAGTCTTTGAGAAACCTCTGGAAAGAAGCGAAATTAAAGGCTGTTTTTTAAGATGCCTCCGGTGGGTAGATTGCTCGCCTTCGCTATGGACTATGAATTTCTTGGAGGGTTCGGAGCTGCCTCAGTGTGCCTTTTACCTTTACGTGCTGTTATTAAATACGATTTTTTTGTTGAAGGCCAGCTTTTAGACAAAGCAATTCATTTCAGTTATATGTGTTAATTCTATATATCTTTTTATTATTTATTATTTTTTGACAGGCATTTTCTGCGCTGCTAAATGTTAACTCGTAAACGATAAAGAATAAGCGCCCGACTATGTGGACGATAAGAGAAGGGACTCGAAATGATTTGCCTGAAATTATCAAACTTTCAGGCGAGTTGAATGAGTGGTTCACCGAAGCGGGCGTTGATCTTCTTCGTGTTGATGTGAATTTTCAGTCTCAGTTTGTTGCAGCTCACCGAAGCTCCTTGTTGGGTTTCATTTCTTTCTACGTTTTTGAGGGCATCGCTCACATCGCCTGGATGGGGGTGGAAAGGTGCCATCATCGCATGGGGATAGGTAGAGCCTTGATGGATTGCATGAAAAAGGAGATGAAAAAACATGGTGTCTCAAAGATGAAGTTGATTACTCTCGGAGAGGATGTTGATTATGAGCCTTACGCTAGAACAAGGGCTTTCGTAATAGCTTGCGATTTCGCATTGGAATCCATGAGGAAGACTGAAGTTGAGGAGTTTCCTAGCCAAGCTTTATTCTCTTGTTCCATAAATTAAAATGTTTGGAGGTTTAAATGTCTAAGTGTAAGCCAACGAAAACTGATATTCTAATTTCTTTGGAAAAGTATGGTGTCTCTATGACTGACCAACTGGTAATTAGAAAAGATTCCGCTGAATATGGTAGAGAGTCGAGAGATGTTGTGATTACAATTCCTTATGATGCATTGAGAGATCAAAAAGATGTGCAGATAGCATTTCAGGACTTGGTTACTATATCTACTAAGTGATGTTTCAATGAAGAGTTTTGAAATATGGATATTTCTCTATTGCCTCGTTTTCTTCAGGTCGAGCTTACATATGCTTGCAATAGCAAATGCTCATTTTGTTATAATCCAACGCATCTTGGAAAGCTAGATGAAGATGTAATATTTCGGGTTTTGAGGGAAGTAAATTCCTACAAGCTCCCTCATGTTCAATTGATCGGGGGCGAAGTTTCAATACTCCCAAATTTACCAAAATATCTTCAAACATTAAGTGATACTAGGTGGCGATCGGTTGTGACGAATGGGCGTCGATATCGAGAGGATATTCAGGGGTTGGTGGATGAAATCTATCTTTCGTTGCATGGTAATTCTGAGGTTCATGAGGAATTAACTAGTGAGCCGGGATCTTTTTTAGATATTGAGAGCTCTATAAAGAAATACGTTGATTGGGGGATTGATGTAAATTCTGATACGGTATTAACCAAGTACAATTTTGATCAAATATATTCATTGTCAAAGTATGCCCAAGATATTGGAATGAAGCGGTTGTTTTTAAATATATTTCAGCCTGAAGGTATTGGGTCTGCAAGGCGCGACTTTTCGCCAACGTTTTATCAGATAAAAAGTGCTATTGATCAAATGTTAGAGGCAAAAGAGGTTCTTGGTTTTGATGTCATTTTTGGAACATCTACACCGCTTTGCTTGGATAAAAGGCTATTGGAGAATGATTTAAACTTCAAGTGTGGTGTTGGCGATTGGTTTGCTTCAATAAATCCTCAAGGTGAATTTAGAATTTGCAATCACTCTAAGAAGTCCTATGGCAATATTTTGGACGTGCCTCTTAACAAAATATGGCATTCGAAAAGTATTGATGACTCCTATCGCAATGTAGATTTAACTGGAACTCTTTGCGAAGGGTGTCCGGCGTTTAAGTTATGCAGGGGCGGATGTAGGATCAGTACAGATGGCACTTACAGAACTGATCCTATTGTAGTTAGAGATAGTCTCTTGGTTCTCTCGTCCTCAGAGCTAAAGAGCTTGCTTCAGTAAATGGTACTCATAAAGATGTATTTTATCTTGTTGGCAGTGTCGGGATGAAGGAAATTCGAATTAAACAAATCTAGAACCTATATCACCCCTGTGAACCAAGGTACTGACGGTGCCTTCCATCCCAATTCACAGAGGTAATTTCCAATGTCTGAACAATGCCCCAACTGCCTGTCCGTCCGGATCGGCAAGAACAACTACGGCAAGAAAACCGCTGGTGTGGTCGGTGCGTCTGCCGGTACCTACGGTGGCTATGCGGCTGCCACGCTCGGTGCCCAAGCGGGCGCAGCCCTGGGAATCGTTGCCGGACCAGTCGGTGCGACCATGGGCGGCATCGGCGGTGCCGTCATTGGGGCGCTGCTGGGTGGTGCCACTGGGGCTTCCGCTGGCGTGATTCTCGGCGATGTCCTGGATGACCGCGTGCTGGACAACCTTCGCTGCCTTGATTGCGGCTATTCCTTCAGTACCGATCACGACTCCTACGACGATATCCGCTGATTCCCCTCGCAAATTCCATAGGAGAACAACCATGGCTCATCTCATCGAGCAAATGGCCTACGTTGGCTAAACCCCTTGGCATGGCCTAGGGAATGAACTGACTTCCAATCAACCCTGGAGGTCTGGGCAAAACAAGCAGGCCTAGACTGGAAGATTCAGGAAAGCCCTGTTCGCTATGTCACCAATCCCAGCGGCAGCCTGGGTTCCAGCTCGTCCAGGACGGACTCACAAAACGACGACTGTTAACCAAGGCGGCGGCATGATCAGAAAACTACCCTCTGGAAAATGGCAGGTCGATCTGCGTACGGATGGCCGTGGTTCTAAGCGCATTCGCAAAAGCTTTAATTCCAAAGCTGAAGCCAAACGCTTCGAAGCCTTTGTGTTGGGTAAACGCTCAGAGCAACAAGCCTGGAATCCCTCGAAAGCGGATAACCGAACCCTGAAACAACTCATTAAACGTAAGCGTTCATTCCACGACGTAGTTGACCTACTTCACGTCACGCAGAGGCCTTAATAACTCCGGCGAGACCTTGTACTGTTTGGTGCCGTCCTCGGCCAGAACAATCACACTCTTGCG
>Ga0079224_100001622_pt1 | contig 26261 bp, 22 predicted proteins | sample Stecom2015_FD_80414 | JGI IMG/M metagenome (GOLD analysis project Ga0079224, IMG submission 80414) | Agricultural soil microbial communities from Utah to study Nitrogen management - Steer compost 2015 | ecosystem: Environmental > Terrestrial > Soil > Agricultural land | place: USA: Utah... | reverse complement strand
CGTGACGAAGCAACGCCGCGGCGAGCGCCCGCGCGGCGGTCTCGGAGGGACCGTCGTCGAACACGGCGATCGGGTCCGCGAGGCCGAGCGCGCGGAGCTCGGCCGCGTTCGTGCCGGTGCTGGCGTCGCGCCCGCGGGCGGCCGAAAGCACCACGAGATCCGGCGAGCGCCCGAGCGCGGCGAGCGCGCGCAGCGTCGCGGAGACGTCGTGCAAGACGCCGAGCGCGTCGGGCGCGACGAGCAGCCACACCGCCGGATCGAGCGCGCGGGCGAGCTCGACGTTGCTGAGCCCCGGAGCGAGCGGTGAGAACGCGCCGCCCGCCGTCTCGACGACGCACCAGCGCTCGTCGCCTTCGGGGCTCGCCGCTTCCCAGCGCTCGACCCACTCCACGATGGGTGCGAGCGCGAGCGGGTGCCGCGCGCGCCGCGCGGCGAGGTGGGGCGAGATCGGCTCGGGGAAGGCGAGGAACGGATGGGGACGCGGCGGGGACGAGTCGCGGGCGTGGGCTTCGAGCCTCCGCGCATCCGAGACGCTCGGCTCCACGAAGCCCGTCTCGACGGGCTTGAGGCCGGCAACGCGCGCGGCGGGTCGCAATGCGGCGAGAGCCGAGCAGAGCTGGCAGGAGACGTGGGTTTTGCCCACGCCGGTTCCCGTTCCGAGCACGACGACCCGCGGCATCGCTGGCTACTCCGCGCACGCCCGCGCGACGGCGTCCGCGAGCCGCTTCACGTCGTCGTTCGTGTGCCGCGCGGTGACGGTGAGCCGCAGGCGCGCCGTGCCCTCGGGAACGGTCGGGGGCCGGATGGGTTGCGCGAGCACGCCGGCGTCGCGGAGCGTCTGGGCGGCGGCAAGCGCCCGTGGAGCCGTCCCCAAGAGCACGGGCAGGATCGGCCCGAAGGAGCCCGGCACCATCGGAACCGAGCGCTCCACCAGGGCGTGACGCAGCGCGGCAGAGAGAGCGAGGAGGTGGTCGCGGGCGCCGTCGCTCTGCCGGGCCCGACGGACGTGCTCGAGCGTGCGCGCGCAGAGCTCGGGGGAGGGCGCCGTCGAGAACACGAAGGACCGCGCGCGGTTCCAGAGGAAGGTGCGGAGCGCCGTCGAGCCGGCGACGAAGGCGCCCTGCGAGCCGACGGCCTTGCCGAGCGTCCCGATGAGGACATCGGGCACGACCCCGTGCTCGGCGCAGCGCCCCGCGCCCTCGGGACCGAACACCCCGAGCGCGTGGGCTTCGTCGACGACGAGGAACGCGCGGTGGCGGTCGCACAGCGCTCGGAGGGCGGCGAGGTCCGGTCCGTCGCCGTCCATGCTGAAGTAGCTCTCCGTGACCACCCAACGCACGGGGACCATCCGCGCCGCGCTCAGCGCGCTCTCGATGGCCGCGAGGTCGAGGTGCGGAACCACGAGGACCTGACCACGCGCGAGGCGGCAGCCGTCGATGATGGAGGCGTGGTTGAGTTGGTCGGAAATCACCACCGACTCCTCGGTGGCGAGCGCGCTGACGACGCCGACGTTCGCGGCGAAGCCGCTCGTGAAGAGGAGCGCTTCGGAGAGGCCGACCCAGTCGGCGAGCGCCCGCTCCAGCGCGGCGTGCTCAGGGCGCCCGCCGTTCACGAGGCGCGAGGCGCCCGCGCCCACGTCGGGGCATGTTTCACGTGAAACGTTCCCCGCGGGACGACCCGCGAGCCCCAGGTAGTCATTGGAGCTCGCGTCGAGAAAACGCACCCCGAGTCGCTCCGCGGTCGCGGCCACTGCTTCGCGAGCCCCCGCATCCGCCGGGTCGCGAAAGAGATCCTGCGCCCGGAGTGCGCTGAGCTTCGCCTCGAGATACGCATCGAGCGACATCGAGCCGCCTTGTGCCCCGAACTCGGCACCCCCGCAACTCCCAGCGCCCGCGCGTTGCAGCTTTCAACGCGGCCCTCTGCTCTCCTCGGCGTCATCGCGTGCCCTCCGTGGCGCCGGCGCGTCCTCCGCGGATTCAGCGACAACTATTTCTGCACTCGACGACAACTGGATTTGCAGACGTCGGGCCTACTCGCGGTGAGTGCCCTCCGCTGCGCCCGCCGGGGGCCGAGGTCGGTCGCCAGGCGAGCCCGCTCCCGCCTGCCTGGTCCCGCCCGCCAGCTGAAGCCGACAAAAGCGGCTCTGTCGCGCGGGTTCGTGGGGAGGTTCCGTCCGAGCTCCACGAAGCGCCGCGGCCCGTAGGGGCGCTCTCAGCGCATTGCTCGGGATCAGCGACAACTAGTTTTGCAGGTCGACGACAATTGGATTTGCAGACGCCGGGGCGTGCTGACGGCATGTGCGAGACTGCCGAGCCCAGAGGTTCCGGACAGGTGGGTGGGGCCTTGGGAGCTCGATGATCAAGGACCAGCAGTTCAGCTGATGAGGCTGAAAATGGCTGAAGGAAGGACGATCGAGGCCGCCGCGGCGGCGGCCGACATGAGCGTGCGAAGCGCGCACAACTGGGAAGACGGGCCCACTGCCGTCTCGAAGCACCGGCATTGGCGGACGCGGCAGGGCCCGTTCGAGGGCGTCTGGGAGGCGGACGTGGTGCCGCTGCTCGAGCGCGACGAGGCCGGTGCGCTCGAGACGACGACCATCCTCGCCGAGCTCGGGCGGCGCTCCGGCGACCGCTTCGACGAGCGGCACCGGGTGCAGCGTCGCGTACGCGACTGGCGGGCGCTCCACGGTCCCGGCAGAGGGGGGTTCTTCGAGCAGGAGCACGTGCCGGGGCGGGAAGCTGCCTTCGACTTCACCGACTGCAGCTCGCTGCGTGTGACCATCGCAGGGCAGCTCTTCGCGCACCTCTCGTTCCAATTCATCCTGAGCTTCAGCAAGTGGCGCTCGGTTTCCCTCGCGTTCGGAGAGACGTTCGAAGCCCTCGTTGCCGGGCTCCAACGCGCGCTGTGGGAGCTCGGGGGAGTCCCGAGGATCGCACGGAGCGACAACCTTTCTGCGGCCATTCACGCGCTACCCGGTGGCGGTCGCGGCGAACCGGGACCTCCGAGTGCCCTCGACGGAGGTCGCTGAGCGTTCTGGAGCGCTCCGGATTGCCTCAATGGGGGACTTCGAGGCCGCCGAAGAGCACTCCGAGTGACGTCGACAGCAGGCGGCGAGCTGACTGGAGCACTCGGGCTGGCCCCGCCGGAAGTCGCCGAGCATTTTGGGCACTCGGAGTGCCGTCGCCGGCAGAGGGCGAGCTTTCTGGAGCGCTCGGAGTGCCGTCCTGGGGACTCCGGCGCAGCCGGAGAGCACTCGGAGTGCCCCCGGTGGAAGCCGCCGGGCATTTTCGAGCACTCCGAGTGCCCTCGCCGGAAGTCACGGGACGTTTCCGAGCACTCGGAGTGCCGTCGCCGGCAGGGGGCGAGCTTTCTGGAGCACTCGGAGTGCCGTCCTGGGGATGCCGGCACAGCCGGAGGGCACTCGGAGTGCCCCCGGTGGAAGTCGCCGAGCAATTTTGAGCACTCGGAGTGCCGTCGCCGGCAGGCGGCGAGCTTTCTGGAGCGCTCGGAGTGCCGTCCTGGGGACTTTGGCACCGTCAGAGAGCACTCGGAGCGCCCTCGTCGGAAGTCGCGGAGCGTTCTGGAGCACTGAGAGCGCCGTCCTGGGGGCTGGCACCGCCGGGTGCACTCCCGTCGGCGAGGGCTTGCGGGGGAAGGTCGCTCTCGTCGCGGCTGTGAAGAGAGCGTCGCCACGAGCGGTGCGCGGGGAGGAGTGGCGAATGTTCCACGTGAAACATCCGCGCTCCTACGCCGCGAGTCGGGGAGCGAACGGTGGCGTCGCCCCGCCAAGAAGACGGAGAGGGAAAAGCCAGGCCGTCCGCGAACGCGCCCTTCGACGGCGCGAGGAACGGAGGGCCTGCGTCGCGGCTTGGAGTCGGCGCTTGGGATCAAGGAAGAGCTCCCGGACGAAACGAGTTGGCACCGTCCGTTCCACGCTTGGAAGCAGAGGGTGTCCGTGGCAGCCCAAACGGCACCCTCGGGCCCAGACGGAAGGGGCGGGCCGCTCGGGAGCGGAGGGTCCGCGGCGCCCCAGAACGGCGCGGGTCACCCTCGGGCCCAGACGGAAGGGGCGGGCCGCTCGGGAGCGGAGGGTCCGCGACGCCCCAGAACGGCGCGGGCCACCCTCGGGCCCAGGCGGAAGGGGCGGGCCGCTCGGGAGCAGAGGGTCCGCGGCGCCCCAGAACGGCGCGGGTCACCCTCGGGCCCAGGCGGAAGGGCGGACGGGCCCAGGCGGAAGGGCGGAAGCAGGGGCCCCCGCGGCGTCCTCGAAACGGGTGGGCCACATCGGGCTCAGACGGAGCGGGCGGCGACGGGCGTGGGCCATCATTGGGCTCGGGACGGAGGGGCGTCACTCGGCGGAGGTGGAGGTCCGCGGCGGTCCGAGACGGCGTGGGCCACCATTGGGCTCAGACGGAGGGCGTCACTCGGAGGCGGGCGGGGTTCGCGGCGGTCTGAATCCGCACGCTCCGGACGGAGAGCTCTTGGACGAAACGGATTGGGAGCACCTCGGAGCGCCGGCCTCACCGCGCGAACGCGCCATCGAAGGTCGGGCATAGAGATGCCTCGCGGTCGCGAGCGAGCCCTGGACGGAGGGGCAACTCGAGCGACACGCGTTGGGAGCACGGCGACGAGCTCGGGCCCACGATCCGTGAGGGCGCCGGCGAAGCTCGAGAGCAGTCTGTGCCTCGCGGTCGCGAGTCGAGCTTTGGAGCGAGGAATCCCCGGAGCGAAGCGGGTTGGGAGCACGTGAGCGAGCTGGCCACTGCTCGCGAGCGCGGTCCGTGTGAACTCGAAGCTCGGGAGCGTGGGGGGGAGCGATCCAGGAGCGACGAGAGCCGCGATGAAACGCGATGCGCGCGGCGTTCGAGGAGCTCCGAATGGTCGGACGCGCGCAGAACCCGACGCTTCACCCGAGCGTTGGCGAGGTTGGGAAAGCGACGTACCGGGCGCGACGGCGTGTGCCGGCGGGCGCCCCGGGTCGACGGGAGCCGCGTCGTGACGGCCTCTTCGCGGGCCGAGAGGGACGCGCCGAGCGAGGACGCGCGCTCGGGTTGATCGGAGCGCTACGCCGCGGGGCGACCTGGAACCGGTAACACACGCATCGCGAACGCGTTCGGCGCGAGCGGCGCGCCCGGTCGTCGCCGAGGGCTGCTTTTGTTGCGCCGGTCGAATGTTGCGCGGAGATTGCCGTGGCCGCCTACATCCCGCGAGGGCTCGGAGCGGATGCCCCAATGCGGGGATTTCCATGCGGGTTCGGGGATGCTAGCGTAGCGCCGGTCTGGATGGATATGCCGGTCGAAGTCAAGGTCGGCGGATTCAGTTACCGCGTCACCGGCTCTGCGAGCGATGCGGAGATGCATCGCCTCGCCGCGATGGTCGACCAGCGACTGCGGCGCCTCGGCGCTCAAGGACACAATGCTTCACCGCACGCGCTGCTCCTCGTGGCGATGACGCTGGTTCACGAGCTCGAAGAAGAGCGCAAGCTGCGCGAGCAGGTCGAGGTGCGCTCCAAGGAGATGCTCCAGTCGCTGCTCCAACGCATCGAAGCGGCGCTCGAAGCGGACGACGCCGCGGCTTCGTCGAGCGCGGAGTCGCGCGAGCCCCATCCGCCAGGTCCTTGAAGGCCGAGGGCGACCGTTCGGCGCAGCACGTGCTGCTGGTACGACTCGAGCCGGGAAGAGCGTCGTGTCACTCGCGATCGCTCGCGACCAACACGCACGAAGGCATCCCGCAGTCCAGCGACGCGATGACGCCGCGCGCGACCCGTTCGGGATGAGTTCGCACGAGAATCGCGCGAGCTCGCGCGCGGCTATCGCATCGAGCGAGAGTCCGCGGTGCGCGGCTCAGTCTTCGGTGCGCTTGAGCAGGGTGCCGTCGGGGGCGATGTCGATTTCGAACTTCCTGTCGCCCTGCCAGAACTCGACTTCGTAGACGATCCGTCCGTCGCGCCTTCGGTCCTCTTCGATCTCGTCGATTTGACCGCCGGCGACCTCACGCTGAATCGTTGCGCGCACCGCGGGCGGGACGTCCTCGAGCGTGATGTCCCGTCCGGCTGCGGCTACCGCAGGAACCATCAACGATGCGAATCCGATCGCGAACGCTCTGAAACGGTACATGCGAGACTCCTTTCATCGCGCCCGAGCGCCGATGACGATCTCGAGTGTTCGGCTGGAGTCGAGCACCGTCAACTCGACAGCTGAACCGGCGCCAAACGGCCACGACGCGGACGACGAAGCCACGCCGCGAGGCGCGCACGGCGTGGCGCGACGCCACCGCGACTACTGGAGCGCGCCCCAGGCCAGCAAGAAGGGAAGCGCGAGCAGCAGACCATCGACTCGAGCGCCCAGGGTCCACGCCGTCTCGCTCGGCTCGCCGATGGTGTGTTGAACGCCGAGCACGAGACCCGCCGCGAAGTTGTACCAGCCGTGGAAGTTGTAGCTCCGCACTCCGAAGAACGCGGAGCCGTCCACGCCGTAGCGACCGTCGTCGTGCACGAGCGCTCCCGCGGAGAGCACGAGCGGGAAATCTTCGATGATGGGGAGCAAGCCGCGCGCTCCGCCGGCGAAGCGGACGTCGCGAAACGCGAACGTGCCGACCGAGAGGTACGGGCCGAGCCCCGCGTCGCGCGTGCGTTCGCGAAACAGGAGCAGATCGGAGGTGAGCGTTCCGCAGAAGCGCGGCACCGCGTTCTCTTGGGAGCTCGACCAGCACGCGGCGGGGACGGCTCCGAAGCTCCACTGGGGGCGCGCGTGGACCGCGGACGGAGCCGTGACCATCGCTGTGGAGGCGAGGGCGAGCGCGGCTCGGAGCACCACCCGCGAACGCCGCGCCCCGCGGCACGGGGAGCGTTCCTGCGAGCGCGCCACGGTCAGCCGCAGGACGGCTCGGGGCGGCCGCTGCAGTCGAGGAAGGGCCGCGCCCAGCAGTTCTGGCACGGGTCGGCGCACGCCGGCGTGGACGCGGAGCACGTGGTGCAGGGAACGGTGACGTCCTGGCCGACCACGCAGACCGGTTGCTGCGCGATGCTGCCGGCCTCCACCGGCGTCTGCGAGCAGCGGAAGGGCTCACCGGGCGCCAAGTCCTCGGCGGCCGCCTCGATCGGATACGAAATGAGGCAGCCGTTACAGACCTCGATGGGGAAGAAGTACTCATTCGACTCGATCTCCTGCCCGCCGAGGGTCTCGCCGAAGACGCGGATGCGCGCGAGGATCAGGCCGTCGCTCAGGGGCGCGCCGGCAGGGACGATGTCGACCGCCATGGCGCCGTAACCGGGCTCGGTGTCGCTCGACGGATTGGCGAACCCGGTGCCGACGGTGGTGTACTCGGCGAGCGCGGCGCCGCCGACCGTCTCGAGGCGCACCTCGGCGCCTCGCAGCGTGAGCCGGGCCGTCTCGGTCCGCAGCTGCTCGCGCGAGCCGCGCTCGGTGAGCTGGCTCCCGATCAGGAGCCCGCCGCGATAGCCGTTGCGGAGCGCGCGGTCGAGCACGCCGCCCGTGAGCAGGGGCGCGTCGGCGTCGGGGTCGAGGATGCAGTCGCTGGCCTCGAGCTTCATCACGCCCACGATGAACAGCTGGCTCTCGTTCTCAGCGCAGCCGGGCGCGGCTGCGGCGGCCAGCGCGAGCGGGAGCGCCGCGCAGATCGCCCTGGGCATTCGGCTCATCCGATACCTCGTCCGTTCGGGATCTCGACGCAGCATCATGCGCGCGAGCTCACGAGTCTAACGATACCGCGCGAGCTCCGCCAAGTATGTAACGGGTGTCGTGCACCGACGCTGAAGGCCCCGACGCGCGGCGGCTCTCCTACACGGGCTCCCGCCGCGCTGCCGTCACGAAGCCGCGGCGAGCGCGCGCGTCTCCGCGGCGAGCTCGTCGAGCGCGAGCTCCGTCGTTTCGACGGCGCCGGGAGCGCGGGCCACGACGAAGCGGAGCTTCTTGCCCGCGCGCTTCTTGTCGTGGCCGAGCAGTCGCGCCGCGTCCTCGAGCGGCTCCGCCGCGACGTTCACGGGGAGGCCGAGCGCTGCGAGGAGGCGTTCGACGCGCTCCGCGAGGGAAGGGGGCGTGAAGCCGCGGCGCACACCGATGCGCAGCGCCGCGACGAGGCCGAGGCTCACGGCCTCGCCGTGCGTGAGGCGCGTGTACCCGGCGCACGCTTCGAGCGCGTGCCCGACGGTGTGGCCGAGATTCAAGAGCGCGCGGAGGCCCGCTTCGCGCTCGTCGGCGCTCACGATGCGCGCCTTGACGCGGATCGAGCGGTGCACGATTTCCGCCGTGTGCTCGCCGACGCCGCGAGCGAGCGTCGGGGCTTCGGCCTCGACGAGGTCGAGGAGCTCCGGATCGCCGATGAGCGCCGTCTTCACGACCTCGGCGAGCGCGCTCCGGAACCCGCGCGGAGACTCGGTGGCGAGCAGCTCGACGTCACAGAGCACGGCAGAAGGCTGCCAGAACGCGCCGACGGCGTTCTTCGCCTGCGCGAGATCGACGCCGGTTTTGCCGCCCACCGACGCGTCCACCATCGCGAGCAACGTGGTCGGCACCCCGACCCAGGCGACGCCGCGCTGATACGTCGCGGCCGCGAAGCCGGCGATGTCCGTCACCACGCCGCCGCCGAACCCGACGACGCGGGCGCCCCGGTCCGCCCCGCCTTCGAGCGCGGCGCGCCAGATCCGCTCGACGGCGCCGATGTGCTTGTGCTCCTCCCCGGGCGGGAGCGCGACGACGATGGGCTGCACGGGCGCGAGCGCGCTCGTGGCCGCCGCGCCGTGCAGGGAGAACACGGTCTCGTCCGTGACGAGCACGACGCGCGGCGCCGCCCCGACGAGGTCTGCGAGTCGAGCCCCGAGGAGGTTCCGTCCAATCTCGACGCTGTACGAGCGTTCGCCCGCCGCCACGGCGAGCGGATCGCGCTCCCAGATCGCGGCGACCTCACGAGACAGAGCCTCGATCGAGCGCCCGTCGGTGCGCACGCGCGCGTGGCACTCGGCGTAGGCGATGCGGCGCGCCTCGAGCAGCTCGGCCGCGCGCCCCGCGGGATCGCCCGCGAGCAGCGGTCGCTCCTCACCCGAGCAGCGCGCGCGGCGCACGCACTCCTCGACGGGCGCCTCGAGCGTCACGACCACGGCTCGATCGAGGGCGAACAGCCGTTGCTCCCGCCGGACCAGCGCGCCGCCGCCCAGCGCCACGACGGGGGCCGCGGCGTGGCTCGTTTCGAGAACGTCACGGAGCGCCTCGCGCTCGAGGGCTCGGAACGCCGCCTCGCCGGAGCGCGCGAAGATCTCGGCGACGCTGCTCCCGGCGCGGAGCGCGATCTCCGCGTCGAGATCGAGGAACGGACGCCCGAGGCGCTCGGCGACCGCGCGGCCGACCGACGTCTTGCCGGTCGCCATGAAGCCATTGAGGAGCAGCGGACGGCGCATTGCCGGCGGAGCGTGCCCGACGCGGGCGCGCCGCGCCAGCGCCGATCTCCGCGCGCGCCCACCCCGCGGTGAATTCGGCTGCTCTGCGCTTGCTCCGGGCCGGGAACGCGCGCAGATCGGGGCATGTCGTCGCGCGCGGTGAGTGGAGATGAGAGCGGCGTCACCCTCGCCCTCCGCGTCAAGCCGAGGGCCGGAAAGAGCCGCGTCCTCGGCGTGCGGGGGGACGTGATCGAGGTGGCGGTGGCCGGGGCGCCCGTGGACGGTGTCGCGAACGAGGCGCTGGTGCGCACCCTCTCCGACTTCTTCGACGTCGGTGTCCGCTCGGTGCGTATCGTCTCCGGCGCGACGAGTCGCAGCAAGCGGGTGCGTGTCGAAGGCGTGAGCGTCGCCGACGCCGAAGCCCGCCTGGCGCGAATCGGATAGACTCGTCTCCTCGTATGACCAGCGCGGCCACGCCACCCGGAGGCCGGGACCAGCCGCCCCGAGGGAGTGATGGGCGGATGACGGAAGGTCTGGAAGTCGGGTTGTTGAGCGACGAGCTCGTCGCGGATCTCACCGAGATCGGGGAGGCCGCGTCGATCCGCGAAGCGGCCGATCGCCTCGCGGAGCTGCTCGCGAGCGCGCTCGGCGCGACGCCCGTCGTCGTCTATCTCTGCGCGAACGACGAAGGGCGGCAGCTCGTGCGCACCGCGGTGCAGGGCACGGCGGAGGGAGCGCCGACGTTCTCGGCGGAGCTCGACGTGCTCGACTACGCGCGGACGCGAGGGCTCGAGGTGATGCGCCTCTCGCTGCGCCGCGAGCAGCTCGGGCTCGTGCTGCTCGGCGGCGTGCCGCGCACGCCGGCGCTTCGGACGGCGCTCGCCGTGCTGTCGGGCATCGGCACGCTCGCTCTGTCGCTCGCGCGCACGCGCGAACGGTCGTCGCGGGCGGCCATGAAGGATCCGAGCTCGAGCAGCTATACGTTCGCGTACTTCGTGGACGTCGCGGGCCGCGAGATCGCGATGGCGCGCCGCCACGGCCGCCGCTTCGCGCTCGCGACGATCACCGTCGAGCCGCGGCCCGGCGCCGCGCCGTTCGGGCGGGAGCCCACGCTCGAGGTGGCGGAGCGCGTGATTGGCGCCGTGCGGGACACGGACGTGCTCGCGCGCGTGGACGCGAGCGAGTTCTATCTCCTCTTGCCGGAGACGGGGGGAATCGGCGCGCTCGCTTGCCGGCGGCGGGTGCTGCGCGCGCTCTCGGCGGGGGCGGCGGGCAGAGCGCTCGATTCGGACATGGGGCTCGCCACCTTTCCCCACGACGGGACGGACCTCTCGCGCCTGCTCCGCGTCGCCAAGCACCGCGCGGAGGCGAGCGCGCGCTCCGTCGTCGAAACCTACGGGCTCCGGGATCTCTCGCTGACCGCGCTCGTCGATGCGCTGCTCGGACCGCTGTCGCTCCGCCCGGGGCAAGCGGGGGACGAGCTCGACGTCCCGCGCTACATCGAGCTCCCCGTGATGGACGCCGTCGGCGTGGCGCTCGCCGCCGTGCGCGAAGCGGTCCGCGGCGGCAACGCGCGCGTGGTCGCCACGCAGCACCCGGGGCTCAGCGTCGGGAGCGCGGTGCGCGCCGAGATCGTGCGGGACATGGACGGCGTCCGCCTCGACATCGTCGATGTCGGCACGCTCCCGGGTGGCGAAAACCTCGACGTGCTCGCCGTCGTGGCCGAGCACGCGACGTACGCGCTCGTGGGGCGGTGCCAGGCCGGCCTGGTTCGCGCGGTGCATGCCGCGGATCCCGCGCTCGTCGATCTTTTGGTGGAGCGACTCGGGGAAGGCGAGGGGAGGTCGTTCGCGCCATGACGCGCACGGTGCTCGTCATCGAAGCCGACGTGGACGTGCTGGGCTCGGTGGCTTCGAGCTTGCGCGCGCGCGGGCTCGACGTGTGGATCGCCGACGGCCTCGAGCGCGCGCTCGAGCGGGCGCGCTCGGGGCTGCCGCACGCGCTCGTGCTCTCGTACGCGCTCGCGCGGAGCCCGACGCTCGACGCGGACCTCGGCCGCGTGCCGGGGCTCGGCTCCGTGCCGCGATTCGTGCTGTCGGAGGCGCGGGCGTCCGGCGACACCGTGGACGGCTCCGAGATCGCCGCGCTCGTCCAGCGCATCGTCACGCTGCCCGGCGCGCGCGCGGCCCAGGCGGGAGAATCGACGGACTTTCGCGGAGACTTGTCCCAGATCTCGTTCCCGGATCTCGTGCAGCTCCTCAGCATCAACCGACAGAGCGGTACGCTCTCGATCCAGACGCCGCTCGGTCCGGGTGAAGTTCGCCTCGTCGAGGGCGAGCCCGTCGATGCGTCGTACCGACGGCTCGAAGGCGCCAAGGCGTTGTTCCGCCTGCTGGGCGAGCGCGAGGGCACGTTTTCGTTCGCGAGCGGGGCGACGATGCCGCTGGTGCGCCGCATCGAGTGGTCGGCGAGCTGGTTGCTCCTCGAGGGCATGCGGCAGCTCGACGAAGTGGACCGGCTCGAAGCGGCGCTCGGGCTCGGTGACGACGCGCTCATCGCCGCGGCGCCGAGCTCGCCCGACGCGACGGACCTCGAGCAGAACCTGCTGCAGATCCTGGCGGTCCCGCGGACGCTCGCGGAGCTCCTCGACGAGACGCCGGCGCTCGATCTCGATGCGCTGCGCGTGGTGACCGAGCTGCTCGAGCGCGGCAGCGTGCGCCGCATCACCGGGGGCGCGCTGCGCGCGGATCTCGCGGATCCCGAGCGCGCGGGGGTGCTCTCGGCCCTCGTCAAACGCCTCGAGCGCGCGGGGTTTCGCGGCCCGGCGCGCGTCGGGATCGCCGCCCCGTCGCGCCGCCTGCTCGGCGTGCTCTCGGCGCTCGGGCGCCTTGCCGAAGCGATGCTGCCCTCGGAGTCGGTGCCGGCCGCGCCGATCCCGCACGTGCTCGCGACGCTCCGGCTCGCCGACGGGGTGGACCTCGAGATCGTCGGCATTCCGCTGGTCGAGGCGTACGCGCCGGTGTGGGCGCTCGTGCTTCCGGGCTGCATCGGCGTGGCGCGGCTCTCGCCCTCCGAAACGCTGGTGCGCGCGTGCGAGCTCAGCGGGGTGCCCTGTTACGAGCTCTCGCTCGGCGAGCGCAGCGACGACGATCCGGCGCCCGAGCGCGTCGCGGCGCTCGTTTGCGACCTCGTCGAGCGGGCGGCAGGGGAGCGCGGATGAAGCGACCGCTCCGCATCGCGGTGATCCCGGGCGACGGCATCGGGCCCGAGGTGGTGCGGGAGGGCGTGCGCTTGCTCGAGTGGTATCGCGAGCGGCGCGGGCTGCCGCTCGAGCTCTGGCCGCTCGATCTCGGCGCGGAGCGCTGGCTCGGCGAGGGCGTGGGGCTCCCCGACGCGCTCCGCGCGGAGATCGGCGCGTCCGCTGCCGCCGTCTTGCTCGGCGCGCTCGGGGATCCCCGTATTCCCGGCCACGAGCACGCGCGCGCGATCCTCTTCGGGCTCAGGACGGGCTTCGACTTGTATGCCCAAATCCGCCCCGCGCGCGCCCTCTCGGATCGGCTCGTGCCGCTTCGGGGGAGGACGCGGCGCGACGTCGACCTCGTCGTTTTCCGGGAGGGCACCGAGGGGCTCTACGCGGGCATCGGGGGACAGCTCCGCCGCGGCACGCCCGACGAGATCGCCATCGAAGAGGACGTGAACACCTGGCGCGGCGTCGAGCGCATCCTCCGCGCGGCGTTCGAGCACGCGCGCGCGGAGCGCCGACGCCTGTGCATGACCGACAAATCGAACGCGCTGCGCCACGCGCACGATCTCTGGCAGCGCGTGTTCGCGAGCGTGCGCGCGGAGTACCCGGACGTCGCGAGCGAGCACTTGTACGTCGACGCGCTCTGCCACGAGCTCGTTCGCGACCCCGCGCGCTTCTCGGTCATCGTCACCAACAACCTCTTCGGCGACATCGTGTCGGACCTCTGCGCAGCGCTCGCCGGCGGCCTCGGCGTCGCCCCGAGCGCGACGGTGCATCCGGGCGGCGCTTTCCCGGGCCTGTTCGAGCCCGTTCACGGCTCGGCGCCCGCCCTGGCGGGACGCGGCGTCGCCAACCCCATCGCTACGCTGCGCACGGTCGGCCTGCTCCTCGACTGGCTCGGCTTTCGCTCGGCGCACCACGAGATCGAAGCGGCGTGCGCGGCGGCGATCGACGCCGGTCAGTGCACTCCGGACCTCGGTGGCCCCCTCACCACCGAGGCCGTCGCGACGGCGGTGCTCGAGCGCCTGGAATCGGCGCTCTAAGCCGCCGAGTGCGCGGCCGGGGCGGGCTTCGCGCAGGCAAACGCGATCGGGCACTCGACGATGGCGACGTACGGCCGGGCGCGCGCCGTCAGGGTGACGACCGCGGCGCCGTCCGGATGCCCGTTGAACGGCTCGCGCAGCGCGCCGACGGCCACGCCTTCGTCCGGACGGAACCCGGCCGCTTCGGCGAGCTCCTCGAACGTCCAGCGGCCGTCGGGATCGGCGAAGAAGTCCGCGGGGATCGCCTCGAGCGGCACCGCGTAGCAAAACACGCGCAGGCCGCCCTCGGTCACCGAGCAGCGAATGGGAGCGGGAGCGGGCGCCTCGGAAACGGCGAGGGACTCGCCGGAGGCGGAGTGAGCGGGAGATGCGGCCTTGTGCAGGCCCGGAGACAGCTCGGGGAGAACCTCGGACGCCATGGTCGAGGCCTCGTAACACGGACCTGATCGGATGTACAGTATCGGCTCAGTTGCCGGTGCGCGTTCGGCGCCCTGGATGCTGCGGTGTCGTTCCCGGTGCCGCCGCCTTTGGTGCGCGGGCCGACGAACGCTGCTCGAGCTTCCGGGGGTCGACGGAGTTCGTGGCCTCGAGGAGCGCCGCGCGCTGCGCCTCGAGCTGCTGCGGGTCGGAGTACTCGACGTGGGTGGCGTGCTGGGGGAGCTCGGGGAGCTCGCTCGGGTCCACCTCGGGGCCGATCCAGTAGATCTCCGGCGCGGGCCAGTAGCGGCTCGGATAGCGCTGCGTCGTCACCTTGCCGTTCGCGTGCTCGATGCGCACCGTGCTCGTCCCGATGTAGCCGGGGCTGCCCTTCTGGTGCTTCTTGATGCGCTTCGGCGGGAAGTCGTTCCGCGTGACGACGATGCGGTGGAACGTCTCGCGCTGCTCGACCTTGAAGCTGTGTCGCACTTTGCGGGGCGTGGGACGACCGAGGAACTCGACCCGCAGCGTCTTCTTCGTCGGCAAGAACGCGTGGATGATGAGCGGCGTATCGTACGGATTTTTCAGCTTGAGATCCTGGATGTCGTCGAGCACGACCGCGTCGAGCCCGAGCGGCGTGTAGCCGATGGGGCGGCTGTGGCTGCGCCGATCCGGCACCTCGAGGCCGGCGTAGCGAGCCGCCGCGTGGAGCGTCGAGGCCACCTGACACACGCCGCCGCCGATCCCCTTGTCCATCACGTCGGCGATGATCACGGGCGCCGGCGTGAAGCCGCGCTCGAGCACGCGCGGCCCGACCGTCTTGTTGAAGCTCAGCACCTCGCGCGGGCCGATCACGGCGCCGTTCAGGAGCTCCGCGGCGCGCCGGATGTTGGGGATGCGGTTGGAGTCGAGCTTCGAAAAGTCCGTCTCGTAGGACGACAGCACCTGGGAGACGTCGATATCGGCGAGCATCGCGCTCGTCACGGCGGGGCGGAGCTCGCGGAACACCAGGCCGTACGACACGCCGTCTTCGCGGGCGCCGCGTGCGATCGCCTCGAGGGTCGCGTCGATGTCGAGCTCGCGCCCGACGTGCTCGTCGATGCGACGGTGATTGCGCAGATCGAGCCGTGCATCCACCGCTTCCTGATGAACGAGCGGCGCGAGCGCCTCGAGCGTTTGCCGCGCCCGCTCCCGATCGAAGCGGAACACGGCGGGCACGCTCTCGGGCGGCGGAGCTTCGCTCGAGAGCTTCGCGAAGGCGCGCCCGAAGCAGCTCCCCGAGGCGTCGAGCGCCCCCTCGAGCTTCCGTTGGGTGGCGGCGACGTCGAGCTCGATGCCGAGCTCGACGAAGGGGACGGCATACGCGCGCTCGGGCGTCTCGAGATACGCGCCGCGAGAGAACAGCTGCTCGCGCCGCATGGCGAGCCAGGCCGCGAGCTCTTCGTCACTCGGCAGGGCCCGATCCTCGAGCGCGGCGCGCGCGTGGTTCTCGCAGGGGTTCTCCTTGGCGAACAACCAACCGCCCACTGCGGCGGCGCCGACGGTGGCGGTCCCCAACGCGATCAGGATGGGCAGAGCGCGCATGGACCTCCAGGGTACCTCTCTCGAACGGTGAGTTCAGCTTTTATGTGATTTCAGCCAGAGCGCTGTGAGCCTTCCATTTCTGGTTTTCGAGTCGGGGATTGGGGCAGCGCGGCGCGTCAGGGGGATTCCGCGCCCGTCGAATTCGCTTGCGGGGGCGCGGCCTTGCTCCACGCTGACGATCCGGCAGGTCGCCGTGCAGTTCGCCCCGCCATCGCACTCCTCGTCGAAGCGGGTTTGGACGCGTCGATCGCCGCAGTACGGAGCCCGGGCGCAGAGATCGGTGCAGGCGTCCTTTCCGTAGGCGTCCGCATCGTTGTCGTCGCCGTTGTCGCACTGTTCGGCACCATTCTTGGCACCGTCCCCGCAGTACGGCGCGAACGTGCAGTCCTCGTTGCAGGTGCCGTAGCTGCCGTCGTTGACGCCGTCGTCGCACTCCTCGCCCGCGTCCTTGATGCCGTTGCCGCAGTCGGGGGCGCACTGGGTGCGCGCCGTGCCGAAGCCCTTGATGGTGAGCTTGAAATTGCTCTGGCTCGTGTGCCGCTCGGCGTGGAACAGCGCGATTTCGTAGACGTGCCCCTCGACGACGCCGAAGCGCGGATCGTCGATCTTGCCGTCGTCGTCGCTGTCCTCGGCGCTCAGGGTGACGCTGCGGGCCTTCGCGGGGTGGAGCCCGCCGAGGTCGACGGCGAGCTTTCCGCCGATGAACACCCAAACGTCGTCGTCGCCGCGGAACTCGAGGCGCTCGCCGCCCTTGTACTCGAACCAGTGGCACGTCTCGCTGGTGAACCCGAAGTTGTGCCCGTCCTTGGGGTTCTCCTTGTCGAGCGCCACCCAGCCGAGGTCGTCGAGCGGGAAGAACGAGGCCTGGCTGTCGAACACGTACGCGTCGTCGTCGTCGCGCTCGAGCGTGAGCCAGGCGACGATGGGAACGTTCACGCCGGGCGTGTCGCGATACCACTGGTCGAAGTCCTCCTGGCTCGTGGTCTGCTCCTCGTACGGGCAGAGGCAGGAGGGGTCGTCTTCGTCCTCGCACTCCTCCTCGCAGATGCCCGTGTAGATGGGCTTGCCGTCCGCGGGGTCGAGCGAGCTCTCGACGAGGCCCGGGCGTGCGGTTGTCGCCGGAGTAGGCCTCGAAGTCCGGGTGTTTGACGGAGCCGTTCTTTGGTCGGGCGATGAAGTCCCGGTACACGGCGGGGATTTCGATGAGGTCGCCGTCGGGGACGAGGTTTTCGCAGTACAGGCCCGGGACGTCCTCGAGCGTGCAGTCCGAGCTGCAGCCGTCTAACACTCCCAATGATACACAAGCGTCCGATCATATCGAATCTCGACTTGATGCATCACTTTTGTGGGTGAGTGCGGGTATGCCCCGCCATGTCACGCACGGATCGGCGGAGCAGGCCGTCGCCGATCGCCTGGATACGTCGCGCGGCGCGGCGCGGCGGCGCGCGGCCCGACCGGAAGGGACGCGGTCCGAACCGGTGAGTGGAAACCCGCGGCCCCGAGCCCCGATTCGACCCATCTCGTTTCGCGCCATCTCGCTTCGCGCCACCGCGTTTCGGACGCGGCACGCGCCGCGCCTCCCGCCGAAGGGACGTCGGCGGGGCCCCTCCCCACGCGCGCCACGCGCCGACTCGAATCGGCGCTGTTTTCCGCATGCCTCGGCGCGCCCCTCCGAACGGAAACGCGCGGAGCGCCGCGCGGGCGGCCCGCGCTCGCTTTCTTCGGCACGCCCGCGCCGCTGTGGTAGGGGCGGGGCATGCTCGGATCGCCACCTGCCCGCGAGGACGATCCCGCTCGGCTCTCGGACGCGCGCGCCGAATTCGCCGCCAGTCTGCCGCGGCGGATCGAGGGGGTCCGCGCTGCCCTCCGGGCCCTCGAGGCGGAAGAGACAGATCCCGAACGGAGCCAGGCGCTGGTGCGGCGGCTGCACGCGCTCGGCTCGGGCGCGCGCGTGCTCGGCTATACGAGCGTCGCGGAGGCCCTCGTGGAGGCCGAGGAGAGCCTCGAGCGCGCGCAGCGCTCGGGGCAGCTCGGGGGCGCGCTGGTCGAGGTCGACCGCGTCCTCGACCTCGTCCCGTCGCTGTTGCTCGGGGCTCCGCCCGTGCGCGGCGAGACCGTCCCGCCCGCCTCCGCCGCGGTGCAGCGCGCACAACCTGCCCACGTGCTCGTGTTCGGCGCCCAGTCGCTCGTGGACGCGCTGACGGCCGAGGGCGGCGTGCTCGAGGCCGACCGCACCGAAGATCGGGAGCGAGCGCTCGAGCTGCTCCGCGCTGCAGGGCCGGACCTCGTCGTCGTCGATGGGGATCGCACGGGCGCGCGGGAGCTCGTCGAGCAGCTCGGGACGGACGCGCTCGTCGAGCGCGTGCCGGTGCTCGTCATCGGCAATTTCGCGTCCTCGAGCGCGGCGGCGGCGTTCGTCGCCCTCGGCGCCGAGCGCGTCCTGCCGAAGCCGGTGAGCCCCGAGACCTTGAAGCGCACCGCGCTCGAGCTCTGCGAGCGAGGCGCTCGGGCACGCACCGAGCACGCGCCGCTCGGCGAGGCGACCGTGGAGGGGCTCGCGGAGCGCCTCACCCGCGAGCTCCAGCGCGGGCTGCTCGAAGCGGTGGAGCCCGGCGGCGCGACGACGCGCGTGGACTTCGGAGACGGCAGCGAGGTGCTGGCCGCGGTCTGGGGAGCGATCGCGCGCGTGCGCGAGCTGGTCACGCTGCGTTCGGGCGGGGCGGTGCGGTTCGCGCCCGAGGGTCCGGAGGGCGCCGTTCCCGTCGCGCCGTGGATTCCCGACGAACGCGCTGCCGGCGAGCGCATCTCGGTCACGCGGCGGCGCGCCGGCGTCGGTCTGCGCGGGCGAAAGATCGTGGTCGCGGACGACGACCCGGCGGTCGTCTGGTTCCTCGCGGATCTGCTGCGCGCCGTCGGCGCCGAGATCCTCGAAGCGCACGATGGCCAGACGGCGCTCGAGCACACGTTGGGCGCGTGGCCCGATCTCGTCATCAGCGACGTGCTGATGCCGGAGCGAGACGGCTTCTCGCTCTGCCACGAAATCCGGCGGGACGTCGCGGTCCGCGACGTGCCCGTGATCCTCCTCTCGTGGAAGGAGGACCTCTTGCAACGCGTGCGCGAGCTCGGCGCCGCCGCGAACGGCTACCTCCAGAAGGAGACCGCGGCCTCGACCATGCTCGAGCGCGTGCGCGAGGTGCTGGTCCCGCGTGCGCGCGTCGAGCAGCGCCTGGCCGCGGGCGGCGAAGCGCGCGGGCGGCTCGACGGGCTCACGCCGCGGCTCCTGCTCGAGATCGTGTGTCGCACGGTGCCCGACGCGTCCGTGTCGTTCCGCGACGCGGTGTCCCTGCACGAGGTCCAGGTGCGCGAGGGGCGCGTGCGCTCGATCACGCGGAGCGCGAGCGACGGGAGCTTCGAGCGCGGAATGCCGGTGCTCGCCGGCCTGCTCGGCGCGAGCTCGGGGCGATTCGTCGTGCAGCGCGAGTCGTCGCCGTGCCGCCGGGAGTTCGACCTCCCGCTCGCGGAGCTGCTCGCGGAGCCGATCGGGCGGGCGCGCGCGGCGCTCTTCGCGGTGCGTGCGGAGGCGCTCGCCAAGGTCGTGCGCGTGCGGATCGACGAACGCGCCATCGGTCGCTATCTCGAGTGCACGCCCGCGTCGGTTCGCTTCCTGGTCGAGCGCGTGAAGAACGGGGCGTCCCCCCGCGAGCTCTTGCTATCCGGCGAGGTATCGCCCGGGTTGCTCGAAGCGGCGCTCTCCGACATCGCCCGGCGCGGCGCGATCGAGGCCGTGGAGCGCGAGGACGGTGCGGTGTCGCTCATGCCGCCCGTGGGGCTCGAGTCCGGGGCGAGCCGCGCGGCGGCCGTCGAGGCGCCGCGTCTGGCAGCGGCGGCCGTCGAGGCGCCGCGTCCGGCAGCGGTGGCCGTCGAAGCGCCGCGTCCGGCAGCGGCGGCCGTCGAGGCGCCGCGTCCGGCAGCGGTGGCCGTCGAAGCGCCGCGTCCGGCAGCGGCGGCCGCCGCGAGCGTCGTGCCGCGGGTCGATCAGCCCGCGGTGGACGGGTCGTGGTCGCAGCCGTCCGCGCCGCTCGTCGCCGCCGCTCCGAGCGACGGCATCGCCTTCAGTTTGCAGCTCGAGGCGTCCGAGCGCCCGCCCGACGTCGCGAACCTCCCCGTCGATGTCTCGACCCTCTCCCTCGGCACGCCGGCGGAGGCCCGCGCCGAGCCGCTGACCGGCGACGCCGCCGAGGCGTTCGTCGCGGCGGTCGAGGCGGACCTCGGCGACGTGGAGCCCCAGGTGCAAACGTCGCGGGGCGGCTTCGCGGCACCGAGCGTGCCGCCCTCGGAGGCCGCCACCGTGCCGCGCGCGGTGGCCGCTGCCGCGCCTTCCCTGGAGGCCGCCCGTTCGGAGCCCGAGCCCGCGGTCGAGAGCCCGCGGCCCTCGGAGGTCCCGACCCGGCCCGCGCCCGAGACGGAAGCGCTCGCCGCCGAAGCGGCGGAAGCGCCGTCCACGGAACAACCCCCGGAGCCCGGCGCTCCGGAAGCGTTGGAGGCCGCCAGCGAGCCGGGGCCCTTGTCTCGCCGAGGCGCGCAGATCCCTCCGGAGTCTCGGGCCACCTCCGAGCCGGAGACCGCCCGCGATTCCGAGCGCGCTGCCGAGTCCGAGCGCGCTGCCGAGTCCGAGCGCCCTGCCGACTCGGAGCGCCCTGCCGACTCGGAGCCCGCCGCCGAGTCGGAGCGGTCCCCCGATTCCGAGCGCGCCGCCCAGTCGGAACGGTCCCCCGATTCCGAGCGCGCCGCCCAGTCGGAGCGCGCTGCCCAGTCGGAACGGTCCCCCGATTCCGAGCGCGCCGCCCAGTCGGAGCGCGCTCGCAAGTCCGCACGCCCGAGCGATTCGGAGCGGTCCGCCGAGTCGGAGCGCGCGGCCGCCGCGACGCGCGCGGCCGCCGCCGAAGAGCTCGCCGACGGCGAGGCGGCCGAAGAGGGCGGCTCGGGGGTGCTGCGCACGCTCCTCTTTTCGGCGCTCGCGTTCGGGCTCGCGTACGGCGCCGTGCAGTGGGTGATCGCTCCGCTGGCGGCGCCCTCGGAACCGCCCTCCGAGGAGCCCGCTCCCCTGAAGGCGGCACCGGCGCCGGCCCGGGCGGAGATGGCTCCGGTGCCCGCCTCCGCGGCCTTCGCGCTCCAGACGGAGGTCTTGGAGCTCGAGCCGGAGGTCGAGCTCGCCGACGGACAGGGGCTGCTCGAGCTCACGGTGGCGGACGGCGACGCCATCTACGTGGACGGGACGCTCGTCGGCCCGGGCCCGCGGCGGCTCGTCCCGACCGCGCCCGGGCCGCACGAAATCAAGGTCGTACGGCGCGCCGAGAGCGCCACGGTGCGGGTCGAGGTCCCGCGCGGGCAGCGCGTGCGCGTGAGCAGTCCTGGGCCGCAGCCGTGATCGGCCGGGGACGCGCGGCGCTGGTCGCTCTCGGGGCGCTCCTCGCGCTCGGCTGTCGCTGCTCGGACGGCGCCGAGCCCGGCGCCGAGGCGGCGCGACCGCCGGAGCCCCGCCCGGCTCCGGCTGCGGCGGCGCCCGAGAAGCAGGAGCTGCTCGCGCGGCTCGGCTCCTGCGACGTCATCCACCGCGGGCTGCTCTTCGATCTCGGCACGCCGGGCGTCAACGCGCGTCGCGGCTTCTCGTTCGGCCCCTTCACCGACAGCGTTCCGATCGACCGGGACGGCGCGACGTTCGAGCGCGTGCTCGCGAACAAGCTGTCCTTCGACTTCTGGCTGGACGAGCGCATCGAGCGGCCGATGGTGAGCCTCCGGGTCTCCGGCGGCAGCGCCCGGCTCGTACACGTCTCCATCGACGACATCGCGCTCGGCGCCATGCGCCTGCCGAAAGAGGACATCCGGATTCTCGCGACCCCAGGCGCGGGCCTCCCGCTCGAGCCCGGGCGGCACCGGCTGCACCTGCGCTTCCGCGGGATCCCGCGCGACGACAAGAGCCCCGTCGCGGAGCTCGACTGGCTGCGCATCGGCGAGCGGGAGCCCGAGCCGACGAGCTACGCGGCTCCCACTCAGGAGGACATCGTCGCGGACGTCGTGCTCGATCGCGTGCCGAAGAAGAGCCTCGTGCTGCGGGCGCCGAGCTCGGTGCGCTGCTGGCTGCGCCCCTCGGAGGCGTCCCGGCTCGAGGTCTCGATCGGGCAGTGGGGCGGCGGGCGCGGTGTCGCCGAGATCCGGGCGCTTCGGGACGGGCAGCCGCCGGTCGTGCTGCAGACGCGCAAGGTCTCGGGCGGCGAGAGCGCGGCGTGGACGCCGGTGACCCTCGATCTCGGCGCCTATGGCCCCGGCATTCAGGGCCTCGAGTTCTCGGCGATCGACTCGACGCACGGCGGCCGGCTCGCGTTCGGCGACCCGGTGCTCGTGCGGCGTGACGCGACGGCGCTCGCGGCGCCGCGGGCGCGCGTCGTCGTGCTCGTCGTGCTCTCGTCGGTGGATCGGCGCAAGCTCCCGCCGTGGGGACCCACGGGGAAGCTCACCACGCTCGCCGATCTCGCGCGGAGCGGCATCGTCTTCAGCCGCCACCGGGCGCCCACGAGCGTGGCGAGCGCGTCGTTGGCGACGCTCCTCACCGGCCTGCCTCCGCGCGCGCACGGCCTCGAGGACGTTCAGCACTTGCTCGCTCCGGAGCTGCGCACGGTCGGGGAGATCGTCAAAGAGGCGAACGGACGGACCGCGCTGTTCACCGGGGTGCCCACCTCGTTTCGGCCGTTCGGCTTCGATCAGGGCTGGGACGTGTACGACGCGATCTCACCCGTGAAGGATCTCCCGGCGACGGAGCCGATGGCGCGGGCAGAGCGCTGGCTCGATCGCGAGCTCGACGGCCGTCCGACGCCGATCCTCGTCGTCATCCACGCGCGGGGCGCCCACCCGCCGTGGGACGTGAGCCGCGAAGAGGCGCTCCAGCTCCGTCCGCCCGAGTATTCGGGCACCCTCGATCCGCGGCGTGGCGGCATCCTCATCGGCTCGCTCCGCGCGCGGCGGCAGCGCGCCCAACGGCGGCTGCTCGACGACGACTGGGTTCGGCTGAACGCGCTCGCGGAGGCCGTGCTGGCCAAACAGGACGCGGCGCTCGGCCGGATCGTCGCCTTGCTGCGCGGGCGCGGCGTCTGGGACCAGACCTTGTTCGCGGTGACGAGCGACGTGGGCCCCGGAGCGCCCCCCGAGCTGCCGTTCGATCCGCAGGGACCGCTCACGGAAGACCGCCTTCTGCTTCCCTTCGTGATGAAGCTGCCTGGCAACGCCCTCGCGGGCCGCGAGGTGCAGGTGGCGACCGGGCCCGAGGACTGGACGGTGACCACGCTGAACGCGCTCGGGCTCGCGGTCCCGCCCCGACTTTCGGGGCTTGATCTCTACGCGCGGGCTCGCGGGCGCGAGCCGCTCGTCGCGCGCGCCGAGGTGGCGAGCTTGCCGGGCAGCTACGCGAGTCGCCTCGGCTCGCGCCTGCTCCACGGCGACATCGGCGCCGTGCCGAAGCTCTGCGCGCTCGACGTCGATCCCGCGTGCGCCACCGACATCTTCGCGAACGAGCCGATCGCGGCGCGCGCGCTTTGGTACGCCACCTTCGAGAGCGAGGTGGGCGCGCGGCAGCTCGCGCCGCCCGAGGCCGAGCGTTTGCCCGTCGATCTCGACGAAGAGACCGCTGCGGCGCTCGTCGTGTGGGGCGATCGCCAGTAGGCTCGAGGGAGCATGCCGCTCTTCCTGGGTTGCTTCGCGTTGTTCTTCCCGCGCGTCGCGCTGGTGCTCGTCTGGCTCTTGGGAGGGTCGTACCTCGGCCGCGCCTACGACCACTGGCTCTGGCCGTTGCTCGGCTTCTTCTTCTTGCCGCTCACCACGCTCACCTTCGCGTTCGGCCTGAACTCCGTCGGACCCGCGGGGGTGATGACGCCCTTCGGGTGGCTGCTCGTGGGGGTGGCCGGCGCCGTGGACCTCGGCCTTTTGGGTGGGGGCCGCCGTGCGTGGCGCAGGAGGAATCGATAGATGAGTGAGGGCAGCGCCGGGCTCGAGGCACCGCGGCCGACGGGCGATTCCGACTCGCCCCTCGTCGCCACGCAACGGCACGCCGCGTGGCTGCTCGATCTCGACGGGACGCTGTACTGGGCGCCCGGGGTGAAGCTCGCCATGGCCTGCGAGCTGCTCCTGTTCGGCATGCGCGTGCTGCCGCGGCTGCGGCGGTTTCGTCATGAGCACGAGCGCCTGCGCGAGGACGGCGGTCACGGCGACGATCCCTTCGCCCTCCAGCTCGCGCGCACGGCATCGGCCCTCGCGCTCGACGTCGCCGACCTCGAGCGCGACGTGCGCACCTGGATGATCGAGCGCCCCCGTCGTTACGTGGGCTGGTTCCGGCGCTCGGGGCTCCTTCGCGCCATCGAGCGCTTCCGTCGTCACGGCGGTCGCACGGCGGTCGTCAGCGACTATCCCGCGCTCGCAAAGCTCGAAGCGCTCCGGGCTCGGGAGCTCTTCGAGGTCGTCATCGCCAACGGCGAGCCGTTTGGTCCGCGTCGCCTCAAGCCCGACCCCGACGGGTATCTCAAGGCGGCCCAAGCCCTCGGTGTTCCGCCCCGGAGCTGCCTCGTCATCGGGGATCGCGACGACGCCGACGGCGCCGCGGCCCGCAGCGCGGGCATGAGCTTCTGTCACGTGCGCGCCTTCCGTCGCTACCTGGCGAGCGCGCGCTAGAGCGACGATTCGGGGCTGAGGACCGGGCCGAGGGCGGGAGCGTTCGCCGCGGGTGGCGGGGCAAATACGTCGAGGTGCCTCAAGGGTATTGCCTTCGAGGAGAGTCGGCACATGCGGGCGTTGGTTGGACGGAGCGAGTGGGCAGGGTGTTGCTGGCCGACTCTCGATGAAGGCCAGGCCGATCGGGCCATCGCTGGACCACGTCATCGCGCAGCAGCTGAGCCCCGGCGGTGTTCCTCGACGACACGGGAACGGTGATCGCGAACGCGCAGTGCAATGCCACGGTGGCGCAAGGGCTCGGTCTGACGGCAGAGAACGTGCAGACGGCGGGCGAGACGTTCCTCCAGGATCTGACGACGCAGGTCACGGATACCCTCGATTGCGCGGACGCGGGCAGCGCGGGCGGCTACTTCAAGACGGGCGCGGCCGTGAACCTGTGGGATGGGTCGCCCGAGCTCACGAGCGGCAACAGCGAGTACTTCTGCGGCGAGGGCGAGGAGCAAAAGGTCGACGCCATCAGCCAAGCCTCGGGCACCGATCCGGCGATCGCGAACGCTCCGATCAACAAGTACTACTGCACACTGATGAACGCCCTGGGCGTCAAGGGGGGGGCCCGACGGCTTCCCCCTCGAGGGTGGGGTCGCGGAAGTCTCCCGCTACGGCATGTACGACCGCACGGAAGACTTCATCGGAGGCGGCACCAAGCCGCCGATGATTCACGATCCGGGTGAGCTCACGCAGCTGAAGGCGTAGCGCGCGTTCGCGGGCAGGGGGTCAGCGGCGTGCCCCGGGAATGTTCTGGTTCAAGGTGAACCTGTTTGGCAGCCGGGGCCAGGGCCAGTTCAGGTTCTCGAACTCGATCTGGGCGCGGCGTGTGAATTCGACTCTGTCGCGTTGTTGATTGCCGCGCCCGAGCGTGTGGAGCACCCCCATCAAATACGCCTCCAGCGCTCCACAAGCGAAGTCCCGGTGCTTTTGCGGCTGGATGACGCCCACATGGACCTTGACCGGGATGAGGAGTTGCTCGACGGTGTGCGCCGGGATGTTGAACTCGCGGAACACCTGAAAGCGGGCTCGAAACCGGCCTCGGATATTGCGCTTCGACTTGCCGACGTACCAATCCTGGAAGGTGGGAGCCGGTGGGCGTCGGGTGCTAATGACATAGACGCCCGCCGCCTCTGGGAGGCGCGCCATGAGGTTCCTCGAAGCGGCCAGTGTTTGCCACTGCACCTTGATCCGGTGCCTCCCGCTCACCGTCGTTTTTTCGCGTTCGAACAACGCGTCCCACGGCACGCTCGTGCTTGGTCCTAGCTCGCGAGCGAAACCGCTTTCGAACCAGCTCGATGAGTTCATCCCTTCTGCTCCTGATTGTTCCGAGCCTAGATTTCGGGCTGACGCCGGAGGGGAGGGTCGAGACCGAAGCGGATGTGGAAGCCGGATTCGCGTGCGGCGCGCGCGGCGATAGCAGCGCTATCGCGAGCACGACGGTTGCGAAGGCGGCGGAAAGACGCGAGGGATCGGCTTCCCCGACTAGGAAGCCCGAAACTAGGCTGAGGGTGTTTGGCGGTCGACGGCTCGTTGCCGCGAGCTCGCGCTCGCAGGTTTCGTGCCCGGCGGCTTTCGCGCGGGACTTCGACGTTCCACCGGTGCGACTCGCGAAGGTGCCTTCGCTGCCGGTATCGTCCAGGGGGCGTCGGCGCGAACGGGGCTTCGTCGCGACACCCGGGAGAGGCGGGTGCGGACCTCGGAGCAACGACGCTGAGCGGAAGGGACGCGCGCGGCGGCGGCCGGTTGGCGGTGCGGGCGTTTGGCGGTGGGGGCGTGTGGCGGTGCGGGCGGTTGGCGGCGGGGCGGTTTGGCGGTGCGG
>Ga0079224_100001621_pt1 | contig 26267 bp, 20 predicted proteins | sample Stecom2015_FD_80414 | JGI IMG/M metagenome (GOLD analysis project Ga0079224, IMG submission 80414) | Agricultural soil microbial communities from Utah to study Nitrogen management - Steer compost 2015 | ecosystem: Environmental > Terrestrial > Soil > Agricultural land | place: USA: Utah... | reverse complement strand
TCGAGCCCGTGCTGAAGCTCGACGAGGCGAAGGAGGGCACCGGCGTGGATCTGCTGCTCGGCGACGGCTTCACGGTCCTCGCGCCGGCGCCCGCGGCCGCCGATGCGCTGAAGGCGCCGGTCCCGGCGCCCGAAGGCTGCTGAGCCGGAGCCCCCGCGCGGCGGCGGTCCCCCGGGTCAGTCCTCCCAGTCCCGGCGATCGACCTCGCTCCGCGTCCCGGTCCACAGCGAGATCGCACCGCCGAAGAGCAGCAGCATCACGATCGTGCCGAAGACCAGCGCGGTGCTGGGCGAGGAGGGCATCAGTCCGGCCAGCACGCTGTTGATGCCGGAGACCTCGGGGCCCGACTCGCCGGCGGCGGCCAGGCCCGGGTCGACGTCGACCGCGAGGCTCGCCCTCGCGGGGATGCCGGTGCTGTCGACCACGTGGTAGGTGATCGTGGAGGTGCGCCCCGAGAAGCCCTCCTCCGGGGTGAAGGTCACCGCGCCGTTGCCGCTGACGGTGAACTCCCCCTCCCCCGGGATCACGAGGCGCTTGCCGCGCCCGTCGCGGAGGTCGGCGAGGTTGGTCGCCTCCAGGGCGCTGATCTCGACCGTGGCCGGCTCCAGGGGCTGCGAGCCGCTGCCGGCGGTGTCGTTGCCGAGCACGTCCACGGAGACCGGGCTGCCCGGTGCGGTGCGCGCCTCGTCGTCGCGCAGGGTCGCGACGATCGGCGAGTAGATCGCCGTGAGCGAGGCGCTGACGGGGTTGTCGGCGTAGACGCCGCGGGCGGTGATCGCCACCGGATCGGCCGTGCCCTCGAAGCCCTCCTGCGGGGTGAGGGTGACGGTGCGGGACTCGAGGTCGATCCGCCAGGTGCCCTGGTCGGGGACCGTCAGCGCCGTCCCGTCGGCCGAGACCTCGGCCCCCTCGGGGGTCTCGGCGGCGTCGAAGCGCAGCGAGTCCGAGCGCACGTCGCGGATGCCGGTGCTGAGGTCGAAGACGATCTCCGTGCCGGGCAGGGCCGCCTGCTGCCGGGAGAAGAGCACGGGATAGGCGGTGCTCAGCAGCGCGGTCGCGGCCGTCGCGCCCTCGCCGTCCCCGCCGGTGATGCCCATCGGCGCGACCACGCGCACCTCGTCGCTCTCCGGGGCGAAGCGGACCGTGGCCGTGGCGCGGTCCAGCGTCCACACGCCCACGTCCCGCTCGGTCACGCGGGTGCCGTCGGCGGAGGCCTCGTAGGCCCCCTGGTCGCCGAGGGGCTCCAGGCGCAGCGTGGTCGGGTCCACGTTCTGCTGCCCCTCCCCCACCACGAACACGATGTCCTCGCCGAAGGGCGCGGAGCGGTCGAGATCGGAGATGATCGGGATGGTGAGCGTGACCTTCCCGGCCCCCACGACGGCGCCCTCCTCGTCCTCGACCACGTAGAGGACCGGGTTGAGCTGACGGCCGAGGTCGGGGCCCGCGGGGGTGTGGGTGAGGCTGCGACGATCGCTCGAGAGCTGCCAGGTGCCCTGGTCGGGGACGGTCGCACGGCTGCCGTCGAGGCCGACGGTCGAGCCGGCCGGGAGGTCCGCGAGATCGAGCCGCACGGCCCCGTCCTCGGGCAGGTCGCCGGGCAGCCCCACCGTCGTGGCCTCCCCTGCGGAGCCGTGCGCGTCGAGCTGCTCGAGCTCGAGCAGCTCGGGCGTCAGCACCACGGGCAGGGAACGGCTGTCGTGGAGGCTCCCGATGGTCAGGGCGATCGGGGTGCTGGGACCCTGCACCCCGAGAAGCGGGGTGAACACCAGCTCCTGGCCCAGCAGCGTCCAGGTCCCCTCCCCGGCGACCGCGATGCTGAGCGAGTCCTCTCCCAGCTCCATCGTCGAGCGGACCGAGTCGTCGAGATCCTCGGGCACGGCGAGGCGTGCGGAGTGCAGGTCGACCTGGTCCTCGACATCGTCGGTGACCAGTGCGCGCAGCGGGATCCGCGTGACCGTCCCGGGCCCGGGGATCACCGAGAGGGTCTGCGTCTGGGCGGGGAACTCGAAGGGGCCGTCCTCCCCAAGCGCCGACGCGGCGGGCGCGAGCGAGACCGCGAGCGCGGCGGAGGCCAGGAGCGCCGCCGCGCGGGTCAGCGGGCGCGGCCCACGCGCGCGCGGAGGACGGGGCGGGGGCTCGAGCACCGGCCCAGCCTAGCAACGGCCGGGGCGCAGGCCCTGGGGAGGCAGCCCAGCCCCTTCCTCCCGGACCCCTCGACCGTAGAGTGACCTCATGGCCGATGCGCGCTCCACCGCCCTGCTGGACATGACCCTCCTGCCGCCGCTCGAGGAGGTGCTCGATCTCGCCGCCGCGCAGCTCGCCGCCTGGATGCCGAACCAGCGCTGGTACGCGCACAAGGGCGCCGGCGCACCGCAGGTGGAGGTCGCCGGGTGGGCACCCCTTCGGATCGCCCCGGATCATGCGACGGTCCTGCTCGTGGCCGCGGTGCATCTCGGCGACGGGGACCGCCTCGCGGCCGGCGGCGCCCCGGACGCCCCGAGCGCCGCTCCCGGCGGCGGCGCCGGTCCCGGGCCGACCAGGTCCCGGGAGATGGACGCCCTCTATCAGGTCCCGCTGGTGCTGCGCCGCCCCGAGGGCGCCCCCGCCTCCGAGGAGGGCGCCGAGATCGGGGTGCTCGCGGTCTCTGGCGGTCCGCTGCGGGTGGACGACGCGACGCGGGACGCCGACGGGCGCGCCGCCCTGGTCGCGACCCTCGTCTCCGGCGACGGCGCCGCCGGCCCCGGGCTGTCCCTGGCCTCCCACCGCACCCGCCCCGGCTCCCCGTTGCCGCTGGGCCGAGCGATGCGCAGCCGAGTGCTGGCCGAGGAGCAGTCCAACACCTCCCTGATCATCGAGACGGAGGGCACCTCCCCGCTGATCGTGAAGCTGTTCCGGGTGCTGCAGGACGGGGAGAACCCCGATGCGGTGCTGCAGGGCGCGCTCACCGCGCAGGGCTCCGCCCACGTGCCCGCCGTCGTCGGCGCCGCGACCGTGCGCACCGGCGCGATGCGCACCCACGCCCTCGTCGCCCAGGAGTTCCTGCCGCAGGTCGAGGACGCCTGGCGGGTCGCGCTGCGGCTCGCGCGCGCCGGCGAGGACTTCACCGCCCCCGCCCGGGCGCTCGGCACGACCCTCGCCGAGGTGCACCGCGATCTCGCCGCCGCGCTCGGCACGGTCGCGGCCGACGAGGGCGCGGTCCGGGCCGTGCTCGCGCAGATGCACAGGCGTCTCGCACAGGTCGCCGCGGAGGTGGAGCAGGTCGCCGCGCACCGGGAGCGTCTCGCCGCCCTGCTGGACACGGCCGCGGGCCAGACGTGGCCCGCGATGCAGCGCATCCACGGGGACCTGCACCTCGGACAGGTGCTCGCCTCGCCCGAGCGCGGCTGGGTGCTGCTGGACTTCGAGGGCGAGCCGCTGCGGCCGCTCGCCGAGCGCGCCCTGCCCGACTCCCCGCTGCGCGACGTCGCCGGGATGCTGCGCAGCCTCGACTACGCCGCCGGCGCCGTCGCCCTCGAGCACGGGGTCGACGCGGACGCATGGGCGGCCGACGCCCGCGCCACCTTCCTCGAGGGCTGGGCGGCGGAGGCGGGGACTCCCGCACCTGCGGTGCTCGCCGCCTTCGAGGCCGACAAGGCGGTGTACGAGGCGCTGTACGAGTCCCGTCAGCGCCCCGACTGGCTGCCGATCCCGCTCGGCGCGCTCGAGCGGATCAGCGCACGAGGCGCGGGGGCGGGGTCGGCGGGCTGAGCGCCGAGACCGGGCTGGTGGTGGTGATCGGCGTGAGGGAGCCCGGCAGGAACGGGGCGCTGATGGCCCGCACCGCGACGCGCACGCCGACGATCACCTCGAGCAGATCGCCGTCGGCCCCGCCCCAGGTCGCATCGAGGATCCCGTTCGCCTCCTCGGCGGAGCGGCGGGTGAGGCCGTGGGCCGCGGCGCGGCGCTCGACCGCCTCGAGCAGCCTCGCGCTCGCCGCCTGATCGGGATCGGGCGTTCCGTCGGCCGCGAGGAGGGCGCTGACGTGGCAGAGCGTCTGCAGCCCGTGCCATGAGCCGCCCGAGGAGCGGTCGCGCTCGGGGCGGTGGTCGCGGAAGGCGATCAGCCCGGGCTGCTGCTCGAGGAGCACGGCGGTCACGTCCTCCAGCAGGGAGCGGATCCGCGCATGGGTGGCGTCCTGGCCCTGGATCTCGTCCTCGGTCCCTCGGGGGAGCGCTGACATCCTCGACCGCCTCTCCCGTCGCGCCGCCCGCGGCGACGTCCTGCTCCGTCACCCGTCCGCGCGGGTGGCGACCAGGGTATCGGCCCCTCGGGGAGCCCTGCGATGGGGAGAACTCCCCATCGGCCGGCGAGCGCCGGGCTCAGCCCTCCTCGACCGGCACGAACTCGACCGGGGAGACCGAGGAGTAGCGGTCCTGTCGGATCGAGACCACGCCGACGCCGCCGATGAACGGGGCGAGCGCCTGCGGGTTCTTGCCGGGGTTGGCGAGGATGACCTGGAAGCCGAAGTGGCGGAAGGACTCCATCGCGGCGGTGATGAACTTGCCCGCGCCCTTGGAGAACGCCTCGTCGATGATGATCGGCGCGTAGCGGGGCACCTCCTGCCCGGTGCCGGCGAGCTGGTAGCGCAGCGCCGCGGCGAGGCAGAAGGTGGCCAGGCGCTCGTTCTGGCCGCCGGAGAGGGGGCCGCCGGACTCGTGGGCGTGGACCACGGTGCCCTCGGCGTCGACCTCCTCGGCGTGGAAGTGCACGTGCCGGCGCACGTCGAGGATGACGCGGGAGACCTGGTCGTCGCGGGTGCGGGCGGCGCCGATGAGGTCCATCAGGTGGCGCAGGGACAGGAAGCGCTCCTCGGCCAGCTCCCGGTCGCGGGAGATGTCGTTCAGCGCCGTGTCCGCCACGGCCTCCTCGAGCGCCTTCCTGAACTCGTCCAGGGCCGCGAGGTGCACGGGCCGCATGGACAGCTGCAGGAAGCGGCCGGAGTGGAACTCGACCTGGGCCAGTAGCGCGTTGATGCGCTGGAGGCGCTTGCGGATCTCGGCGGGCTCGCGCGCGATCGCGGTGGCCAGCGCCTGCACGTCCCCGAGGGTGTTGCCGGTGAAGAACTCGAAGAAGCGGTCCTCGACCTCGGGCAGCTTCTCCTCCTCGATCCGCTGGAGGATCGCGAGATAGTCCTCGATCCCCTCGAGGGTGGGGGCGGTGTCCCCGGCCTGCGCGGGCCAGCGGCGGGAGAACTCGCGCATGGCGGTGCGCATGTCCTCCTCGGCGCGGGAGGTGCGCTTGGTGAGGTCCATCAGTTCCGCGTCCAGGGTGGCGGAGGCGTCCTTGGTGACGCGGTCGATGGTGGACAGCACGAGCGTCGGGGCGATCGCGGCGAAGCGCGCGGCGAGCTCCTCCTCGACCCCGGGGTCCAGGGTCGTCTCGGCGATGCGCTCCTTCGCCTGGGCGAGGCGCTCCTCGGCCCGCTCGGCCTGCTCGGAGGTCTTCCCGGCCGCGCGCACCACCTCGAGCAGCTCCTCGTCGCTCGCGGCGATCGAGGCCTCGACGTCGTCGATCTGTCGGGCGAGCTCGGTGAGGGCGGCGGAGCCGTCCTCCGCGGCACGGACCATGTCGCGCAGGTTCGCCACGCGCCGCGCGACCGAGGCGGCGTCGATGTCGTCCCAGGTGACCGCACTGATCGCCTGAAGAGCGTAGAGCCGCTCACGGCGCCGCTCACGCTCGACCTCGACGTCCTTGCGGCGGGCCTGCGCCTCGAACAGCGCCTGCTCGGCGCGGGTGCGCTCCTGCTCGAACACGGCGCGCTTGGCGCGGTTGTCGAAGCCGAGCACCCACTGGGAGCGGTCGTTGATCTGCCGGTCCGCGCTCTTCTCGTGCCGGGTGGCGGAGTGCTTGATCTGGCCGGAGCGGAGCACGGCCCGGTTCAGCCGCGTGAACTCCTCGAGGTTCTCGGCGCAGGTGTAGTCCATGCGGGCGGCGATCTCGTGGGAGAGCCAGACGTGGAACTCGCCGTCCTTGACGTCGAGCTTCGCCGCGAGCGAGCGCTCGTCGATGTTCTTCGCGGGGCGGCGCAGATCGGTGTTCACGCGGTTGTAGGAGATCCGACGGCGCAGCTTCGTGCGGTCGATGACCTGCGCGACCTGGCGGTACGCCCGGTCCGGGACGAGGATCGAGCGGGCCAGTCCCCGCAGCGCCTGCTCCGCGGCGGCGGTCCATTCCTCCTCGCCGTCGCGCACCTGCAGCAGCTCGGCGGCGAAGGGCAGCTCGGTCGGGGCGATGCCCACCTCGGCGGCGATGTGGTCGCGCAGGGCCACGTCCTCGGAGTGGAGGTTCGAGGCGCGGGAGGTGAGGGAGGCGAGCTCCTCGCGGGTGCGCTGGAGTGTCGCGCCGAGCTCGCGCACGGTCGCCTCCGCCTCCCAGCGGGCGGCGTCGGCGCCCCGCTCCTCCTCCTCGAGGGACTCGCGCAGCTGCGCGACCTCGCGCTGCAGGCCGAGGAACATGTCCTCCCCCGCCGGGGTGCGCAGCTCCACGGTCGCCAGCTGCGAGGCGAACTCGGCGGCCCGCTCGCGCCGGCGCTCCCGCTCCACCTCGAGCCCGGCGATCTGCTGCTTCCAGTCGTCGATCTCCCCGCCGCCGGCGCGGCGGCGCTGCTCCTTGAGCTGGGCGAGGTCGGAGCGGGCCTCGGACACGTCCTGGGTGAGGCGGCGCTGCTGGGCGGTGAGGGAGTCCCGCTCCAGCTGGAGCCGGCCGGTCTCCTCCCCCAGCAGCCGCACCAGGTGCTGGGCGGCGAAGACGTCGATGTCGGCGCGGCGGTCCACCAGCTCGCCGCCGCGCTCGCGCATCGCGGACCAGTCCTCGTGGGTGGTGCGCAGGGTGCGCAGCAGGTCCCGCTGCTCGCGCGCGGTCACCAGGGCCTCGTACACCTCGGAGAGGTTGTGGAAGTTCGCCAGCGCCTGGTCGGCGAGCTCGAAGGTGCGCGGCTCGTCGAGCATGTAGTCGCGCAGCAGCGCGTTGACGTCACCGAGCTCCTTGGCGGACTGGATCTTGTGCAGCAGCCCGAGCGCCTTCTCGTCGGGGATGCCCAGCAGCTGGCAGAACGCGGCCCGGTACTCGCGGAACTGGCGGAAGGTCTGGGTGCCGGGGTGGGCGGCCTCGAGCGCCTTGCCCTCGATCTGGGTGGAGACGAACTGGCGCAGGTCGGTGACGTCCAGGGGTTTCCGGGCGATGACGTAGAGGGACTTCACGTCGGAGTCCGCGGAGTGGCCGGCGTGCAGGAGCAGCAGGCGGGAGAGCTGGACCGTGCCGCCGCGGCCGTTGCCGTAGCGCAGGGTGAGCACCGACAGGGTCGTCTTCTCGCGCAGCACCTCCTGGCTGAACTCGCCGGTGGCCTGGTCGTAGTGCATCGCCCAGGCGCCGCGGACGTAGCTGGCGACGGTGCGGCGGTACTTCGAGCGCTGGGGGCCGGCGTCGGAGGCGGCGGCGTTGAACTGGAGCGTGCGCGGCGGGGTGAGCAGGGCGCTGATCGCGTCCAGCAGCGTGGACTTGCCGGTGCCGGGTCCGCCGGTGAGGAAGAAGCCCTTGGAGGAGATCGCCAGGTCATGGGTGCCGTGGAAGGTGCCCCAGTTGGAGATCTGCACATGGGTGAGCCGCCACTGCCCCGGGTGCGGGTGGTCGGGGTCGGTCACCGCCGGCTCGGCGGGGGCGTCCGGCCCGGCCATGCCGGGGAGGTCGAGGACGTCCTCTCCCCGGGTGTTCGCGGCATCAGTCGTGGTAGGCACCCCGTCAGGGTACCGAGTCCGAGGGCCCGTCCGGGTCCTCCGGCAGCTCCCAGGGGGCGGGATGGGGGAAGTAGCGGTGGAGGAAGCGGGCGAGCTCCCGGCGCATGGCGGCATCCGGGGACTCCTCCTCCTGGTTCAGGCAGAAGCTGTCGTAGCGGCGCAGGGACTCGAGGGCGTCGAGGGTCTGCGCGGCGCCTGGGGCGGCGAGGTCCACGTAGAGGTAGTCCGGCTCGGCCGGCACCGCCCGGCCGAGCGCGTGGGCGTACCAGTGGTGCAGGGAGGCGGCGAGGGAGAGGTCGGTCCGGGAGCGGAAGGCGGCCTCGCGGGTGCGGGCGACCTGCTCGGGGTGCTCCTGCTCGATGCGCTCGGCGATGCTGCGCAGCTGCGGGTGGACGGTGTGCCGCATCCGGGTGCGCACCTCGAGGCCGAAGCGCTCGCGGATCAGGTCGCGCCCGTTCTTCGCCGCGGCCATGATCGGCCGGTCCTGCGCCGTGGAGGGGCCGGGGTCGATCGGCAGGTCGGAGGGGAAGAAGCGGGAGATGCCGGGGGCGGCGAAGAAATCGCCCGGGTGCGCGATGTCCCCCAGCAGCACGTCGTCGTTGAGGTACAGGTAATGCTCGGCGAGGCCGGGGATCCGGTGCAGGGAGGCCTCCAGCGCATGCGAGTTGAAGCGGCTGCCGCCGATCAGCTCGCGGTGGGAGACGAGGTGGATCCGGGGGTGGTCGACGTCGAGCCACGGCGGGACCTGGTCGTCGGTGACGAGGTGGATGCGCCGCACCCAGTTCGCGTAGCGGTGGATCGAGCGCAGGGAGTGGCGCAGCTCGTCGGCCTCGACGAAGCGGCTCTCGTCGAGCGCGGAGGGATGGGGCGGGGCGGCCGACGGCCCGGCCGACGGGACGCCGTCCGGCTCGGCCGACGGGCCGAGCGCGCGCAGCGCCGCGTCGCGACGGGCCCGCCACGCCGCATCCGTGCCGTCGACCCAGGTGAGGACCACGTCGATCTCCACGTCGGGGGCGGGTGGTGCGGGGCGGCGCCGTCGAGGCTGCAGGCTCTCCTGCGAGGTCTCCTCCCAGGCGGCTTCCGCGATGCGGTCCGGGGCGCCGAGGGCGCGGCCCACGTGCACCATGTCCTGCGCACCGCGGCTCTCGACCCCCATCACGTCGATCTCGACGCCGAGCTCCGGATGGGGCGGAAGGAGCCGCGAGTCCACGGCGAGCAGCGGCCGGACGGCGAGGCGCCGCGAGCGGGCCGGGGACCCGGTGATCTCCATCCAGGCGGGCAGGCGTCCGAGCGCCGCCCCGAGGCGCTCCCGGTCGGCCTCGCGGACGGCGAGCCGTGCCGGACGGCCCGCGACCGCGGGGGCGAGAACGGGGGCGAGGTCCGCGAGGGCGTCGAGCACGAGGTCGAGGGCGGCCGCGGCCTCGGCGTGCAGGTCCGGGGCGCGGACCTCGCGGGCCGTGGGCCCGCCGCCGGGTCGCAGCGCGAGCTCGCCGTCGGGGGCCGGCAGCAGGCGCCGGCCCTGCCGCACGGCCGCGCGCAGCGGGTCGCCGCGCTTCACCGCCGCGCCCCGTCGCCTCCAGCCGCCCATGCCCGTCCCCCTCTGCTCCGGCTCGCCGCCTCCGCTCACGCGGCGCGAGTCTAGCGACCCGCGCCACTCGGGCGGCACCTCCCGTACACCTGCCGTTCATCTTGCTAAGCTCCCAGGGCATCCCCCGCGGTGCCTCCCCCGGCCGTCGGCGCACGCCCTTCCGCTCCCCCTGCGCGACGACCAGGCCCTCCGTCCCTCCTCCCTGTCCACCGCCCGCTTAGGAGTCGCCATGACGCGCATCCCGGGCAGATCGTCGGCCCCGTGCGCCGTCGCCGGGACGCCGCCCGCAGGGAAGATCCCGCTCGCGAGGACGCCATGAGCGCGCACGACCGCCCCGAGGCGGAGGAGCCCGGCGCCGAGCCGCTGCTGCTGCAGCGCTACGACGCCGAGGAGGGACGCTCCCTCTGGGACCAGGCGCTGCCGCTGCGGCACTGGCGACGGGTGCTGGGCCGCCTCCCCCTGACCGCCGAGGTCGAGGACCCCTCCGTGGTGCTCATGGCCTCCGTCGCCGGCGAGCGCCGCGTCCTCGAGTCCGAAGGGAGCGGTGTACGCACCGTCCCCGCCTCCCTCGAGGCCGACTGGCTGTGGTTCGAGGGGGACGTCCGCACGGTGCGCTGGACCGTGCCCCGCATCCCCCGCGCCGCCGCGGCGCTCCCCCGCGTGAGCGTGGTGATGCCGACCCTCCGCCGCGAGTCCGCGGCCCTCGCGCAGGCCCGCGCCTTCCTCGCCATGCCGCAGGTGCGCGAGGTGATCGTCGTCGACCAGGGAGGGACCCTCGCCGACCACCCCGGCATGGCCCGGCTCCGGGCCGAGCACGCGGGGCTGCGCCTGATCACCCAGCAGAACCTCGGCGGCTCGGGCGGCTACGCCCGCGGGATGCTCGAGGCCGCCGCGCACCCCGAGGACGCCGTGCTGCTCTCCGACGACGACGCGGCGATCTCCGAGGAGTCCCTGCGCCGCATGCTGCTGCTGCAGACCCTCTCCCCGCAGCGCACCATCGTCGGCACCCCGCTGTTCGACGCCGAGCGTCCCGGCCGGCTGCTCGCCCACGCCGAGGCGGTCAGCCCCCAGGACTTCCAGTGGCGCGCGAGCGACGGGGTGCACGAGCGCGTCGACCTGCGCGGCACCGACCCTGCGGAGTGGACCTTCCTGGTCGAGACCACGCCGCCGAACTACACCGGCTGGTGGGGAACGCTGCTGCCCCCGGGCACGACCGAGGAGCTCGGGATGCCCGCCCCGTTCTTCCTGAAGTGGGACGACGCCGAGTACGGGCTGCGCGCCACCCGCCGCGGCTACCGTCATGCGGTGCTGCCGGGCACCTCCGTGCGCCATCCCTCGTGGAACGCGCACCGCACCCAGATGGCGTGGCCGGCGAGGATCCTGCATCGCAACCGGCTGACCACCGCGGCCGTCCACGGCTCCGGTCGGCGCGTGGTGCTCTCCTCGCTGCTGCACCAGTTCAAGCACGTCCTGGCCGGCCACCACCTCACCGCGACGCTGTGGGAGTCGGGCATCGACTCCTTCCTCGCCGGGCCCGAGTCCTGGCTCGGCAGCGACATCGCCCGCGCCCGCGCCGACTCCCAGCAGGTCGTCCTCGCCTGGCGGGCCGACCACCCGCTCCCCGACGCCCTGCCACCGGCGACCGAGTCCCTCCCCGGTCTCCTGCCCTGCCTGCTGCGCGCGATCGTCCTGCTCCTGCGCCGCCAGGCGCCGGAGCGTCGCCGGGTGCGCCGGGTGAGCGCCGAGGCGCTGCGCTGGCGCAGCACCCTGGGCGCCGACGCCGTCGTGGTCACCGATGCGCAGGGACGGGGCGTGGACGAACTCGCACCCATGCCCGCCGAGGGCCGGGCGCTGCTGCGCCGCACCCTCGCCAGCCACGCCCGCCTGGCCCTGGCCTGGCCGCGGCTGGCCCGCCGCTACCGGGGCGCGATGCCCCGCCGCACCCGGGCCGAGGCCTGGATCCCGTTGTTCGAGGGGTCCAGCGCCTCCCCGGCCGCAGACAGAAGGAGAGGTCCGTGGACCCCCGAGCCAACACCCTGAACCGCCGCCTGCGCAGCATGGGCGGGCGGATCATGCGCCGCTACCACCTGCTGCCCGGCGGGATGCCCGACGGTCTCGGGGACGACGCCGACCTGCAGGACGAGGCGCTGTACGGCGACGTCATCGTCTACTTCGCCGACACAATGGACAGCCTCTACCAGATGCGCGGCTGGTACGGCCCGCTGAAGGCGCTGCACGAAGCGGTCGGGGTGACCGTCGTGTGCATGGACTCGCGCGTCGCCGCGACGCTGCGCGACGAGATGGACATGCCGGTGGTCACGGTCGCGCTCGACGCGACCCTGGACGGGCTGATCGCCCGCAGCGCCACCAAGCTGATCCTCTACGTGAACTACAACCCCATGAACACCGCGCCGCTGCGCTCCCGCTCGGTCGTGCACGTCTCCCTCCTCCACGGAGACTCGGACAAGGGCGTCTCGGTCTCCAACCAGGTCAAGGCCTACGACTTCTCCTTCGTGGCCGGCCAGGCGGCGATCGACCGCTTCACCGCGTACACGGGTCTGTTCGACGCGGACTCGCGCTGCCTGCCCGTGGGCCGCCCCGCCCTGGACACCGACCGGTTCGAGGACACCGCGGCGCTCGAGGCCGACCGGGCCGCCGCGGACGGACGGCACACCGTGCTGTACGCCCCGACCTGGGAGGGCGGACAGGCCTCGGTCGCCTACAGCTCCCTGGTCACCCACGCCCCGGTGCTGGTGCGCTCGCTGCAGGCGGCCGGGCTGCGGGTGATCTACCGACCCCACCCCCTGACCGGGGTGCGCCTGCCCGAGTACGGCGCGGCCGACGCCGAGGTGCGCGAGCTCCTCGCCCACGGCGGGCACCTCGTCTCCTCGGGCCGCTCCCTGCAGCGCGACTTCGCCGCCGCGGACCTGCTGATCTGCGACGTCTCCGCCGTCGCGAACGACTGGCTGGCCGGAGGCCGGCCGATGGTGATCACCTCGGTCGCACATCCCGGGGCGCAGGACGCCGGCACCGAGCTGCTGCGCCGCGTGCCGCGCCTGCGGAGCCAGGACTCCCCGACGGCGGGCTCGCTCGCCCTGCGCGAGATCGAGCAGGACCCCACGCGCGAGGACCGCGACCGCCTGCGCGAGTACTACCTCGGGGACACGACCCCGGGCGCCTCCCTCGAGCGCTTCCTCACGGCGTGCCGCGACCTCATGGCGCTGCGCGACCGGCAGTGGGAGCGGATACGCCGCGCCGAGCAGCCCGGCGGGGCGGGGGCGGAGGCCCGATGAGCAGCACCCGCACCGCCGTCGGCGGTGACCGCCGCACCACCGGCCGCGCCCTCGCCGAGCTGATCCGCACCCGGAAGATCCTCGCCGTGCTGATCCGGCGCGATCTCAAGCTGCGCTACGCCGACTCGATGCTCGGCTACGTGTGGACCGTGCTCGAGCCGCTGATGATGGGCTCGATCTACTGGTTCGTGTTCACGATCATCTTCCAGCGCAGCGTCGGGGCCGAGCCCTACATCATCTTCCTGCTCGCGGGACTGCTGCCGTGGATGTGGTTCACCAGCGGGCTCAACGAGGGGATCCGCTCCCTGGGCTCGCAGCGGCGCCTGATCGCCTCGACCTCCCTGCCGCGCCAGATCTGGGTGCTGCGCAGCACGGGGGCGAAGAGCGTGGAGTTCCTGCTCTCTCTGCCGGTGCTGGCCGCCTTCTGCCTGTTCTACCGCCCGCAGTTCGACGTGCAGCTGGTGCTCTTCCCGCTCGGGATCCTGATCCAGCTCATGCTGCTGCTGGGGCTCGCCCTGCTGCTCTCCCCGATCACGATGCTGGTGCGGGACGTGGAGCCGCTGGTGCGGGTGGGCACCCGCGCGCTGTTCTACGCCTCCCCCATCATCTACAGCCTGAACGACGTGCTGGTCACCTCGCTGCCGTCCTTCGTGATCGGGCTGTACACCCTCAACCCGCTCACCGGGATCCTGGAGTGCTACCGCGCCGGGTTCTTCCCAGGCCCCGTGCACTGGGGGGCGATCCTCGCCGCCGCGCTCATCGCCGTGCTCGCCCTCGCCCTGGGCTGGACGGTGTTCTCGCGCATGGAGCGCCAGGTGCTCAAGGAGATCTGATGACCCACGACCCCGCCCCCGTCTCCCCCGCCGCGGACCCCGCCGCGCCGGTCATCTCGCTGCAGGACGTCGGCGTGCGCTTCTCCCGCAAGCGGCGTGACCTGAGCCTCCGCGCGGCCCTGTTCCGCCGTGACACCGGGCCCAGCACCGACGCCTTCTGGGGGCTGCGGGACATCAGCTTCGAGGTCCGTCCCGGCGAGGCCGTCGGCGTCGTCGGCCGCAACGGCCAGGGGAAGTCCACCCTGCTGAAGATCGTCGCCGGGGTGCTGCTGCCCGACGAAGGCCGCGTCTCGGTCACCGGCGGGGTCGCACCGCTGATCGAGATCACCGGCGGCTTCGCCCCGGACCTCACGGGCCGGGAGAACATCCACCTCGCCGCCGGACTGCACGGGATGTCGAGGGAGACGATCGAGGAGAAGTTCGATCAGATCGTCGAGTTCGCCGAGATGGAGAAGTTCCTCGACACCCCCTTCCGCCACTTCTCCTCCGGCATGAAGGTGCGCCTGGCCTTCTCCGTCATCTCGCAGCTGGAGGAGCCGACGATCCTGGTCGACGAGGTCCTCGCCGTGGGCGACAAGGTCTTCCGCGAGAAGTGCTACGCCCGGATCGACGAGCTGCTCGCCGAGGGCCGCACCCTGTTCCTCGTCTCCCACAAGGACAAGGACCTCACCCGCTTCTGCGAGCGAGGCCTGTACCTGCGCGGCGGCGAGCTCGTCGAGGACGGGCCGATCGAATCCGTGCTCTCCGCCTACGCGAAGGAGGGCTGAGGCCATGACGTCGTACTCGCTGGTGCTGCTGAACGGCGGGATGGGGGTGAGGGTCGGGGGACGCCGCCCCAAGCAGCTGCTCAAGCTTCGCGGCATCCCCATCCTCGTGTACTCGCTGGTGGTCGCCGACCGCATCCCCGAGATCCGCCAGATCGTGCTGAACCACCCGCCGCAGTGGCGGACCGAGGTCGAGCAGGTGCTGGAGGCCTACGCCTTCGGCACCGGGATCGAGCTGGTCGAGGGGGCGCCGACCCGTCACGCCTCGGTGCGCGAGATGCTGCCGCTGTGCCGCTACGAGGACGTGATCCTCCACGAGACCGCGCGGCCGCTCGCGGACGACGCCGACTTCCGACGGCTGATCGACGCCCCCGAGCGCAATGCGGCGCTGATGTCCCCGATCCCCTTCACCGTCGCCCCGGTCGATCCCGTCGCAGGCCTGGTCACCGGCTCGCTGGAACGGGACCGGCTGCGCAATGTGCAGCTGCCGCAGAAGTTCGCGCGCGCAGACCTCGCCGGCGCCCACGCCGGGGCGCTCGAGCGCGGCGAGGAGTGGACGGAGGACGCGACCCTCGTCGCCCACGCCGGCCATCCGGTGCACGTCCTGCCCGGCACCGATCGGAACCTCAAGGTCACCACCCCCACCGACGTGCGCCTGGCGGAGTTCCTGCTGCGGGAGGAGGAGCGCGATGTCTGAGCACCAGGTCCAGGCCTCGACCGTCGGCCGTCGGTCCCGCACCGCCCTGATCACCGGCGCCTCCCGCGGCATCGGACTGGAGACGGCGCGGCGCCTGCTGCGCGAGGACACGGGCGTGGGCACGGTCGTGCTGGTCTCCCGCTCCGCCGAGGATCTCCAGGAGGCGATCGCCGCGCTCGAGCCCGCCGCCCCCGCCGGGACCCGGCTGCTGCCCCGCGCCCTCGACGTCGGGGACCTCGATGCGCTCGCCCGCACCGCGCGGGAGCTGAGGGAGGAGGTGGGGCGGATCGACCTGCTGGTGAACAACGCCGGGTTCACGAACCCGGTGCCGCTGCAGCAGATCCGCCAGGCCGACTTCGAGCGGACCATGGACGTGAACCTCTACGCCCCCTTCACCCTCGTGCAGTCCCTGCTGAACGCCGGGAACGTCTTCGAGCTGATCGTGAACATCGCCTCCACCGCCGGGATCCGCGGCCGCTCCGGCTGGCTGACCTACTCGGCGTCGAAGGCGGCGCTGATCTCGATGAGCGAGGTGATGCGGGAGGAGCTCGCGATCTACGGCACCCGGGTGGCGTGCGTGTCCCCCGGCCGCACCGCGACCGCGCTGCGACGGGTGCTCGCGCCCGACGAGGACCCCGCCACGATCATGCAGCCCGAGGACGTGGCGGAGGTCGTCGCGGCCCTCGCCTCCCCCGTCGGCCGCTTCATCGACTCCGAGAACATCGTGGTGCGCGGCTGACCGAGGTCGCCTCTCACGGCCGGACGATCCCCACCCCGGCAGGGGTGCGCTCCCCGAGCTCGACGAGCGCGTCGCAGGCCTGCTCGAGGTCGAGGGTGCGGGTGACGAGGTCCTGCGGTCGCAGCGAGCCCTCGCGCACCAGGGCGAGCAGCCCCGGATAGTCCGCGGCGGCCATGCCGTGGCTGCCCAGCACGGCGAGCTCCTGGGAGATCACGCGAGGGATCGCGAGTCGCGGCGGCTCCGCGTACAGCCCGATCTGCACATGACGTCCGAGCGGCGCGAGGGCGAGCAGCGCCGCGTCCGTCGTCGCCTCGCGGCCGAGCGCCTCGACGCTCGCCGTCGGCCGCTCCCCCGCCGCCTCGACGATCGCCGCCGCCGTCGCCGCCGGATCCAGGCCGCGGGAGTCCACGGCCACCGCCGCGCCGTGCTCGCGGGCGAGGGCCAGGGCTCCGGGATCGATGTCGACGGCGATCGGCCGGGCGCCGAGCGAGGCGGCGATCATGATCGCCGAGAGCCCCACCCCACCGCAGCCGATCACGGCGACGGACTCCCCGGCGCGGAGCCCGGCGCGGGCGGTCAGCGCCCGGTAGGCGGTCGCGAAGCGGCAGCCGAGGGTCACGACGGCCTCGGCGGGCAGCTCCTCGCCGACGGGGACGAGGTTGTGGTCGGCGGCGCGGATTACGACCTGCTCCGCCCAGGAGCCGTCGTGGGTGAAGCCGGGCTGGGTCTGGTCCGGGCAGATCTGGGCAGCGCCCTGCCGGCACCAGCGGCAGCGCCCGCAGCCCTCGACGAAGGGGGTGGTCACCCGGTCCCCGACCCGCACCGCCCGGACGCCCTCGCCGAGCGCCGCGACGCGGCCGACCATCTCGTGCCCGGGCACGCGCGGGAGCGTCACCGAGTCGTCATGACCGGCGAAGGCGTGATGGTCCGAGCGGCACAGCCCCGTCGCCTCCACGTCCAGCACCACGCCGCCGGGCGGGGCCGACGGGGCGGGGAGGTCGCGGACCTCAGGACGGAGACCGTACTTCTCGATGACGACGGCGCGCATGGGAGGAGTCTGTCAGCCCCGCGGGTGGGTCGCCTTCGTGCTCACCCTTCGGCACGCCCCTTGCGCCAGTAGCCCATGAAGCTCACCTGCTTGCGGTCCACGCCGAGCTCCTTGACGAGGTGGCGGCGCAGGGTGGTGATCACCCCGGCCTCCCCGGCGAGCCAGGCGTAGAAGGGGCCGTGCCCCTCGGTGGTCTCCCACAGGATCGCCTGGTCGATGTCGACCTCCTCGAACTCGCCCGGCTCGGCGGGCACGCCGACGGAGCAGTCCTGGCACAGCTCCGGCCGCTCGTCCAGGAGGCGCCGCACCGCGGGGTCCAGCAGCGTGCCGTGCGGGGCGTCGCCGCGGGCGAGCCAGGTCAGCTCCACGTCGGAGCGGGAGAGGACGCGCTGCTCGTCCCGGGCGTCGGGCACCTCGATGAAGGCGTGGCCGGTGAAGCCGGCGGGGAGCGTCTCGAGGATCGCGCAGATCGCGGGCAGAGCCGTCTCGTCTCCGGCCAGCAGCAGGCGCCGGGCGGTGCCGGGACGGAACTCGATCCCGCCGTAGTCGGGGCCGACGAGGCGGCGGTTCGGGCCGAGCATCGTGATCGTGTCGCCCACCTCGGCGGCGGCCGCCCAGCGCGCCGCGACCCCGGAGCCGGGGACGACGGGCTCCTCGAGGTGCAGGACCATGTCGATGTCCAGCTCGGGGTCCTCTCCCAGGTTCCCGGGATGGCCCGCGCCGCGCATCTCGCGGATCGAGTAGGTGCGCATCCAGCCGCGCTCGGCGGTGTCGACCTGCAGCCAGTCGCGGTACCAGCCCGCGAAGGCGTCGGGATCGGAGACGGCGTCGGGGCGCAGCGCGGCGAAGTGGTCCGCGCTCGCCTCGGGGCCCGGGATGATCAGCTTGATGCGCACGTCCAGCAGCGGCCCGCCCACGCCGAGATGGCGCAGCTCGGGGCTGGTCAGGGTCAGGCGCACGAGGTTCTCGCCCACCATGGTGCGGGCGCCGACCGTGAGGGTGAAGGCGAGCTGCGGGCTCCCCTCGAGCGCGGGGACCAGCACGGGCTCCTCCGAGGCGCGGGCGGCGGTGCGGTGCTGGTCGGTGGCGACGGACATGGGGTCCTCCTCGGACTCGTCGACCGTGCCGGGGGCGGTCCCCGCGGCGGCCTGGCGTGCGGATTCGGGGTCGGTGCCGTCCGCGCCCCGGGAGGCGACGGCGTCGGGGGCGGTCTCCCGGCCCAGCGGCAGCACCATCGGGGTGCCGGTGACCGGGTCGGGGGCGATCAGGGCGTTGAGGGCGAAGACCTCCTTGACCATGGCCGAGGTGATCACGTCGGCCGGGGCGCCCTGGCAGTGGACGGCGCCGCGGTGCACGGCGACGAGATGGTCGGCGTAGCGGGCGGCGAGCTGGAGGTCGTGCAGCACGATCGCGACGGTGGTGCCGCGGGTGCGGTTCAGCTCGCTGACCACGTCGAGCACCTCGAGCTGGTGGGTGACGTCGAGATAGGTGGTCGGCTCGTCCAGCAGCAGCACCTCGGTGCGCTGTGCGAGCGCCATGGCGATCCACACCCGCTGACGCTGCCCTCCGGAGAGCTCGTCGAGCAGACGGCCCTCGAGCTCGTCGGTGCGGGTGAGGGCCAGCGCCTCGGCGACCGCCTGCTCGTCCTCGTCGCTCCACTGCGGGAACAGGCCCTGGTGCGGGTAGCGGCCGCGGGTGACCAGCTCCCGCACGGTCACGCCGTCGGGCGCGAGCGGGGACTGCGGCAGCAGGCCGAGCCGGCGGGCGAGCTCCTTGCCCCGCAGGGAGTGGATGTCGGCGCCGTCCAGCAGCACCGCCCCCTGACGGGGCGGCAGCAGGCGCGACAGGCCCCGCAGCAGAGTCGACTTCCCCGAGCCGTTCGCGCCGACGATCATCGTCACCTTCCCCTCGGGGAGGGTCAGGTCGAGGTCCTCGACGACGACGCGTCGCTCGTAGGCGAGCTGCAGGTTCCGGGCGGTCAGCTGGGCCACGGGATCACCTTCCACTTCCGGAGGTCTTCGAGCGCACGAGCATCCACAGCAGGAACGGCGCCCCGAGCGCTCCGGTGATGACGCCGGCCGGCATCTCGTGCCGGCCGAAGAGGTTCTGGCCCGCGACGTCGGCCGCGAGCACGAGCACGGCGCCGAGCAGCGCCGCGAGGAGGAAGCTGGGCCGGCCCGCGATCATCCGCGCGAGGGGCCCCGCGAGGAAGGCGACGAAGGCGAGCGGGCCGGCGACCGCGACGGTGAAGGAGCTCAGCAGCACCCCCACGATCACCAGCGCGATGCGGGTGGCGGGCACGGGCAGGCCGAGGCTGGTGGCGGTCTCGTCCCCCAGCTGCAGGATCCGCAGCCGGCCCACCAGCGCGGCGAGAAGCGGCACGAGCACCACCAGAGAGCCGGCCAGCACGGCGGCGCGCGGCCAGGTGGCGCCGGCGACGGAGCCGACCAGCCAGTGCATCGCATCCCCCGCCTGCTGGGACTCCATCCGGCTGAGCAGGTACTGGATCACCGCCGTGAAGCCGGCGGCTACCCCGAGGCCCACCAGCACGAAGCGGTCGTCGACCGCGCCGGCGCCGCCGGCCCCCGGACCGCCGGGACGGTGCGCCCGCGCCACCCACAGCACCAGCAGCGCGGTGCCGAGGCCGCCCAGCAGCGTCCACCAGAACAGCGCCATGCCCTGGGCGTCCAGCACGGCCATCGCCAGCACCGCAGCGGCGGAGGAGCCGAGGGTCACGCCGATCACGTCGGGGCTGGCCAGGGGGTTGCGCAACAGGGTCTGGAAGACGGTGCCGGACAGGCCCAGCGCCGCCCCGGCGAGCGCGCCGACGACCGCAGCGGGCAGGCGGTCGTCCATGACGATGAAGGAGACGCCGGGGATCTGCTCGCCGAGCACGGCCCGCACGGCGAGGTCGGCGTAGACGAAGGGGGTGCCCAGCAGCACCCGGGCGGTGAGGAGGCCCGCCACGACCAGGACCAGCAGCAGCGGGAGGAGGAGACGGCGCGAGGTCACAGGGCCACCCGCTTCCGGGTCCGGATCAGCACGAGGAAGACGGGCACGCCGAGCAGCGCGGTCATCACGCCGACCTGCACCTCGGCGGGCGGGGCGATGACGCGGCCGACCACGTCGGCCAGCAGCAGCACCACCGGGCCGAGCAGCAGCGAGAGCGGCAGCAGGCGGCGGTGGTCCGAGCCGACGAGCAGGCGCACCGCGTGCGGGACCACGAGGCCGAGGAAGCCGACCGGTCCGGCGAGGGAGACCGCCGCCCCGACCAGCAGCACGATGCCGACGCCGAGCACGACCCGGGTGCGGCCCACGTGGACGCCGAGCCCGGCGGCGGCGTCGTCGCCGAGGGCGAGGGCGTTCAGGGCACGGGCGGCGCCGAGGACGATCACGGCCCCGATCAGGAGGGCGGGCGCGACGGCGGCGAGGTCGCCGAGGTCGCGGGCGCCGAGGGTGCCCACCTGCCACAGCCGCATCCGGTCCAGCGCCCCCTGGTCGAGGATCACGAGGGCGTGGACGAGGGAGCCGAGCCCCGCGGTGACGGCGGCGCCGGCGATCGCGAGGGTGATCGGGGTGGCGCCGCTGCGGCTCGCGGCGGCCAGTGCGTAGACGAGCACGGCGGCGAGGGCCGCACCCACGAAGCCCGCCGCCATGAACTGGGTGACGCTCGAGAAGGAGAAGAGATAGACGCCGGTGGCCACGGCCGCGGCCGCGGCCGAGTTCAGTCCGAGGATCCCGGGATCCGCCAGCGGATTGCGGGTCATGCCCTGCAGCCCGGCGCCGGCGAGCGCCAGGGCCACGCCGACGGCGAGCCCGGCGAGGGTACGCTGCAGGCGGCTGGCGAGGACCACGTGATCGGCGTCCGCCGGGTCGAAGGCGAGCGCGGCCTGCCAGGCCGCGTCGAGGGGAACGGTGCGGGCGCCCACCAGCAGGGAGAGCACGCACGCGACCGCCAGGGCCACGAGGGCCCCGCCGGTCGCGAGCAGAGTGGGGCGGGCGGGCACCGCTCAGGCCTGGGCCGTCTGCGCGGCCTCGATCACGGAGGGGACCACGTTCTCGAGCGCCCAGGGCAGGCTCAGCACGCTCGCCGCGGAGATCGAGAGGGTCTGGTGGTCGTCGGGGGTGAGGACGAGGGCGCCGCTGGCGACCGCGGGGATCTGCGCGAACAGCGGATCGTCCTGGAAGGTCTCGACGGTGTCGCCGGCGGCGGCCCAGGTGTACAGGACGTCCGAGACGAGCTCGTCGCCGCGCTCGGCGGACCAGTCGAAGTAGAAGGTGTTCTCGTCGGCGGTGTTCTCGGTGACGACCTCGGCCTGGGTCATGCCGAGCGCGGTGAAGAAGCGCGGGCGGGTGTCGTCGCCGGAGTAGATCGAGATGGTGTGGTCCGTGGTGGACAGGCTCGCGGCGATGAAGGTCGACTCGGCCACGGCCGGGTTCTCCTCGCCGACGGCGGCGAGGTCGGCGGTGAGCTGCTCGGCGAGCTCGGCGGCGGCGTCGCTGCGGCCGGTGGCGGTGCCGACGGCGGTCAGCACCTCCTCCCAGGAGGCGGTGTAGTTCGCGGCGAGCGGGCCGATGGTCGGCGCGATCTTGCTGAGGGTCGCGTACTCCTCCTCGGTGAGGCCGGAGTAGGCGGCGATGATCAGGTCCGGGGTGAGTGCGGCGATCTCGTCGGTGTTGACGCCGTCGGCCTCGGAGTAGGTGGTCGGGGCGTTCTCACTGCCCCAGGAGGCGCCGAGCTCCTCGAGCTTCGCGTCGATCCAGTCGGTGGACTGGTTGTCGTTGCCGCCCCACTCGACCAGCGGGAGGCCGACGGGGACGATGTCCAGCGCGAGGACGGTGTCCGCGTTGACCCAGGAGACGGTCGCGATGCGGGTGGGCTCCGCGGCGATCTCGGTGGTGCCGTAGAGGTGCTCGACGGTCGCCGGGAAGGCGTCGGCCGCGGCACCGGAGCCGCCGCCCGCGTCGGAGGCGTCGGTGCCGGCGACGTCGCCGCCGCTGCAGGCGGCGAGTGCGGGCAGCGCGAGGGCGGTGAGCACGACGGAGCGGCGCGTGAACGAGCTCGGCATGGGGCGATCCTTCTCTCGGCACCCCCGGTCCAGGGGTGAGGTGAGCCTGACCTTATTACGCAACTCTCGCGTCACTCAATTGCCGGGAGGGTCGTCGCCGCCTCCCGCACGGACCCTCCGGACAAGCGTGCCGGTCACAGCCCCGCACCCCGGCGGGAATGCGTCTCAGATCACGCCGGGGATCAGTCGGCCTGCGCCGCCCCGTCCCCGCCGTCCGCACCCTCCGGATCCTCGGCGTCACGAGGGTCCTCGAGCCCGTCGACCCCGGCCTGCCGGTACAGGGAGATGAACTCGCGCGCCGTGTCGGGGCCGATCATCAGGCGCAGCACCGGGGAGACCTCGAAGTCGTCGCCCTGCTCGTCGAGCAGTCCCGCGCGCTGGACCTTCGCGATGGAGGCGCGGACCTCCTTGGCGAAGCCGGCCTCGTCGGTCGAGGTGGTGCGGCGGTAGGCGGCCAGCGCCTGCTGGATCTCCGCCTCGGAGACGACGGTGCGCTGGCCTCGGGAGGACTGGGTGAGCAGCATCTGGCGCAGCACGAGCAGCAGGACGGAGTCGAGCCGGTTCATGCCGGTCAGTCGGCGCAGGAGCTTCGGAGCGTCGGGGTCGTCCTCGCTCTGGCGCACGAAGGCGACCTGGGCGTCGTCGTCGACGATCAGCTCGAGGAAGAGGTCGGCGAGCCGCGCCTCGATCGCGACCCGGTCGCGCAGCAGCTGCGCGTAGCGGCCGCCGTCGCGGCGCCCGTCGAGGAAGGGGCCCTGCAGCAGGTGCACGAGCACGCGGCGGGACTCGTCCACGAGTGCGCCGCCGGGCACGGAGGGACTCGCCTCCTCGGTCGGCGCGGAGTCGTCGGGGGCGGTGCGGTGCGCAGGACTGGTCACGGCGAGACAGCCTACCGGCGCGGAGCGCGACGAGCGGGCGCCCGGACAGTGCGGGGCGCTTCGACCGACTGGCGAGAAATCCACCCAAACCGGACATCGATCTGGTGGAATCGGGGTATGCCCGGGCGGGACGGACCGCCTGCGGCCCGCCGAAGCCACGAGGAGCCGTCATGTCCGATCTGCCCGTGCCCGCTGTTCTCGCGATCCTAGCGGTCGTCCTGCTGGTGCTGGTCGTGCTCGGCGTCCTCGTGGCGCGGGGCCGACGAGACGACCAGGGTCCGGTCGGCACCGGAGCGACGCAGGGCGGCGCCTCCGCGGAGTCCTCGACCGGCACATCGTCCGCACGGCCGGGCGACACCTCGAGCGACGGACCGACGGTCTCCGACGCGAGTGCCGATCCCGTCGGCCCCTCTCCCTCGTCCGCCGAGGCGACGGGGGCCGCGCCCGCCGGCGCGGTGGAGGAGGACCCGTCGGCACCCTCGGACGCGGCGCCCATCGACGATGATCCGCGGCCCTGGCGGGAGCGCCATGGCCGCCGCGCCTCGCGTCCGCTGCTGAGCGAGCGCTCCGAGGCCCGGACCGCCGAGGAGGAGCTCGCCCCGGCGCAGAACTGGGAGAGGCCCCAGGACGGGGAGGCCGAGCCCCGGCGCTGAGCCGCGCCGACAGTTACCGGCACGGGCGGACGACCGCTCCCCCGCCACGCTCAGGACGCGCCCGTCGACGGCTCGGCGGGACACGTCGTGCCGATCGGCTGGTCGAAAATCCCTCCGGATCCGTCTCGGTCTGATGGAATCGGGGCATCGCCCTGTGCCGGGACCCCCGTCCGGGGCGCGCTCCTCCGCCCAGCGGTGGAGCAGTCGAGCGGTGAGGAGCCGACCATGACCGACCTGTCCACCCCTGTGATCGTCGGGATCGTCCTGCTGGTCCTGATCGTCGTCATCGTCCTGATCGTCGTGGGCGTGAGCGCCTCGAAGCGTCGCAAGCTGCGACAGCAGGAGGAGGACCGGCGCCGCGCCGCGGAGATCCGCGAGGAGGCCGCCCGGAAGGAACAGGCCGTCCAGGAGCGCGATCTGAAGGTCCGAGAGTCCGAGCTCGAGGCCGATAAGGCCCGTCTCGAGGCCGAGCGGAAGACGAAGGAGGCCGAGCAGGAGCAGCTCGCCGCCGAGCGTCGCCGGAGCGCGGCCGAGACGCAGCGCCAGGAGGTCGATCAGCAGCGCAGCGCCCTCGAGGAGCAGCGCGCCGAGGCGGACCGCCTGGACCCCGATTCCCCCACGCCCCGCGACGGGGACCGCACCGCGCCGGTCGCAGGCGCTGCCGGCCACGACCGCACGGCTGACGAGCGCATGTCCGACGACCGTGTGGCCGACGGCCGACGCGTCGATGACCGCGCCGCCGACGATCGCTCCGCTCGCGACGACCAGCGCACCGTCCGGGGCGATGAGCGTCCCGTGCAGCGCGAGGACGAGCCCCGCAGCGGGGCCGGGACCGCAGCCGCGGCCGGTGTCGCAGGCACGGCCGGCGTCGCCGCCGGGGCGGCCGCCGCGCATGGCGGCTCGCCGGAGGATCGCGCTTCGGAGGATCGCTCCGCAGTGGCCGACGACGCGTCGTCTCACGAGCGTCCGCACGGCCGTCGCGCCGCTCGCACCGAGCAGGAGCCGCGCGACGACCGGAGCCCCGAGGGCGACGTCCGCGCGGGAGGTGACCGCGAGGGAGGCGTCCGAGAGGACCGGACTCCTGAGGATCGCGCCCCTGTCGACCCGGCCCGCGACGACCGCGCCCACGAGGGTCTGGATCGCGACGGTGCCGTTCGCGACGGCGGGGCCGCCGGGGTCCGTGAGGCCGACCGTCCCGTCGGGGCCGGCGAGACCCGGGCGACCGACCATTCTGTCGGGACCGGCTATGAGGACGAGGCCCACCGGGCCGAGCAGCGTCCGGTCCGCGACGAGTCGATCGACCGTCACGACATCGACCAGCAGGACGTGGCCCAGCACGATGCGGACCGTCGGCATGATCTGACCGGTTACGGCGAGGGTCAGCAGCAGGCCGACCCGCAGCACATCGATCAGTCGGCGGTGGACCGCAGCGACGTCGACCGGTCCGCCGTCGATCGCGGCGACGCGGCCCGGTCCCAGGCGGACCGCCACGACCCGGTCCGCTCCACGGGCGAGACCGGCGACCTCGGCCGGGCCGGGACGGAGCGCGACGAGCGCGGCATCCGCGACGACCGCGTGGGCGATCAGCCGGCGCGCGCCGAGGACCGCTCGACCGCACCGACCGGCGGCGCGGGCGCCGCAGGTGCAGCGGGCGCTGCGGGAGTCGCGGGGGCGGCAGGTGGCGCGGCGGCAGCCGCTCCGTCACGTCACGACGAGGCCGCAAGGGGCGCTGCCGACCGTCCCACCGGCGCTCATGAGGAGCGCTTCGGGGCCGGCCAGGAGCCTGTCGGTGCCCACGAGGCCGCTCCCGACGCGCAGCATCCGGGTGTCCCGGAGGACCGCACGGACCTCGCCGACGACCGCTGGGCCGCCGAGCAGGACCGCTCGGGCATCGAGCCTCCCGTCGCGCAGGACTGGTCCGGCGGCTCCGCGGACCGGCGCGGCACGGAGCAGGATCGGCTCAGCGCCGATCAGGACCGGCTCGGCGCCGATCGACAGGCCTCGCAGCCCCAGGACGGTCCGGAGTTCCGTCCGGCCGGGGCTGATCCGGCGGTTCCGCAGGACGGTGCTCGCCACCAGGACGAGTTCCGCCCCCTGGACAGCCGCGACGGTCGCCAGGACGGCTTCCAGACCCAGGAGTCGCGACAGGGTGAGTTCGAGGACGATCCCTTCTTCCGCCAGGCGCAGCAGCTGCGCGAGCAGAACGGCGATCTCCCGCCGAAGGCTCCGGAGTTCGGCACCCCCGAGGACGGCTCCCCGCAGAACCGGCTCCCGGAGGACGGCGTCGACGGAGAGGCCGGGGACGCTCGTCGCTGACCCCTCCCGACCGCCGACGCGGCCCCGGCGCCCCTCGGCGCCGGGGCCGCGTCCACGTCCGGGCAGCACCCGCACCGACACGGCGAGCGGTCCGAGGTCGCGTGCCAGACTGTCGGCCATGCCCGAGCGCACGCCCCGAACCCGCATGGACGACCTCACCGTCGAGCGGGTGCTGCGCGTGGTCGAGGCGATCCCGCCGGGACGGGTCGCCGCCTACGGCGAGGTCGGCGCGATCGTCGGCGTCGGCCCCCGACTGGTGGGCCGCATCATGGGCACCTGGGGCTCCTCGGTGCCGTGGTGGCGCGTCACCAACGCCTCCGGCGACCATCCGCTGCTCGCCCGCGCCCTCCCCCATTGGCAGCAGGAGGGGATCGCGGTGAAGCCGAACGGGCTCGGCTGCAGGATGAAGGACTTCGGCGCGGATCTCGAGCGGCTGCGCGCCGAGGCCGCACCGGGACTCGCGGAGCTCGAGGAGGACGACGCATGAGCCCCTCGCTCCGCCGGGCTCACTCCACCGGGACGTCGTCCAGGAAGTAGAACGAGGGGACGCGGGCGGCGTAGTCGTTGCCGTCCAGCTCCCGCCAGGTGACGATCTCGGTGGAGCCCTCGCGCTCCTG
>Ga0079224_100001619_pt1 | contig 26281 bp, 20 predicted proteins | sample Stecom2015_FD_80414 | JGI IMG/M metagenome (GOLD analysis project Ga0079224, IMG submission 80414) | Agricultural soil microbial communities from Utah to study Nitrogen management - Steer compost 2015 | ecosystem: Environmental > Terrestrial > Soil > Agricultural land | place: USA: Utah... | reverse complement strand
TGTGCGCTGTCAAGCCGCACGTACTTCGTTACTGGGAGCAGGAATTCCCACAACTGAAACCGGTAAAGCGGCGAGGCAATCGCCGTTACTACCAGCGTCAGGACGTGCTGATCATTCGCCAGATTCGTAGCCTGCTGTACGACGACGGTTTCACCATCGGCGGGGCGCGCCAGCGTCTCACTGGTGATGAAGCGAAGACGGACGTAAGCCAGAGTCAGCAAATTATCAAGCAGTTACGCCTGGAACTTGAACAAGTTCTGAAGATACTGCGGCGGTAGATCGACCTTAGCAATCGTCTTTCAACTGAGCAGGGCGCCCAGTATCATGGCCGCCCTCGAACATTTTTGCCCGGTCGGGGCGTAGCGCAGCCTGGTAGCGCACCACAATGGGGTTGTGGGGGTCGGGAGTTCGAATCTCCCCGCCCCGACCATTTCAAAAAACGACTAAGTAAGTTTTCCCGCGAAACCTTACGACCCCGACCATCCGCTAATCGCGTTGAACGCGTTTGCGGTATCGTCCTCGCCTGGCGTCCCCGCCCCGACCATTTTTCAAAAAGCGACTAAGTAAGTTTTCCCGCGAAACCTTACGACCCCGACCATCCGCTAATCGCGTTGAACGCGTTTACGGTATCGTCCTCGCCTGGCGTCCCCGCCCCGACCATTTTTCGAAAACGACTAAGTAACTTTCCCCTGGCGATGCAGATAGCACGCTGTAGGAGCCCGTCCCACGGGCGACAAACCTTTACCGCTTGTCGATCCGTTACGCGGGTTCCAATATCTGCCCGAGCTTCTTGTCCTCGATGCCCAGCAGTATCGGCTGCGCCAGCACGCGATAGATGTTTACCTTCGCGTTGTACGCCGCACGGGAAAGGCCGTGCTTGTCGCGGATTTGCAGTTTGCGGATATTGAATTCCCCGCTTTCGAGGCGCTCGCCCGTAAGGTAGCACTTTATTGCAGAGACCTTCTCACCGGAGAATTCCAGTCCGCTCAGTTTTGCAAGGTTCCCCTGTGCCCTCTGCAGGAACGCAACGGCATCGAGGTGTACCTGCGATTCTTCGTGTCCGAGCACGTCGGTCGACAGCTTCGCCAGGAAGTCTCCTACCAGGATCTGACCGGGCAACGCAGCCTCGATCATGCGTGCAAGTTCAATCGTTACGTCGCCGACGATGTAGTCGTGAATCGTCGGATTCAATCCTTCTGCCTGGTGAAATTCGTAGCAACTGCCGACGTGGAAGCAGGCGCGCAGCCTGGGCACGGCATTGGATGTCGCTTTGCTGCGGGCGATAGCATTGTCGGCGAGCACGATATGCATAAAGTGGTAAAGGTTGACGTTTGCCTCGAGCCCGTGATCCCGGTTCCAGACGTAGAAGCCGTCGCCGCTCGAAGACCTCGCGAAGTTGATGCCGACTTCCTTCTCCATCATCTTCGCATGCGCGGAGTTGAGCGAGTACGAGAGGCTGTTCAACTGGGTCATTTGTTCGAACGGCGTCAGGAGCCCGAAGCCGACGATGTCGAACAGGGTTACCGCGCGACTGGCCACGTAATTGATGCCGTAGCGGCGAATCATCTTCTCTATGATCTGTGTCTCTACCGACCGGCCGGTCAGGGGCTGGCGCAACGGGATGAACTTTGGTTCCACGTTGAGGAGGCGTGCCACTTTTTGCATCTGCAGCAGCGTCAGCTGCCGGTCACCCGAGATCAGTTCCGTGATGAAGCTTGCCGAGACCCGCTGCGGCAGCCGCGGGTCCGCGTCCGGAGCGGCCGTATATTCCGCGATGGCGTAGTGCGGGACGACGAGGATCAAGATGCCGTCGTCGAGTGTCGCCCAGCTAAGGATGCTGTTCTGGCCGAGCGACCATTCCTGGTTCAGGCAGCGCTCCAGGTGAACCAGGTTACTCCGCTGCCGCAGCCCCATCTCGCTGGCGAGGCCGGCGAGCTGATCGAGGTACGGCGAATAATTGGCTATTCGCCGGATGCCCGATTGCGATAGTTCGTCATATTCCATTTGTCAGTCGCTTGAAGCCGGCACGGTGGCGAGGCGAGCATCTTTGCCTGCGTTGGCGCTCAGGTCCACGATCGCAGATCCTGCGCGGCATGCGGCCGCCGCCAAACCCTGCGGAACAGCGCTGCAGCATACATCAGGTCGGAGCCCCGGGACGGTCTTTGCTATTGGCAATATTATGTGTACCGTCCAGCCAAAGTAATCAACTGCGAGTCGTTGTGCAAGTGCTGTTCAGGAACCACCCTATGTCTTTTAGAATCCTGCCAATCTACAAGGACGGAGGCGGGCCTCTTGCTGCTTGACCGGTTGAAGTCCATCGTCGGCGGCTCCGGCTGGACCAGCGACCCGGGAGCGCTTGAGCCACATCTTACCGAGTGGCGCGACCGCTACCGTGGCAGTACGCCGATCATGGTATCGCCTGCCACGACGGAGCAGGTAGCCGGGGTGGTGCGGGCTTGTGCCGAAGCGGGCAACCCGGTCGTGCCGCAGGGCGGGAATACCGGCCTTTGCGGTGGGGCGATTCCCGACGAATCGGGGAGGGAGATCCTGCTGTCGCTGGCCCGTCTCAACAAGATCCGTTCCGTCTCGCCACTCGACTATTCGATGGTGGCGGAAGCTGGCTGCATACTGGCGACGATTCAGTCGGCGGCAGCAAAGGTTGACCGCCTGTTTCCGTTAAGCCTGGCTCCGGAAGGTAGTTGCCAGATTGGAGGAAACCTTTCCACCAATGCAGGAGGTATCAATGTTTTGCGCTATGGCACGGCGCGAGACCAGGTTTTGGGCCTCGAGGTCGTACTGCCGGATGGCAGTGTCTGGGATGGTCTGCGCGCGTTGAGGAAAGACACGGCCGGTTATGACCTGAAACAGCTTTTCATAGGCGCCGAGGGTACGCTTGGCATCATTACGGCAGCAACCTTGCGCCTTTATCCCCCCGTCCGCAATGTGCAAACCGCGTTCGTCGGCGTGGCAAGCGTCGCCGACGCGATATCGCTTCTCTCGTATACCCGGGAGGAAGCGGGCGACCGTTTGCAGGCGTTTGAACTCATCCAGCACAGGGCGCTGCAGTTCGTCGTCGATCATATTCCCGCTTCGCGAAATCCGTTCAATCCGGGTTACCCCTGGTATGTGCTGATGGAGACGTCCGATACGCCCGACGCCGAAGCGTTAGGGAAACTGCTGCTTGCGGCGATGGAAAAATCGATCGTCGCAGACGCCGTCGTGGCGAAGAGCGCGGCGGAGGCAAATGACTTCTGGAGGCTTCGTCACTCGGTATCGGAAGCACAGAAGCACGAGGGAGCGAGCCTCAAACACGACATAGCCGTGCCCATAAGCCAGATCGGCGATTTCATCAGCGCGGCGGAATCGCGAGTGCTCGAGCGCATCCCGGAAGCTCGCGTCGTCGCCTTCGGTCACGTAGGGGACGGGAACGTGCATTTCAACATCAGCCAGCCGGAATCCTGGCCGGCTGGGCGCTTCCTGGAGCGTCGGGACGAGATTGCCGATGTGGTTTATGGCGTGACAGCCTCCTTCAACGGCAGTATCAGCGCTGAGCATGGCATCGGGCGGGCAAAGCGCGAGAACCTTCGTCAATACCGTAGTGAAACGGAACTGGCTCTCATGCGGGGGCTAAAAAGGGCGCTGGACCCGGCTAATATCATGAACCCCGGCAAGGTTATTTAGCAGCGTACAGACTGCTCGCGATGAGGCACAATACGCCCTCAGGAAACTGCCAAAGTCCGACAGGAAGTGGAGAAGTACAGCCGCAGTGCGGCCTTTGAAACCATGAGCGCCAATCTTGACAGCATCGAGCAGTCGTTTTCGGACCAGTTGTCCAAGTTCGACGCAAAGATAAAGACGCAAGAGGACAACGCGTCGCTGCTGAACGAGATACATGCGTCCCTGACGGTGCTGATTGCGCGGTCGGGCGATCACGATGAAGAAATCCGCGAGATCCTCCAGAAGCGCTACAACGCCGGGAAACTGAGACTCGAAACCTACCAGCTAGTCAGGAACGTGCTGGATCGCGTTGTCATCGAAAGCATGGTGACCATGCCGGATGCCGTCGACGACGTCGACACCGACAGCTCGTATCGCGAAACGACCGTTATCGAAGGCGGGGCCGGCGAACAGGAACCCCGCCAGGAGCACCTGCAGATAGGATCGCTTCTGCGCGATCGTTTCCTGCTCCAGGAACGGGTGTCCGGGGGGAGCATGGGCGTCGTCTACAAAGCTCATGACCGGCGTCTCGCGGAGGCGGACGGCTTCGATCCGTGGGTGGCCATCAAGGTGCTGTCACCGAAGCTTTCACGCAATGCACATGCTTTGCGTGCCTTGCAGCAGGAGGCGGCGAAGGGACGCTGCCTGTCGCACCCGAACATCGTCCGCTTCGTCGACCTCGATCGTGACGGCGATATCTATTTTATCGTGATGGAGTGGCTCGAGGGACGTTCGCTCGCGGCAATTCTCGACGAGAACAAGAACACCCGGATCGATCTCGAGACGTCACTCGACATTGTCAGGCAGGTGGGCCTCGCGCTCGACTATGCACACCGGTGCGGCGTGGTCCACGCGGACGTCAAACCCGCAAACATCATGCTGACATCCTCGGGCCAGGTGAAGCTGTTCGATTTCGGCATCGCGCGCATCCGGCAGCAGCAACAGGATGGGCGCAGCAGCTTCGATCCCGGTGTGCTCGGCGCGATCACCCCGGCATATTCCAGCATGCAGGTGTTGACGGGCGAGGATCCTGCTCCGACCGACGACGTGTTCTCGCTCGGCTGTCTCATGTACCGACTGGTTGCCGGCCATCGGGTGTTCGGTCCACGGAACGCCGCCGAAGCCGCAGAGCAGGGGATGGAACCGCAGCGGCCGCAGGGGCTCAGCGATTCGCAGTGGCGCGCTCTGAAGAAATCGCTGGCCTTTTCGCGCGTCGCGCGGTTCGCGACGCCGGCAGATTTCCTGCTGGCGCTCGAGTCGGATGAGAGCTCCCGCCACACAGGCTCACGGGGATACGAACGGGAGTTCGGGGGAGCAATCGAGAATCCCATTCGGGTCGATCCGAAGCCGAGGCCGCCGGAGGGACGTCATTACTGGCCCACTGCCATCATCTTCCTGGCGGTAGTGGCGGTGGCGCTTGCGCTGGTTGCGCAGCCTCAGTTGCTGGACCGTGCAAGGGACCTGGTAACCGCCGGGGATGCCTCCGACGGGGCGTCGGACGTAGTGGATATCGCGGGACCTGAGGATGCAACCGGCAGCGGTTCGCTTCCGGACGATGCTGCTGTCGAAGACCCTGCGGATCCCGCCGATGAAGCCGGGGTTCCTTCCGGGGATGCCGGTGGCGTTGCCACGCCGGATGAGGATCCTGTCGTCTCGCAGGAGCAGCGGCCGGGCGACCCGGCCGTGACCCGGGCGCCACGGCAACAGGACCCGGCTGCTGAGGATCCTTTCGTCGAAGCCCCCATGGAAACAGACGACGAGGCAGCTCCTACCGCCGGTCGGCCGGAGGAACAGGTGGTCCGGCAACCCGCTCCCTCCGAGCCTCAAACGCAGCAGCAGGGCGCCGGGACAGCTGAACCGGCCCCTGCGGCAGCTGCCGCAACTGCGGCAACGGCCATAGTACCGCTGGCGAGTCCCGGGTCCTTCCGAACGGAAGCCGACCTGACGTTGCTCGAAGGTGAAGATGAGCTTGCCATCGATCTCGTGCGCCAGGTGGACCTTGGCACACCTCTTTCTGTACGGCTCGAGGAAGTCGGCTTCAGTGGCGCGAGTTCGCCATTGCAGGAGGGACGGTACCGTCTCTCGAACAATGGTATTGCAGTATTCGATGCCGGCCAGGGAAGGGCCAGGATTAACATCTCGATGCCTTCCGACGATGTTCGGAATCCCGATGTGCAGGCCGCGCTGCTCGTCAGGGATATCGAGAATCCCGGTTCCGAACTCGCACTCATCAACCTCGTGCTGGAGGATGACGACCAGCGCTCGTTCGAATCGACGCTTCCGCAGGACACGGTCGGCTTCGCGACCGGCCGCATGTATGTCAACGAACGCGACGCGGCGATACAGGTCGACGTGCTGAGGTACAACCCTGGTCCTAACGAACTCGAGCTCCGTTACTTTGTTGCCGGCGGAAGTGCCACTGAAGGCGAGGATTACTTTCTCCCGGGTTCGACCGGTCTCGTTTTTGAACCCGGGCAGCGCTCTGCGCGCCTGCTCATCCCGCTGGTGCAGGACTCCGTTCTCGAAGCAGACGAGACGTTTATTCTGGAACTCCGAACTGATTCCGGACCAGTCCCGGCCAACATCTTCCGTCGTATCGAAGTTATCATCCGGGACGACGATGGCTGACACAACAACAACTCCGGCAGAGCGAAAATAGCAATGGAAGAAAAGGAACTGCGGCGATACTCGCGTATCGTCGTCGATGGCGTTGAGCAAGCGCCGAGCAGGGCGATGCTGCGCGCGGTGGGATTCGAGGAAGCCGATTTCGGACGCCCGCAAGTCGGAATTGCCTCCACCTGGAGCATGATCACGCCATGCAACATGCACATCGACCAGCTCGCGCGGCAGACGGCAGCCGGCGCTGACGAGGCAGGCGGCAAGGGTGTCATTTTCAACACCATTACCGTTTCCGACGGCATCTCGATGGGCACCCCCGGGATGCGCTATTCGCTCGTGTCTCGCGAGATCATCGCCGATTCGATCGAAGCGGTTGCCGGCGCGCAGGGATTTGACGGCCTCGTTGCGATCGGCGGCTGCGACAAGAACATGCCGGGATGCTTGATGGCCATGGCCCGGCTCAATCGCCCGTCGGTGTTCGTCTACGGGGGCACGATCAGGCCCGGCATCAACCGGCGCGACATCGTATCCGTGTTCGAGGCGGTCGGCGCTGCGGCCGCCGGCAAGATCGGCAGCGAAGAGCTCTTGGAAGTCGAGCAGACCGCGATCCCTGGCCCGGGTGCGTGTGGCGGCATGTATACCGCGAACACCATGGCGTCCGCGATCGAGGCTCTCGGCATGAGCTTGCCGAACAGCTCGGCACAGGAAGCGATATCTTCGCAAAAGGCCGACGATTGCATGCGTGCCGGCGCGGCGGTTGTGGAACTGATCAGAAGCGGCATAACGCCGCGCGATATCCTCACCAGGGAGGCGTTCGAGAATGCGATCACCGTCGTCATTGCCCTCGGGGGCTCGACCAATGCAGTGTTGCACTTGCTGGCGGTTGCGCGCGACGCCGGTGTCCGCCTTGACCTAGACGACTTCACGCGTGTCGGCAAACGCGTACCCGTGCTGGCCGATCTGAAGCCAAGCGGGCGATACCTCATGTCGGAGCTGATTGCCATCGGCGGCATCCGCCCGCTGATGCGCGGATTGCTTGAACGTGGCCTCCTGTACGGCGATTGCCTGACTGTCACCGGCAAGACGGTCGCCGGGAACCTTGCCGACGCGCCGTCATACCCAAAAGACCAGGAGATCGTGCATTCGTTCGACAAGCCGATAAAGCCCGACAGTCACCTCGTGATTCTCTATGGCAACCTCGCTCCGGAAGGTGCCGTCGCGAAAATCACCGGTAAGGAGGGACTTCGCTTCTCGGGTAGCGCGCGCGTTTTTCATTCGGAAGAGCTTGCCCTGAGGGCAATTCTCGACGACGTCGTCAAAGCCGGCGACGTTGTGGTGATTCGCTATGAAGGCCCGAAGGGCGGACCGGGTATGCGAGAGATGCTGAGCCCGACCGGGGCGATCATAGGCAAGGGACTCGGCGCCGACGTCGCGTTGATCACCGACGGCCGCTTCTCCGGCGGAAGCCATGGGTTCGTCGTGGGTCATGTGTCGCCGGAAGCTGCGGTCGGCGGCCCGCTTGCGCTGGTCGAGGATGGAGACACTGTAACGATCGACGCGGCTGCAAGGCGCGTCGATCTGGATGTCACGGACGAAGTACTGGCGGCACGACGCAAAAACTGGAGGAGGCCTCCATCGTCAGTAACCGGCGGCGTGCTGGCGAAGTATCGGGCCGAAGTCAGTTCCGCATCGCAGGGAGCCATAACGGTCGCTCCGCCGTGGAGTGACAGTGCCGCAACGGACTGAACCGATGCCGCACTCACAAGTGGAAGAGGCGCCGTTTTCGGACGCTCTGGGCGCGAACGAGGCGGTCCGCAAGTCCGCCTGGGTGGTAATGAAGTTCGGCGGTACCAGTGTCTCCACGGCAGACAACTGGCGCACTATCGCCGCGCTCGTCCGCAACCGCCTTGCGCAAGACTTCAGGGTACTGATCGTGCATTCGGCGTTGCGTGGCATCTCCAACGAACTTGCGGCTGCTCTCGACGCCGCTGTGTCAGGCGGCCCCGAAGCGAATGTCGACGCCATTCGGGAACAACATTACCGGCTTGCGGACGACCTCGGGCTCGACCGCCACGCGTTGCTCGATCCCGTTCTGCAGGAACTGGGACAGCTTCTGGCGGGCGTGCGGCTGATACAGGAAGTCAGCCCACGAGTGCGAGTGCGTGTGATGGCGATGGGCGAGCTGATGTCGACGGCGCTCGGGGCGGCCTGGCTCAATCGTTGTGGTATCGACTGCGAGTGGCGGGATGCGCGCAAGATGCTTGCGAGCGAGGATCACGTCGGTCGTTCGGAGGCGCAGAACTACCTTTCGGCGACCTGCGGGTATTCCGCCGATCCGAACTTGCAGGCCTCGCTCGGTGCGTCCGGCAAGGTAGTACTCACGCAGGGTTTCATCGCGAGCAACTCGCGCGGCGAAACCGTGCTGCTCGGCAGGGAAGGCTCGGACACTTCCGCCGCGTACTTCGCGGCGATGCTGCAGGCGCGCCGCCTGGAGATCTGGACGGACGTTCCGGGCATGTACACGGCCGATCCAAAGCTGGTGCCATCGGCCCGCCTGCTGGTCGAGCTGCATTTCGACGAGGCGCAGGAACTGGCGTCGATGGGCAGCAAGGTTCTGCATCCGCGATGCCTGTCGCCGTTGCGGGCGCACGGCATTCCCCTCTTTATCCGCTGCACGACGGCTCCGCAGATCCAGGGTACCGTCGTGTCCGCTGTCACCCTCGAGGTGGAGCCGCAGGTCAAAGGCATCTCGACCCGCTCGGGGACCGTGCTGATCTCGATGGAAGGCACTGCGATGTGGCACGAGGTCGGGTTTCTTGCGGAAGCATTCGCGGCGTTTCGCAAGCACGGCATATCGGTGGACCTGGTGTCGACGTCGCAGACGAACGTGACGGTGTCGATCGATACGGCCGATGAGATGTTTTCCGAGGAGGTCCGCCGGGCACTGATGCGCGACCTCGAGTCGCTCTGCCGTGCGCGCCTCATCCCTGACTGCGCCGTCGTCAGCCTCGTGGGAAGAAAGATCCGGACAATATTGCCGCGGCTCGCGCCGGCACTGTCGTCGTTCGAGGAGGAAAAGATCCACCTGGTGTCGCAGGCATCGAACGACCTCAATTTCAGCTTCGTTATCGACCAGGTCCAGGTCGAAAGGCTCGTGTCGAAACTGCACTCGTCGATGATCGGCCAGTCCGGAAACAGCACCGCGTTCGGCCCGACCTGGGAGGAACTGTTTCGCGAGCGTCCGGCGCCACTGCCGCGCGACGATGCATGGTGGCACAGGAAGAAATCGCGCCTGCTCGATATTGCAGGGACCGAGGCGAACGCCTACGTCTACGACCTGGACTCGGTCACCAGCGCTGCGACGGACTTATTGCAGATGAAGTCGCTCGATCGCGTCCTGTATGCGATGAAGGCAAATTTCAATCCGCAAATCCTGCAAACACTCGCGGGCCTCGGCGTGGACTTCGATTGCGTTTCTCCCGGTGAAGTGGAGCACCTGCGCAAAGTGATACCGGGGATCGAGGGCAGGCGCATACTCCTGACCCTGAACTTCGCCCCTCGCGACGAGTACGAGTGGGCGGTCGAGAACGACCTGCTGCTGACCCTGGACAACCTTCATCCGCTCCGCGAGTGGCCGGAGATTTTCAGGAACCGGGAAGTATTTATCCGCCTCGACCCCGGCCACGGCCGTGGACATCATGCCCACGTCCGTACGGCAGGTGTGCACTCGAAGTTTGGCATTCCGCGGTTCGAGCTGGATGAACTGGTCAGGCTGGTGGACGCAGCCGGTGCGAAGGTTGTCGGCATACACGCGCACAGCGGCAGCGGCATCCTCGACCCGGAGAACTGGCGCACCGTGGCAGGCGAGTTGATCAAGGTCGCCCGTCGTTTTCCGCATGTTCGCGCTCTTGATCTGGGTGGCGGGCTGGGCGTTCCCGAACGCCCGGGCGACCGCCAGTTCGACCTGCGTCAGCTCGATGAAGCGCTGATCGAGATCCGCAGGGCCTGTCCGGACTACGAGCTGTGGCTGGAGCCAGGACGCTTCCTGGTGGCACGGGCCGGCGTGCTCCTGACGCACGTGACCCAGACGAAGGGCAAGGGTGAAATGCATTACATCGGCGTGGGCACCGGTATGAATTCCCTCATTCGTCCCGCGCTCTACGGCGCGTATCACGAGATCGTGAACCTTTCGCGGCTGGACGAGCCTGCAACGGACACCGTAACGGTGGTAGGGCCCATCTGTGAAACAGGCGATCGACTCGGCATTGACCGCCTGCTGCCCGCGTCCAAAGAAGGTGACGTCATCCTGGTGCTGAACACCGGCGCGTATGGCTACGTGATGGGGTCGAACTACAACATGCGCGGCATCGCGAAAGAAGTAGTCATCTAAAGCACTCGTCCGCATTCGCGGCCCGCAAGACGACCCCGGATCCGACATCGCCGCGGGTTCCTTCGGCGTGGCTCCTACAGCGCTTCGTCGGACTTTTGCAGGGTCATCCTGGCATGGCGCTGTGCCAGTACCGCGGTGACGTCCTCCAGGCGGATGCCTTTCGCATTCAGTAAGACAAGCATGTGGAATAGCAGGTCTGCGGCTTCCCCGACTTGTTCGTCGCGGTCTCCTGCGGTGACAGCGATGGCCAGTTCGACGGCTTCTTCGCCGACCTTCTGTGCCAGCCGCTTGTCGCCGGCGGCGGCAAGCGAGGCGACATAGCTGTTGTCCCGTTTCCCGGTTATCCGTTCCCGGATCAGCTCATCGAGGTTCTCGAGGAAGCGAGCGCCGTCGTGGCTGCTGTGCCTTTCGTTAGTCATTGCAGTGTCCCTACACCCGGATGTCTACGCCGTTGGACGCCAGATACAGCTTCAGCTCGCTGATAACGATCTCCCCGCTGTGAAAAACGCTGGCGGCAAGCGCGCCGTCGACTGACGCAGTTCTGAAGACATCGAGGAAATCCTGCGGGCTGCCCGCACCGCCCGAGGCTATGAGGGGTACGCTGCACAAAGCCCGCGCCTGTTTGAGCTGCCTGCCGTCATAGCCTTGCCGCACGCCGTCCTGGTTCATGCAGTTGAGGACAATTTCGCCGGCGCCGCGATCCTGTGCCTCCCGAATCCACTCCATCGTGTCGCGATGCGCCGATTTCGTCATGTCAGGGTCGCCAGTCAGGCTGAAGACATGCCATGCGCTGCCTTCTTCGCGGCTGTCCACGCCAACTACGACGCACTGCGAGCCGAAACGTTTCGCAAGCTCGGTTATGAGTGGCGGGTTTTCCAGCGCCGGGGAGTTTATCGAGATCTTGTCGGCGCCCATGTTCAATATCTCTTCGGCATCCGCAATGCTACGAATGCCGCCGGCCACGCAGAATGGAATGTCCAGCACAGCGTTGACTCGGCTTACCCAGGCGCGATCCACCGAACGACCTTCGGGACTTGCGCTGATATCATAGAACACCAGTTCGTCTGCGCCCTCCTGGCAGTACCGGTCCGCAAGTTCGACGATCTCGCCAACGACCCTGTGGTCGCGGAAGCGCACGCCCTTGACGACCTGGCCGTTGCGAACGTCGAGGCAGGGGATTATGCGTTTTGCAGAAATAGCGAAACATCCTCACCAGAGATCCGGCCGTCAAGCAGTGCGCGTCCTGTGATTGCCGCGGCGCAACCAAGGTGGCGCAACGACTCGAGGTCTGCGCGATGCCGCACGCCGCCCGAAGCCTGAAGTTCGATCTGCGGGTAGCGCCGCAGGAATTGCCTGTACAGGGTCAGGTTGGGCCCGGCCAGGGCGCCATCCCTGCCGATGTCGGTACACAGGACGTGCTTCAGTCCGGCGCCCGCGTAGGCATCCACGCAGTCCCACAGCGTGAGGGAACTCGTCGTCGTCCACCCGTGGGTTGCGAGCACGGGAGGAGCATCCTCCTCTGTACGGACGTCGAGGGCCAGCACCAGGCGGCCGCCGCCAAACTCGCGCAACCACTCCACGACCGTTTGCGGTTGTGTCACCGCCAGGCTGCCGATCACGCAGCGTGTGGCGCCGGCATCGAGCCATTCGGCAACTGCGTCGCGGCTGCGAATACCACCGCCGATCTGCAGGCTGAACGGCGTCTCATCCACGATCCTCGACACGATGTCGCGATGCCGTTGTTCACCGCTCAGGGCGCCATCAAGATCGACGACGTGCAGGTGATCGAAACCCATCAGGCTGAAGCGCCTCGCTACCTCGAGAGGATCGTTGGAGTAGCACGTTTCCCGATCGAAGTCGCCCTGGTAGAGGCGCACGCAGCGGCCTCCCTTCAGATCGATTGCGGGGATCACGCGCATAACGTAGACCTCAGCGCATCGCCAGGAAGTTGGCAAGCAGCCGTGCACCCGCCGCCGCGGAACGCTCCGGATGGAATTGTGTGGCGACGAAGTTGCGCGAGGAACAAACGGCACTGAGCTCCGTTGCATGGTTGGCGGTTGCGAGCGTGAAATCCGCAACGGGAAGCGCATAGCTGTGCACGAAGTAGAAGTAGCTGTCACTGTCGATACCCTCCAGCAGTGGATGCTCCGCGACCTTTGTCACCCGGCACCAGCCCATGTTCGGCACCGGCAGGTCCGGCGAGGCTTGCAGCCGAACAGCTGCGGCGGGCAGCACTCCCAGGCAATCCGCGTCATCCTCCTCTGAACGTTGCGCGAGCAGGTGCAGGCCCAGACAGATGCCCAGCACCGGTTGCGTCAGGCCGGGTATGACCTGGGCCAGCCCCGCGGCCTCGAGTTTCTGCATGCCATCCGCCGCGGCGCCGACGCCCGGGAGAATGACATGGCTCGCGGAGCGGATCGTGTCCGCGTCGGTTGTGCGTATGCTGCTTGCGCCAAGCCGGTCCAGGGCGCATCTCAAGGATGCAATGTTGGAGCCGCCGCTGTCGATAATCGCGATGTCGCTTCTCATCCGAGCATTCCCTTGGTCGACGGCATCTCGTGCCCGCTCTGCCGTATCGCTTGGCGCAGCACGCGTCCGACGGCCTTGAAGCAGGCCTCGACCATGTGGTGAGCGTTCTCGCCCTGCACGGCGATGTGCAGGGAGGCTCCGAGCGACTCCGCGAATGACCGGAAGAAATGTGGCACGAGTTCCGTCGCCAGTCCGCCGACACTTTCCCGGTTGAACTGCCCTTCGAAGACGAACCACGGACGGCCGGAGAGATCCAGCGACACCCGTGCCTCGCTTTCATCCATCGGCAGGAGGAATCCATAGCGGTCTATGCCGCGCTTGTCTCCCAGCGCTTTTCGGACGGCTTCGCCGAGGCATATCGCCGTGTCTTCCACAGTGTGGTGCTCGTCGACGTGGAGGTCGCCTCCGCAGTCGAGGCGCAAGCTGAAGCCGCCATGCCTGGCTACTTGCTCCAGCATGTGATCATAGAAGCCGATCCCGGTGTCGACATGAATGGGGTCGGACGTGTCGAGATCGACGGTCGCGCGGACCCGGGTTTCCTTCGTATCTCGCGCGACCGTCGCCAGCCGGGTGGTAGCAGTCAGTGTTTGTGCGATGCCCGGCCAGCTGAAGGCGAACCCGTCCGAGGGCCGGACGAGCAGTCCCCGGATGCCTATGTTCTTCGCCAGTTGCAAGTCGGTCTCGCGATCGCCAATGACTGCCGAACGCTCCGTGTCCAGCACGGTTGCAGCGAGGTACCGCGTCAGCAGCCCGGCATTCGGTTTGCGACAGGCGCAGCCGTCGCTTTCGCGGTGCGGACAGATGAACACTTCGTCGAAGGTGACGCCCTGGCTTTCGAATATCGAAACAACATGCCCGTGGCAACGGTCGAAAGCTTCCATGGGGAACGATTCGGTGCCGAGACCATCCTGGTTCGTCACCATCACGAAGCGGAAGCCGGCGTCTCGCAGACTGATCAATGCCGGTACGACATCCTGGACAAGTCGTACCTTCTCGAGCGCATCGACCTGGTTGTCCGCCGGTTCCTCAATCAGCGTTCCGTCGCGATCTATGAACAGCACTTTCTCCATATCAGCTCCGTTGTGCAGAGGCGTCTAGCGCGGCGAGGAGCAAGTCGTTCTCCTGCGGCTTTCCTACGCTGATACGTGCACAGTTTCGCAACGACACGTCGCGGCCAAACTCGCGGATCAGGATGCGGTGCGCTCGCAGGCGACGCTCTACCTCGGGAAGGTCTTGGAATTCCACCAGCAGGAAGTTGCTGCGACTGGGCCAGACCTTTACGACCTCCGGGCACTGTCGCAGGGCGAGGCCCAGTCGTTCACGCTCACGCAGAATATTGCCGACCGCCGTTTGCGCTCGCTCGACATTCGCCGGCTCCAGCGAGTGAAGCACGCAGTCGACGACCGGCGTGGCCAGTGCATAAGGAGCGAGGATCCCGCTCAGCAGCTTTACCACGGCGGGGCAGGCGATTACGGCGCCGCAGCGCGCGCCTGCGAGCGAATGCGCCTTGGACAGCGTGCGCAGCACGACGAGGTTGTCATAGCGCCCGCTGTCGTCGCCAAACAGGGATACGGCAGAGGGCGCCTCGCTGAACTCCGCGTAGGCTTCGTCGACGACGACGACGGAGCGATCGGCGCGTCCCAGGCAAAGCTCCTGGACCGCAGACAGCGGAACCAGTCCGCCGGTCGGGTTGTTCGGCGAGCAGATGAACACCAGCTTCGTCTCTGCGGTGCACCCTTCAAGAACTGACGCGATATCCAGTGCGAATTCGTCGTTCGCCAGTAAGGGAGCCGTGAGCGTCCGTGCGCCCTGGATGTCTGCGTAAACGCGGTACATCGCGAACGTTGGCGGACTGACCATGATGCTGTCCATGCCCGCACGGCAGAACGCGCGGATCAGCAAATCGATCGCCTCGCTGCTGCCGCGCGTTGCGAGGATCATGTCCGGCGAAACGCCGTAATGCGCGGCGAGCCGCGCGTGAAGTTCGAGAGGGCGTATCTCCGGGTAGCGATTCAATCCATCTGCCGCGCTGCCGTCGGCGGGCCACGGCGCTTCGTTGGCGTTCAGTCGTACCAGCCCCGGAACCTGTTTCGCCGTCTCATACGGCCGCAGTTCCAGTATCTCCCGCCGCGCGAGGTTCTCGATGTTCAACTCGCTCCCCCCGCGGTCGCGCCGCGCTTGATGCGGCGGGTCACTGCCGACGCGTGTGCCCCCAGCCCTTCGAGCCGAGCCAGTTCGGTGATGGTGTCCGCAACAGACCGCAAGCCTTCTTCGCTTAGTTCCTGGACGGTCATCTGCCGCATGAAGTGTTCGACCGACAGGCCACTGTAGCTGCGGGCGAGGCCGCCCGTCGGCAACACGTGGTTCGTCCCGCTGCAGTAGTCGCCGGCTGATTCCGGCGACCAGGGACCCAGGAACACCGAGCCGGCGTTACGGATCTTCGGCAGCGCACGCCGGGGATTCTCGACCTGGAGGATCAGGTGCTCGGGACCGTAGGCGTTGCTGATCTCCGCGGCTTGTTCCAGGTTGTCGACGACAATGAAACGGGCCTCGCGGAGCGCAGCACGAGCAATGGAACGCCGTTCCAGCAGTTCGAGCTGCTCTTCCACCTCCACGACAACCCGGCGGGCCAGTTCCTCATCGGTCGCGAGGAGCACAACCTGCGAGTCGGCGCCGTGCTCCGCCTGGGACAAGAGGTCTGCCGCCACGAATTCGGCGTTCGCCGAACGGTCCGCAATCACCAGCACTTCCGATGGGCCGGCAGGCATGTCAATGCCAGGTCCGTTCGAGGCGGAGGCGATCAGCGTCTTGGCGGTCGTAACCCAGGCGTTGCCGGGACCGAAGATCTTGTCGACCCGCGGAATGGACTGCGTGCCGAATGCCATGGCGGCGATCGCCTGCGCTCCGCCGATCTTGTAAACCTCCTGAACGCCTGCCCGGCGCGCCGCTGCGAGTACCGCCGCGTCCGCCCGGCCGTCGGCCCGCGGCGGCGTGCACATCACACGCCGCGGACAATTAGCTATCGCGGCGGGCACCGCCAGCATGATCGCAGTCGAGGGCAGGGGCGCCGAGCCGGCCGGGACGTAGAGCCCTACCGAATCGATTGGATGCGACACGCGTTCACACACGATACCCGGCATCGTTTCCATCCTGCCCGGGACCGGCTGCTGCGTTTCGTGGAAGCGCCGTACATTGCCGATCGAGATCTCGATGGCAGCGATCGCAGCGGCGGACAGCTCCTGCTCGGCTGCGTCGAACTCACCTTCCTCCACTCGCGAGTTGTTTACCGCAACCTTGTCGAGGCGCTGCGTCAACTGCCGTACTGCCGCATCGCCTCCTTCGCGCACGAGGCGAATAATGTCGCGGACGCCTGCCTCCAGGGCCGGGTCGCTCAGCGACTCCGGCCGGGCGAGCAGGCGCCGGCGTTCGTCTTCGCCAAGTGCCCTCCAGTGATGGATAGCGATACCCGTCATTCAGGAAAGCATCTTTTCGACCGGCAACACGAGCAGCGAACTCGCACCGGCTTTCTTGAGATTTTCCAGCGTCTCCCAGAAAACGTTCTCCCGGCAGACGGCGTGCACCGCAACCTTGTCCCCGTCACCCTCCAGCGGTATCACCGTCGGGAATTCGGAGCCCGGCAACAGCGCTGATATCTCGGCGAGCGCGGAGCGGGGCGCATGCAGCATGATGTACTTGCTTTCGCGTACCTGCAGCACGCCATTCAGCCGCTGCAGGATGCGATTGACCCAATCCTGCTTTGACGGGGCGAGCGGCGCGCGCGTCTGGATGATAATCGCCTCGCTTTCGAGGATTGTCTGCACTTCGCGCAGCTGGTTCGCGGCCAGCGTCGCTCCGGTCGATACAAGGTCACAGATGTAATCGGCCCGGCCGAGCTTCGGTGCAATCTCCACCGCCCCGGAGAAAAACACGATATCCGCATCGATCGAGTTGCGCTGCAGGAAATCCTTCAGGGTCGCCACGTAGCTTGTCGCAATACGCTTGTTCTGGAGGCTCCCAACACCGTCGAATTCCGCCTCTTCGGGCGCCGCGATCGCCAAACGGCAATGACCGAAGTCGAGCCGGTATACCTCGTCGAAAAGCGCGCTCTGCCCATCCTGCTGCATGAAATGACGCTTTTCCGCCACCGTGTTGAGCCCGACTATCCCCAAGTCGCATACATCCTCGCTCACCAGCGCGGGGATGTCGTCATCCCGGACCAGCAACAGGTCCACCGGCATGTTTTCCCCGAAGCAGAACAGCTGATCCTTGCTTTGCGTGAATTTAAGTCCGCAGCGGCGCAGAAGATCCATCGAATGCTCGGTGAGACGCCCTGATTTCTGCAGCGCAATCTTGATGCGCGGCTCGCTATCGCTCATGAGGTTTCCTGGTCGGGGCTAGTGGGCCGGTCGGGTCTTGCGCGCGCGACGCGGTGGTGTAGTACGCTCCACGGCGGTCGCATAGCCGCCAAAACCGTCGCTCAGGAATCGGGCGACGCGCCCTATCGTGGTTACGCTGACGCCCGTGAGTTCGTGGATGCGCCGGTACGGCAGGTCCTGTTGCAGCAGTTGCACGACCTGCCAGCGATCCACGAGTGCCTGCAGCTCCGCGGGCGTGCAGAGATCCTTGAAGAAGCTGCGGCACTCAGTGACGTCTTTGAGACTGATGACGGCCCGGAACAACGCGTCTTCGTTGCGGCGGCGTTCGGCTTGGGTGTCGGCGCGGTTGGGCTTCATACTGTTGACTTAGCGTAATAATGTAATAGCACGTTATTACATCCACACGCGCAGCACAAGGCCTGGCGACGCATTATCCGGTGATTGAGCGAAGATGATTATCGGCGCCTCGGCACTTCCGATCCGCAGTTGGCCGCGGCGATCAAGGATCCTGCCTTTCCCGGGAATCGACGCAGTGCTTGACGCTCTTCAGGGAATGCATCTAGACTTCCCGGTACTCATCGAGACCGGCTGAGGGAAAGGCCCAGTGAAGCCGGGGCAACCTTCAGGACTAACCATCCTGAAACGGTGCCAACTCCTGCGGTGCGACGCGGTCGCATCCGAGAGATGAGTGTCGTAGTGACGCAAGTTTCATGTGAAATGAAATTGCGGTGGACTCGACACCTCACTCGTCCCCTGACCAGGGGCTTCGCGGGAATCCGATGAGAAGGCGCGGCTGTAGACGCCGCAACATTGGACGAAACGCGGAGACTTGAACAGCATGAATTCCTTCCCTGATCCGGCGACGCTCGCGGTGCGCGCGTCGCTCGAATCCGACTCGCAGCACGGCGCAGTAGTTCCCCCGCTGCATCTTTCGTCCAACTACACGTTTGCCGGCTACGGTGAGAAGCGCCGCTACGACTATTGTCGCAGCGGCAATCCTACGCGCGATGCGCTTGCCGACGCCTTGACCGCGCTCGAGGGCGGGGCCGGCTGCACCGTCACCTCATCGGGCATGGCGGCGCTCACGCTCCTTGTACATTTGCTGGAGCCCGGTGACCTGCTCGTCGCACCGCACGATTGCTATGGCGGCACGCACAGGCTGTTCCGGCACCTCGCCGCCAAGGGTCATTTCAAACTGCAGTTCGTCGACCAGACCGACCCTGTGGCGTTGCGAGCGGTCTGTGCCCTGAAGCCGAGGTTGATCCTCGTTGAGACGCCGTCGAACCCGTTGCTTCGCATCGTCGACATTTCGCGCCTTGCCGAACTGGCGAAAAGCTGCGGCGCCACGCTCGCTGTCGACAACACGTTCCTGTCCCCGGCGCTGCAACAACCGATTGGCCAGGGGGCGGACATCGTCCTCCATTCGACGACGAAATACCTGAACGGGCACAGCGACGTCGTGGGCGGCGCCGTCATTGCCGCCAGTAGCGACCTTGCGGAGCAGCTCGGCTGGTGGGGCAACTGCCTTGGCGTTACCGGCGCTCCCTTCGACAGCTACCTGACGTTGCGCGGTGTTCGCACGCTGCATCCAAGAATGCGACAGCATGAGGAGAACGCGAATCGGCTGGCTCAGGTCCTGGACGAGCATCCGGGTGTCGACCGGGTTTATTACCCGGGCCTGCCACACGATGCCGGCCACGTGCTCGCGCGCCGTCAGCAAAAGGGCTTCGGCGGCATGGTGAGTTTTGAAATCGCAGGAGGCGAGCCGGCGGTACGTACGTTCGTCGAGCACCTGCAGTATTTTTCGCTGGCGGAATCGCTTGGCGGGGTGGAGAGCCTGGTCTGCCATCCTCGCTCGATGACGCATGCGCCGGTCAGTGATGAGGCCCTGAAAGAGGCGGGCATCAAGCCGAACCTGATCCGTCTCTCAGTCGGTATCGAGAGCGGGGATGACCTCGTTGCAGACGTACTGGCGGCGCTTGAGGCGACCGCCGTGGCCGACCCGCGTCCACTCGCCGCCGCCGGCTGCTGAAGGCTGCACTAATGCGCCGAGCTGCATCAATAGGCGGTAAGGAAGTGCTGCCGCAGTATCTGCGGCAGCACGTGTCGCCTGCTACGCGGTACTTCGAGCTGCCGCAACCGCTGTTGCTCGAGTGCGGTACGACGCTCGACACGGTTACCGTCGCGTACCGGACCTGGGGCGATCCGGAGAACGCCGCCACCAATGCAATCCTCATTTGCCATGCGCTGACGGGTTCGGCTGACGTTGACGCATGGTGGCCCGGGATCATTTCCGGCGATGGCGCGTTCGATCCCGAAACCGATTTCGTCGTCTGCAGCAACATTCTGGGTAGCTGTTACGGCACGACCGGACCGGCCTCATTGAAAGATGGCAGCGGGAAAAGATGGCGCGCAGACTTTCCGCGTATCACGGTGCGCGACATGGTGAGCGTCCAGCGTGCGCTAATCGACCACCTCGGGATCGAACGGCTGGCACTCGTGACCGGGCCATCGCTCGGCGGGATGCAGGCGCTCGAATGGGCGATGATGTACCCGGACATGGTGGAGCGCATCGTGCCAATCGGCGTGGGCGGCCGGCATTCCGCCTGGTGCATCGCCATGAGTGAAGCGCAGCGGAATGCAATCTACGCGGACCCTGACTGGAATGGCGGCAACTACTCCGAGGAGCGAGCGCCGGAAAAGGGACTGGCAGCGGCGCGGATGATGGCGATCTGCACCTATCGCAGCTGGCACAGTTTCGACGAGCGTTTCTGCAGGAACGAACAAGGAGGGGGTGAATTCCAGGTCCAGTCATACCTGCGCTACCAGGGGGAAAAAATCAACAAGCGCTTCGATGCGAACACTTATGTGCGCCTGACGCAGGCGATGAACGACTTCGACATTTCGCGTGGACGCGGCGATTACCTTTCGGTGGTCCGCAGTATCCGGCACCCGGCGCTGGTCGTCTCGATCAGTTCGGACATACTGTATCCGCCACACGAGCAGCAGCTGCTCTCGCAGAACATGCCGAACGCAAGGCACGCGCTGTTGCAGTCTCCCGATGGTCACGATGGCTTTCTCATCGAGTGCCGGGAGCTCGCAGCCCTTATATCAAGCTTCCGGGAAGGGCAGGCCGGCCGCTTTGCTACACACGCGGAGCGCGCCTCGATCGTCAGCGCAATTGCCGAATAATCCCAGCCGTCATTTCACGCGTTGAGAGGACCGTATCGCCTGCAACGGCAATGTCGGCCGTCCTGGCGCCATCCTCTATGACGCTTGCCAGCGCCTGCTCGAGCATCGCAGCTTCCTCGGGAAGATCCAGGCTGTGGCGAAACATCAGGGCAATGCTCGCGATCATGCCGCACGGATTGGCGCATCCCTGACCCGCGATGTCCGGGGCGGAGCCGTGGATGGGTTCGTACAGGCCCCGTTTGGAGTTGCCAAGCGAGGCCGACGGCAGCATCCCTAGGGATCCGGCAAGCATCGAGGCTTCATCCGTCAATATGTCGCCGAACATGTTCTCCGTGACGATAACGTCGAAGTAGCGGGGCTTGTTGATCAGGTGCATCGCAGCCGCGTCCACCAGCATGTGCTCGAGCTCCAGCTCCGGGAACTCATCGGCCACTACGCGGTTTGTTACGTCGCGCCACAAACGCGACGTTTCCAGTACGTTTGCCTTGTCGACGGAACAGAGCCTGCCGCTTCTCTGCGTGGCCAACGAGGCGGCAACGCGAACGATGCGCTCTATCTCCGCGGTACTGTAGCGGCAGAGGTCGCTGGCGGAGTCCGTATCCCGGGTCTTGTCGCCGAAGTAGATTCCGCCTGTCAGCTCGCGCACCACGATGAGATCGACGCCCGCGAGCCGATCCGGTTTGATCGGGGACGCGCTCGACAGCGAGTTGTAAATTTGCACCGGTCGCAGGTTTGCGAAAACACCCAATGCAGCCCGCAGCTCGAGGAGACCCTGCTCCGGCCGTTTTTTCGCGTTGGGGTCGGACCATGCCGGTCCACCCACGGCACCGAGCAATACGGCGTCACTTTCGAGGCAGGTTGCGACGGTGTCGGACGGCAGCGGGTCGCCGACACCGTCAATTGCGGCACCGCCAATGAGGCACTCGCGAACCTCGAAACGATGTCCACGAATGGACGCTATATGCTGCAATACCCGCTGTCCGGCCTCGGAAACCTCGGGACCGATACCGTCTCCGGCGAGGCTTGCGATTACGGCGTCCAGGAACGGCTCTCTTCAAAGCGTCGAATTGCTTCTTCCTGCCTGAGCAGGAATCCGAGCTGGTCCAGACCCTCGAGCAGGCAGTAGCGGGCGAATGAATCGATCGGGTACTCGATGGCCCTGCCGTTGGCGAGGACCAGCGTGGATGCAGCGACGTCAATACTGACCTCGGTGCCGGGGTGATCGAGCAGCCATTGGTGGCTTTGGCCGTCCACCAGGATCGGTAGCAGCCCGTTCTTCAGCGCATTGCTTCGGAAGATATCGGCAACCTCGCTGCTGATTACGGCGAGAAAACCGTAGTCGAGCAAGGCCCAGGGTGCGTGCTCACGCGATGAGCCGCAGCCAAAGTTGCGGCCGCTGACGAGCACGCGACATCCCCTGGCGGCATCCGAGTTCAGGACGAAGTCGCTCTTCGGCTGTCCGTCGTGATCATAGCGCCAATCGTGAAACAGGTGCTGGCCCAAACCCTCGCGGGTGGTCGTCGTGAGGAAGCGCGCGGGGATGATCTGGTCGGTATCGACGTCGTCCATCGGCAGTACCACCGTGCACGATCTGATGCTGGTTATGGGATGCATCATTTGCTCACAGGAATTCGCGTGGGTCGGCGACGCGGCCCCGCACTGCCGAGGCCGCCGCGGTCATCGGGCTGGCGAGCACGGTCCGCGCACCAATGCCCTGCCGGCCTTCGAAATTGCGATTGCTGGTGCTGACACACAGCTTGCCGCGCGGCACCGTGTCGCCGTTCATGCCGAGGCACATCGAGCATCCGGACTCACGCCATTCGGCGCCCGCTGCTTTGAACACGTCATGCAGGCCCAGCGCCTCGGCCTCCTTTTTAACCTGTTGCGAGCCCGGCACGACCAGCATGGTGACACCCGGTGCTACCGTCCGACCCCGCATGATGTCCGCCGCTTGCCTCAGGTCGGAGAGGCGCGAGTTCGTGCAACTCCCTATAAACACGACGTCCACGGCCGCCTGGCTGAGAGGCTTCCCCGGTGACAGCTGCATGTACTCCAGTGCTTTGCGTAACGCGGAACTCCCGTTGTAACCGGGCACCGGCTCGTTGATCGCAACAGCCATGCCCGGGTTGGTGCCGAAGGTCACCATCGGCTGCAACTCCGCGCCCTCTATTTCAAGCGTCTTGTCGTATCGGGCATCGGTGTCGGTGCGCAAGGCGCGCCAGCGGGCGACCGCCTCGTCCCATGCGGGGCCCTGCGGGACCCTTGGTCGTCCGTAGAGGTATTCGAAGGTCGTGTCGTCCGGTGCTATCATTCCCGCGCGCGCGCCGGCCTCGATCGACATGTTGCACACCGTCATGCGCGCCTCCATGTCCATCGCATCGATCGCGCCGCCGCGGTACTCGATGACGTGGCCCGTTCCCCCGTCGACGCCGATGCGCGCAATCGTCGCGAGGATCACGTCCTTTGCCGTGACACCCGGCCGGAGAGGCCCGCTTAAGTCAATGGCGAGGGTTTTCGGCTTTCTCTGCAAGAGGCATTGCGTAGCCAGCACGTGGCCGACCTCGGTCGTACCGATGCCGAACGCCAAAGCCCCGAACGCCCCATGGGTACTGGTATGGCTGTCACCGCACACGATGGTCTTCCCGGGCTGAGTCGCACCCAGTTCGGGGCCGATGACATGCACGATGCCGCGATGCGGACTGTCCATCGCGAACACCTCGAGGCCGAATTCGCGGCAGTTGTCCTGCATCGTGGTCACTTGCTTCGCGGCGCTTGCGCCGGCCGATTGGAGATCGGCAAGAGAGCGAAACGGGGTAGTTGGCGTCGAGTGATCCAGTGTGCCCAGCGTCAGGTCCGGCCGCCGGACCGGCAGCTTTCGTTCCCGCAGCAGGGAAAACGCCTGCGGCGTCGTCACTTCGTGGATGAGGTGGAGGTCGATGTAGAGTACGGCTGGTGTGTCGGCCGTTTCTTCGGATACGACGTGCTGGGACCAGACCTTGTCGAAGATCGTGCCGGATTTTTGGCTGGTCATAAGATTCCTGGTCGTGCCGGCAGCTGCGTCACGAACCGCCAGCTGCGGCTACGCGGGGCTTTTCCACCCCTTCCAGCCAGCCGGCCGTGTCTTCGGTTTCGCCGCTGAACAGGCCGAAGAACGCCGATTGCAGTTGGGCCGTGACAGGGCCGCGCCGCCCCTCGCCGATCTGGATCCGATCCACCGAGCGGATGGGCGTTATCTCTGCGGCCGTGCCGGTGAAAAACAGCTCGTCGGCGAGATAGAGGAACTCCCGCGGTATTGACTGCTCGACCACCGGAATGTCGAGCCTTGCCGCGAGCTGCATCACCGTGTCGCGCGTGATTCCCGTCAGGATGGAGCTTGTCGCCGGCGGCGTCAGCACCCGGCCCTGGTGCACGATGAAAAGGTTCTCACCGGCGCCCTCACTGACGGTGCCGTCGGTCGACAGGGCAATGCCTTCCGCGAACCCAAGCCGTTTTGCTTCGGTGCTGATAAGCTGGCTGGAGAGATAATTGCCACCGGCCTTTGCCAGCGCCGGTACGGTGTTGGGAGCAACGCGCTGCCAGCTGGAGATGCAGACGTCGACACCTTGCTCCAGTCCGTCGGCGCCGAGGTACGCTCCCCATTCCCATGCGGCGACCGCAACGTCCACCGGGTGATCCGGTTTCGGAGCCAGCCCCACGTCGCCATATCCGCGCATAGCGATAGGGCGGATGTAGGCGCCATTCATCAGGTCGTTCGCAACTACGATGTCCTTGCAGACACTGCTCAATTCTGCAAGGCCGTAAGGGATGGGCATACGATAGATCTTTGCCGAATCCAGCAGGCGCTGCATGTGATCGGTCAGCCTGAACACCTTTGGCCCGTCCGGAGTCTTGTACACGCGTATGCCTTCAAACACGGAAGACCCGTAATGCAAGGCGTGCGACAGGACGTGAACCGTGGCCTGTTCCCAGGGGATCATCCTGCCGTTCATCCAGATAAATTTGCTGCCCTCGAAACTCATTGTTCAACTCCGTGCGACGGTGACACCATCAAATGCGGGCGCCGGAGCGCGGATTGTGGCGCGCGGACCCGTTCAGGACCGCGTAGCTTAGCAAGCGAACTGAGCTTGCGCATCCGAGGCTTGCGCAGACCGTCGTCAGATGGAGGCAAGGTTGATATCGCCGCTCAACGTCCTGCCGACGTCGCCGCGTTCCCGGCGACGCAGGACGCGGTTGATGACCTCGAGGTAGGCTCGACCGCCCGCTTCGACGATGTCGGTACTGGTGCCGTGGCCGCGGAACGTCTGTCCATCGTATGCGACTACGACAGTCGCCTCAGCCTGCGCGTCCTCGCCGCTGGTGGCACTGTGAAGGTCGAAGCTCTTCAGGACAGGGTTGATGTCCGTCGCGAGTTCCAGCGCGCGGAATACGGCTTCCGCGGGGCCGTCAGCCGTGGCGGCCTTGTCTACCTTCTTGCCGCCATCGCCGACGAGCGAAACCACGGCCGACGCTTTCTGGTTCGTACCCGACGTCACCTGCAGCGCCTGCAGTATCCACGGCCCGCCGGAGGTGCTGTCGACGTTGAGAACGATCGCCTCAATATCGCCGTCGTACATGTCCTTTTTTCGATCTGCGAGTTTCTTGAATTCCTGGAACGCACGATTGGTTTCAAACTCGTCAAGGTCGAATCCCAGTTCCCGCACCCGCATGCGGAATGCGTGTCTGCCGCTGTGCTTGCCGAGGACGAGGTTCGACTTGCTGAAGCCGACCTCTTCCGGGCGCATGATCTCGTAGGTGGAACGGTTCTGCAGCATGCCATGCTGGTGTATGCCGGCCTCATGCGCAAACGCGTTCTCACCAACCACCGCCTTGTTGCGCGGGACGTGCATCCCGGTGATCCCGGCCACCAGCCGCGAAGTGGGATAGAGGCGGGTGGTATCCACGCCGGTACCAAGGTTAAAGAACTCGGAACGGGTCGAGAGCGCCATCACCACTTCCTCGAGCGAGCAGTTGCCGGCACGTTCGCCGATTCCGTTGATCGTGCACTCGATCTGGCGGGCGCCGGCTGTTACGGCCGCGAGGCTGTTTGCTACCGCCATCCCCAGATCGTCGTGGCAGTGCACGCTGAGCGTCACGTCGTCGATCCCCGCGACGTGCTCTTTCAGGTACCGGAACAGCCGGTCAAACTCCGTTGGCACGGTATAGCCGACCGTATCGGGGATGTTTATGGTGGTGGCGCCCGCGGAGATGGCTGCGCTTACAACCTCGGCCAGGTAAGAAAGCTCGGTACGTGATGCATCCTCAGGCGAAAATTCCACATCGTCACACAGCTCTCGCGCCATCGAGATGGCTCCCACTGCCCGTCGTATGACTTCTTCCTTAGCCATGTGCAGCTTGTGCTCGCGGTGTATTTCGCTGGTGGCTACGAACACGTGAATACGGTGCCGCTTCGCGCCCTTGA
>Ga0079224_100001618_pt1 | contig 26282 bp, 18 predicted proteins | sample Stecom2015_FD_80414 | JGI IMG/M metagenome (GOLD analysis project Ga0079224, IMG submission 80414) | Agricultural soil microbial communities from Utah to study Nitrogen management - Steer compost 2015 | ecosystem: Environmental > Terrestrial > Soil > Agricultural land | place: USA: Utah... | reverse complement strand
CGGTGACACTGCGCTGGAACGATCATCGCGAAATCATCGATATTATGGATGCAGAAGCCACGCAGGAGGGGCAGCCAAAGCCGGAGGGGCGATCAATGGCAGTTAACATTATTAATATAGGAAGTGCTGCGCCTGCAGTGGAAACCACCTCGAGTAGTGATGCAGAAGATGTAGAGGCCGAGGGTGGAGTATCCGTTTCGGCAATACAGGGGCCACAGGGACGAAGAGGCCTGGTCAACAATTTGCCGAGGGGAGCAAGAGGTGGTACCCCGATACCGGGGCGTTCAGGAAGACAAGGGCTCGGAGGCCTTCCCGGCACGGTTGGAATTCCGCAGCCGCAGCCCCTTCAGAACCAGCAAAATCCACCGAACTGAGTAGTTACGGTGATTATTTTTGGAAAGCAGGCAGGTGCTCAGGATGAGCATTCAAGCGGGGGCCTGCGAAACGGACTATGGAGTCCTGAACTACAGGCTTAAGGATAAAAGGGAAATATGATGCGTCTCCCGACAGTAATAACCGTTCTTATTCTCCATTTGGTAGTAGCGGGCGTAGCCTCACCCACGATCTCTTTCTATCAAACCGAGACGACCACCAAGAGAGGAGGAGCAGCTCCCGCTGCACCTCTGGTAGTGGGTGCACCGAGGGTTGACCAGAATGAGCTCCAGCGGCGCCAGGAGGAGGAACGGGCGCGTGCACTGCAGTTGATTCAGCGCCAGAGAATGCAGCAACAACAGTCCGGGCAGCAGCAAGCCACTCAACCAGACCAGTCGTCTGCAGCTCCAACAGCGGCCGCCTCGAGCAGAGGGGATCTCAGCGCCAGAGGGGGTGGGGTTGATCTGACGTTTAGAAATGCCCCAATCGATACCGTGGTCGACGCCATTATGAGGGAGCTCGGCTATTCCTACGTAATCGATCCACAGGTGACCGGCAATGTGAGCATTTTTACGATGAGGCAGATCCCTCGTGCCCAGCTGTTCGGAGTGCTGGAACAGCTTCTCAAAATGAACGGCTATGCAATTGTCCGTCAGGAAGGGATGTACGTCATTCTTCCCATTGGGGAAAGTCCAAGAGTTCCGCATCAGATTCTGGTTAAGCCCACCTCCAGGACGGGTCAAGGGACTCAGCCCACCAGTGGCGGAGCACCGGGAGCCCAGACTCCTGGTGCCACCGGACAGGAGCCGGAAGCCACCCAGCAAGAGCAAGAAGGGCAAGCTGAAGAAGCTCCCCCCGCCGGCGCAGAACCTGCTCCGGGTCAGGCCCCTGAAACTCAGGCACCTGCTCAGCAGCCACCGGTCGTGCTGGGTACTAGTCCCGAAGCCGCCCAGCTGAGCGAAGAAGAAGGCGTCATCACTTACATCATCCCTCTCAATTACATTCCATCTGATCAAATGCTGACCATGGCTCAGGCTTTTGTCTCAGGAGGAGCCACGGTAGTAAACTTTCAACCCGCCAACACTTTGATCATCACCGACTATCGGCAGAATATCCAGCAGATCCTCAATCTTGTAAATCTCCTCGATACTCAATATTTTGACGTTAATACAGTCGATCTAATTCCTATCCGATTCAATAAGGCCGAGGATGTGGCCGAAGATCTGGGAAAGATTTTTGCTCCTGGAGACACGACTGCAGGTGTGAGGGTTGTCGCCATCGAGCGACTCAACAGTGTTCTCGTTGTGACCCGGACTCCGGAAGCGTTTACCGAAGTCAAGAAGTGGATAGCGCGTCTTGACGCTCCTTCGACTGCTTCAAATGTCAGAACATATGTGTACCAGGTCGAAAATAATACGGCTGTCCAGATCGCCCAGATTCTGGCCGAATTGTTTTACGATGGTTCCGGCCTTCCTTCCGGCGAAGGAACCCCTGACACGGACGATGGAGCGAGAGCTCCCACGCAAGATGCGGGCTTTGTCGATCGTAACCGGTTTGCCGGTCAGGCCCAGACCTTTGGGGGAAGTTTCGGGGGACTAGGACTGGGGGGAGGAGCCTACGGCACGGGTGGCTACAGTACTTTTGGCGGCTATGGCGGATCCTATGGAGGGCGATTCGGAGGCCGCCTCGGGGGCGGCGGGTTTGGCGGCCAACTAGGGCCTTCCTTGGGTGACGCGGCCCGTTCTCAGATACGCTCGGTCAGAGCCGGTAATGTGAAGATTGTTATCAACGAGTTCAACAATTCCCTCATCATTCAGGGAAGCGAAGCCGATATTCAGTTCATACTCGATACGGTGAGGCAGTTGGATACTCTTCCTCGACAGGTCTTGATCGAGGCCAAGATTTATTCCGTAGAACTGAGGGATGAACTTAGTTTTGGTGTGGCTGCCTTTCTCCAGGAGAGGGGTGCCGCGCCGCCATCTCCGCCTGGAAATGGTGATGGTGACGGAGATGGTAACGGTGATGGTGACGGTACCGGCACGAGTTCAACAGCAGCGTCACGCCCGGCTACAACCGGATCAATTGGTACAGATCCAGGTGGCCAGTTGACAATCATGAGCCGTGCTTTTATAGGCGCAGAGCGGGAGCTGCTGGGGATCATCAATGCCTTACGGCGGAAGACCGACGTCAAAATCGTCGAATCGCCTCGTCTCCTGACAATGGACGGTACCGCGGCGACCATCAACATCGGAGCCGAGGTTCCGGTGACGACATCATCCTTCGGCGATCCGATCCAATCCGGAACAACCAGTTTCATTAATTCAATCCAATTTCGGCCCACTGGTACAACCCTTTTGATCATTCCGCGAATTAGTGCGAGCGGAGTGGTGACGATGGACCTGGCAATCGAAGTGAGTAATGCCACTGGTCAGGCACTGACGCCGACGATCAATCGAAACTACGTGCAGACCTCACTGCTGGTTCAAAATGGTCAGACGATAGGACTGGCGGGATTAATTAGCGACTCGGAAGACGTCGGAAGAAGCCGAGTGCCGGTGCTGGGGGATATTCCAATCGTTGGTGCTCTCTTCGGACAAACGACACGGGATTCTCGCCGGTCAGAGTTGATCATCTTCATCACGCCCCACGTGATCAACGACGTTCCGACAGCCGCCGAGCTGACCCTGGACTTCAAGCGGGCGCTTCGCAGTTCCTACGAGTTTATTGAACGCAAAGAGACGCAAGAGGACGAGCTGATTGAGGAGAGAAGGCTAGAGGAACTGGAGCGCCAAATGGAACCTCAGGAGCAGCAGCAGCAGCAATAAGCTGGTGCGGGCATCCGCTTGCCCCTCGAAAGCAGAGATACCAGCCGCCGACAGGCAAGGATGCCTGTCGGTACGGAGCAGGCAAGATACCCGTTCTACTGTTTTCCTCATGCTCGCACACTCGAAGGCGGGCGAGGAAGCCCGCCTTCTTGTCGGCGCTTTGCATTTCAGAAAAAGGATGCCCGTCGCGGGCGGTTATTGGGTTATCTCAGGCAGCGTTACTGCTCATCTCTGTCTCTGTGCTTGGTAAGACCACAGAATGACAGAGTCCACAGGGGATTTGTCAGCGTTCAATGACGTGAGCGTCGAGACCAACGAAGAGACCGCGATTATGTTCTGGAATCGTGTGTCGTGAGCGAGAATTCCCTGTGGACTCTGTGATTCTGTGGTTACCGCTATCGATTTTGAAGTTGCCTGGCCTCTTGGTAGACAGAGAGAGCTTCTTGGAGCTTCCCCTCGTCTTTCAGAATCTTTCCTTTCAACATCAGCAACGTGAAGCGATTTTCGGAGGACTGCACCTGCTCGATTGTCGCATCGATAATTTCATGCGCGACAGCAAACTGATCTTTCTCTAACAATTGCTGAGCTACGATCCAGGCTTCCTGAACGACGAGCTTTTCGTGCTCTCCACTGAATTGCAGTGCCAGAATTTTATTGAATTCCTCCATCACTAGCTCGAATTGCTGCTCCTGAAGCAGAATCGAGATAATTTCATGCTGGGTCGCTGCAAAACGAAGTTTCGTTTCCAGGTCGGCTCTGGCTGGAACAGCGTCCCTGGTGTCCTGCCCTGGTACCAAACTGACCAATAAAGCCAAGGCTAATAGAAATCCCGCCAATTTCCTCATCTCTGTGAGCTCCCTGACTGAAATGGATTATTCGGAGTTTGCGGGGCCGCTACTTCTAGGAACGGGTTCTCGGTACTCTCGTTAGTAGAGAGGAAAGGGTTACCGGTCACCTGTATATTGAATTGATCAAGCTCTGCCAGATACTTCTCCTGACGCGTGCTGGTGCTTAAGTCAAAGACCAGTAGGGAAAGGTAGAGAAGAGCGGCAGCAACGCCCGTGGCGTAAATCCACCGTGGAAGCCGGAAGAAGTTCCACCATGGATGACGCGTCTCGACCGTGGCACCGGCGTGCGATCGGTCCTCGATACGCTGACTGAGCTGGAGCCAGAGATGTTCAGGTGGTTGCAGTGAAGGATCATGGCTGCGGAGAAAGGAGGAAAGTTCGCGCTGCTCCTCTAAAAACTCCCGGCAAGCCGAGCAACGGCGACAGTGATCTCGCACCTCCTCTGCCTCTGCAGGTGTCAGGTTCCCGTCCAGCAAAGCCGAAATCTCGAGCTGAATCCTCTCGCAACTCACGATTTCTTCTCCAGATATTTTTTCAGTGCGTCCTTAACGGCCAATCTGGCCCGGTAGATGTCCGTCTTTACGGAAAGAAGAGAGCGACCGACGATTCGGGTAATCGCCTCGTAACTCATGCCTTCGAAAACAGCCAGAACAAATACATCCCGATACTTAGGTCTCAGTGACTGCAAGGCCGACATTACCACCCCGTCAAGCTCTCTCGACAGTATCTTTCGTTCCGGATCCAGGTCCGGAGAGTCGTCTGAAAGGAAGTCGTAGTACAGGATTTCATCATTGTCGATTGAAACTTCCGTTTTCTTTCTTTCCCTTCGAAGCTTCTGATAGACTTCATTCCGAGCAATCCTGTACAGCCAGTATCTGAATTGACTTGAGTCCCGAAGATTACCAATCTCACTATGCACCTTCAGGAACGTTTCCTGAGTCAAGTCCTCTGCTTCTTCAACCGTGCCGATCAAGCGGCGGATAAAGTTGAAAACTGGCTTCGAGTAGAGGGAATAGAGTGCATAAAATGCTTCAAGCGAACCTTCTTGCGCTCGCTTGACGATATCCTGCAGCTCCTCGGGGCTGACTTCAGATGGCATGGAAACTGACCGGATTCCGCAATAGAGTTTGAGGCCTGTCGCGCAGCCATAAGCTAGCAGCCCTCCCTGCCCAAAAGCAAACCTAAAAGATGAAAAGAAGTGGCGAAAGTTGCAAACTTTCCTTTTAGAGTGCTATGTGGAATCAATTAGAATCCCGCGAAATCAATAAGCTAACTTTACTTAGGTCAGTAAGGCGGGGTATAAAGGACTGCTGAGATCAGGTCTTTCTGTAGTTTGGTGTAGCGGTAGCACGCGAGGAACGGTGATTGTGGGTCTGAAGCAGCGGTTCAATCAGGGGAGTTGGGGACCCTTTCTTCGTCTGGGCTGGTATGCTGGAGCAACAATACTGGTGCTCTCACTGCCGACTTTTAGCTTTTTGGTGCCTGAACTGAAGAAGGAAGAACAATTAATTTTGGTCAACGCTTCCGCTCCCGATCCCGAACTGAAGGCTGATACAGTCGAAGCTCGATTAGCCGCGCCCAACCGTGTAGTCGCCTCATTTCGGAAGCCTACCCGGGAAATTGGCTCCGATTCATCGAACGGCTTCATGAATCGAACTCGGGGCCGAGTACATACTCCTTCGCGGCAAAATCGTCTGCTTCCAGTCAGGACCTCGTCAATTGAAGCTACTTTTCTTCCAGAGAGGTCAGATAGCGTTTCATACCAGCCGTCTCCTCGAAGGGTGCTCACTCCGGCCGGCGAATTGCGACTCGGCGGGGGGGCGAAACCGATCTCCAGCAGAATTATTAGACCTCGTGGTTCTTCTAATGACACAGACATCGTTGAGCGCGGGTATCAACTCGCACTTTTGAACCTGTTTGAAGACACTGCGCTGGATCCGTCTCTGGCGACCAACGGTGGTAATCCCTTCCAGGACGCCCTGGACCAACAGAATAAGAACAATGACGGAACTTCAGACGCTCCCGCCCATCAGCCACCGCCGCCGGCAGCCGATCCACCCCCGCCTCCGCCTCCTAGCACTGGTCCTAGCCTGCCGGCTGACCCGCCGGTCAGCGTACCGGATGGAGCCTCCGGGGTGAGTTCTCCGCCTGAATCCCTTTCATTTCTGATCATCGGTGACTTCAGCGGCCAGGAAAGGGTAAAACGCGCCGCCCGTCGAAATACCGGTGAGTTTATTCTTGAAGACGGTGGGCAGATCAGCCTTTTGTCGGGCACGTTTGGAATTCCACGGCTTCAGTTCCTGTTCGAACCACAGGATAAGTTTGTTGTGGGCGACCTCAACGGCGACGGTGTCGCCGATCTCATACGGGCAAGTCGCGCCTATTTCGGAACGATCCTGGAATCCTATATCCGCAGTGATTCGAGATACGAGCTGAGCGCCAGGAGCTTACTTCCCTATCAGAACATCGGATGTATGGCTTTGTTCGGACGCGGTACCGACGGCTATCCCCAGTTGGCTGTGGTCATTAACGGCAACCCGAATCTGATTTTCTTCTCGATTAGGCAGAGCGACTTCCGTTACTCACGAGAGCTGTCCTTGCCCGTGGTTCCGGCTTTGCTGGCCGAAGTCGCTCTTCAGGGTCCCTATGACGAGAGAAGGCTGTATGTCCTTGGATCTTCATTGAATCGAGGTTATTATCTGAGTTCGCGATTTTCAGAAAGCCTGCTTTTTTCATGGAATCCACTACCAGCTCAGCTTCGCAGCTATGAGATTGAAGTGTCTCCCGACACTTTTGCTGAATTCCACACGCTACGGATCAATCAGCGGACGCTCTTGTTTCAGCAACTGGAGGGGGGACTCAATTTTCTGGCCGGGGTAAACCTGGGAGGCGGGCTGCCGATGCTCCTTCTCGGCGATTTTTTCGACGCCGGTCATTGGCAGATGGTCTACTTCCCATGATAAAGTGACAAGAAATTCACCTGCTAAAGCAGGTGGGACCAGAGAAAATGCAACTTTCTGGTTTTTTTTGCATCTTTGACTGGCAACCCGCAGGGGTCACCAGCTAAGCTAAGACTGTTTTGACGGAGGAGATCTTCCTTTTATTCGAAGTCTGGGGGGGAAAATCGTTCGGATACAAGTTCTGAGGAGAACTAAAAACGGGTTCTAAGTTTCTTTTAAGCCTAGTAAGGAGTGAAAGCATGAAACGTGTGAAACTGATCCTTTTGTTGACTGTAGCTATCTGCCTCGGGTTGACAGCCAGCACCATGGCCGGACCAGCCAGCGCGGCCGCGAGCGACACCGTGTCATTCTCAATGCACATTGACACAACCGCTGCCCGAGCAGTATTTGCCTCTTTTCTTTCCGTCATTCCGAATGCGGATCCCGATCAGAGCGTTGACAGCGCTATTTCTGTGAGCAATGTGTGTGCCGCTCCAGCCGAGGTCGTTGAAACCGGTCTGCTCGGCGACGCTGCTGTTGCCCCTGGAAATGGAAACGGCAACGGCAACGGAAATGGTGGCGAGAACGGCAACGGCAACGGAGATGGTGGCGAGAACGGTGATGTGAGTGCGGCTGTCGGCTCGGATCACGGTACGGTAACCATCTACCTGTGGGATCGCGACGGAACCCTGATCACCCACACCACGGGTGCCGGTTCTCCTGGAAGCGGTCTCGATCCGGATGGCCAGTTGCATCCTGGACAGACCTGGACCGTCAGACTGGCAGAGGTTCTGTCTGCTGAACTCGGTGTCGATGAAGAAGAGATCGAGTTCAATGGCTATGCCTGGGTGACTTCAGGCTTCGATTGTCTGGCTGGTACCTACAATGTCACGATTTTCGGCGTAGGATTCACCCAGAATTTCGAGTTCCTGCCTGGCATGGGTCAAGGCCAGATCTTCGGCGGGATTCCTGTAGGCCGCTAAGATCCGGAATAACTTGATCATTAAAAGGGGGCTAACAAGCCCCCTTTTTTGTTTGGTGGACTGTGTCGTCTGCGCGTTCAAGGAACTCTCGAGAACCTCTACGGGATGACTGCTTCCACGATATAATCTAGGCTCATGCGTACCCTTGGGCTACTTTTGAGCTTGCTAATTCTCTCTCCTCAAGTTGCGATGGAGGGGCAGTTGCGTGAAAGAGTAGAGAAGTACTGGCAAGCCATGGAAAAAAGAGACAAATACGCGGCCCTCGAGTTTGTTCTTCCCGAGTCGCGAAACGCCTTCATTCAAAGGCGGGAGTTCGTTTTTCGTAATTGGCAGCTTGAAGAGATCCAAGCGGTACAGGATGGGGCCAAAGCTCAGATTCTCGTCTCTGTCGAGCGGCTGATGGAGCAAAGTGGTACCTTCTATCCCACCCCGATTCGGCAGACCTGGGTTTATCAGGACGACCACTGGTACCTTTCTGTTCCTAAGGTAGGATCAAAGGGGGTTCATGAGCTACTCTACGGCCTCAATCGAAAACAGAGCCGGGTGATTGAGGGTGAAATCCGTGTTTTGCCCGATGTTGTGAAAATGTCTTTCCTGAATCCGGTGCAGCGCGGTGCTATCGTCATTCAAAATGGGTTGGAACAACCTCTTCGTCTGATCAGCCTGAAAGTGGATAATCAACAGATTCAGGTAGAAGGGCTGCCGGAGCAGGTGGCTGCGAAATCAGAGGCCAAAGTCTACTTGCGTTATCTTGGCGACGAGGAAGAAAAGGACCTGCGCAGTCGAGCTCGCCTTGTCCTGGAAGACGAGGAAGGCACCCAGCACGAGTATTCGGTCCAGATTCTTTATAATCACATCAGCGAAACTACCAAGGCCTTCTTTGGGCTCACGGATGAGCAGGCGCGGCAACTTAAGAGGGGCGAGAAGCTGACGCCTAAATTTTCTACACCCCCCGGTGCTGGTCAGGCCCCTCCTGGTATCCCCGAGGAAGTACTGGAACCCGATTCCAATGATCCCGCTGCCGATCAATAGCCAGCGCAATGGGGGTTCTTCCCGGCATGGTGGAAGACGTCTTGACTAGCGTCTCGCCTGCCCCCTATCTTATTTTTGCAACAATCACACCACCGGTGACAGCCAGCCGGCATTTTGCGCGTCAGGTACAGGAAAGAATGCACCCTTGTCCTCGCTACCGGCGCATCCCCTGAAAAAAACCTAGAGTCCAGAAAAAGAGACCGGTGATTAGAAACGGAGTGTGCAAGACCACAGACAGGCCCTCCCGGCTACTGCTACGGAAGGCCCGCGTCACAATTTTGTAAAGACGATAGAAAGGGAGTACAGGGATCAAAGGCAGTGGAGGTTTCCGTAAGTCTCGCTTTCCCTCAGTTCTGACTCTCCCACTCCAGTAACCGAGCTCTCTCAGACGACGAATTACGGGGTTCCAACGTGACCGATGGTGATGAAAGCAACGTGCCGCGGGCTCGAAATAACGAGGAGCCGGTACCCGGACCGAGAATTCAATGTCCTCCGACATTGCAAGGTCGCTCCGAAACCTCCCGGAGCGCAGAAAGAGCTGTCTCGAGATTAGCAGGTTACTGCTGGGTAAAGCCGGACGAAGGCCGCCGCAGTGGCCCGGCAGGAACTCCGAAAACTCAATCCAGTAAAGCACTCGCGAAGGCAGCTTATCGGGATTACCATTGATCATCGACCCGCCGATCATTCCGGAAGACTCACCCGCTTCGTATTGGCGCAGTATGCTTTCCAGCCAGTCGGGAGCAAGCGTGACATCCGCATCCACAAACGCCAGTAACCGACCTCTGGCGTGCTCAGCTCCCAGGTTGCGAGCGGCACCGGGGTAAAGCCTTGTCTGGGACGGGATCACTTGGACTTTCGGAAAGCTGCTTCTTATCCAGTTGGAGACCTCGCCACCTGAGGAATCGATCACCAGGACTTCGAAGTCACGGACGGTCTCTTGAGAAAAGATCGATTTCAAAGTAAATCCGATGGTCCGACGACAGTGGTAGCAAGGAATGATGAACGAGACTTCTGGTTCCACTGCTTCAGCCTTCAAATCCTCTCCTTACTCCACGGTAAATAGCATTCATCCGGCTCCAGCGGAGGGTCACCAGATTAAATAGTAGACTGGCCGTGAGTGTCGCCCAGAAATAAGCCCAGTGAAGAGGTCCAGGGCGGTACTTCCTGAAGAACCGTATGGTATTCTCACGCAGCCAGCGAACCTTCTGAAGAGGCTGCGACCGGGTCGAGAAGGCGCCCCGATGGCTTACCTCTGCTTGCGGGCAATACCAGATTGGGAAACCCGCCCGCGCGGCCCGGTAAAGAAAATCGACCTCTTCGTGATACATAAAAAAGCGCTCATCAAACAACCCGACAGTTTCAAAGACTTTCCGATGAACGAGTAAACAACATCCCATCAGGAGCTCGACGCGGCGGGTCTTGTTCCAGCGTTCTTCCAGAGCTGAGGCTGATTTGCCGCAAAAGCGTGTCAGCACGTGACTCCAGGTCACTCGTCCCCAGGCAGCATCGAGACGGGAGGGATCGGAAAAAGAAAGCACCTTAGGACCGTACACTCCGGGTCCTGCTTTACGTGCCTGCTCCACCAGACGCCTTACCGCCCCCTTCTCGACCACCAGATCGTTGTTTAAAAGGAGAAAGAAATTGGGTGCAATCGTATCCTGCCTCCCGACTTCGAGAAGAGGTTGGACAGCCCTGTTGATGGCACCTCCGTATCCCAAATTTTGATCGAGCCTGTAGATTACTGCCTCCTCTGGGATTTCCTCGGTCGAGCCGTCAATGGAAGCATTATCTACGACGACCACCTGGAGATGGTCATAGTCGCTTTCCAGAAGGGAAGCCAATGTTGTTCCGACGACTCCTTTTCCATTCCAGTTAACACAGATCGCCAGGACTCCGCCCTCCGAGTTATCTCGTTGGAATCGGGAAAGAAGCTCCCCAGGATAAGACTCTTTGCGACCATTCATAGGAATTAGCCTGGATTAGCCGGGGTATGCGAATTACGGTTCATAGCGTCTTCATGAGAAGGCAGAGTTCACGGCGAGACAGTTTCCTGGTCATCGCCAACTCTTTTCTCTTCTCGAAGGCCCTTCCCGAAGCGCGGATACCGGCAAAGATCCCACCAAGGAAAGCTTTAGTGAAGCCTCCTTTTAGGAGGTGAAACAGCAGACTCTTGCCCCAACCAAATACCAACCAGGGAAGATGCCCCACCGGTTGATACGTAACCATCAGGAGCCAGCGGTTCCTTGTAATCCAGTACACTCGTTCCGGTGTGAAATACCGGGATGGAGAATCCAGTGCCTCACCAGGCGGGCGCGAAGGGTCAGAGGCGGCCTCCATGTGGTACACGACCGCTTCCGGAAGGTAGAGACAGCGAGAGCCGGCCAGCTGGGCTCGTAAGCTCAGATCGACATCCTCCAGGTACATGTAAAAGTCCTCATCAAAAAGACCGATCTTTTCAAATAGTTTGCGGCGGTAGAAGGCTGCGCCGGCACTGGCCCCGAGAACGGGTTGGCGCTCCATGTAACGGTTAGCCGGTTCCCCGAAACCCCTTTTTAGCGGTAGTCCCGTTCGCATATAGCGGTCGCCTGCGCTATCGAGACAGTTTCGATCGAAGTAGTTAATCATCCGGGAAGCGAAGAAGTCATATTCCGGGAATTGGTCGAACGCTCTTAAGCCCGATTCGATCCAGCACGGGTCAGCCACAGCATCGTTGTTGAGAAGAGCAATGTAAGGGGTCTCTGCCGCCTGGATCCCGGAATTGACGGCCCGGGAAAACCCTTCGTTTCTGCTGAGCCTGATCACTCGACAGTCCGGGAACTCGGACTCGAGCATTTCGATTGTTCCGTCCGTCGAGTGATTGTCGACGACCAGTACCGAACAGGGTGCCGTTTGAGCGTCCAGTGCTGTTAAACACTCGCGCAGCAACTCCCGGCGGTTCCAGGTCGGAATGATGACTGTGATGCTCCTTTCGTCAGTCAACTCGCACCGTCAGACTGGTTGATTGTGAGTTAGAGGCCTGCTCTTTGCGGGCTTCCTGCAGACCGCAGAGATAGTGGTAGCTCAGGACATCAGGGTAGAAGCGGCTCAGATCGGGCCAATTGCTGTATTCCGTGAGGCGACACAGCCAGGTCAATACTGTCATCTTCAGATGATCCGTCCAGTGATACTTACCTGCGTCTTCAATGGAGAGGAACTCTGCCATTTCGGGGTGCTTGTGGTAGAAGGTCCATGCTGAAAAGCCCACTTTTCGTTGCCGGTCGATGAAGGAAGCGAGGGTGGTCGGATGGTAGTGGTGCGTCCGGGCGTTCGGATTGTAGACAAGTGTCATCCCCAGTTTCTTTAGCCGAAAGCTCAGCTCGATGTCTTCCCAGCCATACTCCTGGAAGCTTTCGTCAAATCCACCCGACTCAAGGAAAAACTGTCTCCGGATTGAAAGGTTACTAGTATAGAAGTAATTGAAGGGCACATCTTCAGGATTCTCGATCAATGAGAAGCCGAATTGCCAGCCTTTCTCCCCTATGTAGTGTAAGAAGCGCGTAACCTGGAAGTCTTCCGGCCAGGTGGTGTAGCCAATGACGACGCGGTGGAGATCGGGACCTTCCCCACCAGTAGTCTGGTTGTGGGCCTTGAGATGTTCGCCCAAGAATCCCCGCTGAGGAACCGTATCGTCGCCCAGGAAGACCAGCAGTTCACCCTGAGCGCTGCGAGCTCCGAGATTTCTTGCGGCTCCTTGTTTGCGATTGGGTTGATAGAAATAGTGGAGAGGGACCGGGAACAACGCCTGAATCTCATGAACCTGGGGCGCCGTCTGGTCGGTGGACCCATCGTCGACGACCAGGACTTCGAAGTCTGTGCTTTCCTGTCGGCTTAGCCCGGCCAGCGTTTTCTTTAAAGCTTCAATCCGATTGTAAGTCGGGATAATCACGCTAATGAGCACGATTTCTACGCCTGGATATCTCCTGAACGATTCCTTTGAAACCGCGATTTTGCAGGATGTAAAGCAGCTTCTTCCATTTGGGGCGCGTCTGGACGGGAGGGTGCTGCAGAGCATAGCCCCCTGCCCATTGCAGGCCCGTCAGCTCCCGTCGCAATTGAGCAACGCGTTGCCCGAGCTGTTCAGGCAACTGTTCGAGCAGAGGCTGCAGTTGATGGGAGCCCAGACGCTTACTCAGATCAAGCAATTCAATCCATTGCAGCTCGGCTTCCACATACTCCGGGTCTTCCACGATCGCGCGCAGCGGCTCTTGAAAGAGTGCCAGGATCTCAGAATCCGGACGCCGGCGCCGTTCTTGGATTGTCAGTCGCTTGTTCGTCAGCTTGGGAAGCATCTCGAGGACATCTTCCGTGGCGACAAGATGATTGAGGGCATCGAGAATCCTCAGAGATGTGTCTCGGTCTCCACGATCGATTTGTTGAAAGCTCTCCTCCCACAGATAAAACGACTCCTTGCGGACTCCGGAGCAGCGAACCGCACGACGCAAGGCCTGATAGACGGCAAGAGGGAAGATGCTGCGAAAATTCTCCTCGTCATAGTTCTTGATAATCGTCATCAGTGCGTTTCTGTGCATCAGGTAACGCATCTTGCTGTTGGGCTGAGTCTGGAAGGTGGCATGACCGCGATGATAAACGAGTGATTCCGGCGCAAGAGCCACCTCGTGTCCCATCACCCAGAGACGCCATCCCAGGTCGACATCTTCGAAAATCGCGAAAAAATCTTCATCGAATCCTCCAACATCCAGGTAGATGTCGCGCCTGATAAGCATGGCTCCGCCGCAGGGAAACAATGTCCGGTCCTCTGCACTGACCTCGTCGAGAACACGACCACAATCCTTTTGAAGAGCATATCCCAGGAACTGGAGAGATCCTCCGTTGAAATCAATCCGCCTGCCTTCCCAGTCCAGAATCCTTGATGCGACACAGGCCACCGGCTTCTCCAGAGCTTCCAGGCCCCTGCTTAACCAGCCGGAGTGGGCCCTCATGTCATTGTTGATAAAGGCCAGGACCGGGCCGCTGGCCTCTCGAGCCGCCTGATTACACGGATGAGCGAAACCGTAATTCAATGGATTCTCGAGAATTCGAACTTCTGGATATCGCTTACGAAGGAACTCAATCGATCCATCTGTACTGCCGTTGTCGACCACCAGGATCTCTCGCGCACCGAGTGGAAGCAGGCTGGGTAGAAGATGTTCCAGGTGGGTCCTGCCGTTCCAGTTGACTGTAATAATGGAAACGTCAGAGGCGGACAGGGACATGATCAATTTGGTGGATAAGCCGTTCCATTTCTCGATCAGACCGTTGCCGTTTTGACTGGATACGACGGCGCTCTGTCAGAGTGTCAGGCAGCCAGAAAAGATTCCAAATTAGATTTTGAAGCTGTGCCACTTTTCGACTTGGAGGCTGGCGGAGCAACAGCAACCTCCACAGGGCCCGCCCCACATTTTTCGCTTCATAATTCTTTATAAGCGACCTCATATTATTGCGCTCTCCCTGGATCTCCCGCCAGGAGAGACTGCGACTCTTTCGAGTCGATCCCCCAAAATGGTGATAGACGACCGCCTTCGGAGCCGTGATCACCCGATATCCAGCCAACCAGAGCCTCCATCCAAGATCGACATCTTCATGGTACATGAAGAAGCGCTTGTCGAAGCCTCCCAGAGTCCGGAATGCCGTCGCACGAAAGAGGGCTGCTCCCGCCGATGCGAAGAGCACCTCGGCAGGCTGATCGTACTGTCCTTCGTCCTTCTCATACATTCCTCGATCCCAGCTGTACCCGAGTCGGTTCATACAGCCTCCCACCCCGTTGAGGGTATCAGGCTTGTCGTACAGCCTCATCTTGGATGCCACCGCGGCCACGTCATCTGCAGTCTTGGCAGCCCGACAAAGGTGCTCGAGCCATTCCGGCGACAACTTCATATCGGTATTAAGGTAAACCAGATACTCTCCCTTTGCCTCAGCGGCACCGAGATTGCCGGCGCGTGAGAAACCGGAATTTTCCGGAAGAGAGAGAACGCGAGCCTCTGGAAAACGTCGAGTGACGAAGCTGACGCTGTGGTCCTCAGATGCATTGTCGACAAAAACCACCTCGAAATCACGAAAGGTCTGTTTATCGAGCGTTTCAAAGAGCTCGTCCAAAAAAGGCAGGCCATTGTAATTGATGATAATGATGGAAACCCTGGCGTTTTTCATGAGTCACGGGAGTGTGCAGACAGTGAATTTCTGACTCCAGGCACTAATTTATCCCTCGCTAGCGCCGCCAACGCCGAAGAATCAAGCGCAGGATCGAGGTTTCTTCCATATCCTTCTGCATGAGTTCGATCCCTTCCTGGCGCGCATTAGCCAGAAACTGAGCATCACTCAGCGCCCTGCGCAGCGTATCCAGTCGCTGGATGGCTGACTCAACCGTGGCTGGAAACCGGGAATCGGAGACCCATGATTCCAGCCTCTCCTGAGAGCTTGACTGGAGGTTCTTGAGAGCATTTTCGTCGTTTGACGCCAAGGGACTCTTTGCGATCAGAAGCATCTGTCTGTAGGCAGGCTCTCTTTGATCCGAGCCATAACAGTGCTCATTGTAGAGGGAATTGAAGGTACGCGTGATCCAGTAGTCGGAGAAGGAGAAATATAGCTGTGTCCAGGCCTGCATCTGTCTCCAGCGTGGAAGAAACCCGCTGGGGAGTCGATAGATGGAGCGGCCTTTCGCTGAATAAAACCGGTTCACCTCCTCTAGGCTCGGAAGCCCCTGTTCTTCGTGCTCATGCAGGAAAGTTTGATTCTGAAAGAGTGACTGGAGTGATTCTTCCGCTGCTTCCACTTCTGGCGAGGCGAAGGGACCTCCGAGAATAATCCATCGGGCCGAAACCCGGTCGAGTTCTTCCAGGAAAGCGCGGCGCAGGTCGGCGGGCAGGTGCTCGAGTACATCGAGAGAAACGACCGCCTCGTAGCTCATGTCCGGCCACGGCTGGCGGTGAGCGGGTGCCGGCTGGTGCTCCGGATGATCACATTGGCGCAGGTCAGTGGAAGAAATAGCGCTCGTCTCTTCTACCTGTCCAAAGAAATCGGCCGGCACCGCCAGATGGCCGTCCCGATCACCAATCACTCCCCCGACATCAAGAACCGACTTTGGTTTCAGGATCTTCAATATTTCCAGGGCAAGCTGGTAGCGTTGGTAGAGGTCAAACGGAAGTCCCAGGCAAAGCTCCTCTCGTGTGGCCGGCAGATCCATTGCTTCAGTGCGGCCAACGTAGACCTTTGGACCTCCAGGAAACAGTTCAAAGAAGAGATGATGCCCCCCGGGCGGCACCAGCAGGTTATCGATGTCTACCTCATAGACCTGCTTTTCGGAGAAGAGGTGGAGATCTTTGACGACATAGCTGTTGAAGCGAATTCTCAGAGTCGAAAAATGTGGCGAAACCACGATATTCAATCTTAGCGTGAGCCGGCGAGGCTCGGGCGTAGGATTCAGCAGGTAAAATGTGGCCGGATTCGCGACCATTTCCCTTGTCCCATTCTTCAGTTCACCCCACCCGTGCCGCGGCAATAGAACGAGGTCGTCCATATTGCCGGTGATGTCGGGTTCCTCTGAAAAGTAATCGTGCTGGAATATCCTTAATTTATCGGTTATCTGAGAGCCGCGGCGGGCTGCCAAGAACTGAAAATTATACGGTTCTACTGAGAAGCGGAAACGGACTTCCATGCCGAATCGGCTCAAACGATCTATCCAGAAGGATGGAGGCCGTTCGTAAAAATGCGTTTCCTCCTTTCGTGAGAAGAAGAGAGGGTCGGGTGTGGCTCCCACCAGGATTCCTTCAGGCCGAAGCAATCGAACCGCTTCAGTCAAACAGCTTACCGGGTCAGAGAGATGTTCCAGAACATCGAACAACGTGACGACATCGAAGCTTCCACTGGGAAGGGGGAGCTGATGAGCATTGGTCTGGAAGAGGAAGGGGCGAAAAACGGGTTCCTGACGGAGGGCGTAGCTGCTGACATCGCACCCAAAGGCTTGATATCCGCGGTTTCTGGCTTCAGACGGCAAGTAACCGAAAGCGCATCCGATATCGAGCAGTCGTCCCTGCGGACGAAGAGTCTGGAACAGGCTCAGCCAGGCAGTCCAATCAGGATGAGCCGCAGCGTATCCCTCCGGAGGGTATCCGCTGGTAACACCGAAATAGTAATTCCTGTCATAGAGATCCTTGCTGCTGTGGCTACTTCTCAAAGTGGTCTCTTTCACGGCTACAACTCCGCGCCCCGCTTTGCCGGGCGACTCCGTAGCATATTGCCGAAATTCCGCCGTATTGTCACACGGCCGCCTGGATTTCCGAAGATTCGATCGCTCACAACCCCTGAAGATAGCTATTTTCCTGTCAAAATCGGGTTGTCTTCACTTTCTGAATCCGATATTATCGCCATTTGAACTCAACGACTTGTATCTGATTGAGTTTTGAACAGTTTCGTAGCGGCAGTTAGAATCTGAGAAAAATATGCGACTTTCCTGCAGATCGAGCATCTTTTTACGTCGTTATCTGCAGGAGCTGCATGTTCTTGGGGTGTAACTCAACAAAAGTCGGTGGGATCGAGCATCTGGGGTCCCGGCTGATTCAGAAACGGAAAGCTAGATAACAATGCAGGTTCAATATCGTGTACTCAAGTGTGTCGCTAATTGAAAAAGGAGGAGACTTAATGAAACGTTTCAAGTTAACAATCATGCTCACGGCGATCCTGCTGGCGATTTCGCCGCTCGCGCTGGCGCAGGGGACTAATGGTTATAACAACCATGTCACCCAGCTACAGAGCAAGAACGTGCCGGCTGGAACGGTTGTTGAGCCAGGTTCCCAGTTGTTATTCGTCCTTGATACTGGTTTCAATGCCGCGGCTGAGTTGGGTGACGATCCCAACTTTAGTTCCCAGAGCGTCAGCGAACTGGGAGGTCCCGATGGTGCACTGTTCCAGAACTTCATCAGCATCACCAATACCAATCCTTCACAGTCGGTTACGGTGCACTTCCGTTACTTCAACTCAAATTGTACCGATATCATCGACTTCCTGGTGCTGTTGACCTGTAACGATACGCTGCTGGTGGATCCGTTCAATCTTCAGATTCCTGGAACCCAGTTCAATGTTCGGTCCCGGTTCTTCGGTTCAACCGCTACGACAGCGGCACTCTCGGCTATCCCGGCTTCGCAGTTTGGTGACGGTCGTTTTCTGCTGTTCGTGACGGCTTCGGGAGATCCCACAAATGATGACGATATTGCCGACACGCACTTCCCGTATGAGCTGTGGGTCGACAAGTTCGGCAGCCGTACAACTCCATCTGACTGCGACGGCGATTCCACTGCCCAGGTCGGTGTGAATCCTGGTATCAACAACAACAACCTGCACATCTTGAACGCGAGTGCGGTTGCTTTCGACTACCTGACCGGCTTCCACAGCGTGGCGATTCCGACCGGGCTGCTGGCTGGTGATCTGCCACCAGGTGCCAACGACTTGGCCTACGGTGTGACCGCCTTCACACGGCCCTCGGTTGACCTGACTCTTGATCCTGAAGACGCTCAGAGCTTCTATCAGGAGGGTACGGAGTTCTCTGGAGATGGTGATGGGCCGCAATTGCCGCCATTCACTATCTTGTCCGGGTCAGAAGATATTGCTGTGGGCAACGGAACTGTTGTCAACAATCAATACTACCTGCGAAATGACGTCCACGGTGGAGACATCTGGCCGTTCATCAGCTACGATGCAGAAACTGGTGACTTGACAGGTGCCGTTTCCATGGGAGGCGCCCTGAGCTGGACATTGTTCCCGGTGCAGGGAGTCGTCGATGGTGCTCTGCCGACTCAGCAGTTTATTAACTTCGTCTCGATCGTCGACGACTACAATGGTTCCGGTAACCCGGGTGGTGGATTTGCTGATCGTTCTTACGGTCTCGACTCTGCCGATACCTTCTATCGCCTGACGGTCTTCAATAACGACGAAGAAGCTCTGACGGCTGAGGAAGTCATCATCTCGCCGCCGCCTCCGGGACAGGTGCTCGAGATTCTGGTCCGCTGCATCAATGCCTTCACCTTCACAGGCGATCCGCTCGGCTTCAACGACGGTGTCCCTGTGCTTCAAACGGGTAACTATGCTGCGGTCGCCAATCTCGGTGATTTCAGCGTAGCTGACCTGTTCGATGTCGGTGGCGACCCGGTAGCCAACTTCCTGGCTGAACCGGTCGATGTCGACTCCGAACTCGGTCCCGGTTGGGTGCGTTTCGACCGCACAATCACTGGACCGCAGGAAGGTGGAGTCTATGATGGTGATCGGCCCAGCTTCGCCACCTTCGGCCAGAATGTGGTTCGTTTTGAGGGATTTGGTCTCTCTTACTTCCTGACCACCTCAGCTACGAACTACGTTGCTGATTAACCTCTAGGCCGGTCACGGTCTATACAAGAAAGAAAAGGGGAGGCAGACTCTAAAATCTGCCTCCCCTTTTCTGTATCAGCTCGCTTCATCATGACCAGTAGACCACCCGTCTTTCGCCTTCTGCCTCTAGTTCTAACGATGGCCTGCTTCCTCTCAAGCAGCCCATTCATCCTGGCTGGTAGTCCCAGTGAGGGGATCAAGATCAATCAAGAGCGCGAGGCCTGGATTCCTTCGCCACGCAACGATTATCAGATTCTCCATCGGGAAAACGATCTCTACGTGATCTGGGGCAGCCCGGAAAAACAGCGAATTCGTCTTTTCCTGAGTCGGATTGATCTGGCTGATTTTGAGGTCAGGAGCTCGGTGCAATTCCCTCTCCCCGAGATGGATGGCGACCAGGTCGCTCCTGGCGCTGCATGGCACGAAGAGCGACTAGAGTTAGTTTGGATTGTCGGTAGTGGCCGGGGGCGGAATCGGGTGTTCTTTGTGCATTTTGGCTCCTGGGCACCAGATGATGAAGAAGTTCACTTAGAGACCGTTGAGCGGTATGGCACCTTTCTTTCCGTGCCGAGGATTGTGAGTACGACACATGGAGTGTACGTGGTCGGCGTTTCTCAGGAGAAAGGGGACAGGGCTCGCAGGTTGAGGCTTTATAAAAAGAGCGAGTCGGGCTGGAAACCTATCGACGCTTTTCAGGATCCGGGGACGGCCAACTCGGATCCCCAACTTCTCGAACATCAGGGACGCCTTTTTCTTTTTTGGGTGCAAAATGGATGCCTGGTCTACTCGGTATCGGCTGACGGCGAGAGCTGGAGCGATATTGAGGTTCTGACCGAAGGCTGGACAGCTTCACCTGTAGCCAGGTCGCTGGAGGACAGGCTCGAAGTGAGCTGGCTCGAAGTGGGTCCATCGAGCAGTGTAGTTCGGTGGAAGGCCAGTTTGGATGGCGGCGAAAGTTGGGGCGAAGCGGAAGGCGCATTGGAGTTCCCGGCCGTCAGAGGAGCACTCCGGTTCTTACCGCCCGAGAAAGAAACCCTTATCCTGCTGAGCTATTGGGATTCCGGCGAGCAGGTTGACGTTCTGCGAGCTCTCGCCAGAGACAAGGAAGGCTGGCACGACTCTCATATCAATGCTTTTTTCAAGGGAGCAGGACGTGCCCCTTTCTGGGATGGTGTTCTTCGAGATGATCGTTTAACAATCTTTTGGCATCAGAGCCTTCGTCGGGGAAATGGTATCTATCGAAACGACGCGGTTGCACCCTGGGATGACTGGTTGGAAAAACCGGAAAGGGTCGATCCGGATGATCCGAAGCTTCGCCGGTCAGCACCGAAGCTAATCGCGTGGGATGATCAGCTTTTTTACATTTACTACCAGTATGAAGCCGGCTTTTCTATGGCAGCGAGGGCCAATAATCGCGGCGATCTTGTCCTGGAAAAACTAAGGGAAAAAGAATAGCCGGAAAAATGCACTTACTTGGTTGGGGGATGATTTGATCGACAGAGGTGTTCTGTTAAAATAGTCCGAGTTCTGAGGGCTTGGAAATAACGGAAACGGTGAGGAGAGTCGGGGAAAGCGTCACCTCGAGGGGGTCCGGAGGATCCAGCTCCCAGGCAGACCCTCCATTAAGCGTACAGCTTTACTAGTTTGGTTTTCAGGGCGGAATAACACCTCAACGATAAGGGAAATCGGTGAGGCGCGATGCAGGGGAATAATTGGTCCTGTGGCTTTCGAGTTCTAATAACTATTATTTGTGTGGGAATTCTTTTAAAGGGATCATCGTATGCTAAAGCGATCTTCTTTCATTTTTGCCTGCCTGGTATGGTGGCTTCCTGTAGCGGCCCTCGCGCAGCAAGTTGAAATTTATGAGAAAAGTGGCCGCGGTACGAAGGATAACCCTCTCCCATCAGGCCAATATGCGACCTTCAGCATTCGTATCAATGGAATGGAAGCCGAGCTTCTGAGTGGTTACGGATATGAGTGGCGTACCGATCCACCGCTGGGCTTCTTTGGAACCGATACGTACCTCGCGTCGTTCGAGATCCCGTCGTTGTGGGTCTCTCTATCCTCGTTCGATGTCATTCTGGTCCTTAAGAGAGGAAGCAACGTTCAAACGATTACGAAGAGCTTCTGGACACAGAGGCTGCAAAGCTCACCTCCCCCCGGTGGAGGCGAACCGGGCACCAATCAGCCCCCGGTCATTAGCGGTGCTACAGCATCCCCAAACCCGGCATCTCTAGGTAGCACGATCAATCTTCAGGCGTCGGCCAGTGATCCAAACGGAGATACGCTGACCTATGCCTGGTATGTAAATACGACTGGATTTTCGGTACGCGGAGACTTTATCGGCAACGGCCGTCAGCGTTTCTATACCGTCACCAGTACGGCCACGCATCTATTTACAGTTGAAGTAAGTGACGGAAAAGGGGGAACCGATTCCTTCCTCCTTCCCCCCGTTCAAATTGGAGCTGGCGGAGGGGTGGTGGAACCACCCCAGGAGCCGACTCCAAACACTTGTACCAACAGTTGTACTGGCGGACTGATTCCGCCCGTCGTCGATGCGGGACCGCCCAGTATGCATGTCAAGGGTGGAAACTCGCTTCAGCTCGCCGGGGCTTTTGATAATCCCAATATGCCGGACGCGCCTCCCGGCTCGGTGGTCCCTGGGCTACCGGCTTCAGTTGAATGGATCGTAGAAGATTCCGCCGGCATCTCGGGTCTTTCTTTTAGCGATCCCAACAAAGTAGAGACCCAGTTCAATACGCAGTCAGTCACGAGTGACACGACCGTTCGATTACGGCTAAACGTATCCGTGGAGAACTGTTCGTGCTTCGATACCATGGATGTCACGCTACTCGTTGAAGATCCTCAGGCCAATACACCTCCTGTTGCCGCTGCGACCACTGCGAAGCAAAGATACGGGATCGGGGAAACAGTCGTTCTCGATGCGAGTCAGAGTAGCGACGCAGATGGAGATGAACTGGAGTTTCTGTGGGTGGAACACCCCGAAAATCCAGTTAGTGATCTTCTTTCCGAGACGGATTCTGCTCAGGTGTCGTTTGTGGCTCCCGAAGTGGAGGAAGATACGTCTTTCCAATTTCTCGTTCAGGTTTCTGATGGAAAGACCAGTAGCAGTGACATTGTGGAACTCGAGATTGTCGCTAACAGCCCGCCTAATATCATTCACTGGGCGACCAGCGCCGGTCCCGAGCAGACGGTTGCCTCAGGGGTCAGGGTGAACCTGTCCGCCGAAGCCGAAGATCCGGAAGGAGAGCCAGTCACATACCAATGGAGTCAGCTATCCGGAACTGACGTAGAGATTGAGAATGCGGATCAAGCGGAAGCGTCCTTTGTGGCCCCGGCGGTTGAAGAGGAAGAGACTCTTGAATTCAGGCTGAGTGTGAGCGATGGAACCTCTTCAACGGAGCAGGACTTTGCCATCATTGTCATTCCTGCCGAACTAAATTACCTGGTCTTTCCCACCTCGTTTGAGCTAGGACATCCATTGCTGGACAAGACCTTTATTGGCGTGGCAGTGATCAATCCGAACAATATCGGAAATGATCTCACTATATCCGGTTCCGACGCGGAAGGCGTTCCTACCGGCAATACCGACCAGCGAAGCCTTTCGGCCAACGGACAGACTGCTTTCGTGACGACTGAGTCCAGCGCGAATGAGGGGGCTCTCTCCTTGCTTGTACAGGGCAATAAGGGGCCGGTGCAGGGCTTCTTTATGGTAGGAGATCAAAATCTCCTCCGCCTGGACGGCATCGGTGGAGAGTTAAAGGAGTCTGAAGAGCTCTATTTCGCGGTGGCTCGCAACAATACAGCAGAGACGACTGTCTTCTACCTGTACAATCCGAGCGAGGATAGCGACGCCGAATTGACGCTATCGCTGTTCAGCGACGATGGAGTGCAGGTTCATGAGGTTGTTCATACCCTTCCGCTTGGTGGGACGTTGCTTCAGACGTTCGATCAGTTATTCCTTGAAGAGGGAGAGCCGGTCCAGTTGGATGATGGTTATGTCGTGGTTCAATCGACTGTTCCGGTGAAGGGTTTTGAATTTGTTGTATCCGAGGATAACCTTTCTTCGATTGCGGCCCAGCAGGTCGTCCAGGCCCACGAGTTGCTCGTTCCTCATTATGCAATTGCGGCCGGCGGAGATACCGTCCTTCGCTTGCTTAATCCGGATACGAAGCGGATCAAGGTGGACGTCTTTGCCTATGATGATGACGGAGCTCTGCTGAATGAGGAACCTGGACAGTTTATTTTGGATGGGAAACAACTGGCCAGTTACAACTTGTCTGAACTGCTGGGAATCGACCCGGCCAGCTTGGACGAGTTTACCCTCCATACCGGATATCTGAGGCTGGAGCTCTCACCAGAAGAGACTGGACCTTTCCCGACTGCCGCTCGACTCCTCGGGTTAGTGACCTTTAGCCTGAACAACGGTCAGGTTCGTTCAACCTTGCCGATGCTGCGTGACGGGTACAAGGAGACGCTGTTCCTGCATGTGGCGCAATCGGATGAGTTCAACATGTTCACCGGGCTGGCTGTGTTGAATCCGACCAGTAAAGTTGCGGAAGTCTTTATCGAGGCCATCGATATAGAAGGAAATGTCAGCGGCATTCAGTCGATTCAACTGGATCCCGGTCAACGGCTCGTCGATTTAACCAATGGGCCGCGAATCTTTGACCTGGGCTTTAGCCAGGTGGGAGGTCACATCAGGATCAGCAGCGACCAGCCGCTTGTCAACTTCAGTCTCTTCGGAGATTACAACCAGACGTATCTGTCCGCGATCGAAGGACAGCAACCCCTTCAATGAGAGCCTTGATGATTCGATATCTGTTTGCCGGACTGTTGTGGGGCAGCCTGGTGCCATCCCTTCTGGTAGCCGGTTCGGCAGGTCCAACTGACGGCCTGTGGCATGCTTTTGAGAAAGAGAACCGAAAATCGGTTTTCTTTCTCGTGGTCAGTGACAACCAGGTCGACGTGTACAGTCCCCGTTGGATCCCGTTCGATTTGGACGTGGAACTCGGGGACCAGATTACATTTCGCCTACCCGTTGGAGTTGACGGGATTGGTATCGAGGGCTCATTTGAGAACGGGCGTTTCCAGGGCAAGTGGCATCGCCCTCATCCGCAGTTTCGAATCGAGGGTGAATGGTTTGCAGAACGGATTATCGCTGCTTCCGACTATGATCCCTGGGAGTACCTGCGATCTGACAAGGACATAGCTTCGGCACTCGACCTCGTATCCCTTGTGGCTGATCGAGCACCGGTAGAGGAGAGCTTTGAAAGCTTTAAGAAGCTCTGGAACGAGGAGATTGAAGCCCGGTATTATCCTCTTCTTGCGTCAACACTCTACTCCGATGCCACCGGAGAATTCCGGATCCATTTGCGCGACGAGCGGGTTCAAGAAATTTATTCCTACCTGCGCAGCCGATCTGCTAGCTTGCGGAAAGCGCTTGAGCAGCTCCCTGATCAGTTGGACGGGGTCCGGAAGGATCTGCAAGATAAGTTTTCATGGGTTACGTTTCTGCATAGACCCGTCTTCATGCTTACGGGGAGTAAGCTGGATTTTGCCACGGTGATGCTTCCCGTGGACGGAGAGGCCCGTTCATTCCTCTTGATCGGAGCCGATTGGCTGGAAGGTCAAACAAGGGAAGAGCAGAAGCGCTACAGTCTCGCTCGAGCTTTGCTTTATCAAATGGTGGCAGTTCCTCAACCCCGTTTGGGTGCGGAAATCGCCAGGCGCGGGATTGCGATCTGGGCAGCGGAGCAGCTCGAGTACTCAGGTCGCCCCGAGGACTTCATTTTTCTTTCACGCTCGCAGTGGGGCCAGCTCGAAGAAAGTCTTCCCGATCTTTGTCGCAGACTGAGGGGAGTCTACTTTGCTCCTCTAGGAGACCAGTTAGAGAATTACTTTCTCAGAGGGTCGAGGCCGGGTTACGTTATTGGATATGCCTTTGCCAGAGCAATGAGCGAGGGTTTGCAGCCGGAACAGATGTTTACTCTGGAATCCCATCAACTCGAACAACGGTTTCAGGCCTTTATGAGTTTGAAAGCGGCCGAGGGACGAGTCGCTTCAGGGAAGAATTAATGTAATCGGGCCCAAACAGGTGGACTGTTTGTGATATCGCTAGCTACGATTTTTCTTATCCTCAGCCAGAACTGGGTGGGAGTTTGGGATATTGAGATTCCCGAAGCTGTAGAACCAGGAGCTCATCTGGTTATTCATTCTCAAGAGCGTGTAGAGCTTTTCAACCCTGACTGGCTTCCTTATGTTGTCATTTCCAGTCATTTCCAAGGTGAAGAGTTCGAAATCCATGCCACCTTTGAGTCACGCGGCGATATCATTGTCCTGAAAGGTCACCGCCAGGGAGATCGCCTCTCGGGACACGCCGAGTACCGGGGAAAACTACCGCAGTACACCTTGCAGCAGGAGATGAATGGCAAACGCCGTCTTTCGGAGCCACTTCCCGCTCCGGTTGAATGGCTGGCTGCGCTTCGGAAAGATCAGAACGATCAAGTTATCGACATTTTGGATGTTGTTCTAAAGAAGGGGAAGGGGGCCAGTTTATCTGATTTCCGCAGGCTCTGGAATGACGAGATTCGTAGGCAGTACTATTATTTTCTGAGTGAATGGTCCCAGGAAATGGGGACTTTGGAGAAATTGCACGACGCTGTGAAGAACTCCGATAAATGGATTGAGCCTTCAGATTCCTCTTCGCTGCTTCAGAAATACGACGCCCACTACCTGGTTCTGATTCCATCGGCAAGTGACCGTCAGCCATCTCTTATTGAGCTCCCGACGGCTCTCAATGAGTTTCCTGGCGGTCGTCGACCCTGTTGTGGAGAAGAGCGTTATCGGATGGAAAAGTTTCTTCTCTAT
>Ga0079224_100001617_pt1 | contig 26283 bp, 22 predicted proteins | sample Stecom2015_FD_80414 | JGI IMG/M metagenome (GOLD analysis project Ga0079224, IMG submission 80414) | Agricultural soil microbial communities from Utah to study Nitrogen management - Steer compost 2015 | ecosystem: Environmental > Terrestrial > Soil > Agricultural land | place: USA: Utah... | reverse complement strand
GCAGGGGTGGCCTGGCCGGCCTGGATCTGGAGCTTGATGATGCTCGCGATCTTCTTCTTGGGAGCCATTGCTCTTCCTTACTGTGGTGTGGTCCGGGCGGAGCTCATCACGCGCTCCTCCCACTGCAGGAGCCGCGCCCCGAGGGGCACGGATCCGGGATGCGACGTTACCTGCACGTCGCGGCGGCGTCGACCTCGATCAGGCGTGATCTCGGTCGTACTCCCCCACCGGGGAGCCCGTCCGGCCGGAGCCGGGCGCGCCGCGGGGATTCGGGGCGGGCGCGGGCGAGGGGCCGCGCGCCCGAGGGTCCGCACGAGGCGGACCGGGCTGCTCAGATCTTGGCGACCTGGTCGAAGCCGAGCTCGACCGGGGTCTCGCGGCCGAAGATCGACACGAGCACCTGGAGCTTCTGGGCCTCGGCGTGGACCTCGGAGATCGTGGCCGGCATGGTCTCAAAGGGGCCGTCCATGACGGTGACGGACTCGCCGACCTGGAAGTCGGGGACCTTCTGCGCGGCCGCGGGCTTCGAGGAGGAGCCGGACGAGCCGGAGGAGCGCTTCTTCTCGGGCAGGCCGACGGACGGCGCGAGCATCGAGAAGATCTCGTCGAAGGTGAGCGGGGTGGGCTCGGTCGCGTTGCCGACGAAGCCGGTCACGCCGGGGGTGTCGCGCACGACGCGCCAGGACTCGGTGGTCAGGTCCATGCGCACCAGCACGTAGCCGGGGATGCGCACGCGGCGGACGATCTTCTTCTGGCCGTTCTTGACCTCGGTCGCGTCCTCCATCGGGACCTGGACCTCGAAGATGAACTCCTCCATGTCCATGGTCTCAGTGCGCGTGGCGAGCTGGGTCTTCACGCGGTTCTCGTGCCCGGAGTAGGAGTGGATGACGTACCACTCGCCGAGCGCGGAGCGCAGGTGCATGCGCAGCTGCTGGACCGGGTCCTCCTCGGGCTCCTCGCTCGCGGGGGCGTCCTCGGCCTCCTCGGCGGCCGGGGCCTCGTCGGCGTCGGCCGGCTCGTCGGAGTCGTCGGCCTCGGCGTCGTCGACAGGCGCCTCGGCACTCTCGTCGTCGGCCGGCGCGTCGTCGTCGAGGAGCTCCGCGTCGAGCTCGGCGTCCTCGGCCGCGGTCTCCTCGGCGGCGACGTCCTCGCCCGCGGCCTGGCCGGTCGGGGCCGAGGCGGAGAAGGAGAGGGTGTCGTCGACGTCGTCGAAGGACTCGTCGGGGGTAGAGGTCGTCTCGCTCATCGGCGGGAACCTGCCTTCCTGGCTGCGGTGGACTGGTCGGTCACAGGGCTGTGCGAGGTGCGGATCAGGCGCCCGCTCACACGTCGGGGACCGTGAAGGCGATCCGCGAGATCCAGCTGAAGGCGGCGTCGAGCCCGAAGATCAGCAGGATCATGAAGGCGACGAAAAGCAGCACCGTGATCGAGTACAGGGTCAGCTCGCGCCTACTGGGGACGACCACCTTGCGCAGCTCGGCGATCACCTGACGGATGAACAGACCGATGGCCAGGAACGGGTTCTTCGACCCGGAGCCCTGGACGTCACCGGTGCGCGGTGCCGACGGGGCGTTCTGGCTGGAGTTCACAGGGAGCTATCCGATCTCGTCGAGGTCATCCGCATCCGGCCGGGTGACCCCGGCCGGACCGGCAGGGCAGACAGGGCTCGAACCTGCAACCTGCGGTTTTGGAGACCGCTGCGCTACCAATTGCGCCACTGCCCTTCACGGGGACGAGCCCCGTGCGGTCGTCTCGCCCGGTCCCGGGACGTGCCCGGAGAAGCCTGAGCGATTCTGACCAGCGACCAGCATACAAGCCGATGGGGACTCGTGCGAATCGACCCGGATCACGTCACATTCCGGCGCCTCGGGGGTCCCGGCGCGCCCCCGTTCCCAAGGGACGTCCATCCTGGCGGCGCGGGGCGAGCTCTGCCACGATAGTCGGGTGACCACCGACGACGCACGCACTCCCGCCTCCCGTTCCCGCATCTCGCAGCGCATCGGCGCGATCGAGCCCTCCGCGACCCTCGCGGTCGACGCGACCGCCAAGGCGCTCAAGGCCGCCGGTCGGCCCGTCATCGGCTTCGGCGCCGGAGAGCCCGACTTCCCGACCCCCGCGCACATCGTCGACGCCGCCGTGGAGGCCGCGCGCGATCCGCGCAACCACCGTTACTCCGCGACCGCGGGGCTGCCCGAGCTGCGCGAGGCCCTCGCCGCATCGGTCTCGGCCACGACGGCGCTCGAGATCGACCCGGCCCAGGTGCTGGTGACCAACGGAGGCAAGCAGGCCGTGTTCCAGGCCTTCGCGACCGTGCTGGACCCGGGCGACGAGGTGCTGCTGCCCGCCCCGTACTGGACCACCTATCCCGAGGCGATCCGCCAGTCCGGCGCGGCCGAGGTCCCCGTCCTCGCCGGCGCCGACCAGGGCTACGTCCCCACCGTCGCGCAGCTCGAGGCCGCCCGCACCGACCGCACCCGCGCCCTGGTGCTGTGCTCCCCCTCGAACCCGACCGGCGCGGTGCTCTCCCCCGAGCAGGTCGAGGAGATCGGCCGCTGGGCGCTCGAGCACGGGCTGTGGGTGATCACCGACGAGATCTACCAGTCCCTCACCTACGGCGACATGCCCTTCACCTCGGTGCTGAAGGCCGTCCCCGAGCTCGCCGACACCACGATCCTGCTCGGCGGCGTGGCGAAGTCCTTCGCGATGACCGGCTGGCGGGTGGGCTGGATGGTGGGGCCCCTCGACGTCATCAAGGCGGCCTCGAACCTGCAGTCCCATCTCACCTCCCACGTCAACAACATCGCCCAGCGGGCGGCGCTCGCGGCGCTGACGGGGCCGAAGGAGCCCGTCGAGGAGATGCGCCTCGCCTTCGACCGGCGTCGGCAGCTGATCGTCGAGAAGCTCTCCGCGATCGACGGCTTCACCGTGCCGACGCCCACCGGCGCGTTCTACGTCTTCCCCGATGTCTCGCAGCTGCTGGGCCGGGAGATCCGCGGCCGGAAGGTGACCAGCTCGACCGAGCTCGCGACCGTGATCCTCGAGGAGGCGGAGGTCGCCGCCGTGCCGGGCGAGGCCTTCGGCGCCCCCGGCCACCTGCGCTTCTCCTACGCCCTCGGGGACGAGGACATCGTCGAGGGCATCGACCGGGTGGCCGCGCTCCTGGCGGGATGAGCCCCTCCCCCGCCGGATCGGGCCGCGACCTGCGGACCCTGCCCAAGGCGCATCTGCACCTGCACTTCACGGGCTCGATGCGTCCGACGACGCTGTGGGAGCTGGCCGCGGAGCGGGGCATGCGGCTGCCCCGCTCCCTCACCGACGACGTGGCGCTTCAGGTCGAGCCCGACCGGCGCGGATGGTTCCGCTTCCAGCGCCAGTACGACACCGCCCGCGCGGTCGTCGACTCGGCCTCGGCGATGCGGCGCCTGCTCCACGAGGCGGTGGAGGACGACGCCGCCGAGGGCTCGGGCCGGCTCGAGCTGCAGGTGGACCCCACCAGCTATGCGCCCTTCGTCGGCGGGATCACCCCCGCGGTCGAGATCGTGCTGGACCAGGCCGAGCGCTCCGAGGCGGAGACCGGGGTCAGCGTCGGGATCGTGGTGGCCGCCTCCCGCACCCGGCATCCGCTGGACGCCCGCACCCTGGCCCGGCTCGCGGCGCGCAGCGCCGGCCGGGTGATCGGCTTCGGTCTCTCCAACGACGAGCGGCGCGGAGACACCGAGGACTTCGCCCCCGCCTTCCGCATCGCGCGGGAGGCCGGGCTTCTGTCGGTGCCGCACGGCGGGGAGCTGCTGGGGCCCTCGCACGTGCGGGAGGTCGTCGAGCACCTGCGACCGGACCGTCTGGGCCACGGGGTGCGCGCCGCCGAGGACCCGCATCTGCTGGAGCAGGTGGTGGGGGCCGGGATCGGGTTCGAGCTCTGCCCGGCCTCGAACGCCTCCCTCGGGGTGCTCGAGCACGCCGAGGACGTGCCGCTGCGCCGTCTGATGGAGGCCGGGGCGCAGATCGCGCTCGGCGCGGACGACCCGCTGCTGTTCGGCTCGCGGCTGCTGGACCAGTACGAGACCGCGCGGCGGATCGGGCTGGACGACGCCGAGCTCGCCGACCTCGCCGCCTCTTCGATCCGTCTCTCGGCCGCTCCCGAGCCGGTCCGCTCCCGGCTCCTCGCGGGGGTGCGGGACTGGCTCGCGGCGCCCGCGCCCGGCGACGCGACGCGCTGACGACGGTGCCGCACGGGCGGCGGGGAAGCACCGACGACGGCGGGACGTCGTCAGGCGGTGCTTCCGGCGTCGCGGGTCAGCGGTCCTGGCCGGCGCCCTCCGAGGGCAGGGCCAGGAAGAACTCCGGGGCGGTGAAGCCGGCCGCGGCGAAGGCGGCGGCGATGGCTTCGGCGACCTGCTGCGCCTGCTCCGCCTCCACCAGCGCGATGGTCGAGCCGCCGAAGCCGCCGCCGGTCATGCGGGCGCCGTGCGCACCGGCCTCGCGGGCGGTGTCCACGGCGAGGTCGAGCTGCGGGACCGTCACCTCGTAGTCCTCGCGCAGCGAGTCGTGGGAGGCGTTCAGCAGCGCGCCGAGCTCCGTGACGTGCGCGCGCACCGTCCCGGCGGCGAGCAGCGCGTCGAACTCCTGCACGCGCTGGATCTCGGTGATCACGTGGCGGGCGCGGCGGCGCACGACCTCGTCGTCGATGCTCGCCAGGAGCTCCTCGAGCCGGGCCGGGTCGGCGTCGCGCAGCGTCGGCACGCCGAGCGAGTCGGCGGCGCGCTCGCTGTCGGCGCGGCGCGCCGTGTACTCCCCGTCGACATGGGAGTGCTCGGCACGGGTGTCGGTGATGAGCAGGGCGAGGCCCTGGGAGGCGAGGTCCCAGGGCACCGCGCGGGTGGAGAAGTCGCGGCAGTCCAGGAGCAGAGCGTGTCCCTCGCGGGAGAGGACCGACGCGGACTGGTCGAGCCCGCCCGTGGAGGCGCCGGCGAAGTCGGTCTCGGCGGTGATCGCGGCGCGCACCCGCTCCAGCGGCGTGGTGCCCAGGGTCAGCAGCGCCTCGATCGCCTCGGCGGCGGCGCACTCGAGCGCGGCCGAGCTGGACAGGCCCGCCCCGAGCGGGACCTGCCCGTCGATGAGGATGTCCATGCCCTGGGTGACGGCGCCGGAGATGAAGGGGCGCAGCGCCCAGAGCACGCCGGCGACGTAGGCGGGCCAGCCCTCGACCGCGCCGGGCTCGAGCTCGGCCGCGTCGAGGTCGAGCTCGAGGTCGTCCTGGGCGGAGCGCAGACGCACCCGCGAGGTGGGGGTGCGGGCGGCGGCGGCGAAGCAGCGGTGCGAGATCGCCATCGGCAGGCAGAGGCCCTCCTGGTAGTCGACGTGCTCGCCGATGATGTTGACGCGGCCCGGCGCGGACCAGACGCCGTCGGGCGCGTAGCCGAAGGACTGCTCGAACCTCTCGGCGGCGCGATCGGCGGCCGCGGAGCGCTCCGGTGCGGCCGAGAGCACCGCTCCCTGCGAGGCGGGAGCGGTCCGGGAGTCAGCGGCAGCGGTCATCGGGAAGGGTCCTTCCGGGACGGGGCGAGGGCACGACGGAGCCCACCGGCCGACCGGTAGGGCGCCGGTGAGTCTATCCGTCTCATCGCCGGCGGCGGCAACAGGTCCGGTGCGGGGCCGCTTGCTCGAGCCCCGGCGAACCGCTTCCGGGACGCGGTGCTCAGGCCACGGGGCGCACCGCGAGGCACGCGACCGACGGGGCGGGGATCGGCTCCCCGGCCCGCGCGAGCTCCTCGCCGCGACGGCGCAGCACGTCGATCCGGTCGCCCTCCTGCGCGGCGACCAGCACCAGGTCGCCCCACTGGGTGAAGTGACGTGGGTGCGCGCCCACCTCGACCTCGGCCACGCGCTGCGGTCGCATCGCATCGAGGGAGAGCAGGGAGAGGGTGTCGGGGCCGCGGTTGGCGACCAGCAGCGCGGACTCGTCGGCGACGAGCTCGATGTGGGAGAGCGCGGCGGCGGACTCGCTGCCGCTGGCCGGCATCATCGAGCGGACCGCCCAGCGGCGCGTCGCCTGCGGCATGACGGCGGGGACGGAGGGGGGCGAGGTCTCGTGGGCGCGCATGGCGGTGGCGACCATGCCGGAGAGCTCGCAGGCGATGTGGATCTGCTCGGACTCGTGGTCGGCCACGAGGTGGCGAGGCCCGTTCCCCCGGCTCAGCGAGATCTCCCCGGCGATGTCGATCATGCCGCCGGCGCCCTGGCGGTACAGCATCACGCGGTCCAGGCCGAGGTCGGGGACGGCGAGGGCCTCCGTGCCGGGCAGCGCCACGACCTGGTGCGGGTGCGGCGCCGCGTCCGAGATGCCGTCGATGAGCTCGTGGTGGTCGTCGAGGTCGATCTGCGCGGTGGGCAGGCCCTCCTCGTCCAGGCCCACCGTCGCCACGGAGCCGGAGCCGTACTGGGCGATCACGAGGGACCGGCCGTCGCTGCCGTGGGCGAGGTGGCAGCCGCCCGCCCCGTCCAGCGCGAGGTCCGCGACGATCTCCGCCCGCGCTCCGTCCTCGTCCACGCGCAGGGTGACCACCCGCGTCGGCTCGGTCTCGAGCACCGCGTGCAGCAGGGTGCCGTCCTCGCTCCACAGCACGAAGGAGGGGTCGGGCAGGTCGACGGCGGCACGACGCTCGACGGCGAGGTCCTGCCCGTCGGTCCGCAGCGCCAGCAGCTCGATGCCGCGGCCGCGGCCGGTGCCGCTGGTGGAGTAGCCGGCGACGGCCAGCAGTGCGTTCTCGGTCATGGGACCTCCTCGTCCTCGTCTCGGCGCTCCCCGCGGTCGCGGTCCACGAGGTCCGCGGGGGGCTCGAGGTCGTCGAGCAGGTCCGCGTCCTCGAACAGAGCCGGTGACAGCGCCGTCATCTCTCCGGTCATCGTAGACGGCTCGATCACCGCAGTGCCGCGACGGCGCCGCCTCGACCGCGTGCCGAGCGAGAGACGGCGACGGCGCATGGTGGTGAAGGGCGAGGAGATCGCCGGGGTGTAGGCGATGCCGCTGCGGCGGAAGTAGGGCATGATCCGCGAGGAGATGAGCTGGCCGAGCACCACGCCCGCGGCGATCGCGATCGCGATCTGCGCCGCCTCGAGCAGCTCGGAGATGCCCACCGAGAGGTCGTCCTGCAGCCCGAGCAGGCCGCGGTAGATCCGGCTGCCGGGCACCAGCGGGATCACCCCTGCCATGACGAAGGCGAGCGAGGGGGCGCGCACCCGGTCGGCGAGCGCGGTCGCGACCAGGCCGGTGAGGAAGGCGGCGACGCCGACGGCGACGGTGCGGTCGTGCAGCGTCCCGGCGATCAGGTGCGAGACGAGGCCCGAGCCGGCGGCGACCAGCGCGGCCATCAGCAGCAGCCGGGGCGGGGTCTGGGTGCCGACGCCGTAGCCGAGCCCCATGCCGAGCCCCGAGATCAGCACCACCAGCGCCGTCGTGATCGACAGCGGCATCGACGCGGTCACGGAGATGTCCGCGCCGATCGCGTCGGCCGCGAGCAGCCCGGCGCGCACGCCCACCACGATGCCGACGGTGAGCATGAGCGTCTCGAGCATGCGTCCCGCGGCGGTGATGTACCAGCCCGTCACCGCGTCCTGCACGGCGCTGATCGAGGAGAGCCCCGCGAGCTGCACGATCAGGCACGAGACCACGACGATCGAGGAGTTCTCGGTGGGGTCGATCGCGCTGACCCCGATCGCCGCGGCCACGGCGACGAGACCGCCCAGCGCCTGGCTGTAGAACGGCGGGATGCTCCACCGGGCCAGCAGCTCCGCCGCCGCGATCAGCAGCCCGGCGGCGAGGGTCGCGGCGACCACGACGAGGCTGCCGGCGCCGAAGCTGAGCGCGGCCGCGCCGCCCATCACCGCGAAGCCCGCGACCACGAGCACGAGCCGGTACAGCGGCTGGCGCTGCGGGATCGCGGCGGCCCGGTGCCGGGCCTCGTCCAGCGAGAGCTCCCCGGAGAGGTACTGGTGGGAGATGTCCTCGAAGGCGGCCAGGCGCGCGAAGTCCTGGGTCCGCTCCCCTGCCGCGCGGACCCTCGTGAACGGGGTCGCGGACTCGTCGGCGAGATAGGAGATCGTGACCTCGTTGAAGGTGACCTGCACGGAGACGTTGCGCAGGCCGGACGAGCTGGTCACCCGCAGCACCGTCGCGGTGACCTCCGAGGCGGCGGCACCGTTGGTGAGCAGGCCCTCCCCGATCCTCATCGCGAGGTCGAACACGGCATGGAGCCGGGCGGAGTCGGTGGGCACGGACAGATCGTCCCATACCGCGGGCGGGCCCCGCTCCCGCCGGCGGGCCGACGAAGCTCACACCCCGACGGGCCGCCCGGGGCGCTTCAGGTCAGAGGTTCGGGGAGGTGCTCAGCACCGCGATGCCGAGCGCGAGGGCGAGCAGCACCGCGACGTCGAGGCCGCGGGAGCGGACGGCGAGCGCGCCGACCGCCCGCACCGGCAGCAGGGCCCGCATCAGCGCGAGGACCAGCAGCAGTGCCGCTAAGAGGACGCCGGCCAGCGGCGCCGACAGCGTCGCCCCGATCAGGACGATCAGCGCGAGCGCGGGCAGGGCGAGGGTGAGCACCGCCTGCCGCCGGAAGGCGGCGCGGAGCGTGTGGGGGGATCGGGGCGCGCGCACCCGGCCATCGTACGGGCCTCGCCCCGCTACCCTGGCAGAGGCCGGCAGAGCCGTCGGCCACAGCGACATCTGGAGGATCTCACGATGACCAGCCCCGGTGCGACGTCGACCGGCACCCGCCGTGAGCACGACCTGCTCGGAGACCGCGACGTCCCGGCCGATGCCTACTACGGCGTCCAGACCCTGCGTGCGAACGAGAACTTCCACATCACGGGAGTGCAGCTGCAGCACTTCCCCCGGATGATCGAGGCCCTCGCCCAGGTCAAGCGTGCCGCGGCCCGCGCCAACCATCGTCTGGGGGCGCTCGACGACGAGCGCTTCGCCGCGATCGACCGCGCCTGCGAGGAGATCATCGGCGGCGCCCTCCACGAGCACTTCATCGTGGACATGATCCAGGGCGGCGCCGGCACGAGCACGAACATGAACGCCAACGAGGTGATCGCCAACCGGGCGCTGGAGATCCTCGGGCACGAGAAGGGGCAGTACGACCGGCTGCACCCCAACAACCACGTCAACCTCGGCCAGTCCACCAACGACGTCTACCCCACGGCGATCCGGCTGACGATCATGCTGTCCTTCCCGGCGCTGGCCGAGGCGATGGACCACCTGATCTCCACCCTGCGGGCCAAGGGCGAGGAGTTCTCCTCGGTCCTGAAGATGGGGCGCACCCAGCTGCAGGACGCAGTCCCGATGACGGTGGGCCAAGAGTTCCACGCCTGGGCCACCACGATCGAGGAGGACGTCCAGCGCCTCACCCGCACCGCGACGCTGTTCCAGGAGATCAACCTCGGCGCGACGGCGATCGGCACCGGCATCACGTCCGATCCGCGCTATGCGGCGATGGCCACGGCCGAGCTCGCGGAGCTGACGGGGGTGCCCTTCGTGGTCTCCGCCGACCTGGTCGAGGCCACCAGCGACACCGGCGCCTTCGTGACCTTCTCCGGGATCCTCAAGCGCATCGCGGTGAAGATCTCGAAGATCTGCAACGACCTGCGCCTGCTGAGCTCCGGGCCGCGGGCCGGCCTGCACGAGATCAAGCTGCCGTCCGTGCAGCCGGGCAGCTCGATCATGCCCGGCAAGGTGAACCCGGTGATCCCGGAGGTCGTCAACCAGGTCGCCTACGAGGTGATCGGCAACGATCTCTCGGTGACCTTCGCGGCCGAGGGAGGTCAGCTGCAGCTGAACGTGTTCGAGCCGGTGATCGCCTTCAACATCCTCGAGTCCACGCAGATCATGACCCGGGCGATGAACACCCTCGCCGACCGCTGCGTCGCCGGGATCACGCTGAACGAGGAGGTGCTGGAGGACTATCTGCACCGGTCGATCGGGGTGGTCACGGCGCTGGTGCCGGTGATCGGGTACGCGGCCGCGACGGAGGTCGCGGAGGAGGCGCTGGCGACGGGCCGTCCGGTCCGGGATCTCGTGCTCGAGCGCGGCCTGCTGGACGAGGCACGTCTGGCCGGGCTGCTCTCCCCCGCCTCGATGACCTCGCCGCACCGGGCGACGGCCACCGGCACCATCCCGGCGCTCGACGAGGAGCCGGGGCCGGCCGCCGCGCCGGAGCAGCCCGACTCGGGCGAGATGGCGCTGCCGCCCACGGAGCGCCTGGACTTCTGAGCCGCACCGGAGAGCCAACGGGCCGGTCACCCCAGGGGTGACCGGCCCGTCGCACGAGCGGCGCCCTCAGCGGCTCACTCGTCGGCCTCCTCCATCTTGCCGCGCATGACCAGCTTCGGGTCCGGGCTCCCCACGGTCTCGTGGTCCTTGTCCTCGTACTCGAACTGGGAGAGGAAGTAGCGCATCGCGTTCAGGCGGGCACGCTTCTTGTCGTTGGAGCGGATGATCGTCCACGGCGCGTACTTCTTGTCCGTGCGGCGGAACATCTCCTCCTTGGCCTCGGTGTAGGCCTCCCAGCGATCCAGCGACTCGAGGTCCATCGGGGAGAGCTTCCAGCGCCGCACCGGGTCCAGCTGACGGATCGCGAAGCGGGTGCGCTGCTCCTTCTGCGAGACGGAGAACCAGAACTTGGTGAGGTGGATGCCGGAGTCCACCAGCATCCGCTCGAAGTAGGGGACCTGGTTCATGAAGGTCTCGTACTGCTCCGGGGTCGCGAAGCCCATCACCCGCTCGACGCCGGCGCGGTTGTACCAGGAGCGGTCGAAGAGCACCATCTCGCCCTCGGTGGGCAGGTGCTGGACGTAACGCTGGAAGTACCACTGGCCGCGCTCGCGGTCGCTGGGCTTGTTCAGCGCGACGACGCGGGCGGTGCGGGGGTTGAGGTGCTCGGTGAAGCGCTTGATCGTGCCGCCCTTGCCGGCCGCGTCGCGCCCCTCGAAGATGATGACGGCCTTCTGGTCGTTGTCCTCGAGCCAGTACTGGAACTTCAGCAGCTCGACCTGGAGCTGGTACTTCTGCAGCTCGTACTCCTCCCGGTCCATCCGGGTCTCGTACGGGTACCCCTCCTGCCAGGTGTAGACCGGGTTCCCCTGGGGGTCGATCAGGTCCGGATCCGGGGTGTGGCCGTCCTGGACCGAGTACCCCTCCTCGCGCAGGTGCTCGATGTACTCGCGCAGGCTCTGGTTGTCGGGGATCTTCACGGTCACTCCTTCGGCGCTCGCTGGTGGATGCGCCCAAGCTTAGAGGTCACGGATGGACCGGAGGTGAACAGAGGTCCTCCGCCATCGGGGATCCCTGCCCGGGATCGGCGCAGGCCGACGCAGGCAGGGCGGGGCGGCGCCGCCCGTCCGGGCCGGGCGGCGCGGACGGGCGGTGCCGGGCGGTCAGTGGGCGAAGTGGCGGGTGCCGGTGAGGTAGAGCGTGACGCCCGCGGCACGGCACGCCTCGATCACCTCGTCGTCGCGGATCGAGCCGCCGGGCTGGACGATCGCCCGCACCCCGGCGTCCAGCAGGATCTGCACCCCGTCGGCGAAGGGGAAGAAGGCGTCCGACGCGGCGACCGCGCCGCGGGCCCGCTCCGGCGCGGCCTCGCCCTCGGCGTGCTCGCCGAGGGTGTTGGCGCGGGAGACGGCCAGGCGGCAGGAGTCCAGGCGGTTGACCTGGCCCATCCCGATGCCGACGGCGGCGCCGTCCGCGGCCAGCAGGATCGCGTTGGACTTCACGGCGCGCACCGCGCGCCAGGCGAACTCGAGGTCGGCGAGGGTCGCCTCGTCGGCGGCCTCGCCCGCGGCGAGGGTCCAGCCGGCGGGGGCGTCGCCGCCTGCGTCGATGCGGTCCGCGTCCTGGATCAGCATGCCGCCCCAGATCTCGCGCATCTCGACGCCGCGGGAGTACTCCCCCTCGAGCTTCAGGATGCGGAGGTTCTTCTTGGTGCGCAGCAGCTCGAGGGCCTCGTCCTCATAGCCGGGGGCGAGGATCACCTCGGTGAAGATCGGCTTGACCTGCTGGGCCATGGCGAGGGTGACCGTGCGGTTCGCGGCGATCACGCCGCCGTAGGCGGAGACGGGGTCGGTGCCGTGGGCGCGGGCGTGGGCGAGGGCGATGTCCTGGCCCTCGTCGACGACGGCGACGCCGCAGGGGTTGTTGTGCTTGACCACGGCGACGGCGGGGCGGGCGTGGTCGTGGGCGGCGCGCACCGCGGCGTCGGCGTCGACGTAGTTGTTGTAGCTCATGGCCTTGCCGCCGAGCTGCTCGGCGCCCGCGATGCCCGGGACGGTCTCGTCGGTGACGGCGAGGCGGGCACGCTGGTGGGGGTTCTCGCCGTAGCGGAGGGTCGCGGTGATGCCGAGCTCGGCCGCGTCGGCGTCGGAGAGGTCGAGGAACGAGGGGATCTCCTCCTCGTCGGCCTCGACCTCGGGCTCGGCGGGCGCGTCGTCCTCGGCGAGCTGGCCGAGCATCCAGTCGCTGATCGCCTCGTCGTACTCGGCGGTGCGGGTGAAGGCGATGGTGGCGAGCTCCTGGCGCTCGGCGAGGGTGAAGCCGCCCTCCTCCGCGGCCTCGGCCGCGATCGGGTAGCCCTCGGGGTCCACGACCACGGCGACGGAGGCGAAGTTCTTCGCGGCGCCTCGCACCATGGTCGGGCCGCCCACGTCGATCTTCTCGATGATCTCGGCGAAGCTGCCGCCGGCGGCGACGGTCTCGGCGAAGGGGTAGAGGTTCACGACCACGAGGTCGAAAGGGGCGATGTCGTGCTCGGCGAGCTGGTCGCGGTGGGACTCCAGGCGCTGGTCGGCGAGGATCCCGCCGTGCACGCGCGGGTGGAGGGTCTTGACGCGGCCGTCGAGCATCTCGGGGAAGCCGGTGACGGCCTCCACCTCGGTCACGGCGATGCCGGCGTCGCGGATCGTGGAGGCGGTGGAGCCGGTCGAGACGATCTCCGCGCCCTGCTCGGCGAGGGTGCGGGCGAGGTCGACGATGCCGGTCTTGTCGAAGACGGAGAGGAGGGCTCGGCGGATCGGGCGGCGTTCTGCGGTGCTCACGTGGCGTGCTCCTGTTCGGATCTGCTTGCGGAAGGCACCCAGGCGGTCGATGCCCCCGACGTCACAACACTCCCCGGTGGTCCCCCACCTGCGCCAGTCGTGTGGGGCCCAGCCTAGCGGTCCGCGCGCCCGTCCCCGACCCCGGCGGGCATCGACGAGACGGGGCGCGGGTCCCGGCGGGCGGGAGCGGAACGGTGCCGCGTGCTTCCGCCGGGACGGGGCGGGCCGGAGGCGTCAGCGGGCGGCGGTGAGGCGTCGCACGACCTCGACCAGCAGCGGCTGCTCGACGGCCTTGATCCGCTCGTGGAGGGACTCCTCGGTGTCGCCCTCGAGGACGTCCACGGCGCGCTGGGCGAGGATCCGTCCGGTGTCCACGCCCGCGTCGACCTCGATCACGCTGCAGCCGGTGACCTTCACGCCGTGGGCGAGGGCGTCGCGCACGCCGTGGGCGCCGGGGAAGGCGGGCAGCAGAGCGGGGTGGGTGTTGATGATCCGGCCGCCGAAGGCCTCGAGCAGCGGCGGGCCGACGAGCTTCATGAATCCGGCGAGCACCACGAGCTGCGGGTCGTGGCCGGCGACGGCGGCAGTGAGGGCGCGGTCCCAGCCCGCGCGATCGGGATGGTCGCGCAGGGCGACCACCTCGGTGGGTATGCCGGCGGCGCGGGCGTGCTCGAGGCCGGAGGCCTCGCGGTCGGCGATGACGGCGACCACTTCATAGGGGCACTGCTCCTCCGCCGCGGCGGAGAGGAGGGCGGCGAGGTTCGAGCCGGTGCCGGAGATCAGGACGACGACAGGGGTGCGGGTCACCGTCCCAGGGTAGTGCGCGGTGCGGCCGGGGGCCCGCTGAGACGGCGGGGCCGGGGGCGGGGGCCCGCGGCGGCGGTGGAGCCAGTGGCCCGCCGCGGCGGCGGTGCGGGACGCCGTCCCGACGGCCGTTCGACGGCGTCTTCCGCGGGCACGGCACAATGGGTGGGGTGAACAGCGATCCCGACTCCTCCCCGCGCTCCGACGTCACCCCGGAGAGGCGCCATCGCCGCCGGGTGGGCGCGCTCGCGATCGCGCTGCTCGCCTCATGGCTGCTGATGATGATGCCGCTGCCGCTCTCGCTGCTGGCGGGGGTGACCGGGCTGGTCGCGCTCGTGCTGCTGGTGCCGGTCATCGTCCAGTCGGTGAAGGACCGGCGCTGGTCGATGGTGGTGATCGGGGGTCTGCTCGGCGTCCCGGCGACGCTGATGATCATCTCCGGGGCGCTGCTGAGCACCCTGTTCTACGGCCCGCTCGCCGAGCTCGAGGAGTGCCGCGCCTCGGCGATCACGGAGCAGTCGCGCACCGCCTGCGACTCCGAGGCGCAGGGGTCGATGGTCGACTGGCTCAGCGGCCTGCTCGGGGGCTGAGCGGATCCTCGTCCGCGGGCGGCTCGGTCGGGTCCTCGTCGGCATCGTCGGCAGCGGCATCGTCCGCGGCGCCCGCGCTCCAGGCGTCCTCGTCCCGGGCGTCGTCGTCCTGGTCGGCGTCGGGATCCTCGTCCTGGTCGTCGCCGTCCTCGGCGCCCTCGTCCCAGGCGTCCCAGGCGTCCGCGTCCTCCACGTCCGACGGGTGCTCGTCGTCGGCCGCGTCCTCGTCCGTCGCGCCGTCGGCGTCCGTCCCGTCGGCCGCCGCCCCGCCGGTCCTCCCGCGCGAGCCGAAGCTCCCCCGCGTGTCGGTGCTCCCCCGCGTGTCGGTGCTCCCCCGCCGGCCGGCGTCCTCGCCGCGCTCCGCGGACTCGGCGGCCTCCACGCGCTCGCGCAGGGAGGCGATGCTGCGCCGCGTCCACGGCACGAGGTCCGTGGCGAGGACGGCGAGCACGAGCCCGGTCGCGAGCACGACCACGCCCAGCAGCGGCAGCACGAGGGTGCCCATGGCGGGGCCGAGGTGCACCAGGCGGCCGTCGCCGATCCCGCCGGTGGTGAGCCCGGCGAGCAGCAGCACCGCGACGACCACCACGACCGGGTAGGCGATCCAGGCCGTGATCTGCTCACGCCGCTCGAGCTCGGCTACGTCCCGCACCAGGGAGACGGCGCCGAGGCCGACGGCGAGCGCGGGCACCAGCATCAGCGCCCAGGCCGCTCCCGGCAGGTCGCCCGGCTCGGGCAGCGCGCCGAGGATCGGGAGGGCCGGCAGCACGCCGGTCTGGACCTCGGCGAGGGAGATCCCGGTGGAGGTGCCCACCACGACCGTGCCGCCCAGCAGCACCACCAGCGCCCACACCGCCAGCAGCGGCAGCAGCGCCAGCTGCAGCAGCGTGAGCACCAGGCCGCCGACGATCCCGGGGTCGAGCTGGTCGAAGAGCGCGGACTGGGCCGGCACGTGCGTGAGCATCAGGACCAGCACCAGCAGCATCCCGGCGCCGAACAGGCCCAGCAGCGCCAGCAGCGCGGAGCGGGCGACCGCGCCGTAGGGGGCGGGCAGCAGCTCGAGCACGCGCACGCCCGGCACCGCCGTGGTGGGCTCGCGCCGCAGCGACCACAGCAGGCCGATCAGGCCGCCGCCGACGGCGACCAGCGCCCCGGAGACGACGGCGGAGGTCACCATCGGCGCGGCATCGGCGCTGCGGCCGATCGCGGCGAGCACGGCGAGACCGATCGCGTAGGTCCCGCCGAAGGCGGCGAGGGAGACGCCCGCATCCCGCAGCGCCCCGACGCGCAGCACGCCGTCGCCGCGCACGAGCTCGAGGCGGTGGCCGACCCGGCGCAGCGACAGCGCGGCCAGGAGCACGAGCAGGATCTGCAGGCCGACGGGGGTGAGCGTCACCGCCCCGTCGATCACTCCGGTGCTCAGCACGACCCCGCCGCCGTGCCCGAGCACCAGGACGTTCAGCGCGATCAGCACGGCGTCCAGCGCGGTGGCGCTCGAGGCGGTGCCGGCGACCTGCGCCGCCAGCGCCGGCACGACCACCACGGCCAGGGAGATCCCGAGCACGGACAGCGCCGCGAGGAGCCCGCGCACCACGGGCGTCGTGATGCTGTCGCCGTCTGTGCTCACGCGATTCTCCTCGGGAGGTGGGGGGGGGAAGGCGCCCGGTCGGTGCCGGGCCCGCGGTCTCTCGCCGGACCATGGTCGCACCTCGCCCCCTCCGCAGGACGCATCCGGGGACGGGACGCGGGTCACGGCGCGGCGGCGCGGGGGTGTCGCATAATGACACGGATGTCCGCTCCTCTCACGCGTCCCGACCTCTCCGCGCCCGCCTCCGCGACGCCGCTCGTGCGCACCGTGCGGATCGAGGAGCCGGTGGACCTGCTGGGCCATGTCCCCGCGGGGGTCTCCGGCGCCTGGCTGCGGCACGGCCAGGGTCTGGTGGCCGTGGGCCGGGCCTGGTCGGTGCGCACCACCGGCCCGGACCGCTTCGCGGCCGCGAGCGCCGCCTTCCGCGACCTCGCCTCCCGCGCCCGGGTCGACGACGAGGTGCGGGTGCGCACCAGCGGCCTGATCGCGCTGGGCTCCTTCTCCTATGCGGGCGCCTCCGAGCGCCCCTCGACGCTGCTGGTGCCGCGCGCGCTGCTCGGGGTCCACGACGGGGAGGCCTTCCTCACGGTCGTCGGGATCGACGAGGAGCCGGAGCTGCCGGCCTCCTGGCGCGACCTGTTCCCCTCCTCCCCCGTCGACGTGCCCGCGGCCGCGCCGCTCGAGCTCGAGGCGGACCACACGCCCGACGAGTACCAGGCGCTGGTCCAGCAGGCCGTGGACGAGATCCGCTCCGGCGCCGCCGAGAAGGTCGTGCTCTCCGAGCGCACCTCGGTGCGCACCCCGCAGCCGCTCTCCCCCGCCCTGCTGCTCACGCGGCTCGCCCGCGCCTACCCGAGCACCTGGGTGTACCACCTCGAGGACGTGATCGGCGCGAGCCCGGAGATGCTCGCCCAGACGGAGGACGGGCGGGTCTTCTCGCGCGTGCTGGCAGGGTCCCGGCCGGCGGCCGACGACGGCGAGCTCGACGAGGCGGACCGTCGGGCGTTCCGCGCCGATCGCAAGGAGCGCTCCGAGCACGCCTACGCGGTGGACTCCGTGGTCGAGCGGCTCGAGGACCTCGCCGCGGAGATCGAGGTCTCCGCGGAGCCGTTCGTGCTGCGCCTGCCGGGGCTCGAGCACCTCGCCTCGGACGTCTCGGCCCGCCTGCACGAGGGGGTGACGAGCCTGGACGTCGCCGCGCGCCTGCACCCCTCGGCGGCGGTCTCCGGCACCCCGCGCGAGCGGGCCGACGAGATCATCGCCCGCCTCGAGCCGCACGACCGCGGCGGCTACGCCGCCCCGGTCGGCTGGATGGACGCGAGCGGCGGCGGCCAGTGGGCGATCGCGCTGCGGATGGCGCATCTGACCGGGGAGCGCTCCGCGGTGCTGCAGGCCGGGGGCGGGCTGGTCGCGGCCTCCGACCCGGTCTCCGAGCATGCCGAGGCGCTCGCGAAGTGCCGTCCGATGCTGCGGTCCCTGCGCGGCGACGCCGAGGCCTGAGGTCCGTGGCGCGGCGCCCGAGGGCACGGGACGAGGCCCTGCGTCGTACTGCGCCGCCCGGCACGTCGCCGCCCGAGCGACGGCCGGGCGGGCACGAGGTCTCCGCTGCTCAGCCCTCCCGGGCCGCGAGGGTGATCTCGAGCGTCTGCACCTTCCCGTCGCGCACCAGCTCGAGCGTGTGGGTGGAGCCGACCTCGAGGCCGCGCACGATGCCGGTCAGGGCGCCCGCCCCGCCGACGGGGGTGTCGTCGATCCCGGTGATGAGGTCCCCCTCGGCCAGTCCCGCCTCCGCCGCGGGGCTGCCCGGCTCGACGGCGACGACCTCCGCGCCGCGGTAGCCGGCGCTGCCGTCGTCGGCCGTGCCGTCGGTGGTGGTCACGCCGACGAAGGCGTGCTGGACGGTGCCGCCGTCCTGGAGCTGCTCGGCGATCAGCATCGCCGTGTTCGCGGGGATCGCGAAGCCGAGCCCGATGCTGCCGGCCTGCCCGGACTCGTTGGGGATCGAGGCGATCGCGGTGTTGATGCCGATCACCTGCCCGGCGGCGTCCACGAGCGGTCCGCCGGAGTTGCCGGGGTTGATCGCGGCGTCGGTCTGGATCGCAGAGGTGAACGTGGTGTCGGAGCCGTCGGCCTCCTCGCCGGTGGCGCTGACCGGCCGGTCCAGCGCCGAGACGATGCCGGTGGTGACCGTGTTCTCGAGGCCGAGGGGGGTGCCCAGCGCCATCACGGGCTGGCCCACCTCGACCGTGGAGGAGTCCGCGAAGGTCGCCGGCTGCAGGTCCTCGGGCGGGTCCTCCAGGCGGATCACGGCGAGGTCGGTCGAGGGGTCGGTGCCCACGACGCTCGCGGCGAAGCTGCGTCCGTCGCTGGTGGTGACCTGCAGGGACTCCGCGTCGCCGGCGACGTGGTCGTTGGTGAGGATCGTGCCGCCCTCGTCGAGGACCACGCCGGTCCCCTGGCTGGTGCCGGAGCCGGTGGAGGAGAGGATCGAGACGGCGCTCGGGGAGACCTGCTCGGAGATCGCGGCCCAGTCCGGGTCCTCCGCGGTGGTCGTCGCGGCAGGTCGCGCCTCGGAGGTCTGCGAGCCCTGCGCCGCGGCGACCGGCTCGTCCCCCTGCAGCTGGTCGTAGGCGACGACGCCGCCGAGGGTGAGCCCGCTGGAGAGCAGCATCCCGGCGAGCACGAGGGCGCTGGTCCCGCCCCAGCCCGGCCCGCGGCGGGGCGCGGCCGTCCCGGCGGCCCCGGTGGCGACCGGCGCGGGGGCGCCGGAGCCGGCAGCGGCGGGCCCGTGGACGGCGTGATCGAACGGGGAGGCGGTGGCCGGGAGCTGCTCGGTCGCCTCGGCCGACGAAGCGCCCTGGACCGGAGCCGCGCCGTAGGCCGGGCCTGCGCCGTAGGCCGTACCTGCGCCGTAGGCCGTACCTGCGCCGTAGGACGCGGCGTAGGGGGACGCCCCGTCGTCGGGGGCAGGGCTGCCGTAGGCCGGGGTCGTGCCGTACGGGGCATCCGGGGTCCCGGCGCTCGGGTCGCGGGGCGGCTGCGGGGCGTGCTCGTCGTTCATGGGGTCATGTCACCACTCGCGCTCAAGAGTTCCTCGGGACCTCGCTGAGCGACTCCTGGACGACGAGCACGCGCAGGCCCTGCGCGGGTTCGGCGAGCGCCGCCGGCAGCTCGTCGGCCTCGAGGGAGCGCGCGTCGGCGCCGAGACCCGCGGCGACCGCGGCGATGTCGGCGCCGTGCGGGGTGGTGAAGAAGCGGCGCAGCAGCGCGGGCGGCGCCGCGGCGTGCTCGAGGCCGGAGAAGATGCGGCCCCCGCCGTCGTCGACGACGATCACGTCGAGGTCGGGGCGCGGCTCCTCGGGGCCGATGAGCAGGCCGGTGAGGTCGTGGAGGGCGGTGAGGTCGCCGACGAGGAGCCGGGTGCGGCCCCGCTCCCCAGGCCCGTCCTGTGCAGCACGGGCCAGGGCGAGGCCGCCGGCCATGGCGGTGGTGCCGTCGATCCCGGCGAGGCCGCGGTTGGCGATCACCTGCGCAGAGGTAGGGCCGGCATGCTGCTCGAGGTCGCGCACGAGGCTCGAGGAGCCGAGCACCAGCAGGTCGCCCGGCCCGGAGGCCTCCCAGACGGCGAGCGCGGCGCGCTGCTGCCACGGCTGCGGCAGCCGGGCTGCGGCGGCGTCGGCCGCGGTGCGCCAGGCGTCGATCCATGCGCGGCGCTGTGCCAGGTCGATCTCCGGGGCGGCGGGTGCGGCCGGCGCGGCCCCGGCCGAGGCCGCGTCCTGCCCGGCCCCGGCCGCCTCCTGTCCCGTCCCGGGGATCTCCTGCCCGATCGCGGCGGGGACCACGAGGCTCGCGCGGCGGGCCACGTCGGGCCAGTCCGGATGCGGGTCTACGACGACCACCTCGACGTCGGCCGCGCCCAGGAGCGCGCCGACGACCGGCCGGGACAGCGTGGGGTGACCGAGCACGATCGCGCGGCGCGGGCGCAGCGGGTGCGCGGGATCGGCCATCACCTCGCGCAGCAGCGCGGGATGACGGGGGACGAGGCCGTCCGCCATGAGCGCGCCGGAGCTCGGCTCGGCCAGCAGCGGCAGGCCGTGCGCATCGGCGAGCGCGGCGGCGGCCGGTCCCGCCCCGTCCCCGGCGACGACGACGGTGCGGGAGTCGACCGGGACCGGCTGCTGGGCGGGCGCCGGGGCGAGGACGCGGCGCGTGAGGACGATCCGTTCGGGCACCGCGGTCCTGTCGGGCTGCTCCGACTCCTCTGCGCGGGGCACGAGCGGGTCGCGGAAGGAGAGGTTCAGGTGCACGGGACCGGGGTGCTCCCCGGTCGCGGCGGCGAGGGCGCGGGCGGCGGTGGAGACGGCGGTGCGCAGCTCGACCGGGCTCGCCGCCTCGGCGGTCGGGGCGGGCAGGTCCACGGCCAGGCGCACCAGGGAGCGGAACATGCCGGCCTGGCGAGTGGTCTGGTTCGCGCCGACCTCGCGCAGCTCGGCGGGCCGGTCCGCGGTGAGCACGAGCAGCGGGATCCGCGAGTGGTGGGCCTCCATCACGGCGGCGTGGAGGTGCGCGGTGGCGGTGCCGGAGGTGGTCACGACCGCGGCGGGCCGGGCGGGATCCAGGCGGCCGAGACCCAGGGCGGTGAAGGCGGCGGCGCGCTCGTCGATCCGCACGTGGGCACGGATCCGACCGGCCACCTCGTCGGCCGCGAGGCCGTAGACCAGCGGCGCTGAGCGGGAGCCGGGGGCGAGCACCGCCTCGGCCAGTCCGAGCTCCGCAAGTGCGGACCAGATCGCGGCCGCCTGGTCCACCGCGCCGGAGCCGGTGGGCCGGGGCGCGGGGATCGTCAGCGGAGCGGGGATCGGGGCGGAGGGCTCGTGCACCCCGTCAGCGTAGTCCCGGCCTGCTCACGTGCTGTCAGAGCTCACGTGCTGTCAGAGCAGGGACGCGCAGGCCGCGAGCCGCTCCTCCCAGCGCGCGGCGAGGGCGTCGTCGGCCGCGTGGCGGGCGAGCAGCTCCTCGCTCGGCGCCGTCCGGCCGACGGGCAGCGTGCCGCCGGTCGCGTGCAGCGGCTGCGGGGCGAGGTCGCCGGTGAGCAGGGTCGCGGTCGCGAGACCGCAGGCGTGCGGCAGCTCCGGCAGCGCCGCGGCGAGGGCGAGCCCCGCGCCGAGGCCGATGCTCGACTCGAGCGCGGAGGAGACCACGACCGGCAGCCCCGCCTCCTCGGCCAGCTCGAGGCAGCGGGTGATGCCGCCGAGCGGCTGGACCTTCATCACCAGCAGGTCGGCGGCCTCGGCCCGGGCGACCCGGAGCGGGTCCTCCGCCCGGCGCACCGACTCGTCGGCCGCGATCGGGATGTCGAGGGTGCGGCGCAGCGCGGCGAGGTCCTCGAGCGCGGCGCAGGGCTGCTCGGCGTACTCGAGCCCGCCCGCGGCCCGGTCCAGGACGGGCAGCGCCTCGAGCGCCTCGTCGTACGTCCAGGCGGCGTTCGCGTCGATGCGGATCCGGGCGTCGGGGCCCATCGCGTCGCGGACCGCCTCGAGGCGCTGCGCGTCGGAGGCGAGGTCGGAGCCGGGGTCGGCGACCTTCACCTTCGCCGTCCGCGCCCCGCCGACCGTCGCGATCCGGGCGGCGAGCACCGGCGGGAGCACCGGGATCGTGGCGTTGACCTCGATCCGATCGCGCAGCGGGGCGGGGCGGGGCGTCGTCGCGTCCTCGAGGGCGGCGCGCAGCCAGGCCGTCGACTCGGCCGCGTCGTAGTCCCAGAACGGGGAGAACTCCGCCCAGCCCTCCGGACCGTGCAGCAGCAGGCCGTCGCGCTCGGTGATCCGGCGGAAACGGGTGGTCATCGGGATGGACCAGGCGTGGACGCGGTCGATGCCGCGCTCGCGGAGGGCAGGGGGAATGAGCATGTTCCCGAGAGTAATGAGCGTGCGCCGCGCGTACGAGGCACGGCACGATGAGGCGATGCAACCCACGACCGACGATGCCTCGCGGAGCCCAGCCGCGTCCGGCGCCTCAGCGCTCCCGACGACGCCCGAGGACGGATACGGGCTGCGCCCCGTGCGCGCCGAGGACGCACTCGCGGTGCTGGGCGCTTTCCGCTCGGCGCCTGACATGGCCCGCCAAGGCGGGGTGCGGACTCTCGAGCAGGCCCATGAGCAGGTGGCCTGGCTGCTCGCCCCGCAGCGCCGGGCGACCGCGATCGTCAATGCGGAAGATTGGCTCGTCGGCCTGGTGGCGATCACCGTGGACGAGGAGAACCGCAGCGGCTGGTTCTTCTACTGGCTGCGCGCCGAGCATCGCGGTCGTGGACTCGCGTCCCGGGCGGCCGCCACCGTCGCGGACCAGGCGCTGACGCCGACGGCCGGCGGCGGGTGGGGCCTCGAGAGGCTCGAGCTCGGACACCGGGTGAACAATCCCGCCTCCGCGGCGGTCGCCCGCGCGGCAGGCTTCGTCGACGAGGGGGTCGAGCGCGGGAAGTTCCTGATCGACGGCGAGCGCCTCGACGTGCGCATCTGCGGAAGGCTGCGCAGCGATCCGTGGCCCGCTCTGCCCGGACTACCCTGGAGGCCATGACGACCCCGCCCGCTCCGCTGCCCCGTCGGGTCTCCGACACCTTCGATCCCCGCCGCTGGCGGGAGGTGCCGGCGCACGAGCACGGCGGTCCCGAGCTCACCGACATCACCTACCACCGCGCCGTGGAGCGGATCGAGTCGCCGGACGGGGAGCTGACCTCCCGGGACCTCCCGACGGTGCGGATCGCCTTCGACCGTCCCGAGGTGCGCAACGCCTTCCGCCCCCACACCGTCGACGAGCTGTACCGGGCGCTGGACCATGCCCGGCTCGACACCGGGGTGGGCGTGATCCTGCTGACCGGCAACGGCCCCTCCCCCAAGGACGGCGGGCACTCCTTCTGCTCCGGCGGCGACCAGCGGATCCGCGGCCGTGCCGGCTACGAGTACGCCGCAGAGGAGGCTGTGGAGGAGACCGGTTCCGTGCGCACCCGTTCCGCCGGTCGCCTCCACATCCTCGAGGTGCAGCGCCTCATGCGCACCATGGGCAAGGTCGTGATCGCGGTCGTGAACGGCTGGGCCGCCGGCGGCGGGCACTCCCTGCACGTGGTCGCGGACATGTCGATCGCCTCCCGCGAGCACGCCCGCTTCAAGCAGACCGACGCGAACGTCGGCTCCTTCGACGGCGGCTACGGCTCCGCCTATCTCGCCAAGCAGGTCGGGCAGAAGCGGGCGCGGGAGATCTTCTTCCTCGCCGAGGAGTACTCCGCCCAGGACGCCTACGACTGGGGGGCCGTGAACCGGGTCGTCGACCACGCCCGGATCGAGGAGGAGGCCCTCGCGATGGCCGCGACCATCGCGACGAAGTCCCCGCAGGCGATCCGGATGCTGAAGTTCGCCTTCAACCTCGCCGACGACGGGCTCATGGGCCAGCAGGTCTTCGCCGGGGAGGCGACGCGGCTGGCGTACATGACCGACGAGGCCGCCGAGGGCCGCGACGCCTTCCTCGAGAAGCGCGACCCCGACTGGACCTCCTTCCCCCACCCGCAGGGCTGAGATGGCCGCGCCCGTGCCCGACGGCCCCGCCGCCGGGTCCCTGCCCTGGCTGGTCCCGCCCGCCTACGACGCCTCCGCCGCCTCTCTCGCCGCGCACACCGAGGCGATCGGCGAGGTGATGGCGGGCCGGGCGCGCCTGTGGCTCGGGCCCTTCCCGGCCCCCGACACACTGCCCGCCGGGCTCGAGGACACGGCGCTGGTGGTCCCGACCTCCGGCTCGACCGGCACCGCGAAGGCCGTCGCGCTCAGCCTCGCGGCGCTGAGGGCCTCGCAGGACGCGACCGCGCAGCTCTTCGCCGCCGACGGCACCGCCCCGGACTCCCGCGGGCACGGGTTCTGGCTGCCGCTGCTGCCGCCGACGCACATCGCCGGGGTGCAGGTCCTCGCCCGCGCCCACCGCACCGGCCAGGTGCTGGGCCTTCCGGGGCCCGCCCTGCCGGATCCGCTGCCGGACCTGCGCGGCCATTTCGATGCCGCCGCCTTCGTGGAGCTCGCCGGGCCCGTCCTCGAGCAGGCGGAGCGGGCCGGGCTCCCGGCGATGACCTCCCTCGTCCCCACCCAGCTCACCCGCATCGTCACCGGCGCGACCGGGGACGACGCCCGCGCCCGCGGCCTGCTGAAGCGCTTCGCCGCCGTGCTCGTCGGCGGAGCGGCGACCAGCACCGACGTCCTCGCCCGCGCCCGCGGGCAGCGGATCCCGGTGCGCACCACCTACGGCTCCTCCGAGACCGCGGGCGGCTGCGTCTACGACCGTCGGCCGCTGCCCGGGGTGTCCCTGTCGGTGCTCGACCCCGACGAGTCCGGCGCGGGCCGGCTGCGGATCTCCTCCCCCACCCTCGCCCTCGGCTATCTCACCGAGGGCGGCGGCACCGACGGCGGAGTGTTCGCCGGCGCCTCCCCGTCGGCCGACGGGCCGGCCGCCGACGCCGCAGTCTCCGGCGCTGTGGTCTCCCGCGAGAGCGCGGACCGCGCGTTCCTCACCTCCGACCTCGCCGAGATCGGGGACGACGGAGCGCTGACCGTGCTGGGCCGGGCCGACGACGTGATCAACACCGGCGGACGCAAGGTCCTCCCCCAGGACGTCGAGCGCGCGATCGACCGCTCCCTCATGCTGCGCGGTCTGGTCCGCACCTCCCTCGTGGTCGGGGTGTCCGATCCGGAGTGGGGCCAGCGGGTCGAGGCGCTGGTCACCCTCGAGGAGGGCACGGACCCCGCGGAGGCCGCGGCGCTCGTCCGCTCCGCGCTGCGCACCACCGAGGTGCCCGCGCACATGATCCCCAAGCGCGTCCACGTCGTCGAGGAGCTGCCGCTGCTGGGCATCGGCAAGGTGGACCGCGCCGCCGCTCGCCGCCTCGCCGGCGGCTGAGGGTCCGCCGCCCCGCCCTGCCCGTCGGCCGCGCCGTCGGGGAGGCCGCGGAGTCCGTACGCCACGGACGTCGAGCAGAGCGGCGGCGGGGGATCGGAGCTGCCCGGCATCGGGTCGATCCTGCATCGCGGCGGCCCGGCATCCGGGTGGCCCGGTGCTCGTCACTCGGGTCACGACTCACAGTCGACGGGACGGTCCGGCGCCGCGCCGCGGCGTAAGCTCGTCGGGGCCGTCGACCGCCGGCCCCAGCACGCGTGAGGAGCACGATGGCCAGCCTGTCGCAGTGGGTGGAGGGCGCCCGCCCGAAGACCCTCCCCGCCGCCCTCGCCCCCGTCGCCGCCGGAACCGGCGTCGCCGTGTGGCAGCTCGGCGAGCTCACCGGATCGGTCGACTGGGCGCTGGTGTTCCCCCGGGCGCTGCTGGCCCTCGCCGTCTCCTTCTCGCTGCAGATCGGCGTGAACTTCGCCAACGACTACTCCGACGGGATCCGCGGCACGGACGACGACCGGGTCGGCCCCTTCCGCCTCACCGGCTCCGGCGCCGCCCGCCCCGCGACCGTGAAGCGCGCCGCGATCATCTCCCTCGCCCTCGGCGGCCTGTTCGGCGTCGTGCTGGTGGCCGTGGCGCAGATGTGGTGGGCGCTGGTCGTCGGCGCCGCCGCGATCGCCGCAGCCTGGTTCTACACCGGCGGCAGGAAGCCCTACGGCTACCTGGGCCTCGGCGAGCTCTTCGTGTTCGTGTTCTTCGGTCTCGTCGCCGTCAACGGCACGGCGCTCGCGATCACGGGCCGCCCCTCCTGGGCGGCGCTGCTCGCCTCGGTCGCGATCGGGCTGCTCGCCGTCGCGTTGATGCTCACCAACAACCTGCGCGACATCCCCACCGATGCCGTCTCCGGCAAGAGGACCCTCGCGGTCCGACTCGGTGAGCGCGGCACGCGCCTGCTCTACACGACGACGCTGCTGGCGCCCTTCGTGCTCATGGTGCCGGTGATCTTCGCGCACTGGCCCGCGGCGCTCGTGCTGCTCGCCCTGCCGCTCGCCATCGGTCCGGTGCGGAAGGTGCTCGGCGGGGCGATGGGCCGGGACCTGATCCCCGTGCTCGGCGCGACCGGACGGCTCGAGCTGGTCTTCTCGCTGCTGCTGCTCGTCGGCCTCGCGCTCTGACCTCGTCGGACCGCTGGTCCGCAGGACGCACCATGCGGCGAGCAGCGGGCCCCAGCTAGCGGCTCGGGGCCCAGGGCTCAGGGCTCAGGGCTCAGGGCTCAGGGCAGCGCGTCAG
>Ga0079224_100001616_pt1 | contig 26288 bp, 25 predicted proteins | sample Stecom2015_FD_80414 | JGI IMG/M metagenome (GOLD analysis project Ga0079224, IMG submission 80414) | Agricultural soil microbial communities from Utah to study Nitrogen management - Steer compost 2015 | ecosystem: Environmental > Terrestrial > Soil > Agricultural land | place: USA: Utah... | reverse complement strand
GCAGCTAAGAAAGCAGCAGCCAAGAAGACAGTCGGCAAGAAGGCAGCCGCTAAAAAGGCTGTGGTCAAGAAGAAGGCATCGGTAAAGAAATCCGTTAAGGCGGCAACCAAAAAAGTCGCCAGGAAAGCCGCAGCCAATGCCCGCAAGATTGCACGCGGCGTTGTCCGCGCGAGGAAGGCCGCAGGTCGCAAGCTATCAGGACTGGTGAAAAAGGTTAAGAAGGCCGTTCGGAAAAAGAAGTAGGCTTCAGAGTTTTACCTGCAGCGTCAGATAATAATTGCGACCGTCCGATGGGAGGATACCCGGTCCCGGGTAACCGCTTGCGCGCCGCGTAAAGTACATGTTGTCGGTGAGGTTATTGACCCCCGTCTCCACGGTGAGGAACTTGTACGTGTACTTCGCCGCAATGTCCATCACGTGGTAAGCAGGGATAAGTCCTTCAACAGCAGATGGTGTATAGGTTGCGTTGCTGACGTCGCTGTATTGCTTCGCCGTAAAGGCACCCTGCCAGGTTACCATTAGATCCTTCCACTCCCAGGTCAATCCCGTCCGGATATTGTATCGGGGTACCAGTTCCACCTCCTTGCCATCGACGGCCGATTCTGCGCTGTTTACATAGACCGCATCGATCACAGCAATATTGCCAAACACTGTCAACTTGTGGCTGCGTTCTTGCGGCAAAAAGAGATGCAACAAATCATACTGGCCAAAGGCTTCAATACCGACGTGGCGCGAGTCGGCGACGTTTGTCCGATATCGGTAAATCCCCTCGCGTAGTATCGATCCTATCCGACCTTCATACCGCAGGTAGAACACGCTGACGTCAAAATTGTATACGCCATCGTGGCCACCACGTGCACCGAGGTCGAAGTTAAAACCTTCCTCGTCAGTGATCTCCGGATCAACCCTCTGGTTCGGATTCACCACCCGAATGTCGTTAAAGTTTATCGCGCGGTAGTTTTGCGAGAAATTGCCATAAACTTCCATGCGTTCACTGGACCGATAGCTGACGCCCACGCCCGCGATGAGGAAGTTCCGAACGCGATCGCGTTCTTCAAAAACCTGGAAAGTGGAGTCTTCCGCAATGCCAGTGTCAGGATTCGGACGGAGGATGCTTTTCTTATAGTAACCCTTGGCTTTTGTCTGTATCCGTTCGAAACGAATCCCGGGTGTTACACTCAACTTTTCCGTAAGGTTGAAGATGTTTTCAGCAAAAAACGACTCGTTGTTTCCGGGAAAATCATAGTTCGAGCCTTCGAGATCGTCCGGGTTGAGAAAACGAAACGTTGCCTCACTCCCATCCGGCGCCATCCCCTGACGTCGATACGTAAACCCATGATAATACCGCGTGCCCAGGACCAGCGCAGCGGGATTTCTTCCAGCAGTATAATGGTGAACGAACCGAAGTTCCCCGCCGAAGTTTGTGAAGTCGTCGGAGAATAAATCGCGCGGACCACCATCATCAGCACGGTCGATACGGCCCAGGTTACCTAAGGCGTCGCGTGCACCCAGGAGTCCGAACAACCTCACATTCATCCGCCAGCTGTCCGACAGCTTTCCATCGGCAAGCACCGCGATCAAATTCCAGTTCACTTTGAACCAGTTTCTTTCGCGGATAGACTGACGCGGATTCTCCTGGAACATCGCATCCGTCAACCCGCCTGGCTGCCTGGCAAGGTAATCCATATGCGTGTACTGCGTCGTGACGCTGAGCTTGTCCGACACCGGCACCGTCAAAGAAACATAGCCCGTGTTTTGGTCAAACTCTGAGTTTGGTCTCCACCCATCAGCATGCTTGTGGTGATAGAACCCATAATACCGGACCTTCCCCTTGGTGCCGCCGACGCTGTTGAAAGAATTAAAGAGTCCAAAAGATCCCAACGACTGGCGACTGACGATTTCCAGCGGGCGCGACGTGGGTCCATCCTTCATCACGAAATTCAACAAGCCACCGAATTGGGTTCCATACTGAAGTGAAGCGGCTCCGCGCACAACTTCAATGCGTTCGACGGCCTCCGTGGGTGGAACGTAGTAGCTTTCAGGATACCCAAGTGCATCCGCGCTGATGTCGTAACCGTTTTGACGGACATTGAAGTTTGAAGTGCGGTTCGGATCAAGTCCACGAGCCCCGATGCCCAGTTGAAGTCCGGCACCATCACTCTCGTAGATGTTGAGTCCTGGAACTTTAGCGTAAATCTGCCGTGCGTTGTTCGTCGCAAGGTTGGCAGCCATGTCGCCGATTTCGATCACCTCGGTCTTTTTCGACTCGTAGATCGCAGCGCCTTCAAGACCACTAAGTCGTCGAATGCCACCATTGCTGACCCGGTGATCCTCTACGGTTACAGTCTGCAGAACGTCGCGGATTTCCTCGAGGCGAACGTCAAGCCGGTTATCACCTGTGCGCAGGGTGATGCTGATCTCCTGCAGTGCCTTTTCGGGCGCAAACACTGAGACGCGGTGAGCGCCCGCGGGAAGATCGGTGATCCTGAATTCCCCATTCGCATTTGTCGTCGCGCCACGCGAAACGGAATGCACGAACACTTCTGCGCCTTCGATGGCAGCGCCGCTGTTGCCGTCCTTAACGGAACCGATTAGCGTGCATTGCGCGAACAGGGTGTGGCCAGTCGCGAAAAGGACTCCGAACGTCAGGGTAATATGGAATACCAGATTCTTCATTGATTGAGGTCAACGATCCATTTTTTATGCCGGAACCCGTCGCGCTCCTGTGTAAGGTCTACCTGGTCGTCGATGAACAACCGCGAACCTCTGCCATTCAGTGTCACGTATGCCTCAGCACGAACGATGGCGTCGTTCATTCCTTCGGCGCGATATTTTTCTTCCAGGAAGTGCGCAAACTGCAGGATCATATCCGGCTGTGTAGACATCATCTTCTCCTGAATGGGTGTGAGGTAGTCGCCGGGCATAACATCCCACCGTTTTCCTGTAATCGGGTCCTCAACATGGAACACCACGTATCCTGCCTTCTCCATCAGCATAACACGCCATGAGAACCTGTATCCCTGCTCCGTCCAGAACAGGTCGCCGGGATAGAGAAGGTAACGCCAGGGAGCGAGCACCTGAATAACGATGAATACTGCCATGAATCCGGTAATGATGCGGGGAACAGGAAGAATCTTTGTGGTATTGGAGGTGTCCGGGCGAGGGATGGTGTTAAGTCTCAGGCGAAGGACAGCAGCCAACCTTTCGAGAAGCCTGGTGTGAAATGTTGGTGAAAAAAATATCAGTGTGCTGAGGATCATGATGAAGGGGAACATCCCGATCGGAAACAGCATCCACGTGATCATATGAAAGCCGATGACGGCGATGTAGGCCCAGGGCCGCGTCCGGGCGTTGAGAAGGAAGAAGACGATCGTGAGATCGTACAGCGCCCCCATCCAACTGAAAGCATAGGCGGCGAACGCCGTTGACAAAAAGCCACCGATGACCGGAAGGTGACTCTGCGCCGGCAGCCAAATGCGAAGCGGCATGGCATCCAGGAGCCATTCCGCATTGAGCTTGGCGATGCCGGCGTAGATGTACACGATAGCCAACTGAAGCTTTAAGATCGTCACGCTCCATGCCGGTACCTCTCCTGCCGCGAGCGTTGGCTTGCGAAGCATATCGAGAGAGAAAGCGCGGTTAGCAGGCACAAAGCAGAGGAGCAGCGCCACCAGGCTAACGAAGTAATAATGATTGAGATAGTAGGTCTTGTCGATGAGTTCAACATAGGTGAACGACAGGAAGAACAACGCGGCAGACATCCGATAACGCCAGCCGAGCATAATCCCTATCGCCGATGCCAGCATGATGCCGAACAGCGCGTACATGCCCACCGGCCCAGGGGCCGTCACCCATTCAAAGCCGTAGTAAGTAAAGTGTACCTCCGGCTCAATGTAGAACTCGCGGATCCAGCCGTTGGCCCAAAAGCGGACTACGCTGATGGCCATCATTAACCCGAAGACGATACGGAAGGTGACCAGAGGCGCAATGGGCGTAGGTTCATACCATGCCGACCTCAACGCATTAACTAACCGGCTGTGCAAGCTAATCGCCGTCATTATCCTGGTAAGTAATCAGTATCCCAAGGGCTGACATCATGTCTGCTTTCAGCAGAACCACCAGCTTCTGTAACTCCTGATAGGCTGCCATAGCTGGATCGGGATTCTGCTCCACAGTCTCCGAATAAGGCTCAGGAATGGCGGCTATCTTGGTTAACGCAAGATCGATCTGAGAAGCGATGACGCTCGCTAACGCGTCTCCATTGTGCCGCGCATTCAGTGCGGTAAGGTAATCATCGAACCCAACGCCGTCTGTTTTTCCTTTACCCAAGTAAAGATTCTGCAAACCTTTAATGGATTCGACGGCAAGGAGAATGGACTGTTGTGCATAAAGGGCTTCGCAGTTGGCGGGTATCGGAACGTTGAGCGAACGGACGCCGAGGGGTATACCGATCTTGCCATCCCGCACATCACTCTCGCAGTATTGGATGGCACCATTGAGCAACATGCCTGTTGCGCTCCCGACATCGTTACCCGTGAGACTGACAAAAGTTCCGAGATAATTATCTCCTGCAGGAGACCATCGTTCATACACGGCATCACATCGTGCTCTGAGATCTTCAACAACATCAAGGAGGTACTGACGTCGCGCCGACGCTTCGTCGTCAGAATCGAACAGTTCGACGACGTTTTCTGCATCGGGGTTCTCGCCATAAAGCAGATAGTCAAGCGCAGCGAATCCCTTCGCCGAGTTGCTGCTAATGGCGTTGAGGTCATACGATCCCGAGGATATATTGTCGTCGATCTTGATGCGGCTTATCGGGTAGGTGTTGACGGACGCGTTGAATATCAGGTTATCGGCTGGTCCGAAGTTAAAGTATCCGCAATGCTGGAAGGCTACATAGGCTGACAGCCAGGCGTCGCGCAGTTTCCCCAGGGTCTGCTCGTTGCGTGTTTCGGTAAACTCGATGGCTGCCTCCTCCAGCCTCGCAGCCCTGCGGGCAAGCGAGTCGTAAGCAGGGACAATAATGTTCACACCCAGGTTCTCCAGCAAAGGCCCGCGGTCGAAACCCGGGGAGTTCGACGACTCCTTATCGCACGACGCCGCCACCGCGGAGATCACGAGCAAGATCGAAGCTTTTAGGAATCGGTGCCGTATCATAGTCTATTAAAGAGCGTCTTTAACGTTAGCCAGTTCGGGGAAAGCATCAACCAGGAGATCAATTGCTTCGTCAAGGCCCGACAGGTCCGTCTCTGGTAGTTCCCAGAAGTTTTCACCGATGTGTGTCTCCAGGATCTCGTTGATCGTAGCATCACTGATCCTCTTCTTCGGGCTGATGCGGAGTGCGCGGATGAACATGTATCCTTCGGACAACGCGTGAAGTGCTTCACCAAACGAAGATTCACCTTCACCGAGCAATTCCTTTGCTGTGTTCAGGTAGTGAATTGCCGTTGCGGCTGTCACCAACTCAAAACCCTTATATATGATCTCGCGCTGTTCATTCTTGACAGGATAGTTCTTTGCAACAATTGCAGCGCGGCCGGTGAGGAACGCGTCCATGAGCATTTTGTTAGAGCCAATCAGCGGGTCGCGACCGTTGCTGTAGTTCGCAAAGAACCTGAGATTTTGTGTGTTGTTCGGGAAGTCTACAGGAACACCCCAATATCCGAACGCCTCATCCCAGTGATGCTCCATCGGCGTGTAATTGTTGGCGCCATCAAGTTCGGTGTTCTCTACCTCATCGCCGACGCGGGAATCCGTCATGTACACGTTAAAGATCTGGTGAAGGAACACTGAACCCATGATCCCTTTTTCAAAGGTTTGCGTGAATTCGTGACCGTTGGCATCAACCAGCATTGTTGACCCATTCTTGCGTGTGATGTACCCGGCTGTTCCATTGGCGGCGCTGAGGCCCGCCACACTGGCATTCTCGGCATCGATAAACAGGTCTTCAAAGAAGGCCACGTCAGCGGGAAAGGTTTTGTCCTTGAGTTGCCGGTCGGACGTGAAAGAAAAGTTGCCGTCGCCATCGCCCCCGGCGTTTTCGTACATTGCCAGAAGCGTCTCAGCATCGAGGACTATTTCCTTCTTGTCGCCCTTCTGAAAGTAGGCCTTGATTTCCGAGGTTTGGTTCAGTCGGTCAGTCTGGCCACCATAGTAAACGGACGACTGTCCGTTTCTTGTAAACTCATAAGTATCAGGCACTTGTAGGGCGGGGCCGCTATCGTCATCATCATTACAGGAAAGGACGATAAGAGCGGAGAGGAAAAGGCAGGGGAAGAAAAACTTCATCCTTATTTAGATTATTTTTAAATAGGCCACAATGTTATCATTATTTAGAATTAATTCAAATAAAAAAATGTTTGTCGTGCCTCTCCTCACGGACCGACCCGTGGGGGCGAAGCTTTATTCATTCTGATTCCAAAGAAGCTCTGTTTTTTGCGGCTGTGGGGGCGGTGATTTATCTTGGCTCACACTAATTTTTTCTCTCTATGAAACAGCAGATTGTGACCCCCAAGCGCTCCCTGACCAAGGAAACTGAAGCCTTGTTGAACAAGCAGATTGAAATGGAAGGCAAATCCTCCGCGGCATACCTTTCCATGGCCTCCTGGTGCGAAACGAAGGGATACGACACGTCTTCCCAGTTCCTTTACAAGCATTCCGAGGAAGAGCGCATGCACATGCTGAAGCTGTTTCACTACATTAATGCTGCGGGTGGGCACGCCATTCAACCGGAAATCAGCGGCATTAAGCACTCATTCAAGAGCCTCAGGGAGGTATTCAATGACGTGCTCACGCACGAACTTGAGGTTACAAAATCCATAAACCACATCGTCGACCACTGCTTTTCTATCAAGGACTTCGCGACGTTCAACTTCCTGCAATGGTATGTCATGGAGCAGCGGGAAGAAGAAACGTTGGCGCGCAGGGCGGTGGAGCTCTTCGACATCATCGGCGAAGAGGGCGTCGGCCTGTGGATGATCGATCAGGAGATCGGAAAGCTGGAGATGTACGCCGCAAAGAGCTCAGGTACTACGACTTAACGCATCACTCCAAACCTGCTCTTCCATCGACACCCGGGACACCGGGTGTTCGCATTTCCAAGCCATTCGTCCGGCAATGAACTCCCTCGCCCGGATTTGCATTGTTTGCCTTGTATAATATTGCGTACTAGTAAAGAGTTATCTTGTACAAAGGGCGGACTATGTGGAGATTCATCCTCGTTCTGATTGTCGGTGTGGCGGCACTCGGGAGCGTTAATGCTCAGGATCCGGGACGTGTTCCTCCTCCCCGTCCGCTCCAGGATACGATCGTCCAGGTCGACATTGTCATCGACACTGTCGTGCTTGAACAGGAGACGCCGTCGTCGGTGCCACTGGGCAACGAGCCCGTTTCCGGCCCCCGCTCCTACCGGCGCGTCATAAAATCTGACGCCATCACGCGCAGGGGTCTGTTCACCATTCACAAGGTTGAAGACAAATACTACTTTGAGATCGCCGACAGTCTGCTCGGCCGCGATATGCTGGTGGTGACCCGTATTGCCCGCGGTGCCGCCGGTGTTCGTCCCGGACACTCGGGGTATGCCGGAGACCAGATCGGCTCTACCGTCATCCGGTTCGAGAAGGGACCTGACGACAACCTCTTTCTCAGACGCGTTTCCTTTGGCGACTATGTTGGGGACAGTACCAATTCACTCTTTGACGCCGTCATACGTTCCAACCTTCAACCGCTCGCCGCATCGTTTGGCATCAGCGCGTACACACCGGACCGCACAGGTAGCGTGATCGAGGTTACGAACTACATCAACGGCGACAACGACGTACTCTTCTTCTCACCCGGTGTGAAACAGCAGATGAGGGTTGGGCGCATGCTTCCCAACATGTGCTACATCAAAGACATTCAGCCTTATCCCCTCAACGTTGAAATACGCACCATTAAAACATATGAGCGCGAAGGGGGCGGCGCTTCGGGCAACGCGTTCACCTGGGAAATCAATACATCGATCATGGTATTGCCCAAGGTTCCCATGCAAAAGCGCTTTGCCGATCGACGCGTAGGGTACTTCACAGAACGCTATACCGACTACAGCACCAACCCGCAAGGCGTGGAAGTTGTTAGCTACGTGAAGCGGTGGCGATTGGAACCGAGACCGGAAGACCTCCAACGATACTTTCGCGGTGAACTTGTCGAACCTGCCAAACCGATCGTCTTCTACATCGATCCCGCCACTCCGCGAAAGTGGGTGCCGTATATCATCCAGGGTGTGAACGACTGGCAAAAAGCGTTCGAAGCGGCGGGCTTCAAGAATGCCATCATGGCCCGTGAAATCCCGGACAAGACCGAAGACCCCAATTTCAACATTGAAGATTCCCGCCATTCGATGATCGTGTACAAACCTTCCGAATGGACGAATGCCACCGGACACATTATTACCGACCCAAGAAGCGGTGAGATCATTGCTGCGCAAGTAAACTTCTATCACAACATCATGTCCATGCTCCGGACGTGGTACATGGTACAATGTGGCGCTACTGATCCTCGCGCGCAGCGAATGCAATTCGATGACGCGCTTATGGGACGACTCATCCGCTCCGTGGTTAGCCATGAGACCGGCCACGCGCTCGGCCTGCTGCACAATTTCGGAGCAAGCTCATCGGTCCCGGTAGAACGCTTGCGAGACCGAGCGTGGCTTGAGGAACACGGAATATGTCCCTCAATTATGGACTACGCCCGCTTTAACTACGTGGCACAGCCGCAGGATTCCGTTGGTATCGAGGGACTCGTAGCGCGTATCGGCGAGTACGACAAGTGGGCCATCGAGTGGGGATACCGACTCCTTCCCTTGTCTCCGCTGGATGATCCGAAGCAGTACCTGAGTTCATGGACGAACACGCGCCTCCAGGATCCCCAACTCTGGTACGGATCGGAATTCTCTCCCGGCGATCCGCGCAGCCAGACAGAAGATCTGGGCGACAACGCTATGCGCGCATCCCAATACGGAATGAAAAATCTGCAGAAGGTCGTACCCAACCTGATTCAATGGACATATCAGGATGGCGCCGACTACGGTGGCCTTGCTGAAGTGTACGGCGGCGTAACAGAACAGTACGGAAATTACCTGCGACACGTCATGCGATATGTGGGCGGAACGTACCAGACGTTAAAGACCTACAATCAGAAAGGCGCGGTTTATCGGCCAGTGCCGGCCCACCTACAACGCAACGCCATTCATTTTCTCGATGAATATCTGTTTACCACGCCCACGTGGCTCCTCGACTCTGTCGTCCTCGCGCGCGTCGGACGCTCTCCCCTGCAGGTCATCGAAAGATTTCAAAACCAGGTACTCTCCAACCTGCTTAGTCCGTCTTCGCTGCGCGAACTCGTCAATGCGGAGTCGATGCACGGCATGAGAACCTATAGTCTGTCCAGTTTCTATTACGACATGGATCGCTTTATCATGCGTGAGGTAAGAACGTATGAGCCCGTCGACATCTTTCGTCGTTCGCTGCAACGCAACTATGTCGACAGACTGCTTCGCCTGATAGAGCCATCCTCCTCTCCGGCAAGAAGCTACAACGATATCGTGCCCGAAACACTCGCACAACTCAGGTCGCTTCGCGATCGGTTACCCAAAGCCATCCGGAAAGTTGATGACGTGCCAACGCGCAATCACTTCCAGTACATTCTGGATCAGTTGAACGAAGCGCTACCACCGAAATGAGCTCTACTTCACCACAGAATCTCTGTGACGAATTCTTATTGCCCTAATGACCGCGCAGCAGCAACCGGAATTCATTCAATATCATCGCTGTCGCGCCCCACACGACTTCCTTTTGTACTTCAAAGTGAGGCGCAAGCAATGACAGCCTGGCACCCGAGATCACTTCGCGTTTTGTGATCTCCTGTTGCTGACGAAGCTGCGATACAGAACCCAGCAACACATGGTCCACCTCGTGGGGATCAGGAACGAACTCCGGCACTCCTTCATAGATGCCTACAATAGGCGTAATGTATATGTTGCTAACCAGTACATTGAAGCTTGTGAGCTGTCCCACCGCAGTCACTTTGTGGCCGACAATGCCAATCTCCTCCTCTCCTTCCCTCAGCGCAGTTTGCAAAGCCGTCTCACCGGGCTCAGCCTTTCCCCCTGGAAGGCTCACCTGTCCGCCATGAACTCCTGCGTATGCCGGGCGCTTGATCAACGGAAAGTAAATGCCTCCATTCTCCTCGAAGAGTAACAACAACACGCTACCCTGACGGGGTGGTGTGGCAAACTTGTACCGTGCCTGGATCTCATCTCTTGATGCGGGAAACATGGCCTCGTGCGCTGTGATGCCCGGCAAGGGCTGTTGCAGGCGTTCCTGAAGGTATCGCGCCAGATCCGAAAGGTTCAGCTCACCAGCGAGTGTCATGTGATTATCAACCCTTCTTTTCCCGAGCCAGTTCCAGGTAACGCTTCGCCTCTTTTACGGTAGAGTCCATCTCGACAGCACGTTCCAGCAGCCGCACCGCGTTGGCGAAGTCGCCGGACTGATAGTAATAAATACCTTTGTTACGATAGGCCCATGCGTTCCTGGGGTCGCCGACGATACTCTTATCAATGTCTTCCAGAGCCTCCGGAAGCCGCCCCATCTTGAGCAACAGATAGCCACGGTTATTGAGGAAGTAAGGATCTCCCGGGCGAAGTGTGAGTGCCTTTCCGATGTAATCCATCGCCCGATCATATTGCCCTTCATCCATACTGATCAGCGCAAGCGTGTTATAAGCATTCGGTTCATTGGGAGCAAGGCTCACAGCCGTTTCCGTGACGACGCGAGCGGAATCCAGCTTGCCTTCGTTATAGAGGACGGTACCCAAATTCACCCAGGCTTCGGCATCCTCACTATCTTTTTCCAGGAGACTTAAGAATTCACGCTTTGCCTTGTTGTACTCCCGGCTTGATGTGTATATGAGTCCCCTGAGGTGTGGGATTACAGTGGTATCGGGCTTGAGCGTTTCGGCTTTGGCGAGATCGTTGAGCGCCTGTGACCAGTCGCCCAGCTGATATCCGACATTTGCGCGGTTAAGAAGCGCATCCACAAAATCCGGACGGCACATCAGGGCGTGCGAATAGCTTTCCATGGCTTCCGCATGGCTCCCGCGATTGAACTGAAGCGTTCCGAGGTTGTTCCAGGCATCGGCAAAACAGCTGTCGAGCGCCAGCGCCTCCCGAAAAAACCGCTCCGCCTGTTCCAGACTGTTACGCCTGACCATCTCATTACCTCGCATCAGAAACCGCTGCACCCGCACCTCACGACTCTCCTGGCAAGCAACCGTTAGCCCCGCCAACGCAGTCGTAGCAAGAGCGTACAGAAAAACATAGAAATACCTCATCCATAAAGCCATAGAGCCAAATTTATCATTAAATGCGGTAGAAAAGGGACCCAACATTTTGATTTTACCCGCTGACTTCATTACTTCGCAGTGCGAAAATCTTATGAAAGTAACGTTCAGCACCAGCTTGCATCACCACCATCATGGATCGACCCACGATGCGTGACTAGCTGTTTGCTGACTGAAACCTATAGGAACAAAAGGCTTGTCACGTTGTGACAGGCCTTTTTTGTTGACCCCTAACGACCATATTAAAATGACCACAGTACTCAGGATCGCCATTCAGAAATCAGGACGCCTTCAGCAGGGCTCGCTGGACCTGCTGAAAGAAAGTGGCCTCTCATTTAGCAACGGGAAAGATCAGCTCAAGGCACCCGCACAAAACTTTCCCGCGGAAGTATTGTTTCTGCGCGACGACGACATCCCGCAGTATGTAGAGGACCGCGTCGCCGATGCAGGAATCGTTGGAGAAAATATCGTCGCGGAAAAGAAGAAAAAGATAAACATCATCAAGCGTCTTGACTTCGCCCGTTGCCGTCTGTCACTGGCTATTCCGCGAGGCGAACAATACAACGGACTCGAGTGGTTCAATGGCAAAAACATCGCTACATCATACCCTAACATTGTCACCGACTTTCTGAAAGAGCGAGGCATTAACGCAGGCATTCACGAAATCAGCGGATCAGTAGAGATTGCTCCGGGTATAGGACTTGCAGAGGCCGTGTGTGACCTGGTAAGCAGTGGGAGCACGCTGCTCAGCAATGGTCTTCGCGAAGTGGAGGTTGTCATGCAATCGGAAGCCGTTCTCGTTGCAAATCCTGACCTGTCGCCCGAGAAAAGCGAGATACTGGACAAGCTATTATTCCGCATCACCGCGGTAATGAAGGCAAAGAACAGCAAATACATTCTTCTAAACTGTCCTAACGAAGCCATTGAAAGAATTACGAAGATTATCCCAGGGATGAAAAGTCCAACGGTAATGCCGCTGAGTCGCGAAGGTTGGAGCTCACTGCACTCCGTCGTCGACGAGAATGACTTTTGGAATCGCATCGATCAGCTACGCGAGTCCGGTGCCGAAGGCATCCTCGTAATTCCAATAGAAAAGATGATTGTCTGAGCGTGGTCATGAAAGTAATCTACAACCCACAACCGGATACGTGGAAAGCCTTGTGCGCACGTCCACAGATCGACCAGGAAGTTCTTGATCCGGCCATTCGTCGCATTCTCAGCGACGTGCGGTCAAAAGGTGATCAGGCACTCAAAGATCTGACGTTGGAATTTGATGGTGTTCGTCTTCCATCCCTTGCCGTCACCGACGCAGAGATGGTATCGGCTATCATGACGCTGGACGACAACCTCAAGGTGGCCATGCAGACAGCCGCGAAAAACATCGAAACCTTTCACGCGAGTCAGCATCAGGAGAGCAAGGTTATTGAAACAATGCGGGGCGTAAGGTGCTGGCGTAAGGCGGTACCGATCGACAGGGTCGGGATATACATTCCAGGCGGTTCAGCTCCTTTATTCTCTACCGTACTTATGCTTGGTATCCCGGCGCGTCTTGCAGGCTGTGGTGACGTTATCCTGTGCACACCACCCGACAAGCAAGGAAACGTTAACCCGGCGATTCTCTATGCAGCCAGTCTGGCCAGCATCAGCAAGGTGTTCAAAGTAGGCGGCGCGCAAGCTATCGCAGCCATGGCTTACGGCACGGAATCGATTCCGCAGGTATACAAAATATTCGGTCCCGGTAACCAGTTCGTTACGCGTGCAAAGCAGCTGGTGAGCGAGGAGGGCATTGCCATTGACATGCCAGCCGGACCGTCGGAGGTGCTGGTCATTGCCGACGCCGCAGCAAACACTGCGTTCGTTGCGGCCGACTTGTTGTCGCAGGCGGAGCACGGGGCCGACAGCCAGGTCATGCTTGTTGCGTTAAGCAATGTGAACATTGAAGCGATACAAGCTGAGGTCAACCGGCAGCTGCAGGATCTGCCGCGTCGGGATATCGCGGCCAAAGCGCTTGAGAATAGCCGTATCGTGGTATTTGACTCCCTCGATGCAGCGATACAATTCTCCAACGCCTATGCTCCGGAACACCTGATCATTAACACCGTCGAGGCATCGGCAATAGCAGAGCGCGTAATTAATGCCGGATCCGTGTTTCTCGGAGCCTGGACACCGGAGTCGGCTGGCGACTACGCTTCAGGGACAAACCACACGTTGCCCACAAACGGCTACGCGCGGGCTTTTGCAGGCGTGTCGTTCGACAGCTTTGTAAAGTACATCACGTTCCAGGAAATTTCTGAAGAGGGAATAAGAGCGATTGGTCCAGTGGTGGAAACCATGGCCGATGCTGAGTCGCTGCAGGCGCACAAGGCAGCTGTTACAAAACGTCTTGAATATCTGAACAGCAATTGATTGAAAGTATGATGAACATCGCTGATCTCGTCCGTCGTAATATCCGCGAACTCAAACCCTATTCATCGGCGCGTGATGAATTCATCGGCGAAGCCGCGGTATTCCTTGACGCCAACGAGAACCCCTACCCTTCACCGTACAACCGGTATCCCGATCCGCTGCAAAAGAAACTGAAACAGCGAATCTCCGAGTTGAAGGGTGTACCCATGGAGAATATTTTTCTGGGAAACGGAAGCGATGAAGCTATTGACCTGATTATCCGTGCATTTTGTGAACCGTCTCAAGACGTCATACTGATCACCGAACCCACATACGGCATGTACGCTGTATGTGCGGATGTAAATAACGTCGGTGTCAGACGCGTAACCCTTACAAGCGACTTTCAGCTCGACATTGAAGCGATACGGGCGAACGCAGACCCATCGGTGAAAGCCATATTCCTTTGCAGTCCAAATAATCCAACCGGCAACCTTCTGGATCTTGATAGTATCCTCCGCCTTGTGCGCGAATTCAGGGGACTTGTTGTCGTAGACGAAGCGTATATCGACTTCGCTGCTACTGAAAGCCTTACCCGGTATCTGGACGACAATCCCAATCTAGTAGTACTTCAAACGCTTTCCAAAGCATGGGGTCTTGCCGGTCTGCGCGTCGGAATGTGCTTTGCTTCTTCATTCATCATAGGCATACTCAATAAGATCAAATACCCGTATAACATCAGTTCGCTCACGCAACAGTATGCTTTGGAGGCTTTGCAGAACGAGCGACAAAAGGAAGCATGGGTTCGCGAAATTCTGAGCGAGCGCACTGCTGTCACCGCAGCCCTGAAAGAATTGTCGATCGTGCGTCGCATTTATCCCAGCAACGCCAATTTCATTTTGGTTCAGGTGGAAAACGCACCGTTGGTATACCAGAAGCTGGTGGAGCAAGGCACGATTGTGAGAGACAGGTCACGGGTTGTCCTATGCGAAAATTGTCTTCGAATCACTATTGGAACGCCGTCTGAGAATGTCACCCTCATTCGTCAGCTAAGCGAAATCACAACGACGGAACTGACAACAAAATCAAACTCATGAAACGCGTCCTTTTCATAGACCGCGACGGAACTCTCATTGTCGAACCTCCTGATGAGCAGGTCGACAGCCTGGAAAAGCTGGACTACTACCCCGGCGTATTTACCTGGCTGGGAAAGATAGCCCGCGAATGTCCATACAGCCTGGTCATGGTTACGAACCAGGACGGCCTCGGCACAGACCGCTTCCCCGAAGCTAACTTCAGGCCGGTTCACGAGCGCATGATGCGAACATTGGCGGCCGAAGGAATCGTTTTTGACGACGTTCACATTGATCGCTCACTTCCTGAAGAAAACCTGCCTACCCGAAAGCCGGGCACCGGAATGCTTACCGCATACTTCAGCGGCGCGTATGACCTTGCCGGCTCCTTCGTTATCGGCGACCGGCTTACCGATGTAGAACTTGCAAAAAACCTTGGGGCACGAGCGTTCCTCCTGAACGATGGCAGCCTTCGCGAGGCCCTCGTTGAACGAGGTCTGGATAAATACTGCGCGCTCGTAACGCCATCATGGCAGGACATTTATGAATACCTCATCCTCCCTCCGCGAACCGGCCACGTTCGTCGCACCACCCGCGAAACAGATATTGACGTGATCGTCGGCCTGGATGGAACCGGGACTTCTTCTATTTCAACAGGCATTGGGTTCTTCGACCACATGCTGGATCAGCTCGCACGGCATGGCGGCATCGACCTGACCATTACGGTGAAGGGTGACTTGCACATCGACGAACATCACACCATCGAGGATACCGCGCTCGCGTTGGGCGAAGCCTTTGCGAAAGCCTTGGGCGACAAAAGAGGTCTTGCACGCTATGGATTTTGTCTTCCGATGGATGATTGCCTGGCGCAGGTTGCGATCGACTTTGGTGGTCGCCCCTGGCTCGTGTGGGATGCAACGTTTGCGCGTGAAAAGATCGGCGAGATGCCAACTGAAATGTTCTTTCACTTTTTCAAGTCGTTTGCCGATTCGTCAAAGGCAAACCTCAACATCAAGGCGGAAGGCACCAACGAGCATCACAAAATTGAGGCGATATTCAAAGCCTTCGCTAAAGCCATTAAAATGGCTGTGAAGCGCGAACCGGGCAGTCTTGAACTGCCCACGACAAAAGGAGTGTTATGAGACTCGCAATAATAAAATACAACGCCGGAAACATTCAGTCGGTGTCGTTTGCCCTGGAGCGGCTGGGAATTGCTTTCGACATCACGGATGATCATGAGACCATCGCGAAAGCCGATCGGGTTATCTTTCCCGGCGTTGGAGAAGCCCGCAATACGATGGCGTACCTCAGGGAAAGAAAACTTGACGCATTGATAAAAAGCCTTCGTCAGCCCGTTCTCGGAATATGCCTGGGTATGCAATTGCTCTGCACACATTCAGAAGAATATGACACGCCCTGTCTGGGTGTTTTTGATCAGACCGTAAAACGATTTATACCGACTGGCGACCTGAAAGTGCCACACATGGGATGGAATACATTGCAGGTCACGAGTGGATGGCTGGATCCGTTACTGAATGGAGCCCACGTGTACTTTGTGCATAGCTATTATGTGCCGACGAATGAGTGGACCTCGGCGATAACCGACTATACTGTCCCCTTCAGCGCGGCCATGCGCAAGGAAAATTTCTTTGCGGTGCAATTTCACCCTGAAAAATCAGCAGAAGCAGGTGTGCGGGTACTCAAGAGTTTCATGAACGCGAACCCTCATTGAAAGAACCTGACAACATGTATATCATACCGGCAATTGATCTCATTGGTGGGAAATGCGTGAGGCTTACGCAGGGAGACTATGCGCGTGAAAAAGTGTATCGGGACAACCCTGTTGATGTGGCGAAGGAATTTCAGGATGCGGGCTTCACGCGACTGCATCTCGTCGATCTCGACGGCGCGAAGAATGGTCGGGTTGTTAACTGGGACGTAATTGGATCGATTTGTCGGGAAACATCACTAAAGGTCGATGTAGGTGGAGGCATCAAGACGGAGGAAGAATTAAAACGCCTTCTCGACTTAGGTGCAAGCCAGGTTAACCTTGGAAGTATAGCAGTGAAAAATACCGAACTCGTGCGCTCATGGATCGAAAAATATGGCGAACGGATCATCCTTAGCGCCGATGTACGAGACGGGCGCGTGGCGGTTGCCGGATGGCAAGAAGCGTCCTCCCTTACGGTGGATGAGTTGATAATGACGTATGAACCGGCAGGGTTATCATTTGCGACGTGCACGGAAATATCGGCTGACGGGACGCTTGCAGGACCGGCTGTCGAGTTATATGCGAGGTTGGTTGAAGCTTTTCCCTCCATACGAGTCATAGCAAGCGGAGGTGTAGGATCGATAGATCACATTGATAAACTATCGACAACCGGTGTGTATGGCGTCATCGTCGGGAAAGCAATTTACGAAGGGAAAATAACCGCTGCTGAACTAGTAGCGCGATCAGAGAAATAGAATATGTTGACACGTCGGATTATACCATGTCTGGATATTAAAGACGGGCGAACCGTCAAGGGCGTAAACTTTGTCAACATTCGCGACGCCGGCGATCCGGTGGCCCTGGCGGCCGGATATGCCGAGCAGGGGGCTGACGAGCTTGTGTTTCTCGACATATCCGCAACAAATGAGCAACGCAAGACATTCGCAGGCCTCGTCAGGGAAATAGCCCGGGTCATCAACATACCCTTCACTGTTGGCGGTGGCATTTCATCCGTGGCCGATGTTGCGCCCCTCCTCGAATCCGGTGCAGACAAAGTAAGTGTGAACTCTTCCGCAGTACGAAGGCCGGAGCTCATCGATGAACTTGTACAGGCATTTGGATCACAGTGCATCGTACTGGCTATAGACGCCAGGAAGATGGGGAACATCTGGACGGTTCATACCCACGGCGGAAAGAAGCCCAGCGACAAGCGATTGTTTTCATGGGCGAAAGAAGGACAGGAACGCGGTGCGGGTGAAATCCTGTTCACCAGCATGGATCACGATGGCACAAAGACGGGTTTCGCCAACGACGCGCTGCGAAAACTGCACGAGTTGCTGACAATCCCCGTGATCGCATCAGGCGGGGCGGGCAACATGGAGCACTTCCTGGAAGCATTCGTCATCGGAAAGGCTGACGCCGCACTCGCTGCAAGCATCTTTCACTACGGTGAAGTAGGAATCAGAGAACTCAAACAATATCTGGCGGACCGAAATGTCCCGGTACGCCTGTAAAAAGAAATTTTGAATCATGGAACTTAAGGTCGATTTTGAAAAAAACGGCGGACTCGTCCCCTGCATCGTGCAGGATGACCGCACGCTTCGTGTATTGATGATGGGATACATGAACGCGGAGGCTCTGAAAAAGACGCAGGACGAACGTCGCGTTACGTTTTACAGCCGCAGCAAGGGAAGGCTCTGGACAAAAGGTGAGACATCTGGAAATTTCCTGGATGTCGTCTCCATTGTTTCCGACTGCGACAATGACACGCTGCTTATCCGCGCAGTTCCGCACGGTCCGGTATGCCACACGGGGGCCGACACCTGCTTCGGCGAAGCAAACAATAGCTTTTCACTCACCTATCTCGAAAGTGTCATTCGAAAAAGACGCGACGAAGCAAGCGAGGGATCGTACACCGCCAGCTTGTTCAAAAAGGGTATCAACAAGATCGCGCAAAAGGTCGGTGAAGAGGCCGTCGAGTTGGTCATTGAATCAAAGGATAACAACAACGATTTGTTTCTCAACGAAGCAGCAGATTTAATGTATCACTATTTGGTTCTGCTGGCAGCGAAGGGATTCAGTTTGGACGACGTTATCAACAATCTCGCCTCCCGTCACGGAAAATAATAGATAATATGTCGGTTTACTCAGGATATATCTTCAAAAAGGTGAGCTTGTAAACCACTGTACTCCGCGCCTCCGTCACCGTGTACTCCCCTTCGACCAAATCAGCATCACGCGTCATGGTAAACGATAACGATGTTCCATCGGGTTCAAGGTGTTTATAGATAAGGCCCCGCCCTTCGCCAAAAGAATCGAATTGACCAACGATAGGATATTTTCCCGGCTCGCGATAACTTAACGAGACGGCAATGAATGCACGCGACGCACCGGGTCGTTCGCGAATGATGGCGATACGCGCGTAGTTGTCGCGCCGCTCAATTACGCGCTCGCGTTCTGTTCCGGACAACAAGCCCTTACCTTTTCGAATAATTACACAGGAAACGGAATAGATGCCCTCTACTTCATTCCAGGGACCATCCGATTTGTCGAGATATCGCTTGGACAAATCTTCGAATGTTACTTCTTCGTAGGGCACCGGACCCGGCTTCAGGCCAAAAAGTTTCTGGGCCTGAACCACGACACAGCCCGACGTCACGAGACACAGCAACAATGCGGTGGGCAGCCCAATCGTGTTAAAACCTGATATCCTCATACACTCCGGCTGTGCTGGTTCTGCAGGAAAGGCGTCCTTTGAGGGCATAGGGTTTGAATAACGATTTGCCAAGAAGCATGCGGACACACTCCTGTATGCCTTCCGTAATGGACGGATGCGGATGAACACATTCAGCCAACTCCTCCACACCCTTGTTCATGGAGATCAGCAACGCAACGGCTTGTATCGCACTACTCGCGTGATTTCCTACAACCTTCATGCCGAGGATTTTCATCTTGTCGTCGTTTGTCACCAGCAGTTTGATAAATCCCTGGGTGTTTCTCTTTGCGATGGCTCTTGGAATGCAGCTGTAGTCGAGCCTAACCACTTTGTAGTCGATCCCTTTCTCCTTGGCCTGCGTTTCGTTTAACCCCACGCTGGCCACCTCGGGATTAAGGAACATAATCGTGCTGATATTCTCATACACGAGCTTGCGCTTAGGATTTCCGAAAATCCGCTCTACGGCGTAACGACCTTCCAGTTCACCAACATTGACGAGTGAAATATCCGCTGTAAGGTCACCTACGGCGTAGATCGTCGGCACGTTCGTTTGCGTATCGTGGTCTTCGATACCTCGTTTGCCGATTGTAATGTTTACGTTTTCATCCCAAAGGTTCTCATAGTTAGGCACGCGGCCTACTGCGATGAGCGCCTTAGCAACGGTGAAGGTAGCTTTGCTTCCATCGTCGTATTGCAGTTCGTATTCTACCTTTCCATTCTTTACTTCAAGACGGACGAGACGTGAATTGCGGTGGATCAGCACACCGTTGCTTTCCATGTTGCGTTCGATGACGCGAACAACGTCTTCATCTTCAAAGGGAAGTATTCGATCGCCCTTATCAATCAAATGCACCTTGGTCTTGCCGAAACCGGAAAATATCGTCGCGTACTCGCAACCAATCACCCCTGCCCCCACGATTACCATGCTTTCCGGGAATTCTTCCATGTTTTCGATGCCGTCGCTGGTCATGATGTATTTCTCATCGACATCAATTCCCGGCAGTGTACGCGGCCGGCTTCCTGTGGCCAGGATGATATAATCGCCCCACACAACGTCTCGGTTTTCCCCGTCGGTGATTTCAATTTCATTCTGGCTTAGCAAGCGGGCCGTTCCTCTTCGGAAAGTAAGCAACCCTGCATACTCAGGTGTTGACTCCATCAGCATCAGGTGCTCCTCGAGCATGGTCTTTCTTTCGAGGACAGCACGACGCACTTCTTCCTGGATTTCTCTATAGTTGATTCGGGGAACTTTGATGTCGAATCGCTTCAGATTCTTGCGAAAGGACGCCGTCTCCCTGGAAAGCTCCCACCATGTCTTCGATGATAACGCCCCGTTCGTGACACCCGCACCTCCTACCTGGTTTCGTTCTATGATGAGTGTCTTCTTTTTGAAATCCAGTGAACGCATAGCGGCGGCATACCCGGAGGGACCGGCACCGATAACCACGAGGTCGTATTTGTCCATAGGCAGGTTAGTGTTTGGGTCGGAAAAACGACCTTACTAAAATCGGCATTTTAGCGGCGAATTCAATCATGCGAGGTGCCGTCCTTTTCGTTACTCTTTATTGAAATGTTACATTTGTCCGGTATTTTCTCATTACGCGCTAAATCCGCTCCTCCGTCATGGAACTCCTGCTTGAACTCGACCGCGAAGCATTTCTCTTCCTGAACCGCCTGAATACGCCGTGGCTGGATGCGGTGATGCCCTGGATCACACGTACAGAGTCGTGGATACCCCTTTACATCTTCCTCATTTACCTGGTCATCAAAGATTACCGCAAGAACAGTTGGGCTGTACTGTTAGGGGTTACACTAACGATCGTGTTCGCCGATCAGGTTACAGGCAACCTCATGAAGCCATATTTCGAGAGACTGCGTCCCTCCCATGACCCATCCCTCGGCGGACTCGTTCACATCGTTGATGGGTACCGCGGCGGGTTGTACGGTTTCGCAAGTGGCCATGCCGCCAACACGTTTGGCGTTGCTACTTTCGTCGTTACCATCCTATCAGGCTATCGCTGGATCCGGTGGCTGTTTCTCTGGGCAGTACTGATGACGTATTCAAGAATTTATCTCGGTGTACACTACCCGGGTGATATTATTGTCGGCGCGCTGGTAGGGATCATCGGTGCGTTGATCATGCTAGCCGTCACGTTGTACCTGCTCAGGCGATTCGGACGGCGGGAAGTCAGCCATTGACTTGCATAATACGGCGCACGTATTTTCCCAGGATATCGAATTCAAGATTGACACTATCTCCAACCTTCTTTGTGCCGAGCGTGGTATGCTCGAAAGTATAGGGAATGATGGAGACAACGAAAGCGCCGTCACGGGATTGGTAACACGTGAGGCTAATGCCATCAACGCATATAGAGCCCTTTTCAACCGTTATGTTACCCGACGAAGGATCGTATTCAAATCCAAACAACCAACTCCCGTTTTCTTCCGTGATGCTGGAAATGCGTCCGACCTGGTCGACATGACCCTGAACGATGTGCCCATCGAACCTGCCATCAGCTTTCATGCTGCGCTCCAGGTTGACCTTGTCGCCAACACGCAGCGACCCTAATGTCGTTCGCGAAAGCGTTTCCTTCACAATGGTTACCCAATGTGTATCCCCTTCCGTTCGTACCACGGTAAGACACGCTCCGTTGTGACATACGCTTTGATCTATCTTGAGTTCACGGCCAATGGGGCTCTCCACAGCCAGGTCAATGTTACTCCCGCTGGCGTTCACAGCACGAACGGTTCCCATCGCTTCAACTATCCCGGTAAACATGGCGGCAAAATACAGTGGATTCAGAACATTCAAAATTTGGTTTATAACATAAACTAGTTTACATTGGATCATATATTATGCTCCCGCGTTATGGAACACATTGAAAAACAGATGACTGCACAGGAAAGCCTCGAGTTAATCACCGCCATGATTCGTGAGGCAAAAACGGGTATCCGGCAGAAAAGCTTCTATTTCCTGCTGTGGGGCTGGGTAGTTGTGCTGGCTTATCTCGGCGGTTACGTGTTGCTGAGCGTGGGGTACGACAAGCCCTACCTGACCTGGCTGATCACATTCCCCGCAATGATCATCTCGTTCTTTTATGGATCCCGGGTTCAGAAAAAATCAGGTCCCGCGACGAGGCTGGAGACCATCATGATGTGGGCATGGGTGGCGTTCGTCATCACCATTCTCATCTTCATCGCATTTGGACGAGAAGTCAATTATCACCTCAACGCGTTGATCCTTATCGCGAGCGCGTTGCCTACGTTCATCTCCGGAATTGTGTTGCGCTTCCGCCCGATGATTCTCGGCGCTGTTGTCTTCTGGATTGCAGGCATTGTGTGCTTCCTGATTACATACGACTGGCAGTTGTTGGTGGGCGCGGTAGCGGTAGCGTTGGGATACCTCGTCCCGGGATATCTCTTGAAGCGAGACGAAGGATTATGACGATGTTCAAGGATCTGGATCCTGTCCTGCATTCACAATTGCGTCTGGCTGTCATGTCGCTCCTCATCACCGAAAAGACAGCTTCGTTCGTTTTTCTCAAAGAAAAGACGAGAAGTACAGCCGGTAATCTGAGCGTTCAGCTGGAAAAGCTCGCTGAAGCCGGGTACATAGCAATCGAGAAATCCTTCAAAGGAAAAAAGCCTCTTACAACGGCGACAATTACGAAAACGGGCATTCGCGCCTTTGAGGAATATGTTGAACGCCTGCGGCAATATATCGATCGACAGTGAACGAATTACTAACCTAACAATTTAACCCAACCTCAAAACCATGAAAAAGCTGATCACCCCCCTGCTCGCTGCCTGCCTCTTAGGCTTTGTCAGCGCCAACGCACAAGCCCCCGATTTCTCCGCTCAGTGCAAGGAACGTTTACAGAAACTGGAAGCGCTTGCCGGTAAATGGAAAGGAAGCGGGACTGTGACTATGGGACCGGGACGCACAGAAACCTTCAACCAAACCGAAGACGTTCAGTTCAGGCTGGACGGAACCATCCTTCAGATTGAAGGCGTGGGGAAACGAGGAGATGATGTCGTCTTCAATGCCCTGGCTGTCATCAACTATGATGTTATGAAAGGCGATTATGCCATGAAATCGTACCTCCGCGACGGACGCTCAACCGATGCATGGTTCAAGGTTGTAGAAGACAATGCCTTCTCGTGGGGATACAGTCTTCCGAACAATTCGGGACAAATACGGTACATGATAACATTGAAGGAAGCGGGAAAGGTGTGGACCGAAATTGGTGAATTCTCGTCGGATGGCACCAACTGGAACAAAATGTTCGAGATGAACCTTAACAAGGAATTGTAATATTCCTGTTTGTCCTATATTCGTCCATGGAGTTTGGAAAAGTCGATGCAACGGAATTTGACAGTATAGATTTCACACTGCCACCTGATGATGTTGAAACGCAACGCGTGCTCGCGAAAGCGAAAGGACAAGGCACCGTAAAAGTATACACCGGATGCGCCAAGTGGGGCCGAAAAGAATGGATAGGCCGGATATACCCGGAGGGAACGAAGGAAGACAACTTTCTCAATCTCTACGCACAGCACTTCAATTGCGTGGAGTTAAACGCCACTTTCTATAAGCTGCCCTCCGTTCGCCAGGTGGAAGCCTGGAAGGCTATGGTGCGGCCGGGTTTCCTGTTCTGTCCAAAATTCAACGACAAGATCACGCATAAGAAACGACTTAAGGATGCGGATGAATTAACACAGGTATTTCTTAAGGGAATTGCAGCGTTTGGAGAAAATCTGGGCCCCGTTTTTCTCCAAACACCACCAAATTTCGCTACAAAGAATTTCGACGTTCTGCGCCAATATCTGGAATCTCTTCCCGGGAGTCTCGACATCTTTGTTGAATTGCGTCACCCCGGATGGTTCTCAGACGCGGAACTGAAGCGGAAGGTTTTTGATCTCTTCGAACAGCGTGGCGTTGGTGCTGTAATTACGGACGCAGCGGGCCGGCGCGATTGCGTACATATGCGTCTCACCACACCAAGTGCATTCATTCGGTTTGTTGGTAACAGCCTCCACCCTACCGATTATACGCGGTGCGATGATTGGGTGCGGCGCATAGGCCAATGGGTAGAACAAGGTCTGCAGCGAGCGTTCTTCCTCATGCATCAACAAGAGGAGGTCTACTCACCCGAGCTATGCCGCTATTTTATCAGAAAAGTAAACGAATCAGGCTTTGCATCACTTCCCGAGCCGAAGTTCGCAAACGAAAGTTGAAACCTGCGAATCGATGTCGTTCTTGCCTCTGCCTCTGCAACCACTCTATTCCTCAATCGCTTCAATCAACCTCCTAACCACAAGATTCCCGACGTTCCGTCCCTGCTCTACACCCAATTCGCACGCGTCGCGATAGTGGATGCCGCCGTACAGGCGTGAGATGGCGGCTTCATTTGATGCCTGATAGAATGAGTCAAACTTGCGTTCGGGAAGCCCGAAATAAACTTCCGTATCGTCCACGAAACTGAATCCATCGCCAAAGAAATGGGTGAGCACCACAGCCGCGGAGGCCGACGCAACGCTGTGACCACTCGTGTATTCCGGGAAAGGTGGCGTTTGCAGCAACGGACGCCAGTCGGGATCGATGTGTCTGTTGATAACGGTCTCGGGTCGAACCCGGTTGCTGTTGTACTTCTCCTGCCAGCAGCTGATGAATGCATCGTGCAACGTCATGGCAACGATTGTATGCACGAACACTGCTGAGTCGAGCGGAAGTTCTGCATTAATACTCGCTATGCCCGCGATGCCCATCCAGTGTCCACCAGGAGAAATCTTTTTTAGTCCTATAGCCATGTGCCCGGAGAACCTGACAGCAAAGGGGTTGCAATCCCAAAAGCTGGCGATGAGTTTTTGCTCTTCCGTGAGGTTCTTGCCCGTTTCGTATACTTCCATCGCCTGCCGGAAGAACGAACTGGTGGTATCCATGCTGTACTCTGTAGGCGGCGGAGGCGCAAACTGTTCAGCCGATTCGAGAAAGAACGGCCTAACCGTTGCCCACTGCGGTTCTACCGCTTCCATGAAGACAGGCGGCGTGGGGTACCAGTACTGCTCCCCTTTCAGCGGTGTGTAACGGGTGTACGTACTGAGCTTGCCGTAGCCATCTTTGCTGGCATAGGCGAGCACCTGGTCAGCAACCTCGACAGCAAACTTTACATTCTGCGCGATCTGGCGGTCCGTTAGGCCATATGCCTCCCGGTGTTCCTTTATGAGGTTGGCCTGATGCTCGCTCAGCATTCGCCCTGATGGCATAATCCTTCTGCCCACTTCCAGCATGGCATACTGCGCGGCGAAGGCTTGCGCGAAGGACTTTGGCTTTTTCACCAACGTGAATTGAGGATTCTCATGCAACCTGGGAAGAATGTCGGGTAAACGATCCTCCGCCATAAGCAATGCGGTGTAGGCACCCATCAGGGAATATGCGTAGAAGCGTGCCGCTGCGGGCGGATTAGTTCCGTCGTGCAGCATTACCTCCGAAAGATGAAATACGTTTTCCCGGAGCTTTGCAGTCGCATCCCGCTGTGCCTGTCCGAAAGTACTCCCAACCGTGATCGCCAGGATCAGGCATAGAGTCATTGCGCTAGTTCTCATGCAATTTGTATGTTTCGATGCCTACGTTGTTTATTCCGATCAGCAGGTGGGGGTCATTTCCTACTTTGATTGTTGCCATTGACTTCACATCGCCGGTCGTTACCAGGCCCGAATCGGCCTGACCGACATAAGTGAAATTCCCTTTGCCGTCATTTTTGAAGAGCTGACCAAAGTTTGCATCGATCACACCCATCCTTATCCGGATGGCACTCTGATTTCCTCCCGCCACAAGATCCTGATGTCCATCTCCGTCGACGTCCACAAGGGCGAATGCATTAACAGGCGAGAATTGTATCTCGCGAGGAAGGTCGCGAATAACAAACTTCCCATCGCGGTTCTCAAGGTATGTAGTCTCCAGCCTGTTCACCTGAAGACGCTGCGCATTCTTCAAATCGCTTTTGGAGAAAATGTCTTCCAG